>Ga0172382_10000649_pt1 | contig 65202 bp, 57 predicted proteins | sample Leawel138RmetaG_FD_122245 | JGI IMG/M metagenome (GOLD analysis project Ga0172382, IMG submission 122245) | Leachate microbial communities from a municipal landfill in Southern Ontario, Canada - Leachate well 138R metaG | ecosystem: Engineered > Solid waste > Landfill > Unclassified | place...
CGCGGAGGACGCGGAGGCGCGGAGGACGCGGAGAATGGAAAGGGCCGGTGGCCTCCCGCTTGTGGTGATTGCACGAGCCCCGTCTGGTGTAACCGGCATGAGGAGCGGCCTCGCGCGTGACGCTCAAACCGCAACGGCTGAATCCCCCCGCCTGCGGATTCGCATTCCTTCGCGTCCTCCGCGCCTCCGCGCCCTCCGCGTTTCCCCTCTGTCACCCGTGATTGAGCTGTGCCAGTGCCACCGCGATGGCGTATTCCAGGCTGCCGATGTCGGCGCGGCCGGTGCCGGCGAGGTCGAGGGCGGTGCCGTGGTCCACGGAGGTGCGCACGATGGGCAGGCCGAGGGTGACGTTCACGCCGTGGCCGAAGCCCTTGTGCTTGAGCACGGGCAGACCCTGGTCGTGGTACATGGCGAGCACGGCGTCGGTATCTTCCAGCAGGCGCGGCACGAAGGCGGTGTCGGCGGGCAGCGGACCGATCAGGTCCATGCCTTCGCGACGCAGACCTTCCAGCACGGGGGTGATGATCTCGATCTCCTCACAGCCCATGTGCCCGCCCTCGCCTGCGTGCGGATTGAGTCCGCACACGACGATGCGCGGTTGCTCGATGCCGAAGCGCTCGACCAGGCTGCGGTGCAGGGTACGGATGATCTCGTCCAGCAGCACGGGGGTAATGGCATCGGCCACGTCGCGCAGGGGCAGGTGGGTGGTGGCGAGCGCGACCCGCAGGCCCGGGGTGGCGAGCATCATCACCACGAACGGCGTACCGGTGCGTTCGGCGAGGAATTCGGTGTGGCCCGTGAAGGGTACGCCCGCCTCGTTGATCACGCCCTTGTGCACCGGGCCGGTGACCATGGCCGCGAATTCCCCTTCCATGCAGCCGTCCACCGCGCGGGCAAGGCAATCGAGCACGTAGGTGGCGTTGCGGGTGTCGAGTCGCCCTGCCCGCGCGGGCGCCGCCAGTTTCATGGGCAGCACGGTCAGCTCGCCGGCGCGGGTGGGCGCGGGCTTGCGCTCCGGGTCATAGCTGCGCAGCGACAGCGGCAGGTCCAGTTGCCGCGCTCGCGCCAGGAGCATGTCGGGGTCGGCCACCGCCACCAGCTCCAGGTCGCGCGGGCGCTGTGCGGCCTGTACGCAGAGGTCGGGACCGATCCCGGCCGGTTCGCCGGGGGTGAGTGCGAGGCGGAGGAGCGGATTTTGGTGTTTCAACTCGGATACCTGCTGTAACCACCGTCGTGATGGGATGGGGGATCAGCCTTCCAGGCGGTATTCCACATAGGCCTCGTCGCGGATCTGGCGCAGCCAGGCCTCGGTTTCCTCTTCCTGCTTGCGTTGGCGCAGGGCCTCCATGGCGCGCATGCGGCGGAATTCCTCGGTGTTGTCGTGATCACGCCGCGCCAGCGGCTGCACGATGTGCCAGCCGAACTGGGTGCGGAACGGTGCACTCACCTGTCCCAAGGGCGTCTTGTACATCATTTCCTCGAACTCGGGCACCATCTGGCCCGGTCCCGCCCAGCCCAGGTCGCCGCCGTTGGCGCCCGAACCCTTGTCATCGGAATGGACGCGTGCCAGCTGCGCGAAGTCGTCGCCACCGAGGATGCGTTCGCGCAGGCGTTCCAGACGTGCGCGGGCATCGGCATCCGAGGTGATCTCGTCGGGGCGGATGAGAATGTGGCGTGCGTGCACCTGTTTCACCACGTGCTTCTCCTCGCCGCCGCGTACGTCCACCAGTTTGATGATGTGGAAGCCGCTGGGGCTGCGGATGAGCTCGCTCACCTCGCCCTTCTCCATACCGAGCACCGCCTCGACGAACAGGCTCGGCAGCTGGCCACCTCTGCGCCAGCCCAGATCGCCGCCCTCCAGCGCCTGCTGGCCGTCGGAATGGGCGATGGCCAGCTGGCGGAAATCGCCCCCAGTTTCAGCTGGGCAAGCACCTGCTCGGCCTCGCTGCGGGCACGCTGGATCTGCTCGGGACCCGCGGCCTCCGGCACGGCGATGAGGATGTGCGCGAGCTGGAACTCGTTCTGCAGTTGTGCCCTGGCGGCGCTGGAAGCGAGGTAGTCGTCCACCTCCTGCGGCGTCACGTTGATACGGCTGTTCACATGCCGGGCGCGCAGGCGTGAGATCAGGATCTCCCTGCGGATGTCTTCCCGGAAGTCAGCGTAATCCACACCATCGCGGGCGAGCACCTGGCGGAACTGCTCGGGCGTGAGGCGGTTTTCGGCGGCAATGTTGCCCACCACCTGGTTCACGGCCTCGTCTTCCACGCGCATACCGCTCTCGGCGGCGAGTTGCAGCTGGATGCGTTCCAGGACGAGGCGTTCCAGTACCTGGCGAGTGAGCACCTCTTTGGGGGGCGCGGAGGTGTTGGCCTTGCCGATCTGCTGCAGCACGATGCGCGTGCGCTCCTCCAGCTCCTGCGCGGTGACCACGTCGTCGTTCACGACGGCCACCACACGATTGAGCTCGATGACTTCGGCCGGTGCCGTGCTCGCGCAGACGAGCAGGGCGGCGGTGGCTATGAGGCGGCGATATTTCATCGGTATCCCACGAGTCCTTCTTCGATCACGCTCTCCAGCGGCTGGCCGAGGCTGGCCAGGCCTTTGAGTTCAAAGGTGAAATGCACGCTGCGGTCGGATTCGAGATCGCCTCCGGCGGTGACCACCGGGCGATCACGGGCAACCAGACGCACGGTCCAACAGCAGCTTTCGTATTCGATCCCAACCACGCTTTCCAGGGTGCGTTCTTCCACCAGGTCATAGTACCAGCGCCCCAGCGCATGCCAGTTGCGCGTAATGGGCCAGACCACCAGCAGGTCGCGGTTCATGACGCGGCCGTTCTCACGCACGCGGTAGGCCGCGTCCACCACGTGCAGCTGATCCGGACTGTAACGCAGGCGCGCCGCGGTTTCCTGGGCATCGTCCAATTCCGGGTCCCAGCGCGTGGTGGCCGAGATCTCGAGGAAGGGAATGGGCGAGGCGGCCAGTTCGCCGGCGATGTCGGAATAGCCGCGGTCGATGGCCGTCTCCCCGGGCAGGGTGACGCGCGGGTCTTCGAAGAACCAGGTCTGGGCGATGCCGGCACGCGCCAGCTCGCGGCCCGTGGTCTGGCTCAGGAAGCGGGAGCTGACCGCGGCCGTGACCTGGTTGGCGTCGCCCACGCGGTCGGGACCGGTATAGCGGTTCTCGCGGAACAGCTGGGCGAAGGAGAAGGTCATGGGGGTGGTGTCGAACACCGGCAGGTCGTCCTGCCGCGCGAAGGGCACGTGCAGGTAGTACATGCGCGGTTCCAGGGTCTGCACCAGCGGGTGATCGAACAGGGCCAGCTCGCGCTCGAAGAAAAGGCCGCTATCGAGGCTGGTGAGCGGGAGCGTGCGTGAGCGTTCGCTGTCGCCGTCCGCGTTTTCGAGCAGGTATTGGGTGTGGCGTAGTGACACGCGCGGTGTGAGAAACCACCAGTCGCCTTCCATGGGTGCGCTGAGCGCCGGATAGACATCAAAGCGCCCGCCGGTGGGGTCGCTGGTGTCGTGCATGAATTGGGCGTACTCGGTGCGGAAGTCGTAGCGCAGCAGGGTACTCAGCGTGCCCGCACCGCGGGCGACCAGTTGCGGACGCAACTGGTACGGCTCATCACCCGTCACCAGGGGCTGGAAGTCCTGGATGCGGCCCAGAAAACGCCAGGACGGCGCACCATAGGCGAGGTCGAGGCGGCGCTCCAGGTGGGTGGCGCTGGTGCTGGCCAGGGTATTGTCGATGTCGTCCAGGTACTGATCGTCGGACACCTCGCGGTAGTCCAACGCCAGATTCCAGCGCGGTGCCAGTCGTTGATGATGGCGCACCGTGACCTGGCTGCGATCCCCGCCGAAAGCGTCGTCGTCCGGCAGGTAGTCCAGGGTAATGGTACTGGCGCTGTCGGACGTGAGATGACGGTACTCAGTCATCAGCATGGCGCCACGTTCGGTGATGATGCGCGGCGTGATGGTCGCATCACGATTGGGCGCGATATTCCAGTACCAAGGGGCGCTCAGGTCCAGGCCATTGCGTTCCGAGGTGGCGTAGCTGGGGGCGAGCAGGCCCGACTTGCGTCCCTCCAGCGGGAAATTCAGATAGGGCAGGTAGAGGGCCGGCACGCCGCCCAGGCGCAGGGTGACGTCGTAGGCCTCACCTGTGTTGGTGGCGCGGTCGAGCTCGATGAGGCGCGCATGCATGGCCCAGTCGTCTTGACCCGGCGGACAGGTGGTGTAGGTGGCGTCGCGCAGGGACGATTGCCCCGCCCCTTCGAAGCTCAGGCGCCGGGCCTTGCCGTAGGCGTGTGCCTCGGGCACGAAGTAGCGCGCCTCTTCCAGCTCACCGGCGTCGTTCGCCAAATCGAGTCGGGCGCGAGCACCCTCCAGGCGAATGCCTTCGGTATGGACACGCACTTCGCCGCGCGCATTCACCACGTCGGTGGCGACTTCGTATTCGACCTGTTCGGCCGAGATGCGCTTGCCGTCCCGTTCGGCGATGACATTGCCTCTGAACACGCTCACCTCGTGCCCGCGCTCACCCTCCACCTCGGCCTGGTCGGCGGTAATCCGGGTGCTGCCCGTCGGCGGCGACAAGGGCGGGGTGTCCGGTGGAGGCGGGCACAGGCGCCAGGGATCGAGTGCCTCCTGGGCGTGGCCCTGCCCGGCCCAGGCGAGCGCGAGGAGGGGCAGGAGCCTGGCTTTGGAAAGAAAACGGGGTGGCACGGGCGCGGACGCGGAGGTTCGTTTGGAAACGCGCTAACATCGCACAGATCACCGTCGGCATCAAACCGGGACGCAGGTCATGAATTCGGTGCACCGACCGGGAGTAGACTCCTCCACGTTCCTTTGAAAAAGGCATAACAAGAACATGCGCAAGACCCTTTTCCTGGCACTCACCCTCGCGGCGCCCGCGGTGAACGCGGCCGACATCGACAACCTCGGTGCGTTGAACCAGCGCGAATTCCGCCACTTCTCCGAGGACCTCGGTGCTGCCCTCAGCTACAAGGCCCTGGCACCTGCAGAGCCCCTGGGCGTGACCGGCTTCGATATCGGCGTGGAAGTGACCAGCACGCGGCTCGGGCACTCGGACCTGTTCGAACGGGTCAGCGACGAGGACCTCGATAGCGTGGTGATCCCCAAGGTGTATGCACACAAGGGCCTGCCTTTCGGCATCGACGTGGGGCTGATGTACGCCACCGTCCCCGATTCGAACGTCGACCTCGTGGGCGCCGAACTGCGCTACGCCCTCGTCGAGGGAGGGGTAGCCATGCCCGCAGTGGCCGTGCGCGGCACCTGGTCACGCATGGACGGCGTGGACCAGCTGGATCTGGAGACCCGCGGCCTGGAACTGACCGTCTCCAAGGGTTTCGCCATGCTCACTCCCTATGCCGGCGTCGGACAGGTGTGGGTGGACAGTGACCCGAATGTGACATTACTCAATGACGAAAGCTTTACCCTGAGCAAGTATTACGCGGGCGCCAACCTGGCGCTCGGCCTGCTCAGCATCGGCCTCGAGGCCGAGCAGATGGGCGATGCCCGAAGCCTCGGCGGCAAGTTCGCCTTGCGCTGGTAATGAATTCCCTATGGGCGCATGGAGGGGCCACCCCGCCCGAGCGGCGGCGTCGTGGAGGCGCCGCCGCCGCAGGCACCCTCCCGGAAACCGACCTGCGGGCATCCCCTTGTCCGCCCAAGCCACGGCTTGCGCTGTGTGCCCTACAGCGGGCGTAGCAGCGCCCAAAGGATCCCGAACAGAATGGGTTGGTGCACGAGGTAGATGAGCAGGCCGTGGCGCCCGGCGAACGCGAGGGTCCGTGCCAACCGGCCGGTGCGCTGCCCGGCGGCCCAGGCGGGTAGCGCACTGCGGCCATAGACCACCCGCCCCAGCCACAGGCCGATCAGTACCACACCGAACCAGGGCAACAGGGGCACGTAGTCCTCGGTGAGGGGCTTGCGGGTCACCAGGCCGATCCAGTTGAGGCCGGGCTGATCGAAGAAGGGGTGGGCCGCCCAGACTCCGAGCACCACCAGCGCCACACCCAACACCAGGTTCGACCAGTACAGACGTCGGAAGGGCAGCGCCAGTGCGCTCGCCAGCGCAATGAAGTGCAACACACCGAAGAAGATCCAGCTGCGCGGAAATACCAGCCAGGTCGCTATGCTCACGGCGCCTGCACCCGCGGCGATGAAGCCCACCCGCCGCCAGAAGCGCGGCCAGCGCACACCACGGCAGGTGGCAAGATACAGGCTCGCCCCCATGGTGAGCAGGAACAGGGTGACGATGAACATGCGCGCACCCACCCAGAACGGGTCATGGTAGATATCCACGCGCAACACGCCGAAGTACACCAGGTCGAAGCCGATGTGAAAGGCAATCATGAGTGCGATGGCCGTGCCGCGCAGCACGTCCACGGCCTGGAAACGGCCCGCGCCGGGCAAGTCCGCGCGCAGGGTGGGGATCGCGTGTGCCATGGCGCCGGATTGTAACGTGTGGCAGACCGTACCATGGTCACGTTTTCGGCAATACGGGCGCCACAGGGGCTGGACGCGTGCACATATGCGGGACCATGGCCTCGCGTATAATCGCACCCGTCCTGAATGTGAGAGTCTTCCCTTGCCCGCACGCATCGAACGAATTTCCCACTGGCTGCGCCACGACCTCGGGTTTCCCAACTTCGAACTCACGCCGGCCTCGTCCGATGCCAGTTTCCGTCGCTATTTCCGCATCAGCTTCGACGAAGGCACGCGTATCGTCATGGACGCGCCACCGGAAAAGGAAGACATCGGGCCATTCATCAAGGTTGCGCGCCTCATGGAAGGCCTGGGCCTGCACGTTCCGCACATCCTGGAGGAGAATCACGACGAGGGTTTCCTGCTGCTTAGTGATCTGGGTACGGAGCAATACCTGGCACATCTGAATGAGGAAAGCGTCGGCCATCTGTACGGCGATGCCCTCGACGCCCTCGCCGACCTGCAGACCCGCGGCCCGCGTGACGACGAATTGCCGTCCTACGATCGCACGCTCCTGCTGCGGGAGATGGAGTTGTTCCGTGAATGGTTCCTGGGCCGCCACCTGCAACTGCCGCTCAGTCAGGAGGATCACCAGTTGCTGAATGCCGGCTTCGACCTGCTCGCCGACTCCGCCCTGGAGCAGCCGCGCGTCACCGTGCACCGCGACTATCATTCGCGCAACCTGGTGGTGAGCGATCCCAATCCCGGCATCCTCGACTTCCAGGATGCCGTCATCGGCCCACTCACCTATGACCTCGTCTCACTGCTCAAGGACTGCTACATCGCCTGGCCGCGTCAATGGGTGGAGCAATGGGCGTTGGGTTTCCACGACATCGTGCTGGAGGCCGGTCTCACCGACATGCGCGAGCAGGGTGAATTCCTGCGTTGGTTCGATTTGATGGGTGCGCAACGGCATCTGAAGGCCATCGGTATCTTCGCGCGGCTCAACATCCGCGACGGCAAGCCCGGCTATGTGAACGACATCCCTCGTACCCTCAATTACCTGCGCGATGTGGCCAGCCGCTACCGTGACCTGCGCCCGCTCAGCGAGTTCATCGAAAACCGGGTGGTGCCGCGGGTGTCGTTCTAGCGCCTGGCGGGCGCGATGGTTTGGCGAGGCAGTGGCGGTCACGCCTTTCGCAGCCGCGCCCTTCGGGCATGAAGCCGCTCCCGCCGGCGTGCTTGATATCCATCAAGGCTGTTGCATCATGCAACCGCCTAGACTCCAGGCACCCCAACGACTACGCGCCACCATGAACACCCTCTCGCCCTGGAAGGTCTTCACCGCCGCACCCCATCGCGTCATGTTCTTCGCCGGGGTGGTGCAACTCATACTCGTCATGTGCTGGTGGGGTGTGGAACTCATCGCCCGCTACACCGGTCTTGTCGCACCACTGCAGACTGCCATCCCCGCCACCTACGCCCACGCCTGGTTCATGTTGTTCGGCGTGTACACCTTTCTCATGTTCGGCTTCCTCATGACCACCTATCCCCGTTGGATGAACGGCCCGCTGGTGCCCGAGCGCACCTACATCCGCGCCTTCGCCGTGATGGTCATCGGTACGCTGCTGTTCTATGTGGGACTGGTTGCGGGAGCCACGGCGGTAATCGTGGGCGTGGTCGTGCATGCCTTCGGTTTTGCCTTGGGCATCGGCGGGCTCTATCAGGTTTATCGTGCCGTCGGTCCCAGGCGCGATCGGCGCTACGAGACCCAACTGAACCTTGCCCTCATGCTCGGTGTGGTTTCCGAACTTGCGTTTGCCGCCTGGATCGCCACGGACAGCTCACTGCTGCTGCACGCCGCACTGCGCGGTGGTGTGTGGCTGTTCCTGGTCCCGGTGCTGGTACTCGTCGGTCACCGCATGATCCCGTTCTTCTCCAGTGCGGTGATTCCAAACTACACCCTGGTCCAACCGGGCTGGACTTTTCCCGTGCTATGGACGGCCGTGGCGCTGCACTTCCTGCTCGAGACCCTCGGTGCCATACAGTGGCTTTTCCTCGCCGACGCACCCCTGTTGTTCCTCACCGTACACCACAGCCTGCACTGGGGATTCCGGCGCAGCCTGCAGGTGCGTCTGCTGGCGGCCTTGCACATCGCCTTCGCGGGTCTTTCTCTGGGGCTCGCACTCTATCTTGTCCAAAGCCTTGCCTTGTTGCTCACCGGGGACCTCATTCTCGGCCGTGCACCTCTGCACACGGTGGCCATTGGATTCATCGCCGCCATGGTGGTCGGCATGATCACGCGCGTCAGCCGCGGTCATTCCGGTCGCCCGCTGCTCATGGACAGGCTGGATTGGACCGCCTTCCTGTTCATGCTCGCCGCGGCCGGGCTGCGCATCGCGGGCGACGTGGAAGCCATGGCAACCCACAGTCCGGTATCGCCCAACCTCCTTGCCGGCATCGCCTGGCTAGTAGCCATCCTGCCCTGGGGGGCGCGCTACCTGCTCATTTACCTCCGGCCCCGCCTCGACGGCAAACCCGGATAGCACGCAAGCAGCGAGCGTGGGCGACGGTCGCCATCACTGGCGGTGCAGCAGCTCCGTGATGTCCGAGGCCGGCAGCGGCCGATTGAAAAGAAACCCTTGGGCATCGTCGCAGGCGCTGTCACGCAGGAACGCCTGTTGTTCCTCGGTCTCAACGCCTTCAGCGATAACACGCTGGCTCAGGGAGTGGGCGAGTGCGGTGACGGCGTCGATGATGGCGCGGTTCTCGGGAATGTCGTGGAGGAAGGAACGATCGATCTTCAGGCGGCTGAGAGGCAGGCGCTTGAGGTGGGCGAGTGATGAGCAGCCGGTACCGAAGTTGTGGATGGCGATACCGACGCCTAAATCGGCCACCTGGCGCAGGTGCGTGATGTCGCGTTCCGAGTGTCGCATGATGGCGTGCTCATCCAGTTCCAGCTCCAGTTGCTCAGGGGGAAGTCCGCTCCCGGCGAGATCCCGGCGCAGGGTGTCGATGAGATCGGGACGTTCAAAGCGTTTGGCAGAGACGTTCACACCGATGGTGATGGGAGGCAGGCCGGCATCCAGCCACTGCCTGCCTTGCTGGCAGACGGTGTGCAGCACCCAGTCATCGAGCTGGTTGATGAGGCCGGTCTCCTCGGAAATGGGGAGGAATTGCTCGGGTGTGAGCAACCCCAGTTCCGGGTGTTGCCAACGCACCAGGGCCTCGACGCCGCTCACATGTCCGCTACCCAGGTCGATTTGCGGCTGGTAATACATGGTGAGGCCGCCGTTTGCCAGCGCATCACGCAGGTTGATTTCCACGCGTAGCCTTTCGCGCGCGCGCCGACCCACCGCAGGATTGTAGAAGCGGAAGGCATCGGCGCCCTGTTGCTTGGCCTCATACATGGCAGCATCCGCGCAACGCAGCAGACCCTCGGGTGTGTCGCTGTCGTTGGGGAACAGGCCGATGCCGATACTGGTGGTCACGTGCAGGGTGTGTTGCATCAGGTGAAAGGGGCGGTGAAACGCCGCCAGGATGGATTCCGCCACTTCGCCGGCCTGCTCGCCACGTGTGAGTTCAGGCAAGAGCACCGTGAATTCGTCTCCACCGAGGCGGGCGACCTGGTCGGAACGGCGCACACGGTTCCTGAGCCGGTGTGCCACGGCCTTCAACAGTGTGTCGCCCACCTCGTGGCCGAGGGTATCGTTGATGTTCTTGAAACGATCGAGATCCAGGAACAGCAGTGCCACCTGGGTATGATTGCGCCGCGCCGAGCGCACCGCTGCATCCAGCAGGCTCAGCAGAAGGCGCCTGTTGGGCAGGTTGGTGAGCGGGTCATGCTGGGCCATGTGCCGGGTGCGTCGTTCGAGGCGTTTACGCTCAGTGGTCTCCTCCAGCACCATGTTGATACCCCACACCTGCCCGGAGCTACCCTTCAGCGGCAGCCAATGAGTCACGAAGAAGCGCTCACCGTTACCGTTGCCGTCTTGCGGCAAGTGGGTGTGGAACTCGTAATCCCTGACGGCTTCACCTGACGTGAAGATCCGCCCTATCAGCGCCTCCGCGGTATCGGCCAGCCAAGGCACAACCTCCCGCACCGATTTTCCCAGGTATGCTTCGACGGGTAGGCCACTCAGCCGTGCCAGGCGTTCATTGATGCGCCGGAAGCGTAACGCATCATCAAGCACGGCAAGCCCGAGCGGCGTACTTTGGTAGATGGCCTCCAGCTCGCTGGCCTGAAGGCGGTAACGCTCCTCACTTGCACGCAGTGCCTGCTCGACACGCGTGCGTTCGGTCACGTCGAAAATGGTGCCCACCAGGCCGGCCACTTCGCCCCGGGCGTTGGTGAATACCGCTTTGCTGAAATACACGTCATGCTCGCTGCCGTCGGCATAACGTGCGTGCGTTTCGTAGGTTTGAATGCCGCCTTGCGCAAACAATGCTTCATCCGCGCGGCTGTAAATATCGGCCAGGTGCCGCGGGGCAACGGCATACGCGGTACGTCCGATGATCTGTTCACTGGGCAGACCGATAAACCGCGCAAAGGCCGCGTTACAGCCCAGGTACACGCCCGCGGTGCTTTTGTAGAACACCGGCGCCGGGATGGTATCGAGAAGGTTCTGGAAGAACTGCAGCTGTTCTTGCAGTTCCCACTCCAAGCGCTTGCGCTCTGTTACGTCGAACAGTACATGCATGAACTGCCCGGGAGCCGGACGGTAGGCAAACACCTCGAACCATCGCCCACCAAAACTGGGAATGGATTTTTCCAAACGGATAGGCTCGCCGCTGAGCGCGACGTTACCGTAGGTCTCGATCCAGAGCTGCTCAAATCCCGGCATCAACTCACGAATGGTCTTGTTCTCGATATGCCGGGGCGCGACGCCGAGTAACCGGCCGAACGCGTCATTGACCTTGAGCAGTCGATAGTCGACAGGCTTGCCGGTCTCGTCCACGATGATCGCCGCAAGGCAGTAGGCCGCGCCGGTGACTTCGAAAAGGGTGCGGTAGCGTTCCTCGCTTTCGGTACACGCGGCGAGGGCCGCCTCCAACCGGGCCACCCTATGTTCCAGCGTATCATCACCCCCGATCGATGGACGGTTCACCGCATGGCCTCCGGAGCCTGGTCTGGACTACCGACCGCATGTACCGCCAAATACCGGGCGCGAAACCGCACGGGCGGTGTGTGCCGCGTTGGCGGGAACGCAGCGAGACCCAGGCGCGGGCACCCAGACGCCTCCTGCACATGTTGCTTTCTCATTGACGTGCTTGTCCTTTGAACACAGTGTTCCCGCGCGGGAAGGAGCGCCCGATACGCCCTGCCGCCGCAGCGAACCGGCCCGAGCCGCACGTTTTTACATCGGGCCAACGGAAGTTTTAGCACCAAGACAGGCCTGCTCCGTGGCATATGCGTACATGGCCCACAGAGAATTCAATGGCGGTGATGCGTGTAGTGGCGCAAGAAACGCCGCTATATCGCGCAGTGGCGGCGGTATCGGGGTGGCTGTCGTCAGGGACTACAGGTTTTCCATAGCCCAGGATCGGATATGTCCTACAGAGGTTTGAATGGGGCAGTGAGCGGGTTATCCAGACGGTCTCCGCCGCACATCATTGCCGCGCCCTGCCTGTCAGGCGCCATTGATGGCATCGGCCCGGGCGGTCATGGGTTATTTCAGCAGAGGCACCCCAAAGAGCCAGTGGTGCAGGCCGAGCAGAAAACCTGCGTAGAGTGCGAGACCGGCAACCACGGCAATGGCATCATTGGTGCCCGTGGCAGGCAGGGCGGGCAACGGTCGCTGGATACGGTAGCTCATGGACATGCGATCGGCGGCGGCCCAGACAAAGAATGCGCCGAATAACAGCAGGTCGGCGAGGGTACCGTTGGCGAGCAGGTGGGCGAAGGCCCATATCAGCGTGGCCAGCAGCATGGGGTGTTTGATGGAGTGATGGATGCGACCGGGGGTGTAAGTAGCAATGAGCAGAGTGAAGACGGGGAGCATGAGCACGAAAGTGATGTGCCGCATGGTAAGGGGTGGCTCGTAGATGACGATAGGTGCCTGGCGTGCGAGATTGTAGCCGTAAATCATCAATATCAAGCCGATGAGCGCCACCAGTGAATAGAGACCCTGCCACTGTCGCTCGCCGAGTCTCGCCGCCATCCGGTCCCGCCAGGGCTCGTTATAGATGGAGACCGAGTGCGGTACGAAGAACAGAAACAAGCCGGCAATCAATACGAGCATTTGGCGACTCCTTGTCTAACTCCTGTTACTGTAGCAGGTCGTAAAAGCCGTCGGAAAGTATGCGGGCGTCCACGGGCAGAACGTTCGCCGCGTTCCATTCGTACAGTGTATGCGGGTTCGAGCAGCCCGGGTAACAGCATGGCTATTCTTCGCACGATGCAGTGCCTACAGCGGTGCCGAATGTCGTGTCACGGTTGCTCGCCACTTTCTTGCCAGCAGGGGTGAATCCGGCGTCTTGTGCTTGATGAACACGTAGGCCTCGCGCCAGGGTTGGTTCAGGACCTGATTGGCCACCTCGGCGAGTGCGGTGTCGTCGTAATGTTCACGCCGCAGTCGAACGTAGCCCCAATCGGCCGTGCCAATCGGCGCAGGCATGCTGGCATCGTCGAAGCATAATGCGCAGCCATGCGCGGCTAGCATTTCGTACACCGGTTCGCATAACCACGCCGAATCCCGGAACTCGAAGGCGAACTGCATCGTGGGCGGTAACCGCGAGATCAGTTCGCGCAGCGTTTCCAGGTTAACGGGCATGCGGGGCGGCAACAGGAAGAGTACCGGGCCAAGTCGTTGGCCCAGGGTCGTGACGGTGTCGATCAGGCGTGTCACCTCGGCCTGCACGCCGCGCAGGCGCATGACATGGGTGATGCGTTGCGGCACCTTGATGGCGAAGCGGAAAGATTCGGGCACCTGTGCCGCCCAGGCGGCGAGCCCGGCGACGCTGGGAAAGCGGTAAAAGCTGGCATTGATCTCCACTGCGTCCAGTTGCGCGGCATAGCGTGCGAGCATGTCCTGCGTGCGCGTGCCGGCGGGATACAAGGTGCCGATCCATTCCTTGTAGGCGAAGCCGCTGGTACCGACATGTACTTGCATGGTTGGCTTGCCAATCCAGACGGATGATCGGAAATCTAGGACAGCCTGCGTGGGGCGCACAGCAATGGAGCCATCCCGGGCAACAGCCTGCTCCGCAAGCCCGTGCTTGGCGTGGATGCCCGGCCGGCGGAGGCGTTCTCAAGATCGGTTCAGCCGATCTGTAACGGCTTGGTTCAAGACGGCCGGACAGCCTGGGGAGCGGCCCCGGGGAGCATCAGTATTCGGGATTGAAATTGCGGATGATCACGCCACCGGATTTTTCGTCGTGTTCCAGTTCCAGCAGCTTGCGGGCCGCAGCCTCCTCCAGCAGCTTGCTGAAAGAGCGGAATCCATAGTAACTCTCATTGAATCCGGGCATGCGACGCTTCAGGGCCTGTTTCACCATCGAGCCCCAGATCTTCTCCTCCTCACCCCGTTCAGAAAACAGTGCCTCCACCGTTTCCATGACCAGGTCGAGGGCTTCGTGCGCCTTGTCGGTCTCTTCTGGTTGTGCCGTTTTTGTGGCGCGTGCCGGCTTGGCGGCCGGCTTGCGGCGGGTGCGCTTGGTGGTCTTCTCCACGGTGGCGCGCACCAGGTCGTCGTAATAGATGAACTCGTCGCAGTTGGCGACCAGCAGGTCCGACGACGAATTCTTTACCCCCACGCCGATGACGGTCTTGTTGTTCTCGCGGAGCTTGCTGACCAGCGGCGAGAAGTCGGAATCGCCGCTGATGATCACGAAGGTGTCCACGTGTGACTTGGTGTAACAGAGGTCCAGGGCATCCACGACCATGCGGATGTCGGCGGAGTTCTTGCCTGACTGGCGTACGTGTGGGATTTCGATCAATTCGAAGGCGGCCTCGTGCATAGCGGCCTTGAATTCCTTGTATCGGTCCCAGTCGGAATAGGCCTTCTTCACCACGATATTGCCCTTGAGCAAAAGGCGTTCGAGGATCTTGCCGATATCGAACTGTGCGTACTTCGCGTCACGCACCCCAAGTGCCACATTCTCGAAGTCACAGAACACGGCCATGTTGCGGATGTCAGGTCTGGCGTTCATTGTGGGTTCCCTGCTCGTTGGGTGGGATGATAGCCCGAAAACCGCAATCAGGCGGCTATGCAAGCACGTGGAAAGGTGATGGCGTGGCCACCGAACGGGACGTCCTGCTACCGATTCCAGGTCGCGCAATAACGTGAGTTGCGGATGCCCGGGCTCGGCAGGCCGCACCGGGTGAAAGGGTTTTAAACTCGGTGTGGGTGGTGTTCCCCCCGGGGTGTTGTCCCTTGCTTCGCATCAGAACAGCCCCAGTTGTTCCGCCACCCCGGAAAGCAGCGCGCGACCGCTGTCAAGATCGTTGCGCACACCGCGGCAATGATCGATCCACCACTTGGCGTCGGTCTGCACCTGGAGCCACTCTGTCGCGCGATGAATGCCCTGGCATACGCTGTGCCAGTGGTCGGGGTCTTCCTGGCGCGCCTGGGCGTCCACCTGGTTCATCCACTTGCGCGCCTTGTCCAGGGCGTTGAAGGCGTTGATGCGGATACTTTCCGCCCATGCCACCTGGCGCTCGGACCCTTCGAGCGGCGGCAGGCCGCGCGCACGCGCCAACAGGCGCGCCTCATCGGATCTCTGCCGGCGCTCCTTCTCCTGTTCCTCGGCCTGGCACACGCGGCATGCGCCCGCCGCCAGCTGCTGGACACGATCGTCCCAGGTGAAGTCATCGTCGCCATAGAACGGATGCAGCATCACGTGGTCGCAGGCGTGGCGGACGACCTTCAGATCCAGTTGCTCGCGGCTTGCGCCATTGCCTTGGTTAGGGCCGATGAGGGTGACTGGAATGCTCTGCTCCGTGCACCAGCGGGCGACTGCGAGGTGCTGTGTGGCTTCGTAGACGCGGCGGATCTTCGCGCCGGCAAAATGCTTCCCGATAATGGCGGCCTTGAGCTTTACTGCCGTGCTGAAGTCGTCGGGCGGGCGCATCCACAGGCCGTCATGGCCGATATCCCACTGCCGCAGCCATTGCACCGTTTCCGCGCGCACAGTGGCGCTGCGCCCGGTGACGATCATCACCGGAACGCCTTGCGCGCGCGCCCGGTTCAGGCGATCGATGAGCGGCAGGTTGGGCATGTCGTCGACGCAGGCAGCGAGGAACCGATCCCAATGTTTCACGCCTTCCTCGTTGTGGAGGAAATGCAGGCGGTGTTCGATGAGCGCAATCACGCCGTCGAGGCCACAGATGACGATTTCCTTTGTCATGACAGGTCCTCCGCGTTGAACCATCAACTTACAAGATTCCACAAACCCAACCCGCTGATCACCACCAGCCCGGCACCGATGAAGCGCCTGAAGCGTTCGTCGTTGCGCAGGATGGCGTCGTGGGCGCGCAGTCCCAGGACGTGACCGACTGCGGCGGCGGGCAGCAGGGCGATGGCGGTGGCGAGTTGCAGGTCCACGCCCAGGGCGATGAAGGTGCTCATCTTGATGCTGACGAGGATGAACCAGAGTACGAACAGGGTATCGCGCAGTTGATCGCGTGCCACGTTGCGCATGTACACCGCCACCATGAGCGGTGCGCCGGTGAGGGACGTGCCGGCAATGTAGCCGCCGAGGATGAGCAGCACCCGGTCCAGCCAGTCGTGCCGGCTTTCGATGGAACGGTTCGTGAACCACATCAAGCCGTAGACCAGGGTCACCGAGTAGATGAACACGTTGAGCCACAGGGTGGGCAGGCTCACCAGGCCCAGCACACCTATGATGGCCGGTGGGATGATGAAGCGTGAGGAGCGGCGCAGATAGCCGCGGTCCACGTTGCTGAGGCGGGTACGCAGGGTGAGTGCCGAGAAGAACAACAGGTGGGTGCCGATGATGGGCAGCCACAGCAACGGCTGGTCGCTCACGAACAGCAGCAGTGGCAGACCCAGAGCGGCACCCCCAAAGCCGAGGCCCGCGCGCACGAAACCGGTCCACACGAACAACGTGCCTGTGATCAGCGCTTCTACGGGGGTGAATTCAGGGAACATGGAGGTACTCTGGGCGCGCGGCCGGCGGTGCGGGCCAGGAGCGCCAATGGGTCACAGAAATCCGGCCCGGGGCTGCGGGCATGGAGCGGGCTCGGTTACACTGCCGTGTCCGGCCTGGCGCGGGCAGGCCAGGATCTTAATGGAGTGACGCATGGACTGGTGGAAAGAATCGAAGCTCATCCTGTTGGGCATCCTGATCATGGGCCTGGTTGGCGGCTGCGCCATGTTGGAGCGGCACGTGAAGCAGCCGGAGGTGAGCGTGGGCAACCTGCGTGTGCTGGGTATGTCACTCACCGATGCGCAGGTCGCCATCGATCTCGAGGTGGACAATCCCAATCCCTTCGGCCTGTCCATGAAAGGCCTGAGTTATCGCCTGGCGCTGCAGGACAAGCCGTTGTTCACCGGGATCGTCACGGAGCGCGTGCAGGTGAAGGCCAATGACAGCTCACGGGTTACCCTGCCGTTCACGGTACGCTTCGAGGATGCGCTGGGCACCTTGCGCGGTCTCGCACAGTTCAAGGAACTGCGTTACGAACTCAGCGGCAAAGCCGACTTCGGACTGATTTCATTGCCCTACTCGCGAACGGGCAGCTTTGCCCTGCCGCGCCTGCCCGACATCGCGGTGCGGCATCTGCGCGTGGAACGTATCGGCCTTGCAGGCATGGAACTGGCGCTCGGCCTCGAGGTGGAAAACATCAACGATTTTACCGTGCGGTTCGCTGGCCTGTCCTACGATCTGCGCCTTGCCGATGCGCCGGTGTTGCGGGGAGAGAGCAGCCAGGCGCTGTCCGTGGGCCCGAACGGGCGTGGGATCCTGAACCTGAAGCTCAACCTCGATTATGGCCAACTGGGTGCGGTTGCGAAGAGGCTTGGCAGCGCGCGCTCCCTGCCCGTCGAATTCAACAGTCGCCTGACGGCGACAGGCAAGGTGGACGAGGCAGTGATTCCGTATCGGTGGCAGGGCAGCGTGCCGTTGCTACGTTGAGTGCATGTTCCATCGGCGCAGGCCGGCATGTCATGCCTCATGAGCCTCGATTCTGCCTTGCCGCATCCGGCCACGGGCTTGCACACCCCGGATGGTTTATCCGTTACCATTGACCGATTCATTGGGTCATCAGCGACGAGCGAGTCACTTCATGAACGCAGTTCCCACCTTCACCGAGCCCCAGGCCGATTTCCTCGGCGCCTTCCTGAGCGACCCTGCGCGCCCCTCAGGCACCATGCGCTACGAGGAAGTGGCGGGTTTCCTGTTCGCCCTCTCGTCCGTGGCGGACATGATCCCGCCCAACGAATGGTTGCCGCTGGTTTTCAATGAACAGGATGCCGGTTATCACGACGACGCCGAGGCCGACACTTTCTTCAAGGCCCTCATGGCCCTGCACCAGTGGGTGGCCGCCAGCGTGGCCGAAAAAACCGGCGATCTGCCGCCGCACTGCGTGCCGTCGGCCGATCCCATGGCCAATTTCGGCAGCGAGGCACCGCTCGGGCGCTGGGCGCGGGGATTCGTAGCGGGACACCAGTACATGAGCGAGTGGTGGCCGGCCGAACTGCCGCAGGAGCAGGGTGAGGAACTGAGCGCGTTGCTGGTCATCCTGCCGTTCTTCACCTCGCAGGAATTCGCCTCCAGCTACGCCTCTGCCATGGAGACGGGCCGCAGCTTCGAAGAACTGGCCGCCCACATCCTGGCCATGTTTCCCGAAGCCATGCGCGCCTACGCGGTGCTGGGGGAAATGGTCTCGCCCAAGGCGCAGGACGACGGGGCGCCCGGCCTGCAATGACGCCGGCGTCCAGCCCGCCGCCTGGGCGATAACCCGTTGATTCAAGACAGGATGCATTCTCCACTGGGTGCATTCCTGCACGGCAGGGCAAGGCCGTTGCACGCGCCGGTCCTGTCGGCGCGGGACGGTTGAGCATGCGGCCATCGCCGGGGCCGCTGGCACCCGGCCGGCATGGAAGCCCGGCCACGCCGGCCCCGATTTCGCTCGCGAGCGGAAGCCCACTACTACATGAGTGGCGGTCCGCCCAGCTTCCGCTCGCGTGATCACCGCCGCGGGTCGGCATCGTCCACGCCGATCCAGCCAGAACGCTGTACAATCCACATCTTTGTCACGCGTTTTTCCCCCGAGATCCCCATGTCCGAGCCCGTCAGCACCTTCTCCCAGTTCGGCCTCGCCGCGCCCATCCTCCAAGCCATCGGCGAGATCGGCTACGAGGCGCCTTCGCCCATCCAGGCGGCGAGCATTCCACCGCTACTCGATGGCCGCGACCTGCTCGGTCAGGCACAGACCGGCACGGGCAAGACAGCGGCATTCGCGCTGCCGCTGTTGCATCAGATCGATGTCTCGCGCACCAAGGTGCAGGCGCTGGTACTCACGCCCACGCGCGAGTTGGCCATCCAGGTGGCCGAGGCCATGCAGACCTACGCGCGCCACCTGCCGGGCTTCCACATCCTGCCCGTGTACGGCGGTCAGGGCATGGGCGCGCAGCTGCGCCAGTTGCACCGCGGCGTGCACGTGGTGGTGGGTACGCCGGGCCGGGTGATGGATCACCTGCGCCGCGAGACCCTGGTGCTCGACGAACTTAAGATGCTGGTGCTCGATGAGGCCGACGAGATGCTCAACATGGGCTTTCTCGACGACGTGGAGTGGATTCTCGGCCACACCCCGCCCCAGCGGCAGATCGCTCTGTTCTCCGCCACCATGCCGCGCGCCATTCAGCAGGTGGCGCACCGGCACCTGCGCGAGCCGGTGGAGATCAAGATCGCCGCCAAGACCGCCACCGTGGAGACCATCCGCCAGCGCTACTGGCAGGTGAGCGGCCTGCACAAGCTGGATGCCCTCACGCGCATCCTCGAGGTCGAGGATTTCGACGCCATGATCATCTTCGTGCGCACCAAGACCGAGACGGTGGACCTGGCCGAGAAGCTGGAAGCGCGCGGCTACGCCAGCGCCGCCCTCAACGGCGATATCAATCAGATCCAGCGCGAGCAGACCGTCGACAAACTCAAGCGCGGCGCCCTCGACATCATCGTCGCCACCGACGTGGCCGCGCGCGGACTGGACGTGGAACGCATCAGCCACGTCATCAACTATGACATCCCGTACGATACCGAGGCCTACGTGCACCGCATCGGCCGCACCGGCCGCGCCGGCCGCAAGGGCGAGGCCATCCTGTTCGTGGCGCCGCGCGAACGACGCATGCTGCAGGCCATCGAGCGCGCCACCCGTCAGCCCATCGAGCCCATGGTGCTACCCACGCGTGAGGCGGTCACCGACAAGCGCATCGCCCGCTTCAAGGAGCTCATCAGCGAGACCCTCGAAGCACAGCAGCTCGATACATTCGAGGCGCTCGTGGATTCCTACCAGGCCGAACACAACGTGGGCCTGAGCGAGGTGGCCGCCGCGCTGGCTTATTTGGTGCAGCGCGAGCGGCCGTTGTGGCTGGAAGAGAAGGAGGCACCTTCGATGCCTGAGCGCCGCGAGCGCGCCACGGCCAAGCGTGGGCCGCGCGAGGAAACCGCACGCCCACGTCGAGAACCCTCCGCCCCCGAGGGTGGCATGGTACGCTACCGCATCGAAGTGGGCCGTGATCACGGCGTGCAACCAAAGCACATCGTTGGCGCCATTGCCAACGAGGCCAACCTGGACAGCCGCAACATCGGCCGTATCGACCTGTACGATACCTACAGCACCGTGGACCTGCCGGAGGACCTGCCAAAGCCCACGCTCATGCACCTGCACAAGATCTGGATCATGGGCCGGCAGATCAACCTCATCCGCGCCGATCAGTACGTGCCGGGCAAGGCCGCCCGCAAGCCCCGCGGCAAACAGGCCGACTCACGTGCCCGTGGGGTACACACCCCGGAACCGCACATCCGCGGCGTGGCCCAGGAATTCGAGCCGCGTCCCCGGTCGCAGCGCCGTCCTGAGGGCCGCAAGCCCAAGCCCCACGGCCCCAAGGGTAAGCACCACAAATAGCAACATTACTCCGGTGCGAACCGGAATCCACCTTCGCATCCCTTGCATGGCCCCCGACCTTCCACAGGATGACGGCTAGGGAAAGGCCGCAGATGGCGCCAGCGTGATCCCGTTCTCGGTTTGATGGACTAACACCTTTTAGGCTGCCTGTCGCCCGAACCGGTCGGGCTCCATCAAAGAAAGGAATAAACAACAATGAAACGGGTTAACGGAATGTTCCTTGCGCTCGGCGCATCGCTGTGCCTGGCTTCCACATCCGCCCTGGCGGAGGGTAACCGTTACGATCAGCCGCGGCTCTACCACTCGGAAGTCAGCGCCTCCGAGGCCTTCCTGCTCACCAAGAACGGCAATGCGAACGGCAAGGCTTCGAAGCGCGCGGTATTGCTGGATGTCCGCAGCATCCCCGAGTACGCGAGTGGCCATCCGGAAGGTGCGCTGCACGTGCCCTATCCCCGTATCCACGATACCGTGGACCCGACCCTCAGCGCGGAAGATAAGGCGACCTTGCTGGTGGATGCCGTCACCGCGGCGGTACCCGACAAGGACACGCCCATCCTGGTGATGTGCAAGACCGGCTCGCGCAGCATCGCCGCGAGTAATCTGCTGGCCCAGGCCGGTTACACCCACGTGCGCAACATCTGGGAAGGCTTCGAGGGACGTACGAAGACCGATACCGCCGGCAACGAGCTGGACCTGAACAACAACGGCGTGGTTGGTGACGCGGGCGATCTGGACGGCTGGAAGAATGCCGCAGGGCTGCCCTACAGCACCAAGCTGCATCCGAAGCTTATCTACAAGCCCTTCCAGTACCTGTATTACCAGTAAACACCCGCACACGGGAGGCATCAGCCTCCCGTGTCTTCCCGGTGGCTGATGCCGGGCCGAAGCCGTATAGTCTTCGCCACGGCACATCACCTGTGGAGTTCCCCATGGACGACAGCGCTCTCGACCAGCGTGCACCCAAGCCCTCGCGCATGCACCGGCTTCCGCTCGCCGGCGCCGTGTTGCTGGCAATCCTGGGCGGTGTCCTGACGGGTTGTGCCAGCAGTGGCCCCTTGCGGATCGATGCCGTGCAGGATGCCCGGAGCGCCTATGCACGCAAGGAATACAGGAAGGCGGCGGAACTGCTTTCCGTACCCGCCATGCAGGGCAACGCCGAGGCGCAGTATGCGCTTGGCTACCTCTATTACTATGGCCGCGGCGTGCGCAAGGATCAGTACCGTGCACGTGCCTGGTTCGAGGACGCGGCCCGCCTGGGGCACGCCGGTGCCCAACGCGCCCTCAAGCTGTTGACGGTGTATGCGCAGATGCCGCGGCTGCCGGGCGAGGACGGGACCACGCAGTCCGTATCCGCAGCGCCGGAGCCAACCCCGCTGGAAGCACCGGCCAGTGCACCGGGTCAGGCCGTGACTTCGCCTGTAGGTGAGTCCTCACCCATTCAGGCGGCGCCCGTACCCGCCGCACCCGTGCCCGCGCCGGCCGCACCCGTGCAGGCCGCACCCCGCCCGGCTCCGGTTGAGCCCACACCTTCCGTGCCGTCTTCGCGCGCACTGCATGCGGTGCAGGCGCCGGCGGCTGTGCACGAGGCAGTGTCCGTCACGCTGAAGGCATCCTGGCGCGAGCACGCGGCACCGCCGTCGCAGCACGCAGCGCCGCGTCCCGCGCCGGCGGAAACTACCGCACCGCCCGCGGTCCGTCCGCGCTACACGATCCACCTGCTCAGCAGTCGTAGCCATGCCGATCTGGTGCGTCTGGTGCAGGCGCACGGGCTCGCTGATGCCCGCTATTACACCGTGGAGCGCACCGACGGAAGCCATTACCGCCTCATCTACGGTGGCTTTGAAACCCTGACCGCCGCCCGTCAGGCCCTGGAAACACTCCCGCGCGCGCTCCACGCACACGGGCCTTGGGTGAACAATTACCCGATGGATGTGGCCGTGACGGCGCTCTGAACCTGGCCTGGTGTCGGCGCGCGCCGTGATGCGAACTACAGGAACGGACGCTGAATCATCCGCGTAAGTGTCGCGCCTGACGCTCGGGGGCCGTTGACGGGCGGCGTTCCTGGCGCAGGGCCGCGAGGTGAGGGTGGAGGAAGCCGGGACACCCCTTGGCACCGTGTACGGCGCAGTCCGCTGCCAATGCCGTGAGCACCAATTCCGGTGCGGCGCCGCGCGTGAGCAGGAATTCGTGCACGCGCTCGAACAGCCGTGGCAGCGCGATGCGGTTGGTCTGTCCTGTGCGGGCCCAGAGCCAGTCACTGAAAGCGAGAAAATTCGCGAATGGCGCATCGCCCAGCAGCACTGGCAGTGTCTTTGGAAATCGCCCTGAATTACCCACCAGGTCCCAGTAGCGCGCGAAGCGCGCCAGCCGCTGCATGGTGGCGAAGTCGATCTGCCCGGTGGCGAGCACGGTATAGGGCGGATGGGGGTCGAAGCACAGGCCATAGGCGGCGGTATGCCGCGCAATGGGTGCGCCGCGCAGGCGCTTGAGCAGACCCACCTGGATCTCGTGCGGCCGCACCGCCCACAACCGATCAAACCCCTGCGCGAAACTGGCGACGTCTTCACCCGGCAGACCGATGATCAGATCCGCATGCAGGTGTGCGTGGGTATGCTCACGCAGCCATGCCAGGTTTTGCTCACTGACGGCATTGTCCTGCTTGCGGCTGATGAGGGCCTGTACCTCCGGGTCGAAACTCTGCACCCCCACTTCCAGCTGCAGCGTGCCCGGCGGAAAGTGCACCAGGCGTGTCTTCAGGCCATCGGGAAGGTGATCCGGAATGACCTCGAAGTGCAGGAACAGGTCATCGCTGAGCCGTGCCAGGAAGAAGTCGAGGATACGCTGGGAGGCTTTTACGTTGAGATTGAAGGTGCGATCCACGAACTTGAAATGACGTACTCCGCGCCGGTGTAGTGTCTCCATGGCGGCAACGAAGCGATCGAGTTCAAACGGCCACGCGGTCTTGTCGCGGGATGAGAGGCAGAATTCACAGCGGAATGGGCAGCCCCGCGAGGCCTCTACATACAACAACCGATGAGCGATGTCCTCATCGGTGTATTCGTCATAGGGCAGGGCGAGCTCTGCGAGTGCGGGCTGCGCGGCCTGGATAAACTTGTGGGCGGGGTGGCGGCCTGTGAGCAGGTCCTGAGCGAGCGCAGCGAAGGCGAGTTCGCCCGGCCCCGCGATCACGTAATCGGCGAGCGTGACCAGCGGTTGTTCGTGCGGCTCGTGGCTGACCTCGGGCCCGCCGAGTACGATCACGACCCCCGGTGCAACGCGCTTGAGCACGCCCACGAGGCGCGCGGTCTCCTCCGCGTTCCAGATGTATACCCCCAAACCGATGAGCCGTGGTCGCCCTGCGAGCAGCTTTTCGGCGATCTCCACCGGGCGCTGGTCGATGGTGAACTCCATGAGCTGTGCCCGCTCACGCAGCCCACCCAGGTTGGCGAGAAGGCAGCGCAGACCCAGAGAGGCGTGGATGTACTTGGCGTTGAGGGTGGCAAGGACGATATCAGCCATTTGGCGATTGTACCGCGGCGTGATCACCCGGCGTGAATCTGGCGAATCCACCCGCGCGCAGACGGACAAAAAGCCCAATCCCGGGACAGGTGTCATGGATTCCGTAGCATGGCACCTGCGCGGCCAGCATGGCATGCTTGTGCCCTGACAACGGATTTTCCGTTTCCTCCCTGGACGAGCGTGCCCTACGGTATCCTGCTGCCACCCATGCTGAGCATATCCCGCAACGTCTGCCTTGCCGAGGACGAAATCGAGATCACGGCTGTACGCGCCCAGGGTGCCGGTGGCCAGAACGTCAACAAGGTTTCGAGCGCGGTGCATCTGCGCTTCGACGTGCGTGCCTCCTCACTGCCCGAGGTGTACAAGGCGCGTCTGCTGGCACTCAGTGACCACCGCATCACGCAGAACGGTGTCATCATCATCAAGTCCCAGGAATTCCGCAGCCTGGAGCAGAACCGGGAAGCGGCGCTCGCGCGCCTGCGGGCCCTGCTCAAGAGCGTGACTGTGACACCGAAGCCGCGTCGTCCCACCAAACCCACGCGCGCCTCACAGGCGCGGCGCATGGACAGCAAGACCAAACGAGGTGCCACCAAGGCCCTGCGGCGCAAGCCCGTGGAGTGAGAAACAGACCACCACAGCGGCGCGGAGCTGCTCGGACATCATTGTTACGCCCTTTCGCCGCCGACCGCTTGCCCCCCGCGCGGGCCCCACCGCTCTGCACCTTGGTTGCACGTTCCCGCCCTGTTTCACCCCACGCGGCGTGAGTGAGTTCCCTTTCTATACTTGTCTGGGATTGCTGCGAGGACTGAGGATGGAACCTGCGCTACTCCCCCGGACACAGTTCGATTCCCTCATCCAGGCGTTAAGCCAGGCCGGCTACCGCGTGTTCGGTCCCACGCCCCGTGCGGGCGCGGTGGTGTTCGATGAGATCACCTCCGCTGATGAACTGCCACGGGGCTATAAGAGTGAGCAGGTCCCTGGACGCTACCGGCTCGCACACAACGGTGACGCGCGCTTGTTCGATTTCGTACACGGGCACGAGTCCCTCAAGCGCTTCACCTTTGCCGCAGCAGAGCCGCTGTGGACCATTCACCATGACGGTCAGGTGAGATTCGACGCCAATCTGCCCGATGGCCGCCCCACCGCGGTGATCGGCGCGCGTGCCTGCGACATCGCAGGCATGCGTGTGCAGGACCGCACGTTTCTCAAGGGACGTTACGCCAGCTATACCGATCCGTATTTCGCGCGTCGTCGCCAGGACCTGTTCATTGTCGCGGTCAACTGCTCCACCTGTGCCTCGACCTGTTTCTGTTCCTCGCAGGGCACCGGCCCGCGCGTGAAGGAAGCCTTCGACATCGCCCTGACCGAATTGAGCGACCATTTTCTGCTCGAGACAGGCAGTGAGGCGGGCGAGCGTATTGCCGGACAACTGCCCCTGGCGCCGGCCGATCCGTCCCACCACGCCCAGGCTGCCAACCAGATTGAGCACGTGGCGAAATCACAGATGCGCCGCATCGACAACGACGGGATTTATGAGTTGCTGTTCGACAACCTGGAGCACCCGCGTTGGGATGACGTGGCTGCGCGCTGTCTGTCATGCGCCAATTGCGTGATGGTCTGTCCCACCTGTTTCTGTCATCGCGAGGGCGAAGTGGCTGCCATGGACGGGTTGTCGAGCCAACACGTACGCCAGTGGGACGCCTGCTTCACCCTCGAACACGGCTCTACCCACGGTGCCGACCTGCGCCCGCAGGTGAAGCAGCGCTATCGCCAATGGCTTACCCACAAACTCGGTTCCTGGTGGCAGCAGTTCGGGGTATCGGGGTGCGTGGGCTGCGGGCGCTGCATCACCTGGTGTCCCACGGGCATCGACCTTACCGAAGAGGCCGCCGCCATCCGTGCACAACCGGGATTGAAAGCCACATGAGTGCCTTACCGAAGACGAATCCCTACCTGCCCATGCCGGCCGAGGTGTTGGACAACATCGAGGAGGCGCCGGGCATCAACACCCTGCGCCTGCGCCTCAGCGATCCGGCACAGCGCGCGGCGTATTCCTTCCTTCCCGGGCAGTTCAACATGCTTTACCTCGCCAATGTGGGTGAAGTGCCGATCTCCATCTCCTCCGATCCCGGTGAACCGGAGATCATCGACCATACCATCCGCGCGGTGGGGCGCGTGACCGAAGGCATGGTGCGCGTGAAGGAAGGGGAAACGCTGGGGCTGCGCGGCCCGTTCGGCACCGGCTGGCCCATGGAGCAGGCGAAGGGGCGCAATATCCTGGTGATCACCGGTGGAATCGGCTGCGCACCCACTGCCTCGGTGGTGGGGTACGCGCACGCGCGCCGGGATCAGTACGGCAAGATCACCGTGCTCCACGGCGTGCGCAAGCCGGCCGATCTGATCTACGGCGAACGATTCGAGAGCTGGTGCCGGGCAACGGACACCGTGTGCAGGTTCGCCTCCCAGGAAACGGCACCGGGCTGGAGCGGGCGTACCGGCCTGGTCACCGAGCTGCTGGGCGACCTGGAACCCGGTGCCATGGATGGCATGACCATGATGTGTGGACCGGAGGTGATGATGCGCGCGGTCGCCGAGGAACTCATCTCACGCGGCCGACCCATCGAGGACATCTACGTGTCCATGGAGCGCAGTATGCAATGTGGTCTGGGTCATTGCGGCCATTGCCAGTACGGCCCCGATTTCATCTGCAAGGATGGTCCGGTATTTCCCTACGCCCGCGTACGTCGGCTGATGCCGGTGAAAGGCTTCTGACATGGCCAAGGCGCGCATTGCGGTACACAAGTTCAGTTCCTGCGATGGTTGTCAGTTGCAGTTTCTCACCCTGGAGGAGGAGTTGCTGCAATTGGCCGAGCGCGTGGAGATCAGCTATTTCGTCGAAGCCACGAGTAATCTCGGTGACGGCCCCTACGGCAGCTATGACGTATCGTTCGTGGAGGGTTCGGTATCCACGCCTGACGAGGTAGAGCGCATCCGGAAGATCCGCGACAACAGCAGGATGGTGGTTGCCATTGGCGCCTGTGCCACGGCCGGGGGTATCCAGGCGCTGCGCAACTGGGGCGATCTCCAGAGTTACAAGACCTCGGTCTACCCACAGCCGGAGCATATTGAGGCACTGCCCACCTCGACGCCGTTCTCCGAACACATTCGGGTGGATGCGCAACTGGCAGGCTGCCCGCCGAACCAGGGTCAGCTCAAATATGTGCTCAGCAGCGTCCTTGCCGGCGTGCAGGCACGCATCCCGAGGGAATCCATCTGTCTCCAATGCAAGCGCGACGGCAATGTATGCGTGCTGGTGGCGCAGGAGCAACCGTGCATGGGCCCGATCACCAAGACCGGTTGCGGCGCACTGTGTCCCCATCAGGAGCGGGATTGCTACAGCTGCTTTGGTCCCGCCGACACCGCCAACATCGACGCCATGGGGCGGCGGTTCATGGGCACGGGGATGCCGCCGGGCGGCGTGGTGCACCGGCTGCGCTTCATCTACAACTGGGCGCCGCAATACCGTGAGGCCTCGCAGCGCTGGCTCGACCACGCGGGAGGCTTCCGCACGCTGCCTCCTGCCGTCACCGTCACGCCACCCAGCGGAGTGCAGCCATGAATGACGTGAATCGGCAGGCCGAATTCGCTGCCGTAGGTGCGCGGCGTGTAGACGTGCCCATACTCACACGTGTCGAGGGCGAGGGTGCGCTGCACGTGGGCCTGGAGGGTGGCCAGGTTACCGATCTGCGCCTGCGTATCTTCGAACCCCCGCGTTTTTTCGAGCATTTCCTGCGTTCGCGCACCTGGCGCGAGGTGCCGGACATCGTGGCGCGCATCTGCGGCATCTGTCCTGTCGCCTACCAGATGAGCGCATGCAACGCCATCGAGATGGCCTTCGGCGTGGAAGTGCCGCCGCCCATCCGCGACTTGAAGCGGCTGTTCTACTGCGGCGAGTGGATCGAGAGTCATGCGTTGCACATCCACCTGCTGGCGGTGCCCGATTTCCTCGGCTATCCCGATGCCATCACCCTCGCCAAGGATTATCCCGAGGCCGTGCGGCGCGGCATGCACCTGCAGGGCCTCGGCAACGGCCTGCTGCAGGTCATGGGTGGTCGTCCGGTGAATCCTGTAGGTGCCGTACCCGGGGGGTTCTACCGTGCACCCTCGCGCACGGAAGCCAGGGACATGCTGCGCAAATTCCGCGAGGCCCTGCCGCTCGCCGAGCAACTGGTGCGTTGGGTGGGTGGTCTCCAGTTACCGGACGTGACGCGCGAGGTGACCTCCGTATCGCTGCGCGCCGATGACGAATATCCCATGAACTACGGACGGATTGTCTCCGATCGCGGCCTCGACATCGCGGTCAGCGAATTCGGGCAGCATTTCCGCGAGTTCCAGGTGCCCCATTCCACCGCATTGCACGCGTTGCTGCACGACGAGCCGTACTGGGTCGGGCCGGTCCCGCGCCTCAACAACAACCTGGACCGCCTGCCACCGTCCACGGCGAAGCTGCTGGGCGAGACGCCGGTTTCCTGGCCCAGCCAGAATCCGTATCACAGCGCGCTGGCACGGGCCATCGAGATCCATGTCGCCGTGGTCGAGGCCATTCGCCTGCTGGAGTCGTACGGCACACCACCCAAACCTCACGTGGATATCGTGCCGCGTGCCGGCGTGGGCTACGGTTGCACCGAGGCACCCCGCGGGATCCTGTGGCACCGCTACGAACTGGATGACCAGGGCAAGGTGGTGCACGCCACCATTGTTCCGCCCACCAGCCAAAACCAGGCGCAGATGGAAGCCGACATGCGTGCGAGCATCCTGGAAAACCTCCACCTGAGTGATGGCGACCTTCGTCTACGGCTGGAATCGGGCATCCGCAACTACGACCCATGCATCTCGTGCTCGACGCACTTTCTCAAGCTGACCGTGGAGCGACGTTAGGGCACAGACAAATCAGAATGGCATCACGCGCATGCTCACCCAGTCCGGGTGAAGGAGAGACAGGGTACGGTCGGACACCGCCCCGGACAGGGAGGCATAACGCCCCGTCGGCCCGCCCGCACTTAGGGGCGTTCCTGGGCAATCGACGGTTGTCGGATTCTGTGGAAGAACACGCGAACCAGATCGGACCGTGTCACGATGCCAAGCACGTGACGCTGTGCATCGCAGACGACCACGCGTTTGATGCGGTTTTTCTTCATCAACTCGAGCACATCATGCAGGGTCTGCTCAGGTGCCGCAGTGACGATATCCGACACCATGACATCGGCTACGAGATCCTCGGGTGCCTGGATGTCGACCGCATGGGTGAACATCGCTTCCAGCGTCTGCCAGAGGCTGTGTGTGGGGTGATGACTTGGTACACCCAACGCGCGCAGGAAGTCGGCCTCGGTGATGATGCCTACGAGTTTGTCCTGGTGATCGACCACGGGCAGACCGCTGATCCTTCCAACGATGAGACGGTGTGCCGCCTCTGCAAGTGACGTATCGGCGTGCACCGTCTCGACCGGATGTGTCATCAGGTCACTGACCCGGATACTCCCGGTGGTGCGCAGATATGCGTGTCTTTCGGCCTTGCTGTTGATTTCCATGAGATCGTCCACCGTGATATCCAGGAATGTGTGCATGTCGCGCAGTGCGGCGATGAAGTCTTCACGCACCAGGTTTCTACATTTGAATCGGCGCATAGCCGCCTCCTCTCGACGATCACGCCGCCGATGGCGTGAACGCTACCCGTTGCCACGAGTTCTCGTTGAGAAAGACCTCGTATTTGGCCCAACGGGCGAACTCGTCTGACCCCATGCTGCCCCTGGCACGTCGTTCCGCACCCGCGACGACCTTGAACTCCACCTGTACCGCGCCGGATCCTGTGGTGGGCTTCTTCGCCGTCACGTGGCGAATCTGCCATAGCGGACCATGGAGCCCATTGCTGTAACAGCATCCCGCCTGGATAGCCTCCGGGACCATGCCTGCCGTGTCTTTTTGAAGTTCGAGCAGATGATAAAGCTCCCGCAGATCACAGCCGGTGTGTTCTCCTGTACGGAAGCTCAAACTGCGTACCGCTGCCTCCAATTCACGACGGCTCAGCTTGTCCTCATCCCGGGTCACCGCCTCGGCCGAGGTCGTTCTGGCGCGTGGCGTGGCCAGCACCGCTGGATAGCGGCGCCAGGCGAAGAGCCCGTTGAACACAACCGCTATGGCGAGCAGGATGAAGGCATCGAGCAACACGGGCGTCACGACATACTGAAAACCGAGGGCGCGCAGCGCCTCGCCGCCGACCACGGCCGTCAGTGCAGTGGCACCACCTGGCGGATGGATGCAGCGCAGGTAGTACATTGCGCCGATGGAAAGCCCTACTGCAACAGACGCGGCCAGTACAAGGTCGGAAATCCACATGGCGCAGGCCACGCCGATCGCCGCGGATATGACGTGACCGCCGAGCACCGGCCACGGTTGAGACATCGGTCCATGGGGTACCGCAAACATCAGGACTGCCGATGCGCCCACGGACGCCGCAATCCCCGCGGCCCCCGGAGTGTCGACGAGCTGCGTGCTGATCCATATCACGCCGAAGACACCGCACAGGCCGCCGGCCAAGGAAAGCCACTTTTCCAGATGTCCTGTCTTGTTCGGCTCTATGCCGATCAGGCTGGTCCAACTCGCCATGCGTTCCCCTATGGCCATTGAGCATTATTGGGGTGCCTTTGTGGCCCTGAAACCCGTTGCCGATCCGCAGAAATGTCACTGTCTGTCGGGTTATTGCCGGGAGACGGTGAATGGAATGGGCGCTTCGGTTTCTTTGGATATTAGTAGATACTGGTGAAGCAAAAAAACGATAAAAATTGGACGTTAGTATCGAAAACTTCGATAGGAAGACCGGCGTGGATACTGATCAAATCCGGACATTTCTGGCGGTGGCGGCCAATGGGAGTTTTCTCGAAGCCGCCAGCCGCCTGCATATCACGCAATCCACAGTCAGCGCGCGTATTCGCAATCTCGAGGCCTATCTGGGTGCAAAATTGTTCGTGCGGAACCGGGGCGGCGTCGTCTTGACGCTCGCCGGCCGGCGATTTCTGCGCCATGCCAAGTCCTTGATAATCACCATTGAACAGGCCCGCTATGATCTCGGTCTGCCGAGCCGTTTCAGTGGAAGCATCACGGTCGGGGCACGCATCGCCCTGTGCGAGGGATTCATTCCCCGCTGGACCGGCCTGATGCGCGAGATGGCGCCACATGTTTCACTGCGCAGTGAAATCGGTTTCGAGGAAGAATTGATGCGGCGCCTCATCAAGGGGACCTTGGATATCGGCTTGATGTACACGCCGCAGCACAGCCCTGGGTTGCAAGTGGAACACCTCTTCGATGAGACCCTGGTGCTGCTGAGTACAGACGCGGGAAGACCCTGGCCGGATGACAAGTACATCTATGTCGACTGGGGTCCCGAATTCTATGCGCAACACAACAGCAGTTTTCCGCAACTGGAACGCCCGGCACAGAGTGCCAATATCGGCTCACTCGGCGTAAAGCTCATTCTTGCAAATGGCGGTTCCTGTTTTCTTCCCATTCGCATGGCGGAGCCGTTGATAAAAAAGGGCGAACTGCACCGCGTGCCCAACAGCCCGGAGTTTAGGCTGCCCGCGTACATGGTGTTTCCGCGGGACTCCGAGTCGAACGCACTGCAACAAGCCCTGAGCGTGATGCGTTCGGTGGCCGCCATGGAACAGAACTTCGACGGCTGACGGATTAGGTGTACGGGGAAAGCCCCGTGATTGCCGCCTCGAGAAGGCTCATGCTTGCGTATCGCTGGGGTCCAGGTGCAACAGGGCACGGCGACTGAGCGGGCGCGCCAAGCGGTCGTCGAGCATGGGCCCGGATGCCGCAGCGGCATGGGTGGCAGCGGTGCCGGAGAGCGAGGGACCCGGGCCGAGCTGCTCGCGGTTGGCACCGTCCATCAGGCACTGCATCACGGCGGTTGCCGTGGCCACCGCGGCGGCGTGGTCGACAAACTCGAACACCGGTGAGAACAGTGAACACATCTGGTGGAAGCCGACAACCGGTTCGTGCCCGACGATGAATTCATAACACCCTGACGCGAAGGCGTGCGTCGATTTTGCGCCCACCTTCAAAATACCCCAGTTCGCGTTGCCGGGCAGCAGCGTCAGGTTCATGAACCAGGGTGTGATGAGCACGCCCAGAACGCCCACCTGCCACGGCACGAAGCCCACACCCTCCACGTGCAAGGCCGGATTGAGGAACGGCAGGCCCTGCATGCGTGCCTGCTGTATGTGCACAAAGGCCTGTTCCAGGCGGTGCACCTGTGCGGCCAAGTTCATTGCCCCTCCGCGATCAGAAGGAAACACTCCTTGGCCGCGTCGCATTGCGGGCAGGTCCAGTGCGGCGGTAATGCGGAAAACGGGGTGCCCGGCGGGATCTGCCAGTACGCATCGCCGGTGGCCGGGTCATAGACATGCCAGCAGATCCTGCATTCCCGGGGCGCCGTGTCGGAACCGTCATCCACGGCGGTCATCGCAAGGACTCCAGTATTTCGTCGAGGCGTAGTGCACTGTCCGCGATGTCTTCGGGTGCGGCGCAGGCCACGTTGGGTACACCTGTGATCTCGAGCGAGTCGAGGATGTTGCGATCTTGTGAATTGAAATAGCGCACCCACCACACGTGGCGTGTGCCGGTGCTGGTGATGCGGCAGTTACCATAGCCGCGCGAGAGGATGGTAACCAGACCCGGCGCCAGGCACTCAGCGAGCACTGTCATGTCTGCCTCGGAGCGAGGCATCAGGGTGAGATTGATGACATGGGGCGGCATCCCGGGTCGCCATGCGGCACAGTGTTCGTTGATTTCACTGATGAGTGCCGGTGCGCTTGCCACGCCCGCCGGCAGCTGCATCGGCCGCCGGATGCGCTCCCGGGCTCCGGCGAAGGCCTGTTGCGCCACGGGGCGGGGGATGGGGCCGACCTCAAGGCTGTCGCTCAGCAGGCGCCCCGCTGCATTCATTGTCTTTATTCGCCACACCCCGGCGAGCACCGACTCCTGGATGTATGCCGGACGGTCGCCTCCCATGACGATGCTTACTTCACCCTCGCCGAGCACCTGATCGATCAAGGTGCGATCGGCCGGGCTGAGCAAGGTCAGATCCATGGCCTCGCGGGCGGCTGCCGCGGGCCAGGCCGCGAGCATGCCGCTGAGGCGGTATAAGGCTTCCTTGGCCTCAGTGAGCTCAGCCACCACTGCGGGTTCGGGCAGTGCGGGCACCGCGTAGGTCTCCATGCCGGACGGAAGTTGCAACACGGCGAGTTCCGTGGTGTCGTGTCCAGTGGGCTGACTGCCGGGGCCGAAATGCTTCATGCTCATGAGTTACTCCTGATGAGGGTGGACGGGCGCGGCGACGACGGCCACCGGAAAGGCCGCTGCGGACCGTGGCTCACGCAACAGCAATGCATTGATCTCACCCAGGTAGTCCGCCCAGTCGCGCATGCGCGTGAGCGTCCCGAGCCAGCCGCCCGAGCGCAGGAACACCAGCGCGGGCCATTCACTGAAGCCGAAGCGCTGCTGCAGTGCTGCCTGTGCCGCAGGTTCCACCAGTGCAGCTTCGAACCGGCCCATGAAGACGCGGGTGAGTTCAGGCAGGACCATGGCCACATCGTTCGCCTCGGGGTGCTGTACGGGATCACCGCTGAAGAACAGCACCACGGTCTCGTGTGCCGCCAGGAAGGCATCCACAGTGTCCGTCGTGACCACCGGTAGTTGGTGAAATTGCTGGAGGCGGCGGATCTGGGGTGAGGCCATGGGTCGATCTCCTTGCGTTTGCCGGTTGTAAGGGAAGAAAACGTCCACTGTGTTTCTCGCACGGGATGGCATGGTCCGGGGTTCCGCTACTCCAGCCTGTGTGAAGATCTTCCGCTTGCGCTCTGCACTCGCGGCGCCGCGTTGGATTGCGAGTCGTGCTCAGGATGCATCCATTGCACGCCGGTCCAGGGCGATCGACAGGCTGCCTGCCTCCGCCGGGCGTGACCCCAGCCTGCAGCCAGACGTGAACAGCACCCGCGCATCCCCCGTACGGCAGGCCTCGACCGGTCCGGGACGCCCGGCCTCGTAGCGCTCGACGTCGGCAATGGCGGCGGCCATGGCATCGCTTTGTGCCGGTCGTTCGCGGCGTTGCCCGTTGATGCCGAAGCGGGACAACCAGGCGAGCACCAGCGCGATGGCCGGTTCGATCTGTGCCTTCACTGCCGGGCGCAGACTGCCGCCGTAGTCGTCCAGTTCCACCGGCTGCACGCCCACCAACAGCAGGTGCTGCGGATAGTCACCCAGCATGGCGGCACTGGCGAGCACCTCCTGGAAACCGGTCTGGTGCAGACTGATCTTCTTCGCACCCAGGTAACGCGGCACTTCGTCACCTTCCACATGGGTGAGCGTGCCGCCCGGCAGGCCATAGTCCACCGCATCGAACACCACCAGGATGTCCGCCTCGCGTACGTGGTGCACCAGATAGAGTCCCTGTGTACCGCCGTCCAGCAGGACCACGTTGGCGGGAAAGTGGTAATGGCGTGCCAGGTGTTCGACGGCGCGCACCCCAAAGCCTTCGTCGGCCCACAGCACGTTGCCGATGCCGAGCACGAGTACCCGCTGTTCGGCTGCTTCATGTGTTTTCATAATCACCTTCCGGTGTCGGGTTGGCTTGGGGTACATGACTAGTCAGGCCGGTCGTCCCTGAACATGCGCCAGCCGCTGATCATGGTGCTGATCAGGCTTTGTCGGGACATGATGTCCTCGCGGACGGCGGCGTAGACATGAATCATCACGAACACCACGATGATCCACATGCCCCAGTGGTGCCACAGCCGCACGTCCTGGCTCTGACCCACCAGAGGTATGAGCCAGCCAAATAACGTGTCCTGCCAGCTCCCGGTACCCTTCTGTTCTGCATAGAGGGCAAAGCCGGTCAACACCATGGCGATGCCGCCCACGGTGACGATGGCCACCATCACCAGGTGCGCCAACGGGTTGTGGCCGACGTACTTTTTGGGTTCTTTTTCGAGAAAGGCATACCAGCGGATCTCATGAGCCAGCTCGCTCCAGAACGTCTTCTGGAACACCGGCAACTGGAAAAGCTGGCGGGCGTGACGGTTGCCCACGAGCGCCCAATAAATGCGGCCGAGGAAGGCGATGGCGAACACGTAGGCCGCGGCGAAATGCGCAAAGCGCACGTAGCCCATCAGGAAATGTTCGCTGGCCTGACCCGGAAGCGTGGTCAAGGGGTTGGCGATCAGGTAGCCGCTGATTGCGAGTATCACGACCGCCAGTGCATTTATCCAGTGCCACAGGCGTACCGGTGCTTCATAGACGTAGACCGCGGTTTGGCTCACTTGGCTGACCATGGTGTTTCTCCCTGTCAAAGTGCGCCGTAAAGCGGCGCCGCCGCTTCACGCGCCAAGCATCAGTGATGTGCCGATGACGCCGCCGGCAAGACCGATGCCACGCAGTGCCCAGGCATGTCGCACGAGCATTCGCCCCAGCAACATGCCCATGAGATGCAAGGCCACGGTAGCCGTGATGAAGCCGCCGAAGTACAGCGTCGCCTGGCTTGCCGGCATCTCCAGGCCGTGCGCGTTGCCGTGGAACAGTGCGAGCACCCCCACCAAGGGTGCCGCGATGCGCATGGGCAGGCGCAGGCCACCCAGCAGCAGCAGGCCGAGGAACAGCACCGAAAACGCGATGCCGGCCTCCATCCAGGGCACACCCAGGCCGGCGGCACCGCACGCCGCCGCCACCGTCATGCACAGCACGAAGGCGCAGGGCACGAGGAGGGCTTTGTGCCCGTCGTTCAGGGCGGCCGCCCACACGCCCACCAGCAGCATGGCGACAAGGTGATCGATGCCACTGAACGGATGTGCCAGGCCGCTCAGCAGCCCGCCGTCATGCACGCCGCTGTGCGCCAGCGCGGCGCCTGGGACAAACAGCAGCCAGGCCGCGCCGATTCCTTGCAAGTGCTTGGGTTTCATCTCTGCTCTCCTTGTCAGCGCACCGTGACCCAGGCCAGCTCTTCGCCATCCGTACCCATCACATGGGTGGAGCAGGCGAGGCACGGATCGAAGCTGTGAATGGTGCGCAGGATCTCGACCGGTTCTTCCTTGCGCATGACCTTGGTGTTCATCAGGGCCGCTTCGAAGGGTCCGATGTTGCCCTGACGATCGCGCGGTGAGCCGTTCCAGGTGGTGGGCACCACGCATTGGTAGTTCTCGATACGTTCATCCTTGATGCGTATCCAGTGCGCCAGTGCGCCGCGCGGGGCCTCGGTGAAGCCCACGCCTTTGGCCTGTCGCGGCCAAGTGGACGGTTCCCAGTTGTCTGCATTGGCGGTGGCCGTGTCGCCGGTCTTCACGTTGGTGATGAGCTTATCCATGAAGTAACGCATCTGGTCGCCCGACCAGTCCGCCTCAAGCGCGCGTGCGGCAGTGCGTCCGAGGGTGGAGAACAGCGCCGTGATCGGCACATCGAGCGTCCGGAGCACATGGTTGATCTGCTCCGTGATGGCCTCGTGCCCTGTGGCGTAGCCGACCACGTAACGTGCCAGCGGGCCCACTTCCATGGCATGGCCGCGCCAGCGTGGCGCCTTGATCCAGGAATACTTGGCATTCTCGTCGATCTGCTTGATGTGAGTGCGCGTACCCTTGGTGTCGGGGCCGAGCTCGAACTTCGGGCGGGTGACGCCATCCCACGGGTGCAGGCCGGTTTCCTCGTCGTCGTATTCATACCAGGAGTGGGGTACGAACTCCTGGATCTCCTCCGGGTTGCGCAGGTCGACCGGATACACCTCTTTCAGGTTGCCGTTGATGATGGCGCCATGCGGCATCATGAGGTTTCCAGCCGAGTAGTCGTTGGCGCGATCGGGGATGTCGCCGTAGGCCAGCACGTTCATTCCTGACAGGCCGCCACCATATAACCAGCCCTTGTAGAACTGGCCGATGGCGAGGATGTCGGGGATGTAGACGTTTTTCACGAACTCGCGCGTCTGGTCGATGATGCTCGAGAGCTGGTTCAGCGTGACCATATTGAGCGGTGCACCGGCGCTGCCGTCCTGATCCAGGTTGATGGCACAGGGTACGCCGCCCACCATCCAGTTGGGGTGCGGGTCCTTGCCGCCCAGCAGCGTGCGGATCTTCATGATCTCCTTCTGGAAGTCCAGGGCTTCCAGATAGTGAGTCACGGCCATGAGATCCGCCTCGGGTGGCAGCAGATAGGCGGGGTTGCTCCAATAGCCGTTCTTGAAGGGACCGAGCTGGCCACTCTCCACGAATTTCTTCAGTCGGTTCTGGATGTCGCGGAAATAGCCGGGCGATGAACGTGGATGGCGCGGCGACACGCTCTGCTGCAGCGCAGACGTCTCCTTCGGATCGGCCTTTAGCGCGTTTACCGGATTCACCCAGTCGAGCGCATGCAGATGATAGAAATGCACCAAGTGATCATGCACCTGCAGGGTGAGCTGCATGATGTTACGGATGGAGTTGGCATTCTCGGGGATGTGAATGCCGAGTGCGTCTTCCACCGTGCGTATCGAGGTGAGTGCGTGGGTGCCGGTACACACGCCGCAGATGCGCTGTGTGAAGGCCCAGGCATCGCGCGGATCGCGGCCCTTGAGGATCACTTCCAACCCGCGCCACATGGTGCCGGTGGATACGGCGTTGCGGATCATGTTGTCGTCGTCGATGTTTACTTCACAACGCATATGCCCTTCGATGCGCGTGACCGGGTCGACCACCACCCGTTTGCCGCTGTTGTCCAGCGTGAATCCATTCGGTGTCTTCTGCGCGGCCATTACTCGTCACCTCCCTTTTTCTGCGCTTTTTTCAAGGCGCTCACAGCGGCGTGTCCAGCCATGGCCGCGCCTACCACACCCATGGTGGCCAGCCCAACCTTGTCGGCGTTCGCCTCCACGCCGAACTGGTGCACGCCGGTCACGTGCTGGTAGAAGGAACCCTTGTCCCAGAAGCCGTCCTCGGAACAGCCGATGCACGGATGCCCGGCCTGGATGGGGAACGAAAGACCGCCATTCCAGCGCACCGTGGAACAGGGACTGTAGGTGGTCGGTCCCTTGCAACCCATCTTGTACAGGCAGTAGCCGCGGCGTGCGCCTTCGTCGTCCCAGGCCTCCACGAACTGGCCCGCGTCGAAATGCGGGCGGCGATAACATTTGTCATGGATACGCTGGCTGTAGAACATCTTCGGCCGCCCCTGGCGATCCAGTTCGGGAAAGCGATCGAAGGTGAGGATGTAGGTGATCACCGATGTCATCACCTCGGCGATGGGCGGACAGCCCGGCACCTTGATGATGGGCTTGGCGGCGAGTCCCGGGACCTTGTGAATGGGGGTGGCGCGGGTGGGGTTGGGGCGTGCGGCCTGCACGCAACCCCACGAGGCACAGGAACCCCAGGAGATGATCGCCTTGCAGTGCTCGGCGGCGGTCTTCAACTGCTCCGTGAAGGGCCTGCCGCCAATGATGCAGTACATGCCGTCCTCATTCAGCGGCGGGTTGCCTTCCACCGCGAGAATGAAGTTGCCATCGTATTTGGCGATGGTCTCGTCGACGATGGCCTCCGCCTGGTGGCCGGCAGCGGCCATGAGCGTGTCATCGTAGTCCAGCGAGATCATGGACAGCACCACGTCCTTGGCCAACGGATGCGCCGAGCGGATGAACGATTCCGAACAACAGGTGCATTCCAGTCCGTGCAACCACAGGACGGGAATGCGTGGCTTGGTTTCCATGGCCTCGGCGATCCTGGGCACGAGGGCAGGGCCGAGGCCGAGCGCCGAGGCGGTGAGGCTGCAGAACTTGAGGAAACTGCGGCGCGTGATGCCCTGGCGGCGCATCACGTCATAGAAGGTCTCGACCATGGACTCCTCCTCCGTTGAGGCAAATCCTTACGGAATCGGTGCAGAGCAATCGACATGCCAACGATGTGAATACACGGAAATCCAGGCGTGTGGACGCGTAAGGCCGGGCAGCGGTGGAAATCCCGATGCCAAGCTGGAAGGCATGCATGGATGCGCGTGTCCATACCGTGCACGTGGAAATGCATCGGTGCACAGCGATAAGGCCGAGCGGGTCTTGCTCCTGCAGGTGCATGACCAACCCGCCGGTTTTCTGTAGGGGCGGCTTGATGCCCCAAGGGTGCACCGGTCCCGGGAGGGCCAAGAATCTGGACTCCGCTCGGAAGCATCCGCGGCGGTGCGTTACCATAGCGACCCATGTTGCGGGTCTACCATTCCAATCGTTTGGAACGTCTGTGCGAGCGCCTCGTGGAGGTGACTGCGGAGCCGTTGCCCGATCCCATGGCACCGGAGTGGTTCCTGGTGCAGACCCAGGGCATGGCGCGCTGGCTGTCGTTGCAACTGGCCGAGCGTACCGGCGTGGCGGCGAACCTGCGCTTCTTCATGCCCGCAGCCTTCGTATGGCGGCTGCTCGCGGAGCAGATCCCCGAGGCCGGCGAGGAATCGGCCTGGGATCGCGACACGCTCGCCTGGCGCATCCTTGCGCTGCTGCCGGAATTCCTGGACCAGCCGGCGTTCGCATCACTGCGCCGGTATGTGGCCGGCGAACGGCCCGCCTTCCGGCGCTGGCAATTGGCACGCCGCATCGCCGACGTGTTCGACCAATATCTCGTCTACCGTCCCGATCTGATCCAGGCATGGGAGGGCGGCGCCGAGCCGCAGGACTGGCAGGCGCAACTGTGGCGTGCCGTGGTCACCCGCGCACACGCCCCGCACCGGGTGGACCTGCTGCAGCGTTTCCTGCATGTGCCACCGGACGCCGCAGCCCTGCCCGTACGCATCTGTGTATTCGCGGTGCCGACCATTCCTCCCGCATACCTGGCTGTACTCGGCCGCCTGGCCGAGGTGATCGATGTCCATTTGTTCGTGCAAAACCCCTGCCTGCTCTATTGGGGCGACATCCGCGACGAGCGCAACCTGGCCCGGCTGCGCCGCCAGTGGGCACGCCTCGGGCAACCGGACCAGAGCGCCTACTTCAGCACCGGCCATCCGTTGCTCGCCTCCATGGGTCGCCAGGGCCGCGACTTCATCGAACTGTTGCACGACTATCCACTGGAAGACGAAGAACTGTTCGAAGTGCCGCCAGGGGAATCGCTGCTCGCGCAGTTGCAGCGCCACATCCTGCTGCTGGAATTGCATCGGGATGAAAAGGCCCGCATCGCGACCTCCGACCTTTCCCTGCAGGTCCATGCCTGCCATGGCCCCATGCGCGAGATAGAGGTGCTGCACGATCGGCTGCAGGCACTGTTCGATGCCGATGCCACCCTCAGCCCGCGTGACGTGGTGGTGATGGCGCCGGATATCGATGCCTATGCCCCCTATATCGAAGCCGTGTTCGGCGCGGTGCCGGAAGGCCGCCACATCCCCTGGAGCATCGCCGATCGCAGCCGTGCGGCCGGTTCACCCGCGTTGTCCGCCTTTCTGAGCCTGCTTGATTTGCCGCGCAGCCGCTTCAGCGCCAGCGAGGTGCTGTCCATCCTCGAGGTACCCAGCGTGCTGCGCCGCGCCGGTCTCGACGAGAACGACTATGCGCGGGTGCGTGCCTGGGTGCGCGACAGTTATATTCGCTGGGGCCTGGACGGGCGGGCACGCGCGGCGGTGGGACTGCCCGACGAGGAGGCCAACACCTGGGCCTTCGGTTTCCGCCGGCTGTTGCTCGGCTATGGCATGGCACCGGAGGCGGCATTGTTCCGTGGCGTGCTGCCGTATCCGCACGTGGAAGGTGTACAGGCCGAGGCGCTGGGACGTGTGCGCAGTTTCGTGGAACGCCTGGAACGCTTCGCCTCGCGCCTGCAGGGCCAGTATGCAGCGGCCGACTGGGCGATCGTGATAAACGACCTGCTGGAGGCCTTCTTCGACACCGACGAGGACGACAGCACACCGCTGCAGGCCGTGCGTGATGCCATGGCGGACCTGCAGGAGCAGGCAAGGTGCGCCGCTTTCAGCGAGGTCTTCGGCCTCGACGTGCTGCGCGACATCCTGCAACGCACGCTCACCGGCAGCGAGCCCGAGCAGCGTTTCATCGCCGGCCCGGTCACCTTCTGCTCCCTGGTACCGCTGCGCAGCGTGCCATTCCGAGTGGTGTGTCTGGTAGGCATGAACGATCAGGACTTCCCGCGCGTACAGCGCCCGCTCGGCTTCGATCGCATGGCACAGCAGCCACGCCCGGGTGATCGTTCCCGGCGGGACGACGATCGCTACACCTTCCTGGAGGCGCTGCTCGCGGCGCGCGACGTGTTCTACATCAGTTACGTGGGACGCAACCTGCGCGACAACAGCCTCATGTTACCCTCCGTGCTGGTGAGCGAACTGCTCGATCACGTGGAACAGGGCTTTACCGTCCAGGCCAGCAGCATGCGCGAGCATCTTCTCACCACGCATGCGCTGCAGCCTTTCAGCGCGCGTTATTTCGGTACCGATCCGCGCCTGTTCAGCTACGCCGCTGAATGGCTGCCCGGGGCACAGGCACAGGCGGGTGAGCGCCGCGCACTGACGCCTTTCTGCGACGCTGCGCTGGGCGCGGCGGAAACGGCCGAAGTCGAGATCGAGCTGGCCGATGTGCTGGATTTTTTCCGCCACCCCGCACGCCACTTCCTGCGCCGGCGCCTCGGTGTCGTGCTGGATGGGGACGAGGACGTGCTGGAGGATAACGAGCCCTTCGAGCTGGATAGCCTCACACGCTACCAGCTCAACCAGGACCTGGTGGCCGATGTCCTCGCTGGCGGCGAGCTGACGGCACAGCGGCACAGGCTGCGTGTTGCGGGCCTGCTCCCCAGCGGCCATTTCGGCGACTTCGCCTTCGACGCATGCACCGCCTCCCTTGAGGACTATGTGGCGGTCCTGCGCCCACACCTGGGTGCGCCGCAGCCGCCGCTGGAAGTGGACCTGGCGGTCGGCAGCGAACGCCTGCGCGGCTGGCTGGACGGGATCACCGCGACCGGCCTGGTGCGCTACCGTCATGCGAAGCTCACAGCCGGCGATGTGCTGGCACTGTGGATCCGCCACGTGGTCCATTGTGCGCTCCGGCAGGATGCCGGTGCGGCCCGGCACCTGGCCAGCGATACCTGCCTGGTGCTCGCGCCGGTGTCGGACCCCTTGGCCGTGCTCGGCGAACTGCTCGCCATCTACCGCATGGGGCAACGCCAACCCGCTGCGTTTTTTCCGCGCACGTCCTGGGCCTTCGCACAGGCAGACGCCGCCGGCAGGGATGCCATGGCGGCGGCACTGGCTGCCTGGCAGCCCGATGCTTTCGGCAACCGGTATACGGAGGCCGCCGACCCCTGCAACAGGGTAGCCTTTCGCGGCCGTGATCCCCTTGACGCGGAATTCGCGCGGCTGGCGCAGGCGGTGTTCGCGCCGGTACTGGCGGTGGCCGAGCAGGAGGCCCTGCCATGAGGCCCCTCGATCCGCTCACCCTGCCGTGCCACGGTGTGCGGCTCATCGAGGCCAGTGCCGGCACGGGCAAGACCTACACCGTCGCCACGCTTTACCTGCGCCTGCTGCTGGAACAGCAGCGCTCGGTACGCGACATCCTGGTGGTCACGTTCACCGTGGCCGCCACCGAGGAACTGCGCGACCGCATCCGCGCGCGCCTGCGCGAGGCCATCGCGGTGCTGGAGGGGGCCGAAAGCGAGGATGCGGTGCTGCAAGCGCTGATTGCCGCCCAGCCCGATCGTGCCGCCGCTGCGCGCCGCCTCGAAGACGAGCTCACCTGCATCGATGAGGCCGCCATCTTTACCATTCACGGTTTCTGCCAGCGCATGTTGCAGGAGCATGCCTTCGAGAGCGGTATGCCGTTCGACTTGGAGCTCGTGGCGGACGATCGTGAATTACGCCATGCAGTGACGGAAGACTTCTGGCGCCGCAATTTCTACACCGCCGACGCAGGTCTGGCACGCCTTGCCCAGCAGACCTGGGGCACACCGGCGGGACTGTACGAGACGATCCACAGCCATCTCGCCCGACCCGACCTGCGCGTGGTGCCGGTGATTGCCGAAGAGGATTGTGACGGTACGGCCTGGCGCAGGCTGGCGGCACAGGCCGCGGCCATGTGGCAGGCGCAACGCGAGGCGATCGTCGCCTTGCTCACCGGCACCAAAGACCTCTCCAAGGGCAAGGACGCCTATCCCGAGAAAAAGGTCCTGGAGGCCGCCGCCGCGCTGGATGAGCACTTCGCGGCGGACGCCGAGGATTACCTGCTGCCGAGCGGATTCGAGCTGTTCACCAGCGCCCATCTCGACGCCTCGCTCATGCCGTCGCGGCGCAACAAGGGTGCCGTGGCCCCCCGTCATGCCTTCTTTGACCTGTGCCAGGACCTTACGGACATGCGCAAGGCGCGGGTCATGCAGCTCACCGCCGCGGCGCTGCGCTTCTGCCGCGAGGAACTGGTGCGCCGCAAGACGGAACGTGGGCTGGTTTCATTCGATGACCTGCTCGCGCACCTGGCCGATGCCCTGCACGGTGCCGGTGGGGACGCCCTGGCACAGCAGGTGGCGAGGCGTTTTCCCGTGGCCATGATCGACGAGTTCCAGGACACCGATCCGCAACAGGCACGCATCTTTGCCCGCATTTACACGGGCCGTGAGGATTGCGCGCTGTTCATGATCGGTGACCCCAAGCAGGCGATCTACAGTTTCCGGGGCGCCGATGTGTTCACCTATATCGAAGCCAAGCGCGCAACCGATGCGGAGCGCGACCGTTTCACCCTGGCTACCAACTGGCGTTCAAGTGCCGCGCTGGTGATGGGTGTGAATGCGCTGTTCAAGTCCCACCATGCGCCGTTCATATTCGCCGAGGACATCGGCTTCCATGAGGTCCAGGCAGCGGGCAAGGCCGATGCAAAACCGTTGCGCATCGACGGCGAGATTCCGCCTGCACTGCATGCCTGGTTCGTGCCGGCGGCACACGCCAAGGTGCACCACGGTCGCATCACCAGCGGCTGGTCAGCCGAGCATCTGTCACGTGCCTGCGCCGCGGAGATCGCACGGCTCCTGGCACTGGGTGCGAAAGGCCGTGCCCGTATCGGCGACGAGGCCCTGGCGCCGCACCATATGGCGGTGCTGGTGCGTACCCACCGCGAAGCGGACCAGGTGCAGGCGGCGTTGCGTGAGGCCGGCATCCCCGCGGTCTCCCAGGTGCGCGAGAGTGTATTTGCCAGTGAGCAGGCCGATGAACTGCTGCGTGTCATGCTGGCCGTGGCCGAACCCACGGACGAGCGGCGGCTGCGTGCTGCGCTCGCCACCACCCTCGCCGGGTTCACGGCCGCGGCCATCGACGACCTGGTTCGCGACGAATTACGCTGGGAGGAATCCCTGGAACAGGTGCAGGCGTTCCATGAACGCTGGCTGACGCGCGGATTCATGCCCATGCTGCGTTCCTTGCTCCAGGCCTGGGAGGTCGCGCCGCGCCTGCTGGCCCTGCCCGACGGCGAGCGGCGTATGACCGATCTGTTGCAACTGGGTGAGCTCATCCACGGGGCGGCACGCGAGCATGCAGGCATGGAAAACCTGCTGCGCTGGTACGTCGATCAATGCAGTGAACCCAACGGCGAAAACGAAGAGCAGCAACTGCGCCTGGAAAGTGACGAGGCGCTGGTGAAGATCGTCACTATCCACAAGAGCAAGGGTCTGGAATACCCCGTGGTGTTCCTGCCCTTTCCCTGGTCCACGCGCAAGGCGGATGGCAAGGGTGCGGTGCTGTGTCACGACGACGACCGCCGGCCGGTGCTCGACCTGGGGTCGCCCGCGTGGGATGCGAACCATGAGCGCGCCGAGCGCGAGCGCCTGGCGGAAGACCTGCGTCTCCTGTACGTGGCGCTCACCCGCGCCAAGCACCTGTGTTATCTCACCTGGGGACGCTTCGCCGGCGCCAAGCGCTCGGCCATGGCCTGGCTGTTGCACGGCGACGGCATGGTGGCGGAACCGCGCGCCTTCACCGAGAACATGAAGGCACTGGACGATGCGGCACTGCGCGGTGCACTGGAGTCCTGGGCTGCGCGTGTCCCCGGTTGCGTGGTGGTGGAAGAACTGCCGCCGGAACAGGTCGTGACGGCCTACCGCGCCGTTGCCGAGCTGCCGGTGCTTGCGGCATGCACGCCCCAGCGGCGCGTGAGCGTGGACTGGCGTGTCACCAGCTATACCGGTCTCGCTTCGGGCCACGATCATGAGCGCCCGGACTACGGCACGCGAGCCGAGGACGTGGAGGCACCGGCCAACGCGACCGGTCCGCACATCCTGCAATTCCCGCGCGGTTCACGGGCCGGTATCTTCATGCACAAGCTGCTGGAGCGCTGCGACTTCCCGCAGGCGCACGGCACGGTGCTGGCCGAAGAGGTGCAGAAACAGTTGCAGCGCCATGGTTTCGATGCGGGTTGGCAGGGTGCCATGGAGGCCATGGTTGCCAATGTGCTGGACACGCCGCTGGACGGCGCGGGGCTGCGCCTGCGCGAGGTGACGTCCGGGCGACGCCTCATCGAGCTGGAATTCTATTACCCGCTCGCAACCTTCGACGCGGCGGCACTGGTTGGCGTGGCGGCGCGCTTCGCCAATCACTTCGAGAGCGGTCCGGCATTGCACTTCCACGTGGGTGCCGGCGTGATGCGCGGCTTCATCGACCTGGTGTTCGAGTACGCCGGCCGCTTCTATATCGCAGACTACAAGTCCAACTATCTGGGCGCGAGCACGGCCGACTATGACCGCCCACGCGTAGCCGCGGCGGTAGCGGCCAACCGTTACGACCTGCAATACCTGATCTACTGCGTGGCCCTGCACCGCTACCTGAAACGCCGCCTCGCGGACTACGACTACGAACGTCACTTCGGCGGTGTGTACTACCTGTTCCTGCGCGGCATGGATGCGCGTCGGGGGCCGCAAACCGGAGTGCATTTCGACCGCCCCGCCGCCGCGCTGGTGCAGGCCCTGGATGCGCTGTTCGCAGGGAGGGCCGCGTGATGCGCCAAAAACTGCGTCACGCTGTGGACGGACAGCGCCTGCGCGACCTGGACTACCATTTCGCGGCCTGCGTGTGCGAGGTGACGGGCTGCGACGCACCCGAACTGTGGCTGGCCGCTGCGCTGGCCAGTCGCGCCACGGCGGATGGGCACGTGTGCATTGCCCTCGACGAGGCGGCGGGCCGTCCCGTGCTGGATGACCCGGCGTTGGTTGCGCCCGCGCTCGCGCCCTGGCGCGAGGTACTACGCGCCAGCGGTGCCGTGGGTCAGGGCGCGGACATGCCGCTGGTGCTGGATGAGCGCGCCCGCCTCTACCTGGGCCGCTATTGGCATTTCGAACAGATCCTGGTGCGCGAACTGAGCCGCCGTGCCACCGCGGCCGAGATCGACGTGCCGCGCGCACGCGCCGGCCTGGCGCGGCTGTTTCCCGCCAGTGACGATGCGGATGACCCGCAGCGCCGCGCGGCCGCCGTCGCCTTGCTGCGCCGTCTGGCCGTGGTCTCCGGTGGCCCGGGTACCGGCAAGACCACCACCGTGACGCGCTTGCTGGCCTTGCTTGTAGAGCAGTCCTGGCCGGCGGTACCGCGTATCGCGCTGGCCGCGCCCACCGGCAAGGCCGCGGCCCGTCTTACCGAATCCATACGTCATGCAAAGCAGGCGCTCGTCTGTGACGAAGGTGTGCGTGCGGCCATCGTGGAGGAGGCATCCACGCTCCATCGCCTGCTGCGCGCCATCCCGGGCGAGACCGGTTTTCGCCATCACGCGGGGAATCCCCTGCACCTGGACGTGCTGGTGGTGGACGAGGCCTCCATGGTGGACGTGTCGCTCATGGCGCGCCTGCTCGATGCATTGCCGGCGCATGCACGCCTCATCCTGCTCGGCGATCGTGATCAACTCTCCTCGGTCGAGGCGGGCAGCGTGCTGGGCGACATCTGTAACCGTGGTGAGGAGATGCCCTGTTCACAGGAACTCGCCGCACAACTGGCGCGCCTCGACGTGCCAGCACCGGCAGTGGGTGAGGGCGTGTTGCCCGCCATGGCTGACAGCCTGAGCGTACTTACGCGCAGCTACCGCTTCGGCAGCGACAGCGGCATCGGCCGGCTGGCGCGCGCCGTTAATCGCGGCAATGCACAGGAGGCATTGGCGGTGTGCGATGGCGACAACCCGGACACCGCATGGCGGGAGGTGGGTGCCGCGGGCGTGGCCGAAGCCGTCGGTGCTGCGGCGCTCGCGGGCTATCGTGCCTATCTGGAGACGGACGATCCCGCGCAGGCGCTGGTGTGTTTCGGCCGCTTCCGTTTCCTGTGCGCATTGCGCACGGGGCCCTTCGGTGTGGCGCAGGTGAATGCCTGGGCCGAGGCCGCCCTGCGGCGTGCCGGGCTGCTGCCTGGGCACGGGCGTCATTATCCCGGCCGGCCTGTGCTCATCACCCGCAACGACTACGCCCTTGGACTGTTCAATGGCGATATCGGCATCATCCTGCCGGACCCACAGGCCGAGGGGCGCCTGCGCGCATTTTTTGCCATGCCCGACGGGCAACTGCGCCGCGTGCTGCTGCATCGCCTGCCCGCCCACGAGACCGTGTTCGCCATGACCGTGCACAAGAGCCAGGGCTCGGAGTTCGACCATTGCCTGGTGTTGATGCCGGACGTGGATGTACCGGTGGTGAGCCGTGAACTGGTCTACACGGCCATTACCCGTGCACGCCGGAAGGTGGAGCTGTGGGGCAATCGCCCCCTGTTCACGCGCGCCGTGCAGCGGCGCATCGAACGCAGCTCCGGGTTGCGGGATGCACTTTGGAGGGGGTAGGCGGTATTCGACGTGGATTGGGTGTTTTCCTTCCCGCGCAGGTCACATGGCCGCTGCGCGCCAATGTGAACTGTGGGGCTTGGCGGGTAGGTGGGGGCGTGCTTTCATCGGCTGAACAGGGAGGCCGTGAATGACCCACTACACCTTTGAAATCGTGTTCAACGGCGTGAGCGTGCCAGGCAGCGATCCCGCCCAGGTGAAGCGCAACCTGGCCGGGATGTTCAAGACGGACGTGGCCAAAGTGGAACCGCTGTTCTCCGGTCGGCGTTTCGTCATCAAGAAGGGGCTCGACGAGGCCACGGCACTCAAATACCAGAAGGCCCTGCGTGAGGCGGGCATCATCGTGCAGGTGGAGAACCCGATGGCGGCTGCCGCCGTCGCCGAAGCCCCTGCAGCACCGGTGGCTTCCCCGACCCCGGCCGCTCGTGCGCCGAGTGCCGATGGCGGAATCGACGCCACCGTCGCTCCGCCCGGTGTGGTGCTGGTCGAACCCGAAGGGGTGATCCCCCCGGTGATCGACACCCACCGCCTGTCCCTGGACCCGCCCGGGGTGACCCTGGTGCCACCTGCGGTAGTCCCGGACCTGGCACTGGACCTGCGCGGGCTGTCGTTGGCCGAGCCGGGTGCCGTTCTCGTGGAGCCCAGCAAGGCGGCCGATCTTGCGGTCGATACCTCGACCATGACCCTGGCGGAACCGGGCGTGCAACTGGTGGAGCCCGAACCAGTGAGCGCCCCGGACATCGACACCAGCCGTCTGTCGGTCGAATAATCCTGCTGTGCGGCTGTGATTACAGCCCCGCGACTGTCATCGGTGGGCAGGAGCCATGGGTATTCAGTCGCTGCTGAGACGGTCCTTGTCACCTGGGTTGTCGTGGGGCTCTTGGTGCTCTGCGCGGTCAGTCGGACATCTCGTTGCGCCGCATCCGGTCGAGGGCTGCGCGGTAGTGTTCGAACATCATGGACAGGCGCAGGAACACATCCTCGAGGCCGAATTCCCGCGCCAGGGCGTGGTGGGCGGCCCGTTCGAAATAGGCACTGCCCTGCGACTCGTAATAGCGCGCGTCCACCGGGCGCCGGCCGTAGCGGAGACGGTGTTCGAGCCAGGCCGACTGCAGCCCGGTTAACCACAGGGCGTAGTTTCCGATATGCGCGTAGGTGATGAACTGGCGGCGCGGCTCGGCCTCGGTCAGGCCCTGCAGCAGCTCCACCAAATAGGCCTTGGGGTCGCTACCGTGCTCCACGCGATACAGCCGTTCGGTACGCACGAACAGGGCCAGCAGGTTGGCAAGGTAATTGACCACACGCCGTTCCACCGCCGAACGTGGTGTATCCAGGCTGCGGCGCAACAACACACCGAATAGTAGGAAAGGTGAGACACTGAGTAGCAACTGGTGCCTGTCCCGGATCAGCGCGTACACGTAGTCGCTTGTGAGCATGGATTCGAGCGTGCTCGGCATGGCCGCCAGCACACGCGCGATCTCCTCGTAGCTACCGCCGGCCCGGGGCATGTTTTCGATGAGGAAGCGGAGATCGCCTTCCTCGAGGCGGTTCAGCCCGGTGCAGGCAAAGTCCGGTTGTCGCATGGACCCTCCGCAAGCGCGAATGCGTCACTCTCTGGATAATTAATGTTCAGCGTGCGTGCTGGTCAAGTGTGTGACCGCGGCCGCAATTTCACGTCTGTCAAGGGTTGCACCGACGAAGGCAGCGTATTAGGTTTGTCATCCGCTTTTAAAGAATCCGGCCTCCACAGAGGGCGGATGCCATGAACGACTACCACGCCCTTATCGAGCAATCCTCAAGCCAACTGCAGTATTTCCTCTTCCAACTGCAGATGGTATGGGGCCTGGCGGCATTATTGCTGCTCGTTGGCCTGTGGCTGCTGCGTCCATGGATGGCCCGTCGGCGACGCGAGGCCCGTGTGCGCAGGAGTATCCGGCGATTGGGCAAGCTCGCCATGCGCGACGTTTCGCTGGACAACGGCATGGATTCCCTCGCGTTCATCGACTGGCTGGTGCTCACCTCGAAGGAAATCCTCGTCGTGACACTGCAGCGTGGTCGCGGCATCATGTTCGGCGGCGAGAAGATGGACACCTGGGCGCGGGTGGTGGGCCGTCGTACCTTTCGGTTTCCCAATCCACTGTTGGCGAACCACGAACTGGTCATGGCGGTGAAATATCATCTGCCCCAGTTGCCCGTGCGCGGTATCGTCTTGTGTGAAGAGGGTGCCAGCTTCCCCAAGGGCAAGCCAGAGGGCGTGCTGCTGCCAACCGATATCGAGGGTGACGCGAAGGCTTGGCGGCAGGTGGAAATACCGGCCCCACTGGTGTCGGCGTGGGAACATCTGGTCGAGCTCGGTTCCCGCGGCGAGCAGATATACGGCCGTGAACTGCTGTTGTTACGGCGTGAATCGGGACGGGCGCGCGAAGTCCTTGCGGCCGTGCTGTTGATGCTCGCCCTGGGCGTGACCATGTGGGGTGGTTGGCGCATGCTTTCGCTATAGTTGCAGTGATCGCCCGCTTGCAAAGTCGAAATGAGCCTATCGGGCGAGTGGTTGCAGTATTGCCTGTGACGTATTAAGTTCGCCGGCAACGCTCGCGCACCCCTCACCTGGAATCCCGCTGTCTTGCATACATCTTATCTATCGCGCCTGAACCGCTTCATGGCCGCAGGCCATGCCTCTTTGCTTGGGGCGTTCTTGTGCGGTGTCGAAAAGGAAAGCCTGCGGGTGAACACCGAGGGCAGTATTGCCCACACCGCCCATCCACGCGCACTGGGTTCGGCGCTCACGCATCCCTACATCACCACGGATTTTTCCGAAGCCCTGCTCGAACTCATTACGCCGCCACTCGCCACAATGGAAGAGGTGCTCGGCTTCCTGCGCGAACTGCACCGCTTCGTTTACGCGCACATCGGTGATGAATATCTCTGGGCGACCAGCATGCCCTGTGTGGTGCCGGGCGAAGACGGCGTCCCCATCGCCCGCTACGGCACATCCAACGCCGGCCGCATGAAGCACGTCTACCGTGTGGGTCTTGCGCACCGTTACGGGAGCATCATGCAAGCCATCTCAGGCGTGCATTTCAATTTCTCCCTGGACGATCGCTTCTGGGATGCGCTGCAGGCGCTCGAGGGCGATACGCGCCCCCGCCAGGATTTCATCTCCGACGGCTACTTCGGCCTGATCCGCAACCTGCAGCGTGTCGGTTGGCTGGTACCTTACCTGTTCGGTGCATCGCCGGCAGTGTGCAAGTCCTTCCTGCAGGACGGTAGTCCGGGCTCGCTGGTCGCCTTCGATGCGGGCACCTGGTACAGCCCCTACGCCACCTCGCTGCGTATGGGCGACATCGGGTATCAGAATAACCGCGAACACGAGATCGGTGTGCGCGCGTGTTACGACAACCTCGATGAGTACGTGGACACGCTCACCTACGCCATCAACACGACCTACCCCGGTTATGAGCGGATCGGCGTGAAGGTGGATGGCGAGTACCGCCAGCTAAACACCAATATCCTGCAGATCGAAAACGAGTACTACACCACGGTGCGTCCCAAACAGATCCTGCAGAACGGCGAAAAACCCACCCTGGCCTTGAAGCGGCGTGGGGTGCGTTACATCGAGCTGCGCTCACTGGACGTGAACGCGTACGAACCGCTGGGCATTGGCGAGGAGCAGATGCGTTTTCTGCATCTGCTCATGCTGTGGTGTCTGTTCGAGGACAGTCCCCGCATCAGCCCGTGGGAGCGTTCGGAGATCGACAAGAACGAAATGGAGGCCGCGCAACGGGGGCGGGAACCGGGCCTGATGCTCATGCGCAACGGCGAGCAGATCACGCTCAAACAATGGGCACACCACCTGTGTGATGCGCTGGAGCCCATCGCCTGCGCGCTCGACGCGGGTCTGTCCGAAGGCCGTTACGCATCCGCGCTGGCGATGCAGCGGGCGGCAGTGGAAGACCCGGATCGAACACCTTCGGCGCGCATGCTGCATGAGATGCGGGAGAACGGTGAGAGCTTCCACACCTTCGCCAAACGCATGTCGCTTCAGCACCGCGCGTGGTTCCGGCACTTGGCGCCGGATGCGGAGTTCGAACGACGCTTGCGTGAACTGAGCGAGAAGTCCCTGGCAGAACAGCGCGAGAAGGAGGAGTCGGACACATTGTCTTTCGACGACTACCTGGCGAACTACTTTGCCCAGTCCCTGTGAAGGGACTGCCTTGAAACGAAAACGGCGCCTGAAGGCGCCGTTTTCTCGAGGAGATGGCGGAGCGGACGGGACTCGAACCCGCGACCCCCGGCGTGACAGGCCGGTATTCTAACCGACTGAACTACCGCTCCGTTGCCTTGCACACTACAGCCTGCAAGGGCTGCGCATTCTTGCGGAAAATGGCGCGCGCGTCAACAGGTCGTTTTGAAAAAGCTTCAACCCTGCAAGCCGTGGAACGCATCGGACCGCGACGCAGGCCATGTTGGATATTCTTCCCGGTGCCTCATGATTATGCTTGCAAAGGCCTATGAACCTCCCCGACACACTTGCCCTGGGGCTGAAGCTGGGCTTGGTACTGGCGACGCTGCATTTCGCCCTGTTGCCGGCGCTGGTACGCCTGGCCTGGCGGGCACCGCGGGTGCGCGAGCGCCTCACACCCGCACGCTTCGGGTTGCCCTTCGAGACGGTGCGCATCGCCACTGCCAAGGGGCGCCGGTTGCACGCTTGGCTCGTCCCCCAGGCGTGCCGGGCACCTGCCCTGGTCCTGCTGCACGGCTGGGGTGGCAATGCGGAACACCTGTTACCGCTGGCGGAGCCACTCTACCGGGCGGGCTGGAGTGTGCTGCTGGTGGATGCCCGCAACCATGGGCTCAGTGATGGTGACGGCTTTTCGTCCATGGTGAAGTTTAGCGAGGACGTGGAGCACGCGCTCGCATGGCTGAAGGTTCGCCCGGAGGTCGATGCCGCCAGGCTGGCCCTCGTGGGCCACTCGGTGGGCGCTGCCGCGGTGTTGCTCGCCGCTTCGCGCCGCCGTGATTTGGCCGCCGTGGTGAGCTTGGCCGCTTTCGCCCACCCGCGCGAGCTCATGCGCACCATGATGAGCAGCAACCGCATCCCCTACCTGCCCGTGGGTTGGTGGGTGCTCCGTCATATCGAGCGCACCATCGGCGCACGCTACGACGCCATCGCGCCGGTGAGCACCATCGCGTGCATTCCCTGCCCCGTGCTGCTGGTACACGGGGCGCGCGACGAGCGCGTCCCCGTAGCCGACGTCCAAGCCATCCACGCCGCCCGCGGCCGGGCCCGTGTCCGGCTGCTGGTGGTCCCGGATTCCGATCACCGGCTCCTCTCCCTGCGCCGACACCAGGCAGCCCTGCTGGGCTTCCTGCGCGACGCCTTTGCGGAAGGTGGGCGTGTCGAGGGTGATGCGGGCGGACAGAACGGTGCCGGAGCCGGGCGTGTACCTGACTCCGGGGGATAGGCCGGGCACCACCCCCACTGACGGGCGCCACGCCACGCCGTGCACCGGCACCGGCTTGCGGCCCACACGGGTGCGACAACTTCCGCTGCCCGGCCGCCATGCCAACGTGGGGATGAATGCAGCCGCAGGGATCGGGGAGTGAATCACCTGACCAGCAAGATGGTGGGAGCGTGTGGTTTCGTGATGGTCCACCTTGCGCCTCGCATCCACGGCCTATGCTTTTCACAGAGTCTGTCAGCCACGAGGTGCGGATCATGGGTATCTTCACGTGGATATTGTTCGGTCTCATCGCGGGCGTCCTCGCGAAACTGTTGATGCCGGGGCGTGATCCAGGCGGCTTCTTCATCACCATCGCCATCGGCATCCTGGGTGCGCTACTGGGGGGGTTCATCGGCTCGGCACTCGGGTTCGGAGGCGTGACCGGATTTAACCTGTCCAGCTTCGGCATCGCAGTCCTCGGTGCCGTACTGCTGCTGTGGGTGTATCGCGTAGCCCGACGCTAAGCAGCACGCCAGGCAACGCATCCGGTTCTGTGGGCCATGGGCCGGGCTATGCACGCGGCGGCAAGCCGGCGGCAGGAGGCGGCCGGCCTGCCGCCGCGTCGCGTCGGAGTACGCCATGACCAACCGGGGAACCATCGGCCGGCACTGGCTGGAGCGGCTGCGCGGTATGCGCCTGATCAGGTATGTGCCTGCGCTCGCACTGCTGTTACTCGGCGTGGCAGCGGCCATCGTGACGGCCGCCTACGGGATCTTCGAATTCGAACGCGCACGCCTGCGCGGAGAAGCAACCCACTACCTCACCGGTGTCGCCGACGATAAGTTGCGCGCCCTCGAGGCATGGCGGCGTGACCGCCTGACCGAGATCAATCTGCTGGCGTCCAACCCGCGGGTACTGGATAACCTGCGTGGATTGCTCGAAGGTGACGATCCCCTGGCAAGCGAGGTTCTGTCCCAGAGCTTCGCCTCGCTGGTTTCCATCCAACGATACGAGAGTTTCTTCGTATTCGATGCCGAGGGTGCGCTGCGCTACCGGCTGGGCGCCCCGCTCACGCTGCCGTCCGAGATCGATGACCTGATTGGTGCAGCGCTGACGACGGGACAGCCCCAGATCTTCGACGGCGTCACCAACGGTGGGCTGCCCATGGTGCACTTGTACCTGCTCACCCCGATCCCCAGCGGCGAGGAGCCGGGCGTGCCGGCAGGGGTCATGGGCGTGCAGATCAATCCCGGCTATGCGTTCTCTTCCGTGCTGTTCGACTGGCCAGGCCCCGTCAGTTCAGGTGAGGTACTGCTGTTGCGGCCCGAAGGGGACGGGGTGCATTTCATCACTGCGCCGCGTTTCGGTTTTGCGGGCCAGACCAGCAGTGCCGCCGATGCGCGCGTCGCCTTTCGCGCACTCCAGCTCAGCGGGGCCATGGAGGGCACCGACTACCGCAACGAACCCGTGCTCGGGGTGGCGATGCCGGTGCCCGACACGCCTTGGCGGCTGCTGGTGAAGGTCGACCAGCGCGAGGTGTATGCCGCCATCCGTGAAGTGGCGGTATGGATCACCGCAGTAGCGCTTACCGTGCTCGGCCTCGCCTCGGTGCTGGTGTACCTGTGGTGGCGATCGGAACGGGAGCACGACCGGGCGGAGGCCGCGCGTGAGCGAGAGGCCTTGGCACGCCACTTCGACTATCTCGCGAAGTACGCGAATGACATCATCATCCTGGCCGATGGGGAAGGGCGCATCCTGGAGGTGAATGACCGCGCGGAAGAGGTGTATGGATACAGCCGCGAACAGTTGAAGCGCATGCATGTGGCGGACCTGCGCGTTCCGGAAGACAGGGCGCTGTTCACACAGCAATGGTCGCAGATCGTCAAAGGCAGGGCCTACATCTACGAGGTGCGCAACGTCACCAAGGCCGGCCGTGTGTTTCCGTTGGAAGTGAGTGCCCGCATGATCGAGACCGACGGCAAGGTGTACTACCAGACCATCGGGCGCGACATTACCGAGCGCAAGGTCGCGGAACAGAAACTCCAGCGGGCGAATCGCCTGTATCTGGTGCTGAGCCAGACGAGCGAGGCCATCGTGCGGCTCCATGAGCGCCAGTCCTTGTTCGAGGCGGTCTGCCGCATCGCAGTGGAACATGGCCGTTTCGTGGATGCCTGGATCAGCCGCCTGGATCAGTCAGGTGCGACGCTGGCCGGTGTGGCCCATGCGGGGGCCCACCGTGACCACTTCATGCGACAACACCTGTCCCTGGAAGAGGTCGCCCCGGGCAGTCTCGGCGTAACCCGCTGCGCGGTCATCACCGGCGGCGCGTGTGTAAGTAACGATATCCTCACTGAGCCGCGTAAGGCGCAATGGCACAGGGTTGCCGAGGTCCAGGGAGTGCGTGCCGCGGCATCCCTGCCGATCCGCGAGCAGCACCGCACCACGGGCGTGTTCTCCGTGTACTCGGACGAGCCGAACTTTTTCGATGAGCAGATGCTTTCCCTGCTGCGGGAGGTTTCGGAAGCCATTGGTTTTGCGTTGGACAGCATCCGCCGCGACGAGCTGCGGATGCGCGCAGAGACCGAGACCCGCGCAAGCGAATACCGATACCGCCAGCTCATCGAGAACATGAGTTCCGGCTTGATGGTGTTTCAGGCGGTGGGTGACGGGCAGGATTTCACCACCCGGGACGTCAACAACGCTTTCCAACGAATCGAGCGCACCCGGCGTGAGGATGTCATCGGCAAACGCCTGAGCCAGAGCTTCCCCGGCACCGGTGCGGCGGACCTGCTGGCTGCGTTGCAGCGTGTATACCGCACCGGCGAGCCCGAGTCGCTGCAACTCGAACTGAGCACGGAACGACTTTCGGGTTGGCGCGACTGCTACATCTATCGGTTGCCCACGGGCGAGGTGGTGGTGGTCTATGACGACATCACCGAGCACAAACGCGCCGAGCAACGCCTGCGGCAGAGCGAGGAGCGTCTCTCTCTGGTCCTGCAGGGCGTGAACGACGGCTATTGGGACATCAACTACGAGACCCGTGATTACTACTTCAGCCAGCGCTTCGCCGAGATGTTCGGTTATTCACCCGAGGAGCTGTCCCAGCTTGCCGAGGCATGGATCAGCCTGGTCCATCCCGCCGACCGCCCCAAGGTGGAGGTCGCACTGCAGGAGCATTTGAAAGGGAAGTTGCCGCGCTACGAGTCGGAACACCGCATGCTGAGCAAGGATGGCAGGGAGGTGTGGGTGCACGCCGTGGGTGCGGTGGTACGGCGCAGTCCCACCGGTGATGCCTTGCGCATATCGGGCATGCACCGTGACATCACCGACCGCAAGCATGAGGAGAATCAGTTGCGCCTGTGGGCCACGGTGTTCGAGGATAGCCGGCAGGGCATCTTCATCACCGATGCCGAGCGGCAGATCATCTCCGCGAATGCCGCTCTCCAGGAGATGTCGGGATATTCCATGGAGGAGATGCGGGGCCGCAATCCCCGCATGTTCGCCTCGGGCGAGCAGGACCGCGCCTTCTACCAGACCATGTGGGCGGCGCTGAACACCACTGGCCACTGGCAAGGCGAGATCTGGGACCGGCGCAAGAATGGGGAACTGCTTCCCCTCTATACCTCGATCACGGCTACGCGCGACGAGGACGGCAATGTGCAGAACTACATTGCCGTCTGCACGGATATCAGCGAGCGCAAGGCGGCAGAGGAACGTATCCGTTATCTTGCTCATCACGACGTACTCACCGGCCTGCCCAACCGTGTGCTGTTCGAGGATCGTCTGGAACAGGCCCTCGCCCATGCCCAGCGCACCGAGACGCGACTGGGCGTCATATTCGTGGACCTCGACCGCTTCAAGAACATCAATGACTCCATTGGTCACAACATGGGCGACGAGTTGCTCAAGCAGGTGGCGGAGCGTCTGCGTTCCAGTGTACGGATGGATGACACGGTCAGTCGTCAGGGCGGTGACGAATTCATCTTGCTGGCAAGCGAACTGGGCGACGCGGCCGATGCCGGACACGTGGCGCAGAAGATACTCAACAGCATCGCCCGGCCGTTCAGGCTGGAGGATAACGAGATCAACATCACTGCCAGCGTGGGCATTGCCATCTATCCGGAGGACGGCGCTGACGGCGACACGCTGATCCGCAACGCAGACGCGGCCATGTACTTCGCCAAGGAGCAGGGGCGCAACAATTTCCAGTTCTTCATCAACGAGTTGAACCTGCGGGCGCTGCGCCGTATCTCCATCGAGAGTGCCTTGCGCCGCTCCGTGGAACGGGACGAACTCGTGCTGCACTATCAACCGCAGGTGAACATCTGGAGCGGTGAGTTGACCGGCGTGGAGGCGCTGGTGCGTTGGCGCTGGAACGAGCGTCTGGTGCCCCCTGCCGAATTCATTCCAATCGCGGAGGAAACCGGCCTCATCCTGCCCATTGGCGAATGGGTGCTGATCGAGGCCTGCCGTCAGCAGCGGCAATGGGTTCAGGCCGGGATGCAGCCCATCACCATGGCGGTGAATATCTCTGCGGCACAATTCCACCGCAAGGATCTGCTGCAGGTACTCAGGGGCATTCTGGAGCGCGATTGCCTGGCGCCCAGGCACCTCGAAATGGAACTGACCGAAGGCATGATCATGAAGGACGCCGAAGCCAGCATTGTGCTGCTGGATGCGTTCAAGGAAATGGGCATGTCACTCGCCATCGACGATTTCGGCACAGGCTATTCCAGCCTCAATTACCTGCGCCGCTTTCACATCGACAAGCTCAAGGTGGACCAGTCCTTCGTGCGTGACCTGGACAAGGACCCGGCGGATCGTGCGGTCACTGAGGCCATTATCGCCTTGGGCAAGAGCCTGGGTCTGCGCATCATTGCCGAGGGCGTGGAGCGTCACAAGGAGATCGAGTTGCTGCGAGAAAGCCGGTGTGACGAACTGCAGGGCTTCTATTTCTCTCCACCCCTGGCCGCTGACAACTTCATCGCATGGTGTGAGCGGCGCCAGGCAAGCGGCGAGATCCTGATCCCAAGCTGACCATCCGTCCTTGGGGACAGCCGCGGGCACACCCTTGCGGCAAGGGCCTTCACCGGGGCGACAGGAAGGGGCGGTGAACCTCCTTCGTCCGTCCGGCGCGGCCGGAATCCATATCACACCCAGTAGGCGGTCTTGGTCATCACCTTGGCGCTAAGCTTCATGAGCAGCTTCACGGGCGTGGGGAACGACGCACCGCCTGCCGCCTGGGCGATGTCGGCGTGGTGCATCTCGTCCTCTTTCATCTGTTCGAGGATGGCGCGCGTCTTTTGATCCCCGGGCGGCAGAAGGGACAGGTGCTCGTCCAGATGGCGGCAGACCTGGTGTTCGGTCTCCACCACGAAGCCCAGGCTCCATTTGTCTCCGGCCAGTCCCGCGGCGGCGCCGATGGCCAGCGAGCCGAGGTACCAGAACGGGTTGAGCCAGCTCACGTGGGTGCCCATCTCCTTGGCGCGTTGCTCACACCACTCCAGGTGATCGTTCTCTTCCAGAGCTGCCCGTTCCATCTTGTCGCGCACCTCGGGAAGCTTGGCCGTGAGTGCCTGGCCCTGATAAAGCCCCTGCGCCGAAACCTCGCCGGCGTGATTGATGCGCATGAGCCGACCCACCAGATCCCGTTCAGCGTCGGACATGGGTGCTTCAGGATGGCTTTCGCCGGGGTTGGGTCGCTCCGTGAGCAGGGGCTGGCCGAGCACCGTGCGCATGCCGGTGTCGACGTTCATGAGGATGTGGTCGAGAAGTGAATAGTTTCTGGCGTTCATGACAAGAAATTAATGGGAGCCGGCGGCGAGGGCAAGTTGTCTTGCCAGCAGGCTGACCGGATGCACCACTTCGACCGCATATCCGCGTGCCTTCGTGCCTGCGGCCAGGTGCATTGCGCAGCCCACATTGGTGGTCACCAGGTAGCGGGCGCCGCTGGCGGCGAGGGCGTCCAGCTTGGGCTCACGCAACGCGTCGGCCGTGTCCGGGTCATGGAGCATGTGCAGGCCAGCCGCGCCACAGCAGGTCCGGTTGTCCGGGAGCGTGACCAGACGCAGTCCGGGGATATGGGCGAGCACGGTCGTGGCGGCGTCTGGTCGACGTAAGGCGTGGGCCTGGCTGCACGGCACATGCAGGGCGACCGGCTCCGCAAGCGGTGCCGCGGATGGCAAACGGGCGAGGTCCTGCGCGGCGATGAAATCGGTGATTTCCCTGACCTTGCGGCCGAAGTCGGCCGCCCCAGGGGTAGCCAGCCATTGGCCGTACTCGGCGAGCATGGCGGCACAGCCGCTCGCCACACTGATCACGGCCTCCAGGTGCTCCGTCTCGAAGGCCCCCAGGTTATGCAGGGCGCGCTGTTCGAACCCGGCACGGTCACCACGGGCGTGATGGAGCGCCCCGCAACAGCCTTGCCGGGCCGGGGTCTCGACGGCGAAGCCCAGCAGCGGCAGCACGTGTGCCGCCGCCGCCAGTACCTCCTGGTCAAGGGCCTCGCCCGTGCAGCCAAGAAACAGCCCCACCCGAGGCGCGGAGGCCGGCGCGAGGGTGGGTGCCTGGGCGGCAGTGCGGCGCGGGCGTGCCCGTGCCAGTGCGGACAGCCGCTGCGCCATGGTGGACAAGGGGCCCACCAAGGCGGCTGCAGGCGAAGCGCCCAAGCGTACGGCGATGCGCAGGAAGGCCGGATTCGCCAGTGCGTCCGTGGTCAGCCGCGCGACCTTACCCAAACCCCGCTGTGTCGCGATGAGGCGGCGAGCGCCACCCAAAATGCTGGCGTAGCGGACTTCGGAAGGGCACATGGCCTCGCAGGCCCAACACGACAGGCAGTGATCGAAGTGTGCAGCCAGGCTGTCATCGGCCTGCAACTGCCTGCGGGCGAGGGCCTGCGCAAGGGCGATGCGTCCGCGCGGTGATTCGGCCTCGCTGCCGGTGCGCCGGAAGGTGGGGCAGTGGGGCAGGCACATGCCGCACATCACGCAGCGATCGGCCTGGCGCAGCAGGAACTCGGTGGAAGATAGGGATGCATTCACAGACGGCGCAGAATAGCAGGCGTACGCCCCGGCTCAAAGCGGGGCAAGTGAGCCGGGCGTGCACATCGCATATAATCGCTTTTTTGCTTTTGCGACGCCCACATGCCTTATTACCGTTACCACGTCTTCTTTTGTACCAATCGCCGCGAGGAAGGGGCATGCTGCGCCACTTTCCACGCCCAGGACATGCGTGATTACACCAAGCAGAAGGTGAAGCAGCTTGGCTTGGCGGGAAGGGGTGGGGTGCGCATCAACACGGCCGGCTGCATGGACCGCTGTGCCGAAGGGCCGGTACTCGTGGTGTATCCCGAAGCGGTCTGGTACACGTATGTAGATAAGGACGATATCGACGAGATCATATCCGAGCATCTGCAGCACGGCCGCGTGGTCGAACGCCTGAGACTCTGACCGGCCGAGGTATACGTGGACGATTTCAACCTGCAGGAGCTGCGCCGGCGCCATCGCTACGACGGCCTCGAGGAAGACATCTGCATCGGCGAGGAACTCCTGATTCAGGGGCCTGCCGGCGCACTTGAGGTGCTTACATCCGGGCCCGCCCGATTCGACCCGCGGCTGCCCATCGCCATCATCTGCCACCCCCACCCCCTCCATGGCGGCAGCCTCAACAACAAGGTCGTGCATGTGATGGCGGAGTCATTCAACGCCATGGGGCTCATGAGCGTCAGCTTCAATTTCCGTGGGGTCGGGCGCAGCCAGGGACGTTTTGCCAATGGCGAGGGGGAGGTACAGGATCTCCTGGCGGTGGTGGATTGGTTCCGTGGCCGCTACCCGGAAGCCGGCCTGTGGCTCGCGGGCTTTTCCTTCGGTGCCTACGTGGCTGCACGGGCGCACGTCATGGCGGGTGCTCAGCGTCTGTTGCTGGTGGCTCCACCGGTAGGCCTGTTCGATTTTACACAGCTGGATGAGATCGCGATCCCATGGATGGTGATCCAGGGTGGGCGTGACGAAGTCATCGAGCCACAGGCCGTGGCGGCCTGGGTGCACGGCCGGCGCCTGCGCCCCGACTACCGCTGGATGGCCGATGCCGATCACTTCTTTCACGGCCGCATGAACCGCCTGCGCGAGACCATCACCGGGGCGTGGCAGGATGAGGTCGAGCGCCTGCGCACGGTGAGCAGGGACGCCTGATGATGGTTGTCGAAGCCCGCGGGCTGACCAAGCGCTACAGCGGCAGTACGGTCGTGGACGGCATCGATCTGAACGTGCGGGCCGGTGAGTGCTTCGGCGTGCTCGGACCGAACGGTGCCGGCAAGACCACCACCCTCCGCATGTTGCTGGGCATGACCCCGCCGGATGGCGGCAGCCTGCAGGTGCTCGGCTATCCCGTGCCGGCAAAGGCGCGTGAAATGCGTGCACAACTCGGGGTGGTGCCGCAGCAGGATAGCCTCGATCCAGACTTCTCGGTGCTGGAAAACTTGCGCATCTACGCACGCTATTTCAGGCTGCGCGGGCCCGATCTGGAAGCGCGCATCCAGGAACTGCTGTCGTTTGCCAATCTGTCCCAGCGTACCGATGCGCGCATCGATGAGTTGTCGGGTGGTATGAAGCGGCGACTGTCGCTGGCCCGTGCCCTGATCAACAGCCCGCAACTGGTGATCCTGGACGAGCCCACCACCGGGCTCGACCCCCAGGCGCGCCAGCTCATCTGGCAGCGCCTGCGCATGCTCATCGCCCAGCAGCGCACCTTGATACTCACCACGCACTATATGGATGAGGCGCAGCGGCTGTGCGACCGCATCGCCATCATGGATCACGGCCGCATTCTGGACGTGGATGCACCGGCCGCGCTCATTCGCCGACACATCGAGCCGCACGTGGTGGAGGTACACGGGCCGGGGGTCGATGCGTGGTTCGAGGCAGAGGGCAGGGCGCTCGCAAAACGCGACGAGAAGATCGGTGAGACGCTGTTTTGCTACGCCGACGACCACCATGCCCTGATGGAGAGCCTGAATCGCCACCCTGCGCTCCAGCACCTGCATCGGCCGGCCAACCTGGAAGACGTGTTCCTCAAGCTCACCGGGCGGGACTTGCGCGAATGACAGCCTCCGCTCCACGCTACGGCCGGCTCATGGCGGCTTTCTTCAGCCTGCGCTGGATTGCCGTATGGCGCAGGCACGCGCGCGTGTGGCGCAAGCTGGCCGGCCCGGCCCTGCTCGGCAACATCGGTGAGCCGCTGCTTTATCTGTTGGCCCTCGGCTATGGGCTCGGCGCCTTCGTGGGCGAACTGCAAGGGATGGATTACGTCACCTTCCTGGCTTCGGGCTTCGTATGTGCCAGCGCCATGAACACGGCCACCTTCGAGAGCCTCTATTCCGCCTATACCCGCATGGCAGTACAAGAGACCTGGAACGCCATGCTGTACACGCCGCTCGCGCTGGAAGACGTGGTCCTCGGCGAGGCGGCCTGGGCAGCGAGCAAGAGCCTGCTGAGCGCGACCGCCATCCTGCTGGTGGCGGCCGCGCTTGGCGCAGTGGAGGGTTGGCAGGCCATCGGCGTGCTGCCTGTGGCCTTTCTCACGGGCCTGTGTTTCGGCGCTATGGCGCTGGTCATTACGGCCGTGGCACGCAACTACGACTTCTTCCTTTATTACTTCACGCTGTTCCTCACGCCGGTGCTACTGCTGAGCGGCGTGTTCTTCCCCCTCGAGGGCATGCCCGACGCCATACGTATCGGCGCCGAGGTGTTTCCGCTCAGCCACGCCATCGCCCTGGTACGACCCTGGATGACCGGCCAGGACCTGGCCGCGCTCGACGCCATGACCCATGCGGCTGTGATCGCCGCGTACACACTGCTGGCGCTGGCACTGGCGACCCGGCTCCTCCGCAGACGCATAATGCGGTGAATCCTTATGGCGAAACCCTTGACGTTGGTTCTCACATAAGTATATTAGGGTCCACTGATTTGTGGCGCATTGCCGCAAATCTGTACTCCTCCATCCTCCTTTGGTGGTTTGGCGCGGCCCTCCCCCCTTATAGAGCCGCGCCGTTTTTTTATTCAGAACGCGGCTTGTTTCCGGCGAAAGGTTTCTATACCATTACGCCTCTTTTTCGCGGGCCCGATTGGTTTTGGAGCGATTTTTGGGATGAAGACTTTCAGCGCAAAGCCGGAGACCGTGAAGCGCGATTGGTTCGTGGTTGACGCCACCAACAAGACGCTCGGCCGCCTCGCCAGCGAAATCGCGCTCCGCCTCCGTGGCAAGCACAAGCCGGAGTTCACGCCGCACGTGGATACCGGCGACTACATCATCGTGATCAACGCTGAGAAGGTGCGCGTCACCGGTCGCAAGACCACCGACAAGCTCTATCACTGGCACACCGGTTTTCCGGGTGGTCACAAGTCCACCACTTTCGAGAAGCTGATTGAGCGTGCGCCCGAGCGTGTGCTTGAGCTTGCTGTAAAAGGCATGCTGCCCAAGAACCCGCTGGGTCGGGCCATGTTCCGTAAGCTGAAGGTCTTCGCGGGTGCCGAGCATCCGCATGCCGCCCAGCAACCGCAGGCGCTTGAGATTTAATTGGACGTAATAAAGATATGGCAGAGAAGCAGGTCTATAGCACCGTTGGCCGCCGCAAGACTGCGAGCGCCCGTGCCTTCCTGGCTCCCGGCAAGGGCGCCATTCAGATCAACGGCCGTGGCCTTGATGAGTATTTCGGCCGCGAGACCACGCGCATGATCGTCCGCCAGCCGCTCGAGACCACCGAGCTGGCTGGTAAGTTCGACGTCAAGGTGACCGTGCGTGGCGGTGGTAACACCGGGCAGGCGGGCGCCATCCGTCACGCGATTGCCCGTGCCTTGCTCGCCTATGATGGTGAGCTGCGCAAGCCCCTGCGCCAGAACGGCTTCCTGACCCGCGATGCACGCGAGGTCGAACGCAAGAAGGTGGGTCTGCACAAGGCCCGCAAGCGTCCCCAGTACTCCAAGCGTTAAGCGCTGGCTGGCGGGCAGGGAGGCCCACTGGAAATTCCTGGGCATATTGGGTATTTTGCGCGACAAGTTCTCCTGGGGGATCGTCTAGCGGCAGGACTGCGGACTCTGACTCCGCCAACCTAGGTTCGAATCCTAGTCCCCCAGCCAATCTCAAAGGCCATGCTCTGCATGGCCTTTTTTTTTCATCCCGCTGTTCCCCGCGGTAATATGCACGAACGGAGGTGCACATGTCCGGGTACAGCAGGATCCTCATAGCGGTCGATCTCGGCGAAGTGTCAGACGAAGTGTGCGGACGCGGTGCCGACCTGGCGCGTCGCTACGGTGCGCAGGCGAACCTGGTCCACGTCGTCGAACCTGTCCTTGTCGATCCGGTCTACGACATGATGCCGGCGGTACCCTTCGAGCTGGAGTTGCAGCACTTGGAGTCCGTCAGACGCCAAGTAGGGGAACTCGGCAGCCGTTTCGCCATCCATGGCAATCGCTGCTTTGTGGAAACCGGCGCCACGCGCGCGGAAATCATACGGGTCGCCGAGGAACTCGCTGTGCAACTGATCGTGGTGGGCAGCCACAGCCGGCGAGGTGCTGCCCGCCTGCTTGGATCCACCGCTTCATCCGTCCTGCATGCCGCCCCTTGCGACGTGCTTGCTGTGCGTATCAGCGATTAAAGCAAATTGTCATAAGCTAATTGCGATTAGTACGAGGCACGCCGACCCGGGTTGGTCTACCCTTGAAACCTCCCGGAAAAGTTTCTTCCGGCAGCAGGCTTTACAAGTCGGCCAGGAAGCGTAAAATGCGCCCTCTCTCGACGGCCTCAGGGCCCTCGAGGGCGGGGAGAAAAAAGCACGAAACAACGCTTGCCATTCTCCCCAGAATGCGTAGAATGCGCAGCCTCCCG
>Ga0172382_10000650_pt1 | contig 65167 bp, 57 predicted proteins | sample Leawel138RmetaG_FD_122245 | JGI IMG/M metagenome (GOLD analysis project Ga0172382, IMG submission 122245) | Leachate microbial communities from a municipal landfill in Southern Ontario, Canada - Leachate well 138R metaG | ecosystem: Engineered > Solid waste > Landfill > Unclassified | place...
CTGCTTCAGAAGATGGGTCACGGTCTTAAGAGCGGGGGCAACGGTAGCCAGACGGTCACCGTTCAGGTGCCGGCCTACCGAAATGACATTTTGCACCCGGTGGATCTGGTGGAAGACGTGGCCATCGCCTACGGCTATCACAACATCGTTCCCAGTCTGGTTCCTACTTTCACGGTGGGGGAGGAAACCCCACGTTCGGCGCTGATGAACCGGGCCAGACAGGCACTGACGGGACACGGTTTCTTAGAGGTTTTGACCCTGATCCTCAGCAACCAGGCCGACCAGTTCGAAAAGCTCGGTCGCCTGGACCGCTCGCAGCACGTGGTGCTGGCTCACCCCATCAGCCAGGACCAAACCCTGATCCGAACCTCGATTTTGCCGGGCTTGTTGGACACCCTCAGCGTCAACACCGATCAGCCGCTGCCCCAGAAGATCTTTGAAGTGGGTCGGATTTCGATGCTCGATCCCTCCCAAGAGGTGGGAGCCCGAGAGCATCTGCGGGTGTCTGCAGCCCTGATCGGAAGCCGGGTAGACTTCGCCGAGATCAAGGCCATCGTGGAATCGCTCCTGCGGGAGCTTCGCTTCCCCGAAGGGGGTGAGTGCCGGGCCCTTGATCCTGGCCACGAGTATCACGGAACCTTCATCCCTGGGCGGGGTGCTTCGATCGGAAAAGACGGAGTGGAGTGGGTGGTTTTCGGAGAGTTGCACCCTCAGGTCTTGGAAAACTTCACCCTGGGATACCCGGCGGCAGTGCTGGAGGTACTCCTTGAGTCGCTTTTAAGCTGAAGGGTGTGCTGGAACTGGACCTCTTCTCATTGAGTGGAGTGCCCTATAGGGCTCGAACGGCTCCAGAACAAGGTTCCAAGCTTGTAGCGATGGATGGCTGACCTGGTACTCAGTTGTAACAACGAGTCAATCGAACTGCGCTAGAATAGAGCCATGCTCATCTCCAGCACCAAACGCACCCCGGCGCCGAAGCCCTTGCCGGCGAAACAGGCCCCGGCCGAAGTCGAGCTCGGTGGCCGATCGGCGGCGGATTGGGCGGATTTGGTCAAGCAGCGCTCCACCCTGGTGGGGCTGGTGGAGCCGGCGGGGGTGGTCCTGGGCTACCTGCAAAACCCGCTGCTCAACCTGAGAACCCTGGCCGATGGTGGTTCGGCTCTGCTCCATGGCAACTTTGGAGAGGTCGGGGAGGCCCTGAGTACCCTGGTCGATCGGGGCTACAACCCGGAAGGGATCGGGGGGGTCGTTTACAACAGCGCCCAGGCCATGAAGGCGCTCTCGGGAGCTGCGGTGGGAGGGCTCGAGGTCTACGCCGGGGTAAAGAGCGGCGATAAGTATCTGGCCATGATGGGGGGCGCCGACCTCCTGGGGGCGGCCGGAACCACCGCCCTGATCTTCAATTGGGATGCAGCCTCTCTGGGCCTCTCTGTGACCTCCAACGTGGCCAAGACCGCTCTGGTCCTGAGCAAGCCCGAAAAGTACAGCCGCACCCAGAAGGTCAAGACGATCCTGGACTCAAGCGGCGCCGTGGCCAGTTCCATGCTCAAGGCCGGGTTTCTCACCGTGCCCGCGCTGGGGGTCTCGGCGGTGGCCGGTCTGGGCCAACTCGCCTACATGAACCACGAAGGCTTCCGAGGGAAGGTGGACGGCGTGATCGACAAAGTCTTCGGCCCGGAGAAGCCGAAACCGCCGGAGTATCTGCAGGAGCCTTAGTGCTCAATCCCAACATAGCTCGGGTTTTCAGAGGTTTGATTCGTTGAAATTCAGTGTCGTCGAAAAGGAAACACAAAATCACCTTGGTAGTGTCGAGGTGGATGAAGGCTCTGGAAAGCTCTCCTTCACGGGGGATTCACCTAAGCTAGACCAGGCAAAAACTAGGATGGCCAACGGGATTATGGTGGAGACATCTGCTCAAACATCTCCCGGACATTGGGTCTCTTATGATGTCATGGCCGATCCTGGAAGTGCATTCTTTTTCATCCAACTCCTTAACAGACTAAGGCGACTTGAACTTGACATTCCCGAATCAGAGTGGCCTACGCGGCCAGACCTCAAAGGAACCCACGGCCCATAACGCCCCACAAATAACCTTCGCTCACCCAGTCTACCGAGCGGACGCCATGGACGCGCAGTTTACCCCTGTTCCCCCCCCGAGAGGGGGGCATTGAAGTGCAGTTTGCCGTCTGGCCGAAGGAAGATGCGAAGCGCATCCATCGTGCACGTTTCGGTGGCAGGCCGAACACAGCCCGACCAAGTTTCAGTCAATGGTAGGGTCAAAATGATCCGCGCGGGTGCGTGACACAGGCGAAAAATCTTTTATAATGGAGTTGTGCCTAACCCCAGCCTGATCAACGATGTCCTCTTCAAGATTGTTTTCGGTGCTTCGAATAGCGAACCTGTGCTCGTGGCCCTGCTGAACGCACTTTTGGGCTACACCGGTGAGCAGAAGATCGTCTCTTTAATGATCAGCAACCCGGCTATGGACAAGGAGTACATTTCTGACAAAGGAGTTGTGCTGGATATCAAAGCCGTTGACCGCCGGGGCCGCTGGTACAATGTGGAGGTTCAGTTGCAGCCCACCGAGGGCCGCGAAAATTACTTCAAGCGCTCCCTCTATTACTGGAGCAAGATTTTTGTGGAGCAACTGCAACCGGGACAATCGTATTCCGATCTCGAGAAAACTATCTGTATTTCTCTGCTAGATTTTCACCTTTTCCCGGATTCCGAAGAGCTTCACACTACTTACGTCATCAAGGAAAAGAGTACCCAGAGGCCGTTTCTCGATCTTTTAGAGCTGCATTACATCGAGTTGCGGAAGTTCTCTCTCGATAAGCCTCACAAACTTCGCACCCCCTTCGAAAAGTGGTTGCACATCCTAAAGTTTTCCGAGCTTTATTCCAACCCCGGTAGCGAATTGCCGGACAATCTCCAAGAGGAAGAAGGTATCAGTATGGCCATTGAGACGATGCGAAAAGCCTACGCCCGTGATGAAGTGCGCGAGTTGATTCAAGCCCGAGAAAAAGCCCGCATGGACTACGAAAGTGGATTGGCTACGGCCCTGGAAAAGGGTCTAGAAAAGGGTCTAGAAAAGGGCCTAGAAAAGGGCCGAGAAAAAGGCCGAGAAGAGGGCCTGGAAAAAGGCCGAGAAGAGGGCTTGGAAAAGGGCCGAGAAGAGGTTGCGCTCGAGATGCTGAAGTGCCAGACCGACCGATCATTTATAATGCAGGTGACCGGTTTGTCTGAGGAGCAATTGGCGGCTCTGGAAAAAGAGTAAGCGCAAAGTCTGGGGGCATTCCAGATAAGGTGCAACTCACGAGGTAGGTTCTTGTCCTTTACGAGATGGAAGCCTGGGCCTCACCAAAAATAGACCACTCTCCCCGGTGGGCTCGAATGGTAAAGGAGTCCTCCTCCTCCCCGTCCCACCCGATGTTGAAGTCCAGCCACTGACCCAACTCCAGGTCCGGCTCTGCGGGCAAATTCATGAACCTGCGATACCCCTATACCATGGTAGATTCTGCGCTTTATTGGTCTCGTACATACTTGACCTATGGACCCCGGAGATGCGACCTACCGCTTAGGAGGCGGTTGGATATTCGGTGTGATGGCTCTGGTCGGGGGTCGCATGTTTAAACTTGTTGAAGGCATCTATGTATGTCGCTCCCACCAGAGCCACTACCGCACGAACCAACCGGGAAGGTCCGGCGCGAAGAACGAAATCTTGGCATGATCATGCGGCGTGGCGCGGCATGCATTGGGCTTATGCCCGTGCATGAAAATTGGAATGCTTCCAAGCTGCTTAGTCCGGACCAGATCCTAAGGCCTTCTCTTTTCTTGCTCTCCACCATCTGCCGACGAACCGGACCAGCCCGGCTAAAAGGGGCGGAACGATAGGCAGCAACAGAAAGACCGCGACGACCGGGATCAAGATCTCCAGCACCAGTACGGCCCAGATTTTTTTCACGCTCTTGTCCAGAAAGGTTTCGCAGGCCACATCGGAGATCTCTTCCACCGTGACGTAGCCGTCGTTATCGGTCTTGCGGTCGTGTTCGGCGACTTTGTTGACCAGTTTATAGATCGCATCTCCTTCAGAACCGAGTTGATAATAGACCAGGGTGTCGAGGCATTTCTCCACCGCCCACACGGTGCCGGCGTGCATCATACCATCGGAGGAGATAGGGATTAACGACTCCAGGCGGGCTGCTGTCAGTTGGCCCGCGTGGTGGGAAGTGTAAGTAGCGATGTCCTCGACTGCGATTTTCTCCTCGCCCCTCAGCAGAGCTTCGGCGGTCCGGATTCTCTCTTGCTCAGAGCTCGATAGTTCGGCAGCCGCCACCCCCGCGGCCACGGTCCGGAAGCAGACTTTTCCGATTCGCTCTCCCAACCGTTCCGCATCGATCAGATGGCTACCGGCCCACCAGGCCCCCAGTATGGTGCCGGTGGCGATAGAAAAGCAGGGGATCCCCAGCACCCAGACCACCAGGATGAGCCATTCGTAAAACTTCTCAAATTTCCAATCGAGTTTCAGAAAGCCCTGTTGATAAAACGCCTTGAAACAGAGCAAAAGAATTCCCAGCCCCAGGAAGAAAAAGAGTCCGGCCAACAGTCCTACCCGCCAGGCCACGCTCCAGCCATCCACGACCAGGATGCGCCAGGCTAGTTCACCGAAACTCTGTAAGGACATACGACCTCTCTTCCTTTATAGAAGATTTTAGATCGGACAAAAATTTCCTTGGGGAGAACGCTAAGGGTCCTAACGGGGTGCTGGTTGAAGCTCTTCGACTCTTCGGGCCCATTCGTCACTAACCGCCGGCATGGAGGAGCCAGGAGTGTATCCGTCCATTCGTTTGGCTTCAAAGTCCGGGTAATTGTCGAACACGAAATAAGGGTTGCTCTTTTTCTGGTTGGCCAAGGTGTCGCTTCCCCGCTGCACACTGCCGTGGCCGGGGTAGATGACGGTGTGGTCGGGCAAGTTGTCGGCCAGCCAGTTGATCGTCTGGTAGAGGGCTCGGGGGTCACCCCCCTCAAAATCCGCCCGACCGCAGGAGTCGATAAACACCGCATCTCCCGTCAACAGGTTGTCTCCAAAGTGAAAGCTCATGGAGCCGGGACTGTGGCCCGGGGTGTGGATGGTTTTGATCTTTAGATTTTTTCCGATCTCGATGCTGTCGCCGGCCGTTACCCGCACCAGGTTGCGGCAATCGAAGCCGGACCAGTCGATCTCGATATCCAGCATGAAGACCGAAATTTCCGGGTAGCGGAGCAGAAGGGGAGCGAGCATGTTGATGTGATCGTAATGGTTGTGGGTGATCAGGCAGTGGGTGGGTATCAAACCCCGCTTTTCGATCTCCTGAACGATGACCTCGATATCCCAGGCCGGATCCACCACGGCACAGTTCCTGGTGGCGTTGTCTTCCAGGAGATACATCAGGTTGTCCCAGGGACCGAGGGAATACTGGTGGATGGTAAATTGCTTGGGGCTCATTTCGTATGCTTAAAGGGCCTCTCTATTTGTCCTTCACCTCTGGAAGAGTCGGCTTTTAAGAGTTACACTGGATCTTGTGATTTCGGTGAACGATTGCTTGACGAGAGCGGTGAGGCTGGCCCGCCAAAGGCTGGGGAGCCGCTATCGACGTTTCCAGGAAAGGCTGGGACCTCCGGCTGAGCATACAGCTTTGAGTTCTCTCCATTTTTTGATGGAGGAGTATCAGGAACCGGCACCCTTCGAGGTGGCTTCTCCTTATGGCATGGCTGAAGAATACCCCGAGGCTGAAACAAAAACCGAATCGCTCGAGCATCCCCTGGGTCAGGGAAAGCTGAGAATCGACCTCACCTTTCCGTCCGGTGCCGGTGGGGCGCTACCAACTGTGCTGATCTCACCAGGCCTCGGTGCTCACCGCGCCGCCACCCGCTACATCGAGCGCCACCTGGCCAGCCGGGGTTTTCTGGTGGCCCGCCCCACTCATTCCGGCAGCGACTGGGCGGCTGTGGCCCTTAAGACGCCGTTCGGAGCGTTCACCCGGGTGGAGTTGCGAAGACGGGTGGCTGAGCTTCGGGGCACCCTGCTCGCACTGGAGAGTAATCGCTGGGGGTTTCGCCCTGCCGAGGGTCAGTTGTGTCTTATGGGGCACTCCTTCGGGGCCCTCACCAGCGCCCTCTTCGCCGGGCTGTCCGCAGCCGGTATCGAAGTCGACTCGCCGCTACCTGTGGACGCATTGGTGATGCTTTCACCCTACGGAAATAGCTTCCCAACCCAGCGCCTGAGGATAGACCCGGCCAGTTTTTCCGATCTTATCCAACCCACGCTTTTTATCAGCGGTACCCAGGACGATCTGTGGACCCTGGGAAAGGGCTCGCGGTCCCATCTGGAGCCGTATTTCCGCTGTCAAAGCCCGGTCAAGTCGCACCTCTTGATCGGCGGCACCAGACACGGCCATTTCAGTGAAATTCTGGGATGGGTCCGCAGAGACACCAAAATCATGGTCAACTCAACTGTGACGGCCTTTTTAGATGCTCATCTCTTGGACCGAAGCGAGGGCTTGGACTATTTAGAGAACCAGCTTTCCATGGTGGCCTTCGAACATGGAAGTTGGGTGCTTTAGGATCTTTTTTTCTTTTTCTTTCGTTTAGCTGTGAAGTCGTAACGTTTACCGAAATACTCGCACTCGCCTTTGAGCACTTCCTGCCCCGCTTCACCCTCGTAGGTTCCTTTGTACTCGAGTTGTGAGGTGGCACCAGTTCGGGGCTCTTTATAGACCCCCCACAGCAGTAGTCCGTTTTCGCCTTCGAAGCGCCCATCGAGATCGGTGGGGTCGGCTCCATAAATCAGGATCTTGCCCCGCAATCGATCGTTCTCTTGCTCGATATCGAAATTACAAGATTTCACGCCCAGGCTATTTCTCATGTGTACGATCCAGCGGCCGGAGAGGTCCGGATTTTCCAGCAGTGGGGGGTCTTCGGCGGACCCGAGTCCGGCGAAAGTGAGGACCAACATCAGTGCGGCACACAGGATCTTGAATTTTTTTGATTTTCTCATGATGTCTCGTTTATACACTTTTCACCAGTTGTCTTCAAGGTTCAGGGCATCCTGGTAGTGGTGGACCGAGAAATTCGGCCCCCCCGAATCCTTCTGCAGAGCCAGCAGGTCGATCCGTAAGGGGCCGTTCCAGTTGGACTTTTGAAGGTACCGCAACACCAGTCCCCGGGCGCGCTTTTGTTGTTTGGCGGTATAGCTTTCGGCGGCGTGTCCGCTGGCTGTGGAGCGCTTGGTTTTGACCTCGCAAAAAACCAGCGTCTCTCCATCTCGGAGGATAAGATCGGCTTCACCGCGGCGGGTCCGAAAATTGGATTCCAACAGCAGATAGCCCAATTTCTGCAAATAGTTGAGGGCGGCAAACTCGCCGGCGCGCCCCAATTCGTTGCGGTTGCGCGAAGTCATCGGAGGCTCTTTTCGGGAGCAATCGGGGGAACCTTTTCGAGGGACACGAATTTCATTACCCGTGGGAGTGACTCGACGACATTTCTTGACTGGACTCGGTGGATTGTTGCTTTGGGCTGGTTGCCAAAAGCCGAACGTCGATCCTGTGAGCGATTTGGGAGATTCCTCGACCCCTGGTCTGGGGGGAGCCAAGCCGACCAATGCGGGTAGCCCACCGCCTACCTGGAATGGGGAGGGTGATCTCCGGGAGTATTATCTACACGGGAAGTACACTCAAGAAGAGTTGGACGCCGTGGCTAACGCCATCAAAGAGGTTTTCGGAGAGCGCGAGCCTACCCAACAGCGCCAAATGGTCGCTGAGATCCTGTCTTTTCACCACGTCATCTTTCATCCCACTGAAAACCACGATCTTCGAAACAATCATGCTCAGATCAAAAAGCACCGGGAACTCCTGGAAAAGATGTGCGACCGCCACGGAGTGCCGGTGCTGCCTGTACTGGCGATCACCAGTTGGGAGAACTCGGGTGGCTCCACCAAGGTCTCCTGGGCAGATGCCGCCGGTCTTGGTCAAATGACCTGGGGCGCGGTGGACGAAGCTCATCGCTACGCCGCGCGAAAGGCCCAGAAGCTTAAAGAACAAGCTGACTGGGAGAAGTACCATGCCAAGATCTTGAAGGATGACAAGAAGCTGGAGAAAGCTAAAGCGCTCTACGCCCAGGCCGCCAAGCTCAACGTGGAACAGCGACATCGGCAGATGGCGCTGGATGCTGGAGTGAAGGACGAGCGAGCCATCGCCGAGTGCAATTTGGAAGACGTAGTACTCTTCTTCGATTTTCTCCTGAGCATGTTCGGAGGCCGGGTGGACCACGCGATTGGGGCCTACCATAAGGGAGTTCTCAATCAAGACGATATTTTGTACGATTACATGCGCCGACGTGACCCCACCGTATTGTATCCCCAACCTCACGATCGGACCGCGTTCTTGGAGGCCCTGGATAGGCTGAACGTGACCTATCTGGATCTCTGGAACGACCCCCGAAGTCGCGAAATGCTGAACGGACTCAGGACCGTGGAAGGAGAGCGTACCACCCGTGCCAACGCCCATCTGGCTCTGGGCGACGAGTCGGATATCTACCCCTGGAAGGTTCTGGGATCGTTGTCTGCACTGAACGCCGGTGAGGAGTATCTGGCTCGGGTTGTGGAACGCTACTCGGTGCCTCAGCTTGCCGGTGAGGTTCGGGGCCTACCTGCTTTTAAGGGTGAGGAAGGGCGCAAAGAAGGAGCCAACAAAGGCTATCTGGTCGATTTTTCACAGAAGTATTGGGCTGGCCCGCACGATGATAAGCGTCAAAGCTGGATCCGGCCCGAATTGGCTGGTTATCTGTTCCATCTCAGAGACCGAATGGGGCGGCTCATTGGGGATGGGGCCTGGTCTATACCGATCGTTGCTTTAGGTAAGGCCGACGAGAAGACTTCGGGCTGGGAGCAAGAACTCCACGCCAAAGGGGTGGCTGCCAGGATCGCACTTGCAGGCCTTAATATAGGCCAGAGCGACCATCTCAAGCAGTTGCTCCAACAGGACTACCTCTTCGATAGGATTTATCTCCGTTCCAGCAGGGAAGAACACCACATCGTTCTGAATCCCCGCTTCGGACACGAGTTCATGAAGCTTTATCAAAATAAAATCGGTGTGAAAAGAGCAGACGATTGAAACTTGGTCTCCGCCTGACAGCCTTCTTCGTAGGCTGTCTGTTACTCCTTTGCCAGCCTGCGCGGGCCCAAACCGATCCGGCCCTGAGCAATGCCGTTCTGGGCTTACTGGATGCTTATCTGCACTCGGGCGGTCCTTCCAAGGAAGAATTGGACAGCGGCTCAGCCCTGGCCAACTGGGCTATTCTTAAAGACATCGGGATACCGATTTTGAGGAAAGACAACGGCTTGCGCAAGGGAGACTGGTCAGCACTCTGGGCTCCCCTGGATGCTGTGCTTGCCGAACAAGGTTTCAGCGGCAAGCTGACTCCGCTTCAGGCCATCACCTTTTGGGAAGAGTCGGAAAAGGACCCGGACCGCTTTGTACGCCTACTGGGGCGAGAGCACATCCTGGATCCCAAGCAGCCAGCCCAACGAAACAGGGGTCACCGGTTGCGCGAATCGATTGCTCAGTTACGAAATAGGCTTCCGTCGGAAAGAGCCAACGCGCGCTTCGAAGACGCCGGATGGAAATTCACCGCCACCTCCTCTCTGATGCCGGGTACCAGGACCGTGAGGGTAGCGATAACTGGTTCCCAGCCCTGCAACATCACCGGCAGCGCTCGAACACTGAACCTGAATCTAAAGGGACGCCTGTACGAGGACCTGGACTCCCATTCCGGTATCAAGGTGCAACTTCTTGACAACTCCTTCACCGGAAAGGGTTGCGAAGTGAATCTGAGAGACCGTACCAGTTCGATTGCCCGCCTGGTCGGTGGAGGGGAAGCCAAGTTGTCGAGCAGCCTGAACATCGTCATCCAGGATGAACTGGTCAGTGGACGTTTTCAAGTCGACCTGGTGTCGAAGCAAACCGGTCTGGCCCTGCTCACCGGCCGAGCGGTCTACTCCGTTCGAGGGAAGGTCGGCAGAGACGGAACCCTGGAAGCAAGGCTCATTCCCGTTTCTCGTTCAGGTAGCCGTCTGCTGAAAGACCTGCTGGAACAGGAGGGCTCCCTTACCGGGGTCGTGACCAACAGCACCGGGCGAGGCCAGATGATCTTGCCGGTGCTCAAAGACCCACTGGATTGGGCGAGCAAGGGCTAAGGGTTTCGAAAAACCCGGTATTCCCCGGCTGAATCGGTGAGGGCCCAGCGACCATCTCGAGCCACCACCCGGGAGAGCCAGGAGTTCGAGACTTCGGTGGTGGAGGTCAAGCTACCGTCGGCTGCCAGGGTATGGACCTTGCCGCTTTCATCGGGTTGCACGATCTGGCTGCCCATCACCACGGCAGGCTCCGAGAGCGGCTGGGAGAGGCGAGTTTTCCAGGCGATATCACCAGATTGAAGAGACAGCATGTAGAGGTAGGTATCTTTGGAGGGGACCAGGACACCGCTGCGGGTGAGTGTGGGGGGGGCGGCCAGGGCGCTTCCCAACTGGGCTTTCCACTCCCGTTTGCCTTCGGCCAGAGAGAGTAGGACGACTTCTCCTGAAGGATAGTTGACGGCGACTTTCCCGAACCCCACCGCCGGGGGCAAAAAGCTGGGTTCGTTCAATCCGTGGGTCCACAGGTTGGCGCCGTTTTCCAGCGTGAAGGCCCGGGCTTGTCCGGACTGATCCAGCACCACTACCGCAAAGCCGACTTCCAGGTTGCCCACCACGGGCCCGGAGGCTGGAGGATTGTCGAAGGTTTGTTCCCACAGGATCTCTCCGTCCAGGGGGTCGAGACAGAGCAAGCGCCCTCCCTGCTCGGTCTCCAGCGCGTACAACAACTTTTCTTCGATCACCGCGCCGGCTCCCAGGGGAGTACCCTGAATGTCGAGCCCCCAGATCTCCTTACCCTGGACATTGACCGCGATGACCCGATCCTGCACCCCGTAGTAAAAATTTCGGCCGTCGGAGACCGGAGGGGTCGTGAGGGGAGAGGTGAGTTCCATTTTCTCGGGCGTCTTCTTGTTGAAGCTGTGCACCACCAATTGACCGTTGGTGGCTACCAGGACGGCTTTTTGAGAGAGCGCAGGGGTTTGAATCGAGGCGTCACGGGTGCCACCTTTGAGCTCCGGCTCCGGCCAGGGTAAGACGATGGATTCATCCGGGTAGTGATAGGTGGCTGCAAGCCTGGCCGGCGGCGCGCTCACCGTGGGGGTCGCTGAACTTTCCGGAGAGGCGGAGGGGGAGACCTCGGGGGTCGGGCTCGGCTGAGGCTGCGCGGCCACGTCCAGTGTCCAACTCGGCTCCAAAAATGCCGGGGCTTCCACGGCGCTCTCCCAGTCGGGACCGGTCAGGTTGCTCACCCCGGACAGGACCAACAGCTCCAGGGTTTGCTTAAAAGAGTCTTGTGCCTGGAAATCGAGGAGAGCTTCGCGCCCCCTGGCCGGGGTGAGGAAGCGATACCCTTCCAGCAATCGGTCGAGGTCCACCCCCATTTCGGTGGCTTCGGTCCTGAGGGTGGATTTCAGAAGTTCGGGTTGGGTGTCCAGGTAGCCAATCAGGCCGTTCCAGGAGCGGAGCGACGCCACCAGGGTGTCTCGGCGGGAGGTGTATTCTTGCTTCTGAGCATTCTCCGCGAAAACTTTGCTGAGCACCACCACGGACGGCATGGGTCGCTCGGCTGAAGTGCCGGCCAGAACCTTGAAACTATCGGCCAATCCCCGGGTGTTGGCGCTAGTGTCGATGAGGGCGGCCTGGACTGCCTTGCCCTGGAGCCAGCCCTCGAGTTCCTGAGCGCTGGAGGCAGGCACGATGGTTGCTTCGGGAAGTAACTGGCGGGCCAGAAAATCAGTGGCAGCCTCTTGCTGCACGGCCACCCGCTCGGCCTTTTGGTCAGGCCAGGCCACTAACTGGTCCAGCCCCACCGACTCCCCGCTGAAGACCAGGAAAATACCGGGTTGAAAGCGTCCTTGAGCTTTGACCGCTTCACCCAGGGGGGCGATGACCACATCGATCTCACCGGCCGCAAGCTCCAGCCACACGTTTTGAGGGCTGTACTCCACCAACTCGAGCTTATGGTTTTCCACCGCCAGTAGACGCCTGAGACTCGCCATCAAAAGCTTCTCCGGCCGCTTGGCCACGGCCACTCTCAGAGTGTCTCGCTGGATCAGCACCGGAGCGGGGGTGGATGAAGGGGCTGGTTCTCGGTGGAACGGGTCGGGAATGAGTTTGGCCCGGTAAGCTACATAGAGCCCCGCCCCCGCCAGAATCAATAGAAGTATAACGTTGAGAACGCGCTTCATTGCTCAGAAGAGTTCGGCTCTTCGGGTTCTGAGGCCTGGGTGGCGTCCTGATCAGTCTTTTTTGCATCCTGGGCCAGGCGTCGCTCGTAGGCCGAGATGAAAGGGGCCCAGATCAGGTAGGAGACCACCAGATTGAGCATCAGCAGCACGAACGCCATCTTGTCCTGGGTGGAGAGGACCGAGCCCAGAAAGCACGGCATGACCCAGGGGACTTCGATCCAGGCTTTGCCCACCATTCCCAGGGCCGTCGCGAAGTAGGCGATGGTTCCGCAGACCAGGGGAGCCACGATGAAGGGGATCGCGAGGATCGGGTTGGCCACCACGGGTAGTCCGAACAGGAGAGGCTCATTGACGTTGAAGAGCCCCGGCACGATGGAGACCCGGCCGATCTTCTTGACGTGGGCGTTCTTGCTAAACATACAGCGGACGGTGGGAGCCAGAGTGGCTCCGGCGCCGCCGATCCAGATGAACCACTGGTAGAAGGGATAAGCCGTCACATACGGCATGGCTTTGCCCATCTCGTGGGCGTCGGCGTTGGCCACCACGAACTCTTGCCAGATCGGCAGCATGGCTGCATTGATCACCGAAATCCCGTGCACTCCGGCCACCCCGAACAGGTGCAGCAGCACGTTAACCACAAAAACCGCCGAGTAGCTATCGCCCAAGACCTTCAGCCCTGCTGTCTTGCTGGCGATGAAGTGGTGGATATCCACCCCCACTCCGTGCCGAAGCATCCACATCAGAAAGACACAAGCCAGCATCGGCAAGAAGCTTGCGAAAGCGTGAACCACCGCCGGAGGAACCCCGGCGGTGCTCTCCGACCCTTCTTTGGGAATGAAGGTCAGGAAACGAGAGATTTCCACCGTCAATATGCCCACGATGATGGCCAGAAAAAGACCCTCGGCCCCCAGAGGTTGGGCGGCGATGTAGCGGCCCACCTCGGCGCTCTCGGGATCGAAAGGTTGCCCCGGAATGTACACCGCCCCGGTCAGGATCTCACCGGCCACCAAAAAGGTGGCCACTGCGGTGAGCCCGTTAGGGATTTGGGGGAGGTCGTACTGCTTGGCCAGGGCAGCGGCGATGGTAAAGCTCACGTAGAGGGCCAACAGACCCATGGTGTAACGGAAGGGTAACAGGATCGTGGGGGCGCTCTCCAGGTACCACTGACCGGCCGCAGAAGCAGCAAGGCCTGGAAAGTACTCTTTGAGGATTCCGCCCTGAACTCCCAGAAGCAGAAAGGTGGACCCTACCAGGATCACGGGTACGGAACCGATCATTCCGTCTCGCAGCGCCACAACGTGGCGTTGTTTACTGGCTGTTTCTAAGAAGTCAACAACTTTTTGCCACAGTCCGGCCGCATCTGAGCTCTTCTTTGTTGGTTCTGCTGCATGCACCCGCCACCCTACGAAGCCCACCGTCAAACTCCTGTAGCAACTCAAAAGGTAGCGGGAGGTTAATGGGAAAGTCTCTCTCTCATTCGGGGGTTGAGGAGATGGTGATATGAAAGCAGTACAAGTGAAAGCCCCTGGGGTGGTCAAGATGGGTCCGTTCGGGCCCTACAAGAATGCTGTCTGGCTGTTTCACCACGGCTCTGAAGCGGCGGTGGTGGAGATGCCGCCGTATCGGCCCCGCAAAGACGCCAAGCCCTGGCTTAAAGTGAAAAAGCTACTCAAGAGGGAGGGCCTTCATCTGAAGTACGCTTTGCTGAGCCACATTCACATGGATCACTGCCTCAGTCTGGGTGAGTTTCGTCTGGCTTTCCCGGAAACAACCTTCGTGGGACACCGGAGCCACCTCACCAGCCCCCTGACCTGGCGACTTTCTCATCAGGTAGGGATGCGACCTGACGAAGTTTTTGATGAGATCTATGATGGCGATATCAAACTCTTGGATCTGGCGGGCGAGCCGATGCTCTTGATCCACTGTCCCAAGCACAGCCAGAGTGACCAGTTCGTGATCTTCCGGGGCACCGCCATGACCGGAGACTGGTATCTCGGGGATCTCAAGGACTGCAACGCCCTGGTGAGCTACGCCGAGAAGGTTCGCTCGGTAGAGCGGGTGCAGAGTTGGCTGCGACGCCTGGATTACGGGGTGTCCCGAGCCTTCTCCGGCCATGGGGACTGCCTCTACTACAACGTGGACTTCCACCGCCTATTGGAAAAGAGCAAAGTCGACCACGATCGCTTATGAGCTATCCCCTCTACACCTCTCACGCCTATCTGTGGCCGCTCTTAAGTCCGCTCGAGGCTTACGAGTCGGAAATGGCGCAATGGTGCGCATTGCTCGAAGAACACGGGACACGGCCGGTGAGACGGATGCTGGATCTGGGGTCGGGCGGAGGCCATCACCTTTATCATCTGGCCAACGCCCTGCCGGACCTGCAGGAAGGCATCGCCTGTGATCTCTCAAGCGAGATGCTGGAAGTCCTTAAGGGCCTACTGCCTGGATTTGAAACGCTCACCGCGGATATGACCTCTCTCCGATTGGAGCGCCGCTTTGATCTGGTCACGGTTCACGACTCCTTCTGTTACCTCTCCAGAATCGAGCAGGTGAGGGCATTGTTTGAAGTGATCCGGGAGCATCTCGAGCCAGGGGGATTGAGCCTGGTGAAACTGGAAGCTCGAGCTGAAGATTTTGCCGGACCGTACCGCTACCTGACCACCTTCGAGGACGAGCAGCGCGAACTCACCTTGACCCACTACGAGTGGGACCCGGAGCCTGATGACGGTTGGTTGGAAGTGGTCTACCTTTTTCTAGAACGAGCCGGCGGTCGGTTGAACACTCGGGAGGAGCGACACCGCCTGGGATTGTTTCCCGGCCCTGAGATCTTGCAGCAGGCCGAAACTTGTGGTTTGACGGGAAGTTTCCATCCAGTGGAACGGTGGGATGAAGAGAGGGAGAATCTCCTTCTTATGCTGCGCAGAGGGGAAGATTGAGCGAGGTAAGGATGGATTCGAACAAGAGGTGGCCGAAAGTGCTCGGCGCGGTCCTGGCTTTGGTGGTGGCCGTGGCCGCCTATCGGAGCATGGGAGCTTCGAAAGAAGAGCCGATCGAGTACGAAACGGTAGAACTCCGGGAAAAGACCGTGGAAGCCTACGTGGCTGCCATCGGCAAGATCGAATCCACCACCACCGTGACCGTTGGCAGTCAGGTGAGCGGACCGATCTCGGAGGTCCTGGTCGATTTTAACTCGCCGGTCGAACGAGGCGAGGTGCTGGCCAGGATCGACCCCAGCGAGTTTATCGCTCGACTAGAGGCCCAGCAGGCCAATCTGCACGCGGCCCAGGCAAGCCTGGCCGGGGCCCAGGCTAATCTCAGCGGTCAGGACGCCTCGGTGCGGCAGGCCGAGGTGGACGTGACCGCGGCCAGGCTCCGTCTCGAGCAAGCCGCAGTGGCGGTGGATGCGGCCCGAGCCGGGGTGGCCACCAGCAAAGCGAGTATCGAAAGCAGTAAAGCCGAAATGGCCAACGCGCTGCTCGCTTACCAGCGGGCCGAGGACCTGGTCAAACGGGAATTGGTGGCGCTGTCCGAGCGAGACCAGGCTCGCACCAACTACCTGGTGGCCTCGGCCGGAGTGGAAACCTCTCAAGCCTCGATCCAGCAAGCTGAAGCCCAACTGGCTCAGGCCAAGAGCCAGCGAGACAGCGCCCAAAACGACATCAAGGCCGCCCAGTCACGGCTGGCCCTGGCCCAAGCCCAGCGGCAGGCTGCGGCCGCCCAAGTGAGTTCAGCGACGGCCTCTGTGGCCCAGGCCCAGGCAGCAGTCGCTCAGGCCAACGTGGACCTGCAGAGAACCTCCATCACCTCTCCCATCAGCGGCGTGGTGATTGACCGCAAAGTGGACGAAGGCCAAACCGTAGCTGCGCAGTTTCAGGCACCCGAACTTTTTACCATCGCCCGGGATCTGGACAAGATGCAGGTCAAGGCGGAGGTCTCGGAAGCCGACATCGGACGAGTGGTCGAGGGGAGCCCGGTGAAGTTCAGCGTGGATGCCTATCCGGGACGAGAGTTTCAAGGGGCGGTGACCCAGGTTCGCTCGGCGCCCGACCAGGGAGAGACCGGGCAGTCCACCTCCAACGTGGTGGTCTACGGTGTGCTGGTCAACGCCTCCAACCCCGAGCAGCTTCTAAAACCCGGGATGACCGCCACCGTGGAGATCCTGGCCGACAAACTGGTGGATGCGCTGGTGGTCCCGGGGCAGTCCCTGCGCTACATCCCCTCCACAGAAAAGAAGGAGGGGGAGAAAGGCCGAGGAGGTAAACGCAAAGGCTCCGAGTCGCCAAGCCCCAGTCCCAGTCCGCAAGAGGAGAAAGCGAAACTTGAACCCGGCACTCGCCGGAGTACCGTCTGGGTGCTGGAGAACGGTAAGCCGGTGCGTCGCGACATCATCACCGGAATCTCGGTGGAAGACGACGTGGTGGTGGTCTCGGGCGATTTGAAGGCTGGAGACGAAGTGGTGACCGAGGAGACGGGCGGCAAGAAGGAGAGAGGCCGTTTTCGCCTCTCCTTCTAGGCGGACTATTCTGACATGGCCTTAGTCGAGCTGAAAGGAATCACCCGGGTCTACCGATCAGCGGGAGGGGTGGAAGTTCGGGCCGTCAAGGGCATCGATCTGGTCATCGAGGCCGGGGAGTTTATCGCCATCATGGGCCCTTCCGGCTCTGGAAAATCCACCATGATGAATACCCTGGGCTGCCTGGATCGACCCAGCTCGGGAAGTTACTTGCTGGATGGCCAGGAGGTAGCCACCATGGGGCGGGATCAGCGGGCCCGGATCCGCAACCAGAAACTCGGCTTTGTTTTTCAAGGGTTCAACCTTTTGGCCCGAACCACGGCCCTGGAGAATGTGGAGCTTCCGCTGCTCTATAAGGGAGTACGGAGTTCTAAAGAGCGAAAGCGACTAGCTCTGGCCGCGCTGGAATCGGTGGGTCTGGCCAAACGCTCCCACCACGTGCCGTCCCAGATGTCGGGGGGGGAGCAGCAACGGGTGGCCATCGCCCGGGCCCTGGTGACCGACCCGGTGATCATCCTGGCCGACGAACCCACCGGCAATCTCGATACCAAGACCTCCGATGAAGTCATGGAACTCTTCGAGAACCTGCATAAGCAAGGACAAACCATTGTTTTGGTCACCCACGAACCCGATATCGCCTTAAAGTGTCGCCGCATCGTCCTTTTTCGCGACGGCCTGATCATCGGCGATGGTGACCCGGCCGAAGTCTTGCAGACAGTGGCCAAAGGAGTGATTTCGTGAACCCCGTTCTTACTCTGCGGATCGCTTTCAAGGCGCTCTTCGCCAATAAACTTCGGACCGTTTTGACCATGCTGGGGATCATCATTGGAGTGGCCGCGGTGATCGCCATGCTGAGTATCGGCAACGGAGCCAAGTACCTGGTAGAGCAACGGATCGAGAGCCTGGGAACCAACGCCGTCTTCGTCTGGCCCGGCCACCGAAGAGGGCGCAACCGGGGGGCGGATGGCAATGAGGCCCGCCTCTCGGTGGACGACTGGAAAGCCGTGGATCGACTCCCGGAGGTGGCCGACTCCACCCCCATGGTTTATGGCAGCGGCGATCTGATTGTGGGCAATCGAAATTGGAGTTGCAGCATTTACGGTGTGAACAACATCTACTTTCGGCAAAAGAGTTGGAACCTGGAGAGTGGACGCTTCTTCACCGAGCGAGAGATCCAGTCTGGAGCCAACGTGGTGATACTCGGAAGCGAGGTTCGCCGAGAGTTAGTCGGGGCCAGCGACCTGGTGGGCCAGACCATACGGATCAAGAAGCTACCGTTTAAAGTGATAGGGGTCCTCGAAGAGAAGGGGTCGTCCGGTTTTGGCTCCAACGACAACGCCGCTCTGGTACCCTACACCACGCTCATGAAAAAGCTGGATCGGCGTGACTACATCAGCTACATCTCCCTTTCTGCGCACTCTCGCCAGGAGGTCAAGAACCTGGAGAAGATCGCGGTGGACTTCCTCAACCAGCGGCACAACGTAACCGATCCCGACAACGGTGGATTCGGGGCCTTCAATCAAGCGGAGGCCTCGGAACGAGCCGATGAGAGTACCAAGATCTTCTCCACCTTACTGGGGGGCATCGCGTCGATCAGTCTGGTGGTGGGGGGGATCGGAATCATGAACATCATGCTGGTCTCCGTGACTGAGCGGACCCGGGAGATCGGGATCCGCATGGCGGTAGGGGCCCGGGGGATCGACATCCTTTCTCAGTTCCTGGTGGAAGCGGTGGCGCTGTCGGTGGCCGGGGGGGCTCTCGGGGTGCTCCTGGGGTACGGGCTCTGCCGGGTGATCGCGGGGTTTGCAGGTTGGCCTCCTATCGTCAGCTTAGACTCCATCGTCCTAGCTTTCGGAACCTCGGCTTTCATCGGGATCTTTTTCGGCTTCTACCCGGCTCTATCGGCGGCCCGCCTGGACCCCATCGAGGCGCTCCGACACGAATGACGCTACTACTTACCTTCAAGGTCGCTCTTAAGGCTCTCACCCGCAATAAATTGCGCACCATCCTTACCATGCTGGGGATCATCATCGGGGTGGCGGCGGTGGTGGCTATGCTCTCCATCGGCGCCGGCGCTCAGGCGGCGGTGGAGGCCAATCTGACTTCCCTGGGGGTCAACACCATCGAGCTCTCCCCGGGCTATCGGCGGGGTCGTCAGCGAGGAGTGGAAGGCAACTCCGTGCAGATGACGGTGGCTGACTGGAGGGCGCTGGAGAGGCTTCCGGGGGTGGAGTCCTCGTTTCCGCTGCGAACCAGTTCTGCTCAACTGGTCTACGGTTCGGCAAATTGGAACTGTGGAGTCAGGGGTACGACCAACGAGTTTTTCACCATTCAGAACTGGGACATTAGCCGGGGCCGAGTTTTCACCGACTCCGAGGTCAATAGTGGTTCTATGGTGTGTGTGCTGGGTCTCAAACCCGCCACCGAACTTTTCGGGGGGACCGATCCGGTGGGGGAGACCATTCGGATTAAGGGCTTTCCTTTTCGAGTCGTGGGAGTGCTGGCGGAAAAGGGCGGCTCAGGCTGGAGTAACCGGGACGACATCGTCATCGTTCCCTACGTCACTTTGTTGGGGCGACTGGTGGGTGAGGTCCACATCTCTTCGGTCACCTTGCAGGCCCATTCCAAGGATGAAGTGGAGGAACTGGGCCAGCAGGCGGTGGACCTTCTCAACCAGAGGCACCGCATCGAAAACCCCAAGGAGGGCGGTTTCGAGAGCTACAACCAGGCTGCCAACGCCTCGGTGGTAGGTGACAGCACCCGGATTTTCTCGACCCTGTTGGGGGGAGTCGCTTCAGTCAGTCTGCTGGTCGGGGGTATAGGAATCATGAACATCATGCTGGTCTCGGTGACCGAGCGGGTCCGAGAGATCGGGATCCGGATGGCCGTGGGGGCCCGGGGACAAGACATCCTGACCCAGTTCTTGACCGAGGCGGTCTTGATCTCCATCGCCGGAGGTGCGGTGGGACTGCTACTGGGGGCCGGGATCGCCCACTGGGTGGCGGGGCTGGCCGGCTGGCCCACCATCATTAGTGAAAGCTCGGTGCTACTGGCCTTCGGCACCTCCGCCTTCGTGGGTATCTTTTTCGGATTCTATCCGGCCTTTCGGGCTTCCAAGTTGGACCCCATCGAGGCCCTACGGAAATAATCAGAGCTTTCGCCTGAAGAACTTGCCGGCAAACCCCTGAGAGACCACGATCACGGCGTAGTCGTTGGAGGCGGCGATGTCGAAACCGCGCACGTCGACCTTATCGGCGAAGGTGTAAACGTGTTCGGGGGCGTTCCACTTCTTGTCTTTCTGGCCCAGGTACCAGAGTTCAAAGCCGTCTTTGACCGGGCGGATCATGGCCACGTGGAGATTCTTGTTATCGTCCATATCGCTCTCGGCGTCCACGTCGCGAGCGTTGAAGGGCAGGTTCGCCGTCTCCTCGTCTTTTTTCCAATCCTTACCGTCGGAGGTCAACGATTCTACCGTGGTGTCGGAGCCCACCACCACTCGGGAAGGGCCGTAGGGGCGGCTGGCCACGGAAAAGAACTTGCCGAAACGGCCGCGTAGAAGGCTGGAGCCCTCTTCCACTTTTCCGATCAGGGCTTTGATGTAAGCGGCGGTCAGTCCGGCTCCGTTGTTGAAGACCACGGTAAAACCCTCACTACCCAGGGTACCGACCCCGACCTTTTCGGCACCGTCGGCGTGAGTGCCCACCTGGGAGCCCTCCGGTCTGAGGGAACTGTTGATGTCGAAGTTGGCGGTACGCACGTCGCCGTAGGCTCGGGTCCAGGCGATGGCGAATTCTGGCCGGTTGCTGCCCTGCCGCCCCTCGATGGCTACCGCTGTTCCGCCGGTCTTGTCGGCCACGTAGCTATCGATCTCGATGGTGCCGCTCCAGCTCCAGCCCTGGTCGGAAGAGAGCGCCAGGAGGACTTCATAGGCGTCATTGCCCTGGGTGAGGGTGCGCTGAAAGACCAGACCGATGAGATTTCTGGTCTTCCCCAGGGCCACTTTTCGAACTCGCGCTTTGTTTTTGCCGAAAAACGGGGCTCGGGGATCTTTCCACTCTTTGGCGCCCCCGTCCAGGGTCGAGTGAAAGACTTCCGGTCGTCGGATCTGCTCGTTGGTACCGGACCACACCAGATGAAACCGAGACCCCATATTGAGGAGGGCCGGCTCCAGAAAGAGGCCTTTGTTTTGCTCCCCACCGGGGCGAGGAAGTTCTGACCAGGCAGGGTGGGGCGTCTCTCCCTGGGCGAAAGCCACAACACTGAGGAGAGCAACCAGCAAGCTAATCTTGAAAAATCTCATAGGTTCCCCCTACCTCATCGACAAAAGATGCCCTCTTTATTCGCCGGAACGACCTCCGAGTTTCAGAATATACTCATTCAAGATCTCGGTGCCGCGATCGTCGGCGGTGGCGAAGCGAGAGGGGTGGAGCGTGTGGTCGCCTTTGGGGATGACGCGGAGAATGGTCCCTTTCAGTGAGAGTTCGGGGAGGTCGCCCTCCGGTCCGATGGTGAGGGTGAATTGCAGATTTTGGGCTAGGGACTCACTGGCTTTGAGGAGCGCCCCACCCAGTCCCAGGTTGAGCACCTCGACCGTGACGGTCTCACTTTCTTCTGCGTCGGGAGTGAGCCGCCCACAGATGGTCGAGTCGGCCCGAATGAAGCGACGCCGCTGGCTTCCATCGTCGCTGTAGCCAAGCTGGTGGAGCAGGGCTTCCAGCCAGTGGGGGTCTTCCTCGGTACCGGGAGGGAGTTGGAGTCCGGCCAGATAGGTACCGGCTTTTCCTTTCCTACTCCAACGCACTTTTGCCATAAAGGGCGCCGTGCGGTCCAATCGGTCGTCCTGGGGGGCGTTGAGAGCGATGGTGCGGCCCTTGGAGAGTTTTCGCTCGGTTTCCAACTGGAGTCCATGCCGGCTGATGTCGATCAAGAAGCCCTTGCCTCCGGCCCCGGTCTCCTCCACGAAAACAACCTCTGCCCGACACTCCAGCCGCGCACTCTGTCGGGTGTCCCGGGTACTGGTGTTTTCCGATACCAGGAAATTGATGGACGAGAGAAGCCGCGTCAGGGTGCTCTGCTTTCTTTCGAATCTCTGCTTATCGTCGCTCACGACTTACCTTTCTTCGAGTGCACAGGTGGTGCTCACCCTGCTTTGGTGTAGCTCCTCCACAGAACGCGCACGGCTTGTATTGGACGGTGGGAGAAAGGTGCTGATCCAGGGCGACCCGCAGATCAAACACGAAACACTCCCCTTGAAAGCCTTCCCGGCCCTCTTCTTTAAGGTAGTTCAAAATCCCACCTTTCAGGGACCAAACCTCGTTAAATCCCCGGGCTTCCAACTCCAATCGAGCCTTTTCGCAGCGAATCCCTCCGGTGCAATAGATCGCCGTGGGCAGGCTGGGGACGAGAGAGCGGCCGGCCTCTCGATCCAGGAACCCTGAAAATTCTTGATAGGAGGTGGTCTCCGGGTTCAGGGCCTCCGGGAAGGTGCCGATCTGAATCTCGTAGGTGTTGCGCACATCGATCATCTGGGCTTTCCCGGAGCGGACCAGGCTACGGATCTGATCCCACTCGGTGGGGGTCTTTTGCTTCTCGAAGTTGGTGGTTGGGCACTCAAACGAGTGGACCAACCGGGGCCGCCTCAAGACTTTCCAGCGTTTAAACGGTGCGATCTGAGACCAACTGTCCTGGGGTTGGAGATTCGGAAAATCCAGACTGAGTCGCTCGAAGAAGCGTTTTACCTCAGCAGGCGATCCGGCCAGGGTGGAGTTCATGCCTTCGGGAGCCAGGATGACAGCACCCGAGAGTCCCAACTCTTGACCCAGTGAATGGTAGCAAATGGCTAATTCGTGAAGTCGAGTCGACTGCAGGGGAGTGAACTGGTAGCAAGTACGAACAAGGAACCTGCTCGGGAAACTGGGAACGCTTTCCGCCATGAACTCTACCTTTCTTTCTTCCAGCGCCGCCACCCTCCGACCCTCGGTTTTCGCGGAGTTGACCCCCCGCATCCGGGCCCTGGGGGCGCGCTGCATACCTCTGCATATCGGAGACACGTATCGATTGCCTCCCCAGGCTACCCTGGACATGCTCCGAGGAGCCGAGATGACGACGACGCGCTACTTCAAGTACACCCATCCCCACGGTAGTCAGGACTTCATGGAGGCCCTGGTGAAGAAACTCGGCCGGGACAACGATATCGCCGCCGATCTCGATTGTTTGCAGGTCACCTGTGGAGCCACCCAGGGCCTCTGCGCGGTCACCCAGACGCTGATGAACCCGGATGACGAACTGATCGTGCTCTGCCCCCACTGGCCGCTCATTCGGGGCATCGTGGAGACCATCGGAGGCAAGGTGGTGGATGCCCCTTACACCGAATCGATCGAGGACCCGGAAAAGGTACTCGGTCCACTGGTTTCTGCTCGGACCAAAGCGATCTATCTGGCCAATCCCAACAACCCAGACGGGCAGTTGCTGAACCGAGAGAAAGCTCAGAAAATCTACGACTACGCGGCGTCCCAGAATCTTTTCTTGATCTCCGACGAAGCCTATGAACATCTGGTCTACGAGGGGCACGAAAAAGTTTCCCTGGGGGCCCTGGATCGAGGCGGTGACCGTCCGAGGGTGATCAGCGTCTTCACCTTTTCCAAGAGCTTCGGCATGGCCGGAATGCGGGTGGGCTATGTGGTGGGGCCGCCCGACGTGATGACCTACGTGCGCCGGGTGAGCACCCACCAGATCTACGATCTCAGCGATCTGGCCCAGGGGGCCGCCCTAGCCGCCCTGGAGCAGCCGAGGGCAGACTACGACTCCTACCTCCGAGAACTTGTGGGAGTGTATCAGGAGGCTCGCGACCTCCTCCACTCCGCCTTCCAGGGGGCGCCGCTGCCGCCCGGCGGGGCCTACCTCTACGTGCCGTTCGAGTCCAAGGAGGCGGCCTGGGAAGCCATGCTCCGTTGGCTGGAGGAGGGGGTCTCCTCGGCGCCCGGAGAGGCCTTCGGCGGCCTCCACCCGCACTGTCTCAGGCTTTGCTTCACCGCCACGCCCCTCGAAAAGCTCCAAGAGGCGGTGGCGATCATCAAACGGCTGGGCTCCTTGACATAAAGGTATTCGAGACCCGGCTTTGAACGGGCGTCGACTTACAGAATTGTAAGATAATACTTTAAGTAGGAGACATTGTGAAAAAACATTTTACGGGAGCCGCACTGGACAACTGACTGTGCGTGCTAGAAGGCTGACCGGAAACCCCGCCACCATCTTGCTCGTCCATTATTGTGCATGCGAAATCGTCTGATTGTTGGAAATATTCCCGAAAGCGTAGCGTTCCGTCTTCGGCCAATTACCCAAAATCATCCAATTCCGCCTGCCCAAAATGTACTTCGCAATCTGGGGCACCCTCTGGGTCACCGTCACGGGGTTTCCGGTCAGCCTTCTAGCGTTACTTTTGGGGGCATCTTTGGCTAGCGCCGGGGAGTCTACTGTTAGTTTGGTTTCATCCGATAGCCAGTGGCAAGGGTTCGGAGGCAAGACCTGCATATTTACCGCTGGCGGCAGCTCGACACTCAGCAGCACCCTAACCCGCGATATCGGAGATATTGAATTGGCCAGTACCGGGTCCGGAGAAGCTACGGGCAATTTCGACAACTTCACCGGGACCCTCAACTTTACCGGCGCCGGGCTGTCGAGCACCACTGCAACTGTGATCAATTCTGAATTGAGCCTGGCTGAAAGTTCTGCAGGTGGTTTTCGAAGACATCCACCATAGCTTGCTTGTTGGTGCCGTCGAAGTAGATCTTGGTCTTGGCGTCGGTGCCGGAGGGGCGGATGCACATATCCCGGATGCCGTGCTCGTTGCCGTCGACAAACCAGAACTGCAACCCGTCCGACCAGAGGGTGATCGACTCCAGGCAGCCCCAGAAAGAGGCCAGGCCTGGCATAGCTTGGGAGAGGTGTTCTTTGACCTGCTGCAGGCTCCGCTCTCCGGACTGCAGACTCCGGGCCAGCTTTTCGAACCAGGCGTTGTAGACGACCCGCTCAGCGATACCCTTCTTCTTGGCCTCGGCGAGTTCTTTGGGATCGAAGATGGCCTCATTGTAGTGGATGATATCGCCCCGGTAATCGATGGGGTTTTTCACCCCGGATTCCTTGAACACCCGGGCCAGTACGCGGTGGAGGAACATTTTTTCGGGGTTGTCCGCGCCGCCTTCCAGATAAAGACGCGCCGACAGGGAGACCGCTGAGACCCCGGCTTCACCACTGGATTTTTCGCGCACGGCCACGATCTTTTGTCCCAGTATGTTGTCGATGGGAACCGAGGGCCCCCCGATCTTGCCCCCCGACTCTTCCCCGGCGTGGTGGAGTTTAGGGTTCCTACCCAGATTGACCCGTTGGCCGGCCTCGCCGGAGACGATCACGTCGCCACCGTTGCAGGTCAGCATCTGCTCTTCGACCTGCCGGACCACGGCGGCGATCTCCTTGAAACCGACCGGTACGAAAACCACCGGGATCTTGTGGTGCTCGGCCCATTCGTCCCAGGAAAGCCCTGAGACGTAGGTGTGGATGTCGAAGGGGTTGGACTTGTCCCAGGTGCCTTCTTCCAGGGCGATGAGGCGATCGTTTTCGGCCAGCAACAGGAAGTACTGGTTGGGGCTCAGGATGGCAAAGATTTTCTCGGCGCTGAGTTCCAGAAAAGGGATTCCCAGTTCGTCTAGAGCTGCTTGCTCGGATTTGGGTAGGACCTGCCCGGCCACCAGTCGGTCGGCATCGGGGTCCACGTTGAACACGATCTTGCCCACGGGGGCGTCGGCCAGAAGGTTTTCGTAGTTGGCGCTGCGGACCACCCCGGGCACCGAGGCGTCCACGCTGTCGTGCACCACTTCGTAGCCGCTTCCGTCTTTTTTTGGGGCAACTCGAAAGCCGATGTTGTGAAAGAAGCTGTCTTCCTCGGTACGCAAAAAGCCGCCTTCAAAGACCTTTTCGATTCCCAGTTCCTTGAAGAGGGCGCGCAGCGATTTGTATCCGGAGCCACCGAAAAAGTCCAGGCCCAGGCGCAAACCCTTGTCGGCTGCCTCCTGGATCTTTTGCAGGGCCAATTTGCCGGCCGGACCGGTACGAAGATAGTTTCCGTACAGCCTGGCCAAACGCTCGTAGCTGAGCGTACGCAGCAGATTGGTGTCTCCCCGGGCCGCTAGGTTCACGGTGTAGCCGCCGCTTTCGATCTCTTCCAGGATAGCGAAGAGGTGATCCACGATCCGGGCATAGAGGGGAGGGAGAAACTGGGCCCCGTCGGGGGCTAGAATCTTATCCGACTGCTTCTGGGGAGCGCCGTGGCTGGAGGTGAAGTAGTCACCCCCCGAAAGCCCCAGCAGGTAGACCAGAAAACTCCAGAGATAGATGTTCGAAGTATCTTTACAGTGGGGATCTTCGGTCAGGAGCACGGGCAGCCCGTGAGCGGCGTAAATGCGAGACATGAGGTCTGAGTAGCGGGGGGTGTTGCTGCGCACCTCGCCGCCCACCGCGCGGACCGGGGTAGAGCGAACCAACTGGATCACCTCGGAAAGCGTCATTCCAAAGATCTCCTCGACCACCTTCGCCGAATCGCCCATGCGCCTAGCGACTTCCTCGGCCGGAAGTTCGGGAATCTCTGCGAGAAATTCAGCCTGAAGCTCCTTCACCAGGCGGGTCTGAGCCTCAGCCATGAGACAAAACATGTACTCGTTGATCCGGTAACGGTGGTCCCAAGGGCAGAGCACATTCTGGTTTTCTCGAACCCCGGCGGTGGAAACCTTGGCTTCCTCTGCGAAGATTTCGATCTGATGGCGCAGATTGATCTTCTGGGCAAGCTCGGGGGTGAAGGTGAAACTTGAAGCCTCATCGCTCTCCAATTGAAAGGGTGGCGAGTCGTGGATGGTCCAGTTCTCTTTTTCCCACTCACTCAGACTCTGGCGGGTCTTCTCGAGATAGTACTCGCGCATCTGCTGGCCGGTCATGTCCGGACTGACCGCTAATTGGGCTGGGCTCATGTTTTCATACTCCGTCTCTCCCGCTCCGGGGGCACTCTCCGTTCTCAATCTCAGGCCCCCGCTCCTTTCGTCACAGAGCCTCGGCAAGGAGCCAATCCAAAACCAAGTTGGCCACCCAGCAGGGTGATGGTGTCGCCGTCCTGCAAAAAGTCTCGCTTCAGGCCTGCGAGCTCCAGGGGTTCCCGGCCTCCGGAGGTGGCTTCCAGCAGGCAGGCCCGGGCCTCTGGGTCGGGTCCGCTGATGGTACCGGTGGCGATGAGATCACCGGGGGAAATGATGGTGCCGTTGCTGCTGAGGTGACTGATCATCTGGGCGGCCGACCAGGCCAGATGGTTGAGGTTGCTACGGCAGATTACGCGTTCAGTACCCTCAGCGGTGGAAAGGACGGTCAGCAACGGCAGGTCGAAGTGGTTCTTTTCCGATTCTTTGAGGTGAGGTAGCGTCTCGTGGTCCGAATCGGTATTGGCTTGTTCGAACGGCCGGAGCGCATCCACCGGCGTGACCCAGGCCCCCACGGTGGTGGCAAAGCTCTTTCCTAGAAACGGACCCAGGGGGCGATACTCAAAGGCCTGAATGTCTCGGGCCGACCAGTCGTTGACCAGCACAACGCCGAAGATGAGTTCCCGAGCCTGGTCAGGGCTCAGGGGGCCGTGGTGAGCCCGCAGCACGAATCCTACCTCCATTTCATAATCCAGGCGGCGGGTGGGGGAGTAGTGGGGCGGCTCTCCCTTCAAGATCCCCGAGGGCCTGGCTATGGGAGTGCCGGAGACAAACAGGGTCGAACACCTCCCGTGGTAGCCGATGGGCAGGTCAAAGTACTGCTCGGGGAGCGCGTGCTCGGGTCCCCGAAACAGACTGCCCACTCGAAATGCGTGGTGTCTGCTGCAGTAAAAGTCGACGAAGTCGGTGGGAGCCAGAGGCATTAGTACCTGGGGGTCGTCCTGGGGATAGGGGGCCAACCGTACCGACGCACCATCCAGATGAAGATGCTCTCCTCTTCCGAAAAGCTCCAGCAAGCGGGTGCGCAATCGCCTTTGCACCTCCCGGGGAAGTTGGATCAAGGGGTTTAAGTCGGATGCCAGCGTGATCTCAGGGCCCAGGTCGAACCCTTTCAGCAGCCCTTTCTGGACCAGGCGATACAGGCTGATCGCCTGATCTTCAAGTCTCACGCACAGGTTGCTGGCTCTGCCGATTCGCACGATGCCATAGGGAAGGTGCTGAAGCGAAAAGGGCTGGTCGATTATTTCCATGGGCGGAAGGTTGGAGTTTTACGATTCCGTTCCTTTTCTTATTTCGGACCAGATCCTTAGGCTATAATCGAGAGATGGACCCTGGATTGGTCATGATCACGCCGACCCTCTCTCAAGAGACCTTGCTCCGCGCCTACGGATCAGGCTGCTTTCCCTGGTCCGGTCGACCGGCGCGCTGGTACTGCCCGGATCCCCGGGCGGTCTTCGAGTGGGATCTCATCCATTTTTCACGGCGCCTGATGCGGACTATTCGCCAAGAGGTTTTTCGAGTTACTTTCGATCAGGCCTTTGCTCAAGTCATCACGGCTTGCGCCAAATTGCACCCCGGGTCCTGGATCGATCGCGACATCGTGGAGCAGTACGTGGCTTTTCACCGCCAGGGCTTTGCCCATAGCGTGGAGGCCTGGGTCGGCGAGGAGTTGGTGGGTGGTCTGTACGGGGTCCAGATTCGCCGGATGTTCGCTGGAGAGTCCATGTTCCATACTCGTAAAGACGCCTCAAAGGTCGCCTTTTACCATCTGGTTCAGCATTTGCAAAGGCTGGGGGTCGAGCTTTTCGACGCACAGGTTCTCAACCCGCATACTATCTCCCTGGGGGCGACCGAGATCCCCCGGGAGGAGTTCCTGGCACGTTTGAGGCAAGCCCTGGCCGGTCCCGGTGATTGGGCGGTGAACTGGACGAGTTTATGAAAACTGAACAGTATGAAGGCTTTGAGATCGTTTACGGTACTTCGGCTAGAGACAATGACAAGATCTCCACCGAACTTGCCCAACCGCATGATTTCTGGTTTCACGCCGCAGGTGTTGCGGGAACTCACTTGATCGTGCGCAACCCGGATCGGCTCAGCGAACTACCCCGGGAAGTTGAGAAGTATGCGGCCGGCCTGGCCGTGACTCACAGCAAGGCGCGCAACGCCAGGGGCAAGATCGAAGTGCACGTGGCCTGGGCCAGGGATGTGAAAAAGCCCTCAGGAATGCCGCCCGGAAAGGTCCTCCTGAAGAGTTTCCGTTCTCTTAAGGTGTACGCTTCCGGATAGAGGAGCAGGGTAGCGAGAGAGCGCGTTTAACCCATACATCATGGGAAAGATCGCCTGTCCGGCCTGCAAAAACGTACCTCTCGACTTGATCACCGACAGCCAGTCGGGGCTTGAATTAGATACCTGTCCGAACTGTCTGGGGGTCTGGTTTGACGCCGCCGAACTCAAGGACTTTTACTCCTCCGAGGAGCTGAAGAAGCGTCTGACCCCGGTGGGGGGTGGTTCCGTGCACCACACCTACGAGATCTCAAGCCAGGCTCGGCGCTGCCCTCGCTGTCGAAAGGCCATGGACCGACCCCACGTCGGGGGCATCGCCCTGGATGTCTGTCGCCACTGCCGGGGGGTGTGGTTTGATCACGGTGAGTTGCGAAAGATCACCGAGATCCACAAGACCCGGGGGCTTAAGGGCGACGAGATCGTGACTGAACAGGTCCGCCAGGGCATGCGGGGTAAAAGCCAGGGTGGGGGCGGGACCATGGAAGTCCTGGGCTGGTTTCTGAATTCTTTTTTGAGCACCAAACTCCGATAATGAAAAGAAGCCGCGCAGGCGGCTTCTTTCGGACTCGGTAAAACCGGGTGTTAGACTTTTTTAGGAGCCAATCGCACCCTGTTGAGTTCATAAGTCTGGGGCCACCAGTCAAACATCCGCTCCGTCTGCCCGTCTTTTACAAAAGAAGCCACGAAGTTCTTGTGCTTGACCGATAACTCGGTGATGTTGTGCTCAGCCAGGCTCTTGACCTCGCCTTTTTGGGGTCTCGCGTCTGAGTTCAGGTCGGTCCAGACCATAAGTCCGTCCAACTCCGCCCCGCTGATCTTGCCGTCGTTGTTGGTGTCTTTGGCCCTGAGGGCCTCGTATCCGTTGCTAAAGCCGGTGGCGGTACCGAACAGGTTCGTGCCGTCGATCGAGCCGTCGGCGTTCGGTTCGCACAGGATACCGTCGTCAGGACCGGGCCACTCCATCAAGACTGGAAACCGGTCGCCGTGAAAGTCGAAGAACGCCATGCGGTCCCGGTGGGGGGCGCTGTGGGGTAACCATTCGCCGCCCGAAGCCTGGATGGCACCGTCTCCATCCATATCCAGCAACAGGGGGCTGATCGTCCGCAAGGCCGAGACCGTCCATACCGCGATAGAGTTGTATTCGTTGGTGGTGATGGCGTCGACAAAGGTCGTCGTGGTGGTCACGTGGTTGACGTCGATGTTGATGTCGTTGATGGCGATCCAGGTGCTGTAGTCGTTGGGATTTCCAATGTAATCTACGTTTACCTGGGCTCCATGGGCGTCCACGGTCTTCTCGAAAGCTGTGTCCTGACCGGTCTGGACCTCCTCATAGTTCTGCGAGACCAGTTCCTGGTGCTCTCCTGTCTTCTCGTCTTGAAGAATCTCAAAGTGCTGGAAATTTCTTCCCGGCATGGCTGTCAGATCCTCAAGTTGTGTCTTCACATCGGCCAACGCGGCAGCAAACTCTGCGTCTGACACCGTGACCTCAATCTCCCAAAACTTCGGCGGCACTTTGGTGTCCCAAATATTGCGCTGCTCGGCTTTCCCCACAATCTCCCAGAGCGATTCAAGAATGACATCATTGATGATTTCAGTCACATCGGTCAAGTTCACAGTCTCGTTGGTCACATTGACTTTGATGGTCCCATCCCCGGGTACGTTGGCTGCAACAGGTGCAACCAGAGCGCAAGCAAACCCCAGGACAAAAAGTTTCCGACGAAACCTCTTAAAGAGTTTTTTCATGTGGTTAGGCCCTCCTAGGCTGTCTTATCATAGCAAACTCGTCCCTGCTGATAAAGGGTTTCGGCATGAAAAGTTTAGTTCCTCACCGGAGATCGAACAGGGTTATCCCGTTGGATCCTATGTGGGCCATCATCCGGCCGTTGGAAGAGATCCTCATCCAACCGGCTGCCAGGGTACGCTGCTGACCGCTTGAGTCCGTACCCACCGGCTTGAGTTCCCAGCCCTCCGACTCTCGGGCGTACCAGGTATTCAAACGGCCATAGGTCTCGGCCACCTGAGAGGTGAGAGCGGTTTTCCCGTCTCGGGAGAGAAAGAGGTACCGGTAGTCCACCGGAGCTTTGGCCAGAACGGTCTGCCGATCGGACCTGGCGTCGTAGAGGGTGAGTTCAGACTCCTGCATCTCCCCTCGTCGGACCGAGTACAAGAGGCGCCCAGCCCGGCTCCAAAAGCCGCTAAACTTCCACCCGCGATCAAACTCTCGCATCTCGTTGCCGTTCCAGTAGCTCATGATGGTGAGTTCCGGGTAGCGCTGTCCGAAGAAGGCCGCTGAATCGGTCAAGTAGCCGGCGTGGCCCAACCGCTCGATACCTTTTTCCAGAGTTCCAATATCCGAGCTTCTCTGAAATCGCTGCTCGGGGGGCGCGTTCGGCCGGAGCGTGGCTACGGTACGCGTCTCGATGAACCGGTTCTGGTCGTAGGGGTGGCCGATCACAAAGAGCTTGCCCGCTTCACTCCACAGGACCGCTGGATCAGCGCGAAAGCCAGCCTTTCCCCACTCTGGTATGAAGAGGTCCTCCATTTGGTAGGTCTTGAGATCGACCATTTGAAAGGTCGTGCCGCGGTTTCCCAGGACCACGAACTTCGAGTCGTCGGGCGTGAACTCGCCCTGCTCAAAGCTCTTGAGCCCAAGGGGTACAGAATGGGCCTCTCCAAACGTTCCATCACGATTGATCTCGAAAAACCAGAGATGATAGAACACGCCTTCCTTCTTCTGTTCGAAGGTGGCTCGGTCGAAGGCGGCCAGAATTTTGTCGTTATGGGAGAAGGCGATGGGTTGGAGTCTGGAGGGGTTGACTCCCAAACGCCGGAGAGCCGCCGTCGTCAACTGGTCATCGGCGAGGGTGGGGGCCGCCCAGGCGAGGAAAAGCAATAGGTATAAGAGATAGCGAGACAAACGTCCTCCTGAAGTGGTCGTAGGTTACAACCAGGCCTTTCAAGGATTGTTTTCGGGAACCTTTTAGGATTTGGCCAGATCCTTAGTCCAGGGCCAGCAGACTCAGGGTGGAATGGAGTTCGGAAGGTTCGGGGGTGAGATGGACTGAGTACTCGTGAAACATCTTGCCGGCGAGCACGGAGAGTTCATCGTAGCCTGGGCTTGCGATTCTGGTGTGGCAGACCACCATGGTGGGCACGAAGTGGGGCTCAGGCGGCTCCAGTCCGGCCACACCCAGGTGGAGGCTGGGGTGCAGCAAGACCAGTCTTCTGGCTTTGCCGGGGTTGCGAGCTGCCCAGTGAACGACCGGGATGGCGCCGTGTCGAGACCCGATCAAGAAGGTCCGCTCGGCCCCGGCCAATTCGTTCAGTCTAGAAAAGAAGTCAAGACCCTCGGTGGACCAAAAATAGGTCTTCAGATCGGTTCTACGCTCCTTGAGGGTTGCTATTTGCTGCTCTTGGAAGTAGCGATGATGCTCATCGCCCACAAAAACCAGGGACATGCGGGGTTACGGAGTGGCCCAGGGATGCGGGGTGTACATCGGAAAGCCCCCCGCCGGAGGAAGATTGACCCTCAGATATGGCGAGTTGGCCGGATCCAATTGATTGGCCCAGTACATCTTGTGCTTGAGCCAACGTTGGGCGTAGGTGATCTCCTGGGCGGTCTTCATAGCGTCGACCACCGCTTCGTGGATCCCTTCGGTATTGGGCGAGGACTGGACTGCGGCGGCCGGAGCCGCCACTGGCGCTTCGGGGCCGGGGTCGTCGGCGGTCACGCCGGGGTTGGCCCGGGCCGGCGCAGTGCCGGGGGCTGCTGCGCCCGGAGCGTAGGCAGGGCTGGAGTTGCCGCTATACATCACCACTCCCCGGGTTTGATCGCATTCCACCCCTGACCCGGAGGCCATGGCAAACGCTTCGGCGGGAAGAAAAGGCCGTCCTTGCCGCAAAACCGGGACGAAATCCACGGGGCTTCCGGCCAGACGGACCGAGGTGTCGGAGTAACTCACGACCCTCACCCCGGTTGCTTCTGAAAGCACATCGACCGGAAAGTAAGGCAGGCCTTTCTCCAGAATGGAAGGAGCCTTGTAAAGTACACCGTTGACGTACAACTTATAGTCTTGCCCTGCCCACACGATATTGGCCAGCAAGAGGGTGATTATGATATATGGGAACTTATTCAAAAGATTGTCCTTCCTTAAAAGACATGTTAAATCTAGTTTCCCCTGGATATTCGAACCAAACATGTCCGGATTGTAAACAACCGACCACATGGCTCATGAAACCCCAAGAAATCAGCCCTCAGCCTCAGCACTGGCTCTCTCGGTAGCCAGTGGGCTGCTGGTTGTCTTTTCCCTGGCCCCTTACGACCACTGGTGGATGGCCTGGTTTGCGCTGGTTCCGATGCTGGTCGCGCTCCGGGATACGACCTTGAAGCAGGCTGCTATTTGTGGTCTGGTGATGGGTTCGGTGACCAACTACGGAGCCTTTCATTGGCTCACCGTCTTAATGAACGACTTTTCCAATCTGGGATTCGGCACTTACCTGGTCATGGCTGTCATGGCGTTGTACCAGTGCGTTCCTTTCCTCCTGTGGGCCACGCTGCTTCGGGTGGCCTCACCGACTACGGAAGGACCGGGGAGGTACGCGGTGATGTTTGTGGCGGCCATCTCTTTTCCGGTCTTCGAATTTTTCTACCCCATCGTCTTCCCCTGGTACCTGGCCGTCACCCAGCATAGCAGACCGGAGCTTATAGGGGTGGTCGATCTGGCCGGGACGGGGCTTTTGACGCTGGCCATCGTGGTGGTCAACCTCTGCCTTGCCCGCTGCTTGTTGCCATTGCGAAGCGGTCAGAGCAAGGTCTGGCCGCTGGATATCTCCAGCCGAGAACGCTGGGGGTTGGCCCTGCTTGCCATCTTAGTCCTGGGCTTCTGCTATGGTTACTCCAGTTTGCGCAACCGGCAGATCCTGGCGGCCCAGGAGCGAGCCGAAAAGTTGCACCTGGGATTGGTCCAACCCAACCACTGGATCGACTCGGTGGGGGCGCTGGACGCCTTGCATCACTATCAGCGCATGACCTATGAACTGGTCCAGGAAGTGCAGCAACAAGGGGAGAGGTTGGATCTGATTTTGTGGCCGGAGAGTGCCGTGCGCACTCCGGTCCCGTCTTTTCGGGCCAGGTCCGGAAAAGAGCCGGAGGTCGAGCCCCAGCGCTACCCTTTCGACCTGGCCTGGCTCCAGCCCGGTCTGACGGAACCCGCCACGACTCTCACTCAGGAGCGGGTACCTCCCTGGGAGATGTGGTCGGTGCAAAGGGGGCACCGGGTTCCTATGCTTTTCGGAACCACCATGGAAGACACCGGCCCGGAGGCCGTGGGAGCGCTGCCGGGTGGACCGGCGCTTTACAATTGCGGTGTCTTGATCGATGAAAACGGTACGGTCCTGGGGATAGCGCCCAAGGTCAAGCTTCTGCTTTTTGGAGAAACCATACCTCTGGCCGGAATTTTTCCGGTAATCTATCAACTCTTACCCATGGCGAGCGCTCTGGTTCCCGGAACAGAAGCCGTTGTGCTGAACTTTGGTCAGGCCCGTTTGGGGATGATGATCTGCTATGAGGATCTGCTCCCCTGGTTCCATTACGATCTGGCCCAACAGAACCCGGATGTCTTGCTCAATCTGACCAACGACGCCTGGTTCGGAAAGACAGCGGAGGCGGTTTCGCACCTTTCCCTGGCGAAGTTTCGCTCGGTGGAAGGGAGGGTGGCGCTGATCCGTTCAACCCCCACCGGGGTGAGCGCGGTGGTGGATGCCACCGGTGCGGTGGTGGCTGAGATCGCCATGGATGAAGAGGGGACGCTCACCTACCCGGTTCCCCTTCTCCAGATCAAAACCGGTTGGGAGAGGTTCGGCGACTCCGTTGTCTGGTTCGGATTGTTGGTGGTGCTGGGCTTTTTCATTTGGAAATACAAGTCCTAATTGCTCAGAAATAGTCCTTAGACGCCTTTGACTTTTCGTGCTAATCTTCTTGGTAAGTGATCAAGAGAGTGTTGTGGGGATTATCCCTGGTCGAGGTGGTGCTGGCCGTGGGCCTACTGACGATCATCGCGGTGACCATCGCCGGGGTGTTTACTCATCTATTGCAGGCCTCGGCCAAGACCAGTGACCTCACCGCCGGACGGTCTCTGGCCCGTAGAATCCTGGACCGGGCCATCAGAGCCGGCCCTCCGGGGTGGGGGTTCGGAGACCTGGAGGGAAGTCAGACGCTGGCAACCCAGGACAGCCGAGCCACCACAAAGTTTCTGTACTCTATCACTCCAGTGCGTTTGAAACGGGACTCCGGTATGGTGGGAGTGACCCGCGAACTGTACTTCGTGGAAGTGGAGGTAAAGTGGTGGGCCGAAGCCATCGAACCGGACCCCACTCGACCCGAGATGGGACGACTCTCTACCCGGGTCAGCCAGGCGGTGGGGTACGAGCGGTGAAAAGATACGCCTTTACGCTGCTTGAACTGGTTGCCTCCCTGGGAATTTTCGCCTTCGTGATGGGGGCCATTTTTCTCGCCTTCACCCACAGTACCCGAACTTTCCAGCACTCGGTTTTGCGGCAGGGCCTGCAGGGCGATTCTCTTCGCCTGGAGAGCTTGTTGGGCCGGGATGTTCGGATGACCGACTACCATTCGACCTTCACCGTAGCCAGGGACTACACTATGTCCGGAGGTCGGATGGTGCGAAGGGACGGCCTTTCCATGGCCGCCCTGTCGGATTGGGACGACAGTAGTAAGTTTGACTCCGTGACGGGACTGCCCCGCTGGGACCAGCAGATCGTCTACTACGCTACCAACGACTCCGACCAGGGCAAACTGTTCCGCCAGGTCATCGACGAAGGGGGAGCCACCGGCCTGCCCTACTTCGCACTCAGCAGTAACCTGAACACCGACCCGAATCTCAACAGTTCGGTTTTGAACACCACCGGGGTTTCGGACCAGGTCGATTCGTTTGAAGTGGCGCGCGATGACGGGACCCAGGGCCTTCTGCTCATCCTCAGGGTGCGGCGAGTGGGTACGAGGCGGCGCTCCGGTGGGGAGGAGAAAGTCGACGAGACCCTTGAGACGCGCTACTCGATCACCGCCCGGAACACATTTCCGAAGTTATAAGATGGGACTTTCTTGTGCTAAGATAGAGGTTGTGCATAGGCGCGGGATCGCACTAATAACGACCCTCATGATGACGGGGCTCTTGCTGCTGTTGCTCGGTGCTTTCATGCAACTCCAGCGCTCCCAGTTCTCGGTGCTGGGCAGCGGCCAGGACCGGGAAGACGCCCTGCGCACCGTGATCAGCGTTCACGAGTACTGCGTCAACCGTATTGAGAGAGATAAGAGTTGGGGCACCGTGAATTTCACAGAGTTCGAGGACCCTGAACTGGCCGGCTACATGAAAGTTAAAGAACTGGAAAATAGCCGAAATCTCGAAGGCAGTATACCCAGTCTCGACTCCACCTTTGAGGCCCGGGTGGAGAACAGCCTGGAGGCAACCCCCAGTCGGGTCGTTTTCACCATAACCGCTCAGGTAGGAACGCTCTCCCGAACGGTAACCTCCACCCTCCGTCCCGCGCCTCTCTACGACTCGGCGATCGCCGCCGGTGGAGCGATGCGAGTGGAGGCTACCCGGTGGACGGTCGGCAGCAAGGACCCATACCGCAACCTGGTACGGGCGAAAGGTGAGATCGCAGCACCCGATTATACCCTGGTTGATTTTGTCGGCAAAGACAACTCTGCCAGCGAAAGGGGTAGCGACGAGGGAATTTTTTGGGCCAGAAATGACATCACTTTTTCCTCCCAGTCGGTGACCGACCCCACCGTGCTGCAGGAAGTCGTGGATGCCACGGGGGGGATGTTTTTTCCTAACTCTGGGGTCAACCACAGCATCCACGAACTACAGGCATCCGACGTCATCACACCTGCCAATAGCACATCCATCCAGGACGGTGAATACCGGTTTACGACCGCAACCGCTACCTATGATAATTGGGAGGTCGTGGGCCACGATTCTTTTGGCAACCCTGAGTACGGTTGGGTCCCGCGCTCCCGAATCATTCCCATTATGGGTCGCTACATGGGGGGCGGAGTGGGTGCTCTGACCGATTACTGGTTCACCAAGACCAGTCTCCCCTCCCTCATTCAAAATCTGGATCTGGGATTGCCCGGCTTGGACCATCCTCAGATCGATCAGACCTTCACGCTGGATACCGGTGCCCAAGTGGAAGTGACCCTGGACATGCCCGACACCCAACCCTCTTTTCGGATTCTAGCCGATGGCCAGGTGCAGATCCCCGGTACCTTCAAGGTCACTTCTACTGGTGATGACCCTATTTTGAGTTTCAGCGGCGCCGGTGGAGACTCCCAGATCGAAGCCGAGGGAGACGTGGAATTCGAGGGAGAGCTCAGCGGCAGCGGAATCGTGATTTCCAAGACCGGTTCGGTCACTCTGGATATCACTAGCGCCGATACCACCGGGAACCATTTGGGTGTCTCGGTCTTTGCCAATACTGATATCCTCATCAACCCGACTGGAACCGGCGACCTGAATTTCAGTGGACTGGTCTACGCCAAGGAGAATGTCACCGTGAACGGTGGCGACCAGGACTTCACCGTGGATGGAGCGTTGGTGGCCCGAAACGGCAACATCAACATCAACACCGGGGGAGAAGTGGACCTCACCTACAACCCGGAGCACCTCGAAACCTTATTGGAGAAGCTGCCCGAGAATCGTACCAAACTGGAAACCCTCACCTGGCGCGAATGAAAGTCAGGGCTCTGTCCAACAACTCTTGACTATAACTGTCCAGTGAGGAACGTCCGGCCCATCCTTGGTAAAAGCGCGCGTAATCGCTCCAGGCCACACAAAAGCGAGGCCTCCAATCAGCCTGGAGGCTCTCGAAGAGGTGGGCCTTACCTGTCTGCTCCAGAGCTACTTGGAGATTCTGAAAATAGAAGTTGAGCCAGTGCTCTTCGGACTCTCGGCAGCGTTCCGGGCCCATCCCTCGGTCCACGAAAAGGGCCACGTCTCGAATCCCGCATCCGGCACCCACGTATTGAAAGTCGACGGCTGCTGCCAGGTCCTGAGAGTCCCAGCAAAAGTTGGCAGGCTTGGGGTCGCCGTGTAAGAGGGTCTTGAATCGCGACAACTTTAAAGCGGTGTCGAGCTGTTCGGCATACGTTTTAAGGGGCCCGGGCGGCATCCGCTGCCACTCCGCCCGGCGAGTTTCTAGATGCCAATAGCTTCCTTGCTCCCACAGGCCCTCCGGAATCTCTTCCAGAAAACGTACGTGAAAGTCAGCGAGCCACCTCAGCCCGGAGCGAATGCGACTCTGGCTAGGGTTCCGGTCTGGGTGGAAGCCGGACTGTTGGAGATCTTCCAGGAGCAAGTAGGAGCTTTCCCCGTCTAACTCAACCCCCAGGCAGGCAGCTACTCGACACCGCTCGTCGCACTTTCGAGCGCCCCCCTGGTACCAGTGGCGCTCTACCAGATAGCTGTGTCGTTTTCGTTGATCCGAGGAGCTTTCGTGCTCTTGCCGTGGTGGAACCACTTTCTTGAGAATAACCGACTCAATCGGGCCGTCTCGGAGTTGGATTCGAAGAAGCTCTCCATATCCGCTCCACAGCTCTTGAACCAGAGTTACGTTTCCCACCGAGCGTGCACCTGTCTGTTGAAGTAGCCAGCCGTTCAGATCAAACATGGGGTGAGACTTGCATCACCTTGTTGGTTCCCCTGCCGATACTCCGCAGGCAACTCCGGTCGAAGAGAGAACTGCATCAATCATGAATTGTCCACGCTGCTCGGCAGAACTGAACGAAATAGAACTTCCAGACATGAAACAGGCCCACGTCTTTATGTGTGGCTCCTGCGACGGTTGTTGGTACCCACGAAAATCGCTGAACGAGGTGGCCCAATCGGAGCGTGACTGGCTGGCCGGCACTGAACTTGCCGATGTTCTGCAAGCCGATAAGCTGGATGCCATCGATCTGGCCGCACCCGTCGCCTGTCCGGTTTGTGCAAAAGAGATGAAGCGCTACGAGTACGCCCTGGCACCTGACGTCGAACTCGATGAGTGTGTCGAGCACGGAGTGTGGCTCGATGACGGAGAGTTGGGGGTCATCATGGAGAAGATCGCCGAGAACCGTGAACTTTCTGAGAAAGCTCGGGCCGAAGCGGAGCGGGTGCGTGCGGAAATGGGTCTAGAGGATGCTGCCAGGGGCAAAGGGGCCGGCTTGTTGACCTATCCGTTCGCCCTGACCTTGCGCCTTCTAAATAAAGTGTTTTCGTAGCGCCCCTAATTGCGGTTTTGAAACTCTTCGGCGGCAGCCAGTGCTTCGAGCCGGAGAGATTCGAGTTCGTCAGGGTTCACTCCCAACTCTTTGGCTTTGCTTTCGATGACCTTAAACTCGGCAAAGTCGAGGGTACCGTCAATGAAAGACAGGGTCATAAGGATCTTCATAACCTTGAGTCGGCTTGCGTGGTCCGGTAACGCGCTCTTGAGATCAACCGGAGATCCGCTGGCTTCCGAAGACCCCAGGAGATCTTTGAGTTCCTCTGTTTCCTCTGGACTCGCTCCAATTTGAAGGCAGGTATCCAGGAGGAGAGCTTTTTCTTCATCGGTGACCTTGCCGTCGGCCCGGGCCATTTCAGACAATGCTCTTAGAATGACTTGATTGCGGTTTTCCACGTTGTACTCCTCAGGATTGACTTTCTGGCCCGGCTAGGTGGGATCTCAGCGATTTCAGGGCCCGGTGCATCTGTGACAGCACTGTGCCCACGGGCCTTTCGATCAGATTGGCGATCTCCTTAAAAGATAGCCCGGCGTATTCTCGGAGCAGCACCACCTCCCGCTGCTCCATGGAAAGATTTTTTAAAGCGTTGCGCACCCAGGCCGTGTCCAGGCGGTACTCGATGTGGTCCACCAGATCGGGATGATGCCCTTCCAGATCAGCGATCGGCAGGTCGCGGTAGACCTTGCGTTGGCGATCTCGGGCTAGATTGCGGGCAATCTGATAGACATAAGCAGAAAACTTTCCACTGGGACGGTAGCGATCCAGGGAGGTGAGCAGACGGCTGAAGGTCTCCTGGAGGAGATCCTCGGCCCAGGCTGAGCCGACCTCAGTGTGCAGGAACGAAAGCAGACGCCGGGAGTAGCGATCGTACAATTCGTCGAAAGCACTCATTTTGCCATCGAGATACAACATGACGAGCTGGTCATCGGTAAGGGCTTGCTGCTGACTCAAGTTTCTTTCCTCTGCGAACACCTGGTTATGCAGTCGGCTCGAAATATCCTGGAACCAGAGGTAGAAACATGGCAGAGGGAATTGGCGCACAAGATCAAAGTCAAGCTCTATATGGTCAGCGATGAAAGACGCAAGGAGTTACTCGAGGAGTATTTTTCGAGGCAGGTCGATCAAGAGATCGAAACTTACGAAGTTGCCGAACCGAGCCCTCGGCAAGCTCTGGCCCGCCAGCGCATGAAGCTAGCAGTACAAACGGTGTGCCACCACTATCCCGAGGGGGCCAGGATCCTCGACCTGGGAAGCGGGAGCGGATTGGCTTCCGCCACCCTGGCCGAATTGGGATTCCAGGTAACGGCGGTAGAACTGGTGCCTGAACTGGTCCGGCATAGCCGGGAACGCTACGGTGACAACGTGGATTGGAAGGCCTTGCCGTTTAATGATCGAGTGGCCGAGCGAGCTAGTTTCGACGCAGTCCTCTCTTTGGGCTACCTGGAGTTTCAGGAACGAGCGGGAAAAGAGCTGGTCAAGATGAGACGGATGTTGAAGCCCGGCGGGATGCTATTGCTCTCAGTCCCTAACACTCTGTCTCCACGATTTCAATTCGGGCTCTCCCGGGCCTACTTTCGAGTCTTTAAGGAGCCGGAGCACGTTCCGGTCAGGCACACTTTTACTCCTGAGAGGCTGCAGAGGCTGCTGGGTATGGCCGGGTTTATTCTTCGAGACTACAAGTGGATGCCCCACGGCGAAGACTCCGAGCCTCTCTCTGAAGAGCGAGGGAGAGAATTCATGACTCATCGGGTTAAGTTACGAACAGCCCCCGAGATGCTGACTCTGAGCCGTACCTACCGCCCGGAAGATACAACGCCTTAGGATCCCGCCGGGATCCTCAGACATGAAGGAGTAGTTCTTGCCAGAGGGCTTCAGGCCGAAGACTGTCCCAGATCTTTTCGGCTAGAGCGTACCGTTCGGGCTCCTGGGACTTATTCGGCAGGGGAATGAGAGGAGCGCTAAGCTCGCGAGTTTGGAGCAGAGGGTGTTGTTCGGCAGTATCCCGCCATTTCGCCTCAGGTAAGGGCCGGTAACGCCCGAACCAGTCCAGATGCCAGGCCAGAAACTCCAGGCCCCTTCGGCGTCCAAGGTCGTCGATTCCGAAATGCTCCTTGAGATAGTGAGAGAAACGTACGATGATCCCCCACCACTCCTCCACTCCGGGTAGCCACTCCTGGCCTTCGAGCAGTTCTTTAAATATCCACGGTTTGGTCAGGGCTCCCCGGGCTACCATGGCGCCGAAGAGAGCGGTACCGGTCAGCCTGGCTTGAGCCTCCATGGGAGTCAGGATATCTCCGTTCCCCCAGATCGGGATCGGAGATCCGACCGCGATACTGGCCATCAGTGGCCAGTCGGAAGCTCGGCTGTACCGCTGCTCGCGAGTGCGGCCGTGAATCACGATTCCGCTAACTCCTGAATCCAGAGCGGCCTGAACGGTTTCTCGGATGTTGACCCGGTCTTCGGAGTAGCCGATTCGGAGCTTCACTGTGACCGGAATGCTCACGGCTTGAACCATGGCCTCAAGAACCGTCCTCAGCTTGCCCACCTTTTGCAGGAGCCTGGCTCCCATGCCTTTGCTCACGGTGTCGTGGATGGGGCAGCCGCAGTTCAGATCCACGAAGCGCGCTCCTTTTTCCTCGGCGAGGCGGGCGGCATCGGCCGCAAGCCGGGGTTTACTGGCAGCCAATTGAACCCCGAAGTTGTCCTCCGTAGGGTGAAATCTCAGTAGAGCGCTCTCCCGCCCTTTGCCCCGGACCAACTGGTGGGCGTACACCATCTCCGAACAGGTAGCGGTCGCTCCGAATTCACGGCAGAGCCGTCGAAACGGCAGATTTCCGCCGCGGGTTAGAGGAGCTAAAGGAAACCGGCCCAATATGGGAGCGTGGAGTGAGGTCACTCCGGTGGGTTCTGTTCGGGCCGGAAGTGGCCTTTCGGAAAAGACCACAATTTTGAAGATAGTCGTAGATCTTTTGGTCAGAATTTGTTATATATGAAAATTAGGAGGCTGCCAATATGCGCTTAAATCTCAAAGAAAATATTGAATTCCCTTTTAGCGATCCCGATTGGGCTATGAAATTACTGAAAACCAGTATTGCTTATCTTCTGGGTCTGACCGCCCCTGCGGTTTTCGGATATCAACTGGCGGTTATCCGGCAAACCGCGAACGGCGAAGATGAAACTATGCCGGAGTTTTCTTCCAATAATTTTGGCAAACTTTGGATGCAAGGCTTCGTTTACTGTCTGATGCTTTTTTGTCTGATGTTCTTACCAATGATGGCGGTTGGTATGGTGACCTACGGAGCTTGCATGTCGATGCACGACTCTTCGTCGGTCGCGGGGGTTGCTATTGCCGGAGTGTTGCTAGCCATGGCACTGGTCATGATCCTCTGTGTGGTGATTCCCGCGCTCATGCTACGCTATGCCATGACCGAGCAAGTCAGTAGTCTGTTGGACATTCGCTCGGCCATCAGCGATATGAAACACGGCCCTGGCGATTACGCCCTGATCTTCTTCTTTCCGATGTTGGCCTCGATCGTGACGACCATGGTCAGTGCCACGGGTATCGGAGCCATCCTGGTTTTCCCTCTCACGATTCTGATCCTGATCATTCAAGGCCGGATGCTGGGCAACTACTATCGAGCCTATTTCCAGTAGTCAGTCTTCGATCAGAATGAAAAAAGCCTCGAGTTATCGGGGCTTTTTTCGTTCTTTATTAGCTGAAAGCTCGCTCGGCTTTGCGCCGGGTCATGGTGGCGAAGTCTTCTTTGCCGATCTCTTCGTAGGTCTGGGCCAGCTCTTCGTAGGCTTCCGGAGAGGGGGCGGCTTTGATGTATTTTTGATACTGAATGACCGCCATGGTTTCCGAACCGCCCTGGCGAAAGGCTCGGGCCAGCAAAAGAAGCCAGATCGGCTCTTCGTTTGCCGAGACACGATCCCGAAGCGCGGTGGTGAGGGCCCGCATGGAGTCTTTGTGGAAGGCGAAGACGGCCCCACTGATGGCTTCGTTGGCGGGATCGGCATCGAGGGCGGCCAGGGCCTGTTCTGAACTGGTGAAACTCGCTGATGCCGCTACCGGCTCGGGGGCGGGCTCTTCCGCGGGGGCAGCCTCCGGAGCTGGAGTCGCTTCTGCGGCTACGACCGGTGAGGGGGGCACCACAGCAGGAGGTTGTTCCTCAACGGGTTCCTCGGGGGGCGCAGCTTCCTTCGCGACGACTGGCTCCGGCGGTGCTTCCACGACCGTCGCGACCGGCTCCGGCGCCACCGGCTCCGGCGCGACCGGGGTAGGGGCGGGAGGAGCCTGGGCTGGTACGGCAGGAGCGGCAGCCTCGGGAGTGGGTGGCTGCGGCTGGGGAGCAGGCGGAGGCATAGAAGGCTCTACCCTGGGCTGCACGGGCGCTGCCTGAGGAGGAGCCACTCTCTGAGTCGCCCTTTCTTTCCAAACCTCACGGAAGGAGACCAGGGCGGTCTTTTCCTGCTGCAGGTAGACCGACAGCAGGTCCCGGGCGGCGTTGTCACCCTTCTCGTCGGTCCAGTCCATCCAGGATTGATAGATAGCTTCCAACTGCTCCAGCAGCGCCGGGGAATCGGGGCGACGATGGAGGGCGTCTCTCACCAGTGCCACGGCGTGGGCAAACTCTTGAGAACCGACCAACCAGCCAGCCCATTCGGCAGTGACCTTTATGAGTTCGTTCTGCAGATCTTTTGCTTCCGGAGAGTACAGCAGGGCGGTTTTGAGCACTCGGCCGGCGGCCCGATACTGGCCTGCTTCGGTGAGTTGGCGGGCGCTTTGCAGCAACGCCTGCTGCAACTCTCGGACTGAACTCATTTCATCGGAACTGGGGTCCGGGGGTTCGTGGCCCAGGCTACTGCACACCATCAGGTGGGCGATGGACTCGGGGGAAAGGAGACCTCCTTGATTTTGCACCAGGGCCTCGTGGAAGTGCAGTTGTCGGCGAGTTTGGGGTTCAAAATCTACAGCCATTGGAATGGGGAGCAGGTCCTTTCTTTCTTCTTCGTCGGCAGCCACTGGTTGAGCCGGTGAGGCTTCGGGTGCTGCCGCCGCAATGGCAGATGCCATCGGTTGCACGGGTTGGGGGGATGGAGCGGCCGGTTCGGGAGGAGCCGGTGTCGCGATGGGGGGTTCGGGTGCTGTCGGAGGAGCCGGAACCACCATCGGAGGCTCGGGCGCGACCGGAACAGCCGGAGGGGTGGGTAGCGCTGCTTGAGGCGGCGGAGCAGGTGCTGCGCTCGGTTGGGTCGGAGACTCGGCCGGAGGGGAGGGAGGTGGAAGGGGAACCTGGATCGCTTTAGTGGGAGCATCGGCCGGGGGCAGCGGCGCCGGGGCAACCGCTTGCTCGGCCGGAACAACCGGGGTTGAAATGACGGCCTCTTTCGGAGGGGTCGGTACGGGCGTGGGTTCGAGGGGCTGGGCAGCGGCCCGGGTCACCGCCTCGGCCGCCGAGCTTAAGTCGGGAAGCTCGCTCGCAAACAAGGGTGCTTCTTCGGAGGCCGTCGTGGGGGCGGGCGCCACCAGCGAAGGGGCCTCGAAGAGAGGGATCTCCCCGTCCTCGGGTAGAGTGGAGGTAAGCAAAGAGAGGAGGGGATCACCACCCTCGTCGCTACTCAGCGGTTCCAGGCTGGTGGCGGTATCGAGCGGAGGCTCGATTTCTGCCTGAGCGGCCGACGCTCTGGCTTTTTCCTCATCGGACATTGCCGCTTCCACGGTGTCCAGGCGCAGCAGTTCCGCGGTCGCCTTTTCAGCGAGCTCCGCCTGGTTAGAAGTCACTGCAAATCGCCAGATCTCTCGGGCGTTTTCCAGTCGACCTTCCTTCTCGAGGGCCCGCGCTGACAATGGCAACTGCTTGATCAAGCTTTTTTCTAGATGGGCTGAATACTCCTCGGATTTCATGCCCGCTTTGACTGGTCTGAGCAGGTCCTGGTGTAGCATCCGGGCCGCCTCGGGGAAGCCTTCATATAAACTCGCCAGGAGCAAGTTTTCGTAAAGCTGGCAAAGCCCGAAAGCGGTGGGGCGCTCGTTGAAGAGTTTTTTTGTTTCCTCTTTAAACTCGTTGAGCTGCCCCCTGAACATTCTGAGCCACCCCCGACCGGCTTCCCGCTCGCCGGGGACCAGGACCAACGCCTGGCGAAAAAAGTCCCGGGCAATATCCGGTACTCTTTTTTTCTCGTAAACCTTACCCAGTGCCACCAGGTTGTCGGGAGAGGGTTGGGTGGCGATCTTGGTGCTTTCTTTCAGCACCGCCATCGCTTCGTCGACCTTTCCCAACGCCACCAGGGCCCGGCCTTGCTGGGTGAGAGGTTCCGGATCTCCCGCCGCCATGCGGGCTGCTGCGGTGAAAGAACGCTGGGCATTTTCGGCCTGGCCCAGAGCCATCAAGGAGTGACCCCAGGCCAGTTGAACGCCCTTGTCGTAGGGGTGCTTTTTGGCGACTTCCCGGAGGACAGCTTCGCCTTCTTCCGGGCGCTCTGCCTTGACCAGCGACAATCCATAGGATACCCGCAGATCCAGGTCCTCGGGGTGGGACTGAACCAGGGCTTCCAGAAGCTTCGAGGCCTTGTGACCCTCTTCCAGTAACTGAAACATGCGGGCTGCCAGCTTCGTCATCTCAGCACTCTTGTTCGGGTTGTCCACGATGCGGGAGGCCTCGATCAGACGGCGAGCTTCCAGCGGGTCGTTTCCGTTCAAGGCGAGATTGACGACTCTGGCAGCCAAGGAAAGATTCGTAGGGTCCTGGGCGGCCACTTTCTTGACGGCCTGAACCAATCGCTCGGAGGCACCCATGGCACTGCTGAGTTCTTCCAGATCGGACCAGCTGGCAAATTCGGACGGGAACTGCTCGAAGGCTTTAAAAAAAGATTCGAGTGCCTCGTCGTACCGATAGGTGGCCTTTTGACAGAGAGCGATCGCCGAGAGCAACTCGGCGTTGGCTTCCTCCCGCAGTTGAACGGCCTCCGAAAATCGGTTTTCGGCGTCTTCGAAGCGACCTTGACTGTAAAAGACTCGTCCCAGGTAGAGGTGGGGCTGCCAGGCGTTGCCATCGGTATCCAATGCCTTTTTTAAATGCCGGATGGCCAGAGCCGTCTTGCCCTTCTCTTGCATGTAGTAGCCGAGGCAGGCTCTGGGGAGGCAGGATTCAGGGTGCTCCTCGAGGAGGTTCTCGATGATACGGATCTTGTCGTCGATAGACTTGTCGGCGAAGTGCTTCTCAAACTTTCGCGGCATCGCTTCATCTTCGGGGCGAGCTTTCCAGCGCCCCATGACGGCTTTGGTCACGAAGCCTTCACTACCCAAAATCTCAGCAACCCGTTCCAAACTGTTCCATGGGTCCAGGTTGGTAGGTTCCACACTGGCCTCAAAGGTCAGGTGGTTCAATGCGCTGGTCTTGGCGAGTGTATTGACATCGGGTGGGAGACCGAAGCCTTCCGAAAAACCCGGTTTTCCGGAAAGCTCATTGAGCAGGCCGGCTGCCTCCACTCCCCGGCCTTTACCTGCGGAGATCAGGGCCTTCAGGTAGATCCACAGAGGAACATCCGGCTGCTTTGCCAGACGCTCTTCGATGATGGGAAGAGCCTCTTCGTGACGAGCCTCTTCCAGGAGCGGAAGCAGGCTGTCGAGCCCTTCGATTTGAGTAGAAGCGGTCAGGCTATCCATGGGGGGCGGCTTTCTCCTTGCTGCTCAAAAATACCCCCCCTGCCCCGAGCGCGATCCCCTGGGAAACAAACTCTTTCAAGAGGTCCGTCTTGGCCCCGATGGTAAAGAGTCGTTCAGGGAGAGCCTTCAGGGCTTCCAGGGTTGGATGGCTCAGGTCGGATACATCGGCAGGGACCACTCTTTTCAGCACATCCGGAAATTTGGCGGGATGGGCTGTTGCTACCACGATCTTCGGGAACTCCGACGCAAACTCATTTCTTTGCTTATTCATGGCCCACCACGCGGTCGCGGTGTGAGGGTCCAAAAGATAGCGGTGCTGTTCCCACACCTGCTTTACGGTTTGGAGGGTGTCGTGGTTGGAGCAAGATAGGGCCGCCCACTCTTTCCCCAGGTTGGCCTCGACTTGGACCTGACCGTCCCGGGCGAAGTCGGCCATCAAGGTGCGCACGCGCCCGGGATCTTGGGAGGTCAACAGATAGAGATAACGCTCGAAATTGCTGGCCACCTGGATGTCCATGGCCGGGGAGTGGGTGGCTTTCGGTTTTCCGCGCCGGTAAACGCCCGACTGGAAAAAGGACGGTAGTATATCGTTTTCGTTGGAGGCCAGGACCGTGCAGGCTAGCGGGAGACCCATGCGGCGGGCGTACTCGGCGGCCAGGATGTTTCCGAAGTTGCCGGTGGGCACCGCTACCACCGCCGGCACCCGGTCCAGAGCTCTCGGGGTTTGCAAATAAGCTGCGAAGTAGTACACGATCTGGGCTGCGATGCGAGCAAAATTGATGGAATTCACAGCGCCGATGGAGTGTTGTTGCTTATAATCCAGGTCGCTGGAGAGTTCCTTGACCATCTGTTGGCAGTCATCGAAGGTGCCCTCAACGGCCAGGTTAAAAACCGACTCGCTGATGACCGAGGTCATCTGACGCCGCTGCAAATCTGCGATTCGGCCCGCCGGGTGGGTCACGAACAGCCTCACCCGGGGAATCTCCTTTAAACCGTGAATAGCGGCGCTACCGGTATCTCCGCTGGTGGCGGCCACGATGTTGAGTTCCTGTTCGGTTTGCTGCAGGATGTGACCAAAGAGCCTCCCTAGGAGCTGTAACGCTACGTCCTTGAAGGCAAGGGTGGGCCCGTGAAACAGCTCGAGAATGTGGAAGTCTCCAACTCTCCGTAATGGCGCCACCGGGCCACCATAACTTGGGCCGTAGGCGCTCTGGCAACAATTTCGAAGGGCATCGTCGGATAGATCCGAGGCCAACGGACGCAGGATCTGATAGGCCAGTTCGTGGTAGGGAAGCCCCTGCCAGTCGGGCCACTGGTCGCTGAAGTCCGGCAAGTGTGTCGGGACCAGAAGACCGCCGTCGTCGGCGAGTCCCTCCAGAACAGCCTCGCTAAAGGTACGCTTTTTTTCATTTCCGCGGGTTGAAACGTATTGCATGGTCTCTTTCAGTATGAGGGTTGGTCGACCCGTTATAGGGCCGTAAGCTCGGCCCCGACTCTTTGGGCCCAGAGGCTCAGGAACTCTTCTTCCAACTGGGAGTCGGGGTCGAAGGCTATGCGGTAGTAGGTGGAGCCGAATTGGTTGCACTTATCCATGACACACCCGGCGATCGGTTCCTCCAACAAGGGGGTCTCGAAGCCGAGAGTGAGTTGCAGGTGCATGCCGATGTCCAATTCATCGGATTCGGCTCGGGCCAGAAGTCCACCGGCCGCGGCATCCAGGGGGGTGAGGCGGACACGTAGATCCTGGTGACCGACCTCGGCAAAAATTTCCTGTTCTTCAGTCTTGTCAAATCGTATTCGGTGAGGAGGGATACGCCGATTTTCTTGCAGCTGTGGCTCTTTTTTCTGCCTCAGAAGCAAGTGCCCGAGCCAGGAGTTTAAAACATCCAGGACCGGGCCGGTGTGAATCAGTCCGTACTCCCTCCACTTCGAAGTCTCGTCTTCCGGCCCCAGCCAGACCACCTGGTATTGGAGGGTTCGATGAAGAGGATGATCGTCTTGGAGCCCGGAAAATGGTATGAGCCCTATGTCGGCTCCCTGGGCCAATTTTGCGGGGGTGGATAGCCGCGCCCCTCCTAACGACAGATCCGAAATCTCGGCCGGATGGTCGGGGGCCTCTTCGGTGGCGGTATTCGCTACCCTCACTTTGGTGTCCACCGAAAGACGCGGAAAGTCGCGATGCTCCTGGACCTGCTGGAGGGATTCCCGATTTTGTTGCTCGGACGGCACTGGTCACCTCATAGAAATTCGATGGTTCTGTTACAAACAATTAACCATCTCGGTGGCTTGCTCCTTTACTCTGTATTTATGAATGTCCGCTCAATGCCATCTCCTAACCAGTATCGTCCGGTTCAGGTTGAAAAAACCACGGTCACCTTTGAGGTGGACGCACGCTCCCTTCCCAACATAGATCAGGTGGAACTGAAGGGTTCCTTCGACCCCGTTACGGGTCGCTTCGATCCGAACTGGAATGAAGGCAAGACCCTGCCCATGAGAGACGACGGGAAGGGTGGAGACCAGAAAGCAGGGGATGGCATTTACTCCCTGCAGGTCGATCTGAGCGGGGAAAACGGGAGCAACTTCTGGTGGGGCGCTCAGGATGGACAGGGTCGCTATCTCAGGACCTCCGAGCACGACCCGATGATCACTGTGGGAGAACGAGATGAGATGCGAACGCGGATGGCTCCGCTGTCTCTCGATCATTACGGCCTTCAGGAGAACGAAACAAACGCTTCTGTGACCGCCTGGTCACCTACCGCCGCCCAGATGAAGCTGGTTCTCTTCAACCCCGCCGGTGAGTCCATCGGCGAACGCGCTATGAAAAGATTGGAGAACGGGACTGATTGGAGAGTGGAACTGGGCAGCAGCAAAGCTGAGCTCGAGGGACACTCTTATTTGCTCAAAGAGATCGACGATCAGGGCAAGGAGAGCATCTACATCGATCCTTTCGCCCGCAAGTTGGTGGGTCAACAGAGGGGACTGGAACGGATCTTCGTCGATCCCATCGGGGGCTTTGAAACCGGCTGGTATGATGATTCGGGCAAAGGTGGGCCGAACTACGCCGACAATCTTCAGATGGCGCGATTTAGCGTGGACGGTAAGCAGAATGCCGATGAGATGTACCTGATCTTAAAGGACCAGAGTGGAAGGGCGTTGGGCAAGCAAGAACTCGAGCAGCGCCTGGGAGCTACCGGGCTCACCAGCTACCAGGACGCCGAACCCAAGGACCGCCGAGATTGGGACGTCCTCCGCAACTGGCAACTGACCGAAACCCCATCGCTCGAGCCGTATCTGACTTCCGTCGAGATCACCCCCGAAGGAAAGATTCCCCTCCGACGAATCCAGGAGCAGACAGGTGACGGCGGCTGGATGGGTGTGGTCCACAACTTTGGAGCTCTGCAGGGGTTGAAGTACGAATTCCACGCCATGAAAGACGGTAAGCTGGTGGCCGACCTGGATGGCAACGGCTCTCTCAGCCCTAATGAACTCGCCCGAACATCCTACAACGAACGAGAAAACGAAATCTCCGGCCGTCCAGGTTCGGCCCGACGAACGCTCATCAGTAGCTTTGACTATCAACCCCGCCACTTCGACAAGCCTCGGATCGAGAGCGATCCGGCGCGCCAGGTGATCTACGAAGCCCACGTGGGCTCGCTGCTGACGGCGCCCGATAACCCTCTGCAGGCGACTTACGAAGATCTGGTCCAGCGTCTGGACTATCTGGTGGACCTCGGAGCCACCGCTCTGGAGGTATTGCCCACTTCGGAATTTGGAGGCAAGAAGGACTGGGGCTACACGGTGGACCACTACTTCGCCGGAGCCGACGGCTACGGTTTCTCCATGCCGGCTGCTAAGGCTCGGGGGGAGGGGCTTTTGCCTCTTGACTCCGAGCACACTTCCGAAGAGGAAGTGTTCGTCAACGGCACGGACGCTCTGAAGTGGTTCGTCGATAAAGCCCACGAGAAGGGCCTGAACGTCTACGGTGACGTGGTTTACAATCACACCTCCGGAAAAGCCGACGGCGATAATCCTCTCAATTCCATCGGGGGTGAAAACGCCGATTTCTTCCGCTGGCCCGACGGTCATTTCCATGAGACCCCGTGGGGGCGTAAGCCCGATTTCGCGGACCCTTTCGTGAAGCAGTTTTTTACCGACCACGCAGCCGGGCAACTGACCGAGTACGGGTTCGACGGTCTGCGCTTCGACTTTACCCAGGTACTGCACAACACCGGGGACGACTTTCAACGCAACGCCGGTCAGGAGACACTGCGCCAGATCCAACGCGGTCTGGAGTTGGTGCGACCCGGGAATTTCACAGTGGCCGAAGACTTCTCGGGAGACCCTATGGTGGCGGCCGGTCTCGGGGAGTCGCGTTGGGACGGAACCTTCGAGCGTAAGGGAATGGGTTTCGACGCGGTTTGGAACGACCGGTTCCGGGACGATTTGTTTCACGCGGTAGAAGACAAACCTGGTGCCGCTGATCGCTTGATGGACGCCCTTTTGGGCCACCACGGAGTACCGAGCTGGGACAACGCCGTCCTTTACGCCCACTCTCATGATGAAGTGGGAAATAGTGGAGAGTGGTTGGGCCGAGGGGCCGCTGGTGGCAAAGCCGACAGCGGCGTGCTCTCTCATCTACCCCGCGCCAAGGCTCGAAGCGGGGCCGCTCTGACCCTTCTGGGCCCCGGGATCCCGATGCTCTGGCAGGGTGAAGAATTCCTGGCCAATAATGACTTCAAGCACGGTTTGACCTCAACCTGGGGCCAGAAGACCGAATGGCTGGAGGGGACCGCCGAGGAGAGGGCTACCCCCGAATCTCAGGCTCGAATCGGACACCACAATCTATACAAGGATCTGATCTCCTTGAGGCGCTCCAGCGAGGCCTTTCTGCCGGGGGCACCGATCAGCCGGGTCATGACCCACAACTCCGACAAGATCCTCGGTTTTCGGCGAGACGCCGCCGACGGAAGTGATAGTTTCATGGTTTTCACCCACCTGGGGGATGCCCACCGGGAGGGCTACTCCGTCGACCTCCCCGAAGGTCAGTGGAAGGAAGTTTTCAATTCCGAGTCCGAGCGCTACGGTGGTGACAATACCGGAAACGAGGGCGGAGTGCTGCCCGGCAATAGCCGACAGCAGATGGTCTTGCCGGCCGGTGGTACCGTCGTTTTTCAAAGGGTTGCCGAATAAGGCTGGGCAGGAAGCCTTCGGTAGGCACCTAAACGCCCACCATGCAGAAAAAACCGTTTGCCCTCATTGTGTTGGACGGCTTCGGCCTGGCTCCGCCTTCCGACTCCAACGCCGTCTTTCTCGCCCGAACCCCCAATTTTGATCGTCTGTGGGAGGCTGGTCCTCGAACCAAACTGATCGCCAGCGGTGAAGAAGTAGGCTTGCCGGAGGGCCAAATGGGAAACTCCGAGGTGGGGCACCTCAACCTGGGGGCGGGCCGAATCGTGATGCAGAGCCTTTCCTACATCAACCATCTCATCCAGACCGGGGCGTTTTTCAATAACGGACCGCTGCGTCGAGTGATGGAGCAAGTGGGTGAAGATAATTCGCTTCATATTATGGGTCTGGCCTCGCGGGGAAGGGTCCATAGTGCCCTGGAGCATCTCTTTGCTCTGATCAAGTTGGCCGACCAGGTCGGTGTCCGCCCCGTCTATCTTCATCTTTTCACCGACGGTCGGGACTGCCCGCCTGATAGCGGACTTGACTACGTGAAGGAGATCGAAGACTACCTGCAGGCGTTTCAGGGGCGGGTGGCGGTGGCTTCCGTGACCGGGCGTTATTATGCCATGGACCGGGACAACCGCTGGGAGCGGGTGAAGTCGGCCTACAACACTTTGGTCGATGGTACGGCCGATTTCTTCGCTGGCTCGGCCTCCGAAGCGGTATCGAAGGCCTATCAGAGGGGAGAGACGGATGAGTTCATCAAGCCTACGGTGATCGTGGATCGACAAGGTGAACCGGTGGGACCTATGGCCAATGGGGATGGAGTGATCTTCTTTAATTTTCGCGCTGACCGGGGCCGGGAGATGACCTATGCTCTGATGGGCGATAGTTCCTGGGGCGGCTTCGAGCGGAATCGAGTGGTTTCAAATCTCGGTTACTGTTCCCTGACAGAGTACGATCAGGCCTGGAATCTGCCCTTCGCCTTTCAAGTACCGGAGATCACCGAACCGCTGGCGGAAGTGCTTTCCAAAGCCGGCTTGCGACAGTACCACACCGCCGAGACGGAAAAGTACCCCCACGTCACTTATTTCTTCAACGCCAAGGTGGAGGAACAGTATCCCGGTGAGGAGCGATATTTGGTCCCCTCTCCTAAAGTGGCGACTTACGATCTTCAACCGGAAATGAGCGCCCCCGAACTGGCTCGGGCCACCGCCGAGCGGATCGATAGCGGATTGGATGATTTTATTCTGCTCAACTTTGCCAATCCGGATATGGTGGGACACACCGGAGTGCTGGAAGCGGCCGTGGCGGCTTGCGAAGCGAGTGATGCCGGTCTGGGCCTGATCGTAGCTGCCCTGGAACGGCGCGGGGGAGCCTATCTGGTGGTGGCCGACCACGGAAACGCTGAAACTATGGAACAACCGGACGGTGCCCCCCACACTGCCCACACCACCAACCTGGTTCCCTGCGTTCTGGGGGGATCTCACCGGGTTAAGGCCCTTGCCGATGGCGGCAAATTGGGGGACGTGGCTCCCACCCTGCTAGAGTTGATGGGATTGGCGAAGCCTCCGGTGATGACCGGTTGTTCGTTGATCAGCGAGTGGCTGCCTGAAGAATCGTGACCACGCGGCGGCTGTCCCCGGCCTGGTAGCGCTCGGCCAAATCCAGGGCGGTCCTTCCGCTGCGATCTTTGGTCTCGGGCATGGCACCCGCTGTCAGCAGGGCTTCCACCGCTTCGGCGTTTCCTACCATGGCAGCCTTGTGGAGGGGAGTCTTCCCGTCTGAGCCGGCCTTGTTCGGATCGGCTCCGTTTTGAAGAAGGAGCTTCACCACTTCAGCGCTACCAGCGGAGCTGGCCAGAAAGAGCGCGGTCTCTCCACGGCTGCCCAGGACATCGACCCGGGCTCCGTGCGCCAGCAGGACTTCCACCACCTCGGGGTGCCCACCGATGGCGGCGTGATGGAGGGGGGTATAGCCGGAGCTATCCCTAGCCTTGACCAAGTCCGGATTGGCAGCCAGAGCGGTCCGTACGGGCTCCACCTGGCCGTCGGCCGACGCGCGGTGGATGGGCGGGGCTTTTTCCACCGTGCCGCTACCCGTGCTGGAGTTGGAGGCTGGGGCCGGGGTGGTGGGCCGGGAAGAATCGCGTACCTTGCGCGCGTCGCTCTTCATTGTGTGGGCGCGCACCGGTGCCGGCGGCTGGATATTGATGGAAGGCCCGACGATCGGGGGTTGGGCCCAGAGTTCGCCGCAAAGAAGAAAGGAGAGGGTGATCAGGGGTAGTGATTTCTTGAAATTCATGGTCGCATTGCCTCCAGTTTTTGCATGAACTCTTTGCAGAGCGCTTCGTCTTTGGCCCTCTGCTTTTCGTCGGTGAGGTCGATGTGACCGCACTCCAACCGGGTCTCCAGTCGCGAAGCCATGTCGTTGTACATGACGGCGTCTCGACCGACTCCGCGTTCAACGCTTAGATTCGAAAGCTCTCGCAAACAGGCGATCATGTCTTCGTAGAGATACCGCTGTTGCTGCTCGGCTAGCAGTTCATCGCACTCATCGCAGAGCCACCGCTGCTTGCTGGGCTCGGGGGTGTGCTCGAGTTGCTCCAGCAGTTTCTCTAATTGTAAGCAGAACAGCCGAGTTCGGGTGACTGAAGCTTTGGTGCTGCCGCCTATCCTGGTGGTTTGACGCTCGGCTCGTTGGTCCAGCCACTCGGCCAGATGCTTGAGCAAACGCCGGGTGTCGTCGGTCAACGAATTGGTTGAATCCTTGACCAGATGGACCGCGATGGCCTTGAGAGTCCGGATCGTATCCAACTGTTGTTGCGCCAACTGTTCGCTGTTAACCCGCATAGTCAGGGTTTTCGACTCTTTGATAGGTGAACCTTGCCAGGAGCTGATCGTGAAAAGAGTTAACAAAAAGTTTACATGAAATTATCATTCATGGAGTCGAAATTAGAGGCAGACATGGTCTATATTAGGAGGAAGCAGCAAGGAGGTATTGCATGTTTGGAGCTTTAGGTGGTTTTCTTCCGATGTTGGGGATGCTCGGTGGCGGGTTTTCCGGGGGAGGTATGTTTTCACTCGGGTTCACTCTGTTGTCTGGACTTCTCCAGAATATCGGAGCTCCTAAGAACCCTGGTTTTGAGAATTTCGCAACCCACCCGGGTTTTCAGAGCGCGAACGCTCACCCGGGCTTCGGCACCATGGGCAACGGTCCCAGTGTATCGACCGTGGGAAATATGAACGGTTACTTCGGTTCTCAGTATTCTAACGGATACTCCATCCTGCCGAACACTCCCACCGGACAGTATTACTCCAACGCAGGTTACAACTGCGGATGCCACGGGCAGTCCTACGGCTCGCAGCAGCAGCAGAACCAGTCACATTATTACTACGGCAACAGCCAGTACCGGCAGAACTTTGGGCAGCTCAGCTACGGTGGGCAGGTAAGCGGCTACCACAACGCTTACAACTCCTTTGCTCCCAGCTATCCTCCTGTGTCTCCCGGTTATCACTACGGACAAACTTTCGGTGCCTACGGTAGTGCTCCGGCTCCTTATTCGCAAATGTATCAGCCGGTGGTCAGCCACTATGGATTTGGTTCCCCCCAACAGTACAACCCGGCAGCCACACTCTACGGACAGCAGAACGGCTACGTGCAGATGAACTACGGCCAGCCTCAATATGGCCAGTCTCAATACGGCCAGCCGCAGTACACCACAACCACCTATGGTGGTCCTCAGGGCAACCAGACTGTAGTTCATAACCACTTTCACGTGCACAACCATAATCATCATGACCACGACCACGGTCACGACCATGACCACCACGCCAGGCCCACCGATGGTACTTACGGGAGTCAGCGCCCGGGGCCCCACGGACCGATTCAGCAGTCGTGGCCACTGGTACCTCAAGTGACCAACGGGGACTACAGTAAGGCCTTCAAGGCCGTCGGTGAACGGATCACCGGAGGCGACCCTTACCGGTTTCATATGGGCGGCAATAATCCTAATGTCAATCACGACGGGATGCGCGACGAGCGAATGGCTGCCTGGCACGTGTTTCAACAAAACAAAGATCTAAGATTGGATATGAAGTCCGGATACTTCTACGAGACAGGAAAGAACGGGGAGTGTATCAACAAGTTCCACATCTCCAAAGTCTCCTGTTTGTTAAAGCAGTATGGGACGAGAGGAAAGACCGGCTACGAAATGGTCGGTAAGTTCCTGGATAGACGCGGGCTTTATGATGGACCCCCTTTCGAACAACCTCGCCCGGTCACTCAAGCCGTGCGGCAACCGGCACCTGCCCCCGCTCCGGCCCCGGCTCCTGCCCCGGCCCCCGCTCCCGCTCCGGCTCCCAGAGCGGCTGTGGTCCGACCGGCCGAACCGGATTTTCCCTGGATCAACATGCCAAGAAATACCGGCACACCCGCTTCCTTCTTCAACATGCCGGGAGCTAGAGCCAGAGGCTTCGGCTAAGCTTCAGAGCACTAGTGGCCGTAAAACCCTATAAAACACCTCAGGTCGAGTTCGTGATCAGCGCACCCGACCTGAAGTTTTGTCCGGACCTGGATGGTAAGCCGGAGTTTGCCTTGTTGGGCCGTTCCAACGTGGGCAAGAGCTCCTTCATCAATAAACTCACCAAACGGAAACGTCTGGCCCACACCAGCAACACGCCGGGCAAAACGCGACTCTTGAATTATTACCTGGTCGACGATGCCTGGGCCCTGGTGGACCTGCCCGGTTACGGATACGCCAAGGTCTCAAAAACAGAGCAGGCACGCTGGCGAGAAGCCCTGGAGGAGTATCTACTTGGCCGAGAGACCCTGTTAGGAGTCGTTCAGCTGATCGATTCTCGCCACGGTCCCCAGAAGAACGATGTCGAAATGAACCGCTGGTTATTGGAGTCGGGAATTCCGGCAGCGATCGTCCTGACCAAGATCGATAAGTCGAAAAAGTCGACCCACGGCAAGATCCTGGCCCAGACTCGCAAATCCCTCTCGGCCGATCAGGGGTATTTCCTGTTCTCGGCCGAGAGTGGCGATGGAGCCGAAGCCGTTTGGTACCATCTCGCGAATTGGAGAAAGACGACTTCCTAAGAAGCTACACCCCGGCGGTTCTTTTGAGATGGTTCTCTTCGTACTCGGAGTAGTTGCCGTGGAAGAACGTGACCTGTCCGTCTCCTTCGAAGGCCAGGATGTGAGTGGCGATCCTGTCTAAGAACCAGCGGTCGTGGGAGATGACAACCGCACAACCCGCGAAGTCCAGGAGGGCCTGTTCCAGGGCCCGTAGCGTGGCCACGTCCAGGTCGTTGCTCGGCTCGTCCAGGAGCAGTAGATTGCCGCCCTGGTGAAGCAGTTTGGCCAGGTGCACCCGATTTCGTTCACCGCCCGAAAGCTCCCCGACTTTTTTCTGCTGGTCCTGACCGGTGAAGTTGAATCGAGCAGCGTAAGCGCGGGCGCTCACCGTCTTGTTCCCCAATTTGATTTCATCGACACCGTCGGAAATCTCTTGCCAGACCTGGCGGTCGCCTTCCAGGTGTTCCCGGGTCTGATCCACATAGGCAAGTTCGACCGTATCACCGATCTTGATGACCCCTTCATCAGGCTGCTCGGTTCCCACGATCATCCGAAACAGAGTGGATTTACCCGCTCCGTTCGGTCCGATGACTCCGATGATACCGCCGCGCGGTAAGCTGAAAGTCAAGTCTTTGATCAAGGTGCGACCGTCGAAGCCTTTGCTGACGTTTTCAAAGTCTACCACCTGCTGTCCCAACTCCGGTCCGGGGGGGATCACCAGGGAGTTTTCGGGGCGACTCTCGTCGTCCTGGCGGGCTTTAGCCAGAATCTCCTCATAACGCTTCATACGCGCTTTGTTACGCTGGCGTCGATCACCAGACGACATCTGGGCCCAACGCAATTCCCGTTGCAGAGAGCGTCTCAGGGCGCTCTCGGTTTTCTCTTTCTGGGACAGTTGCTTCTCCTTCTGCTCCACCCAGGAAGAGTAGTTCCCTTTCCACGGATACCCGTGCCCGTTGTCCATCTCCAGGATCCACTCGGCCGCCTGATCCAGGAAGTAACGGTCGTGAGTGATGAATACGACCGTACCCTGGTATTCGACCAGGTGCTGCTGGAGCCAGGCCACGGACTCGGCGTCCAGATGGTTGGTGGGCTCGTCCAGGAGCAAGAGATCCGGCTTTTGGAGCAGCACTTTACAAAGGGCGACTCGGCGTTTTTCGCCGCCGGATAAGTGTTCCACACCTTCGTCTAGAGGAGGAAGGTACATGTGTTGGGCGGCCACTTCAATAAAGCGGTCGAGTTCAAAGCCTCCCCCGGCGTCGATCTTATCGTAGATGTCGCCCGAGCGATTGAGGAGTTTTTCCATTTCGTCGGGGTCGACGACCTCACCGAGTTTGTTGTTGATCTCGTCATACTCTTCGAGCAGGGCCATCATCTCCACCGCGCCGGCCCGGATATTGTCTCGCACGGTCTTCTGGTTGTCCAACTGTGGTTCCTGGGGTACGTAGCCCACCGTAACTCCATCGGCCGGCCGGGCATGCCCCTCGAACTTATCGTCCACTCCGGCCATGATTCGAAGGACCGTAGACTTACCCGCTCCGTTTGGCCCGAGTACACCGATCTTGGCCCCGGGAAAGAAAGAAAGGTTGATCCCTTTAAGAATCTTTTTGTGGTCAATGGTCTTTTCCAGACCATGCATGGTGAAAATAAACTGTCCAGACATGCGGCACGGCTTCTGGTTGAAAATAGGTTTTCCCCCTCTCGCAAGGTCAATCCCCGGAGGATTTTATTTTCAGGTTGACTGGGAGATCCGTATTCTTGAGAGAATATGCATTTTACGAAAGATTGGGGGCGTTTTGGCTTCGGTACCTAGAAAACTCAAGAAAAAGTCAACCCCGAAGAGCAAACGGAAAAAGCCTTCGTTGAAGGCAGTGGAGAAGACGAGTGCGGAGGCTCCTGCCGTTGCAGGTCCCTCTTGCGCGGAAGTTCTGAAACTGCTGGAGGAGCACATCCCGGGAGTCATCGTTCTTGACAGCAAGAATGTGCTTCTCTATGCCAATCAGGCTGCTCTGAAGATTCTCGGTAAGGAACGAGAGCAAGTGTTGGGGGTACGGGTAGGAAAGCTGAAGAACTTCTCCCTGGTCACGGAGCAGTTGGACTGGGAAGGAGCGTCCTGCCAACTCATGCTCGAGTGCTCCGCCGAACGTCGGATCTCCAGGCTCAAGCTCGAACTCCGAAAGGCGATGCAGGATCTGGAGGAACTCGCAACCGTTCGCAGTGCGGTAGAGCGCACTGCCCTGGATGCCGAGGGGAGAGCGCAGGAGATGGAGGGCTTTCTGGAACAGATGGAAGCCCAACAGTCGGAACTCGAGAGCCGGTTGGAAGAACTGGCCGGCAGAGAGCAAGAATCTCAAGCAGAATGGGCCCTCATCGAGTCACGACTCTTGGAGAAGATCCAGGAGTTTCAAGAGAGTGAGCTTAGGGCGGCAACTCGGGAAGCCGAGAACCAAAGCCGCATCTCCGAATTGGAGGCGACCCTCCAGGAGAGTCGGGATGAGGTGACCATCGCTCGGTATGACCTGAATGAAAGCTTGGAGAAGCTCCAGACAACTCGGGAAAAGCTAGCCAACGCTGAAGGAAGAGTCAAAGATGCGGCCGACGAGCTCTTCAAGGCCTGGGAAGCGGCTGAGGTCGCTCAGAGCAAGGTCCAGAACGCCGAGGAATTGAGAGAAAAGGCAGAAAAGAGAACGGCCGAACTCGAAGCTCTCATGGAGAAGTTTACGCCCGAGGACGATGATACCATTATGGGGTTTCTCTAAGTCATCAATAGCCAGCCAGCGCAGATTCAGGATGCTCATAGATCGACCGCTTCTCGTCAGAGTCGGCTGCCGTTTTGCGCGCTTTTTTCTTTTGGTCTATTGCTATCTTTCAATTTTTTACTTTTCGATTTGCTGCGCCGCTTATCCGAAGTTTTGGGGCGACTTGAGTTAACGACGATTCTTGCCAACATCGGGGTCATGGGTCTGCCGGCTATAGCTGCCGCCCTGATTCTGGCCTCAATACTGTGGTTACTGGAGTGGGTTCGCCCGCGCCTGAGTGAGCCGATACTGGTTTTCTTGCTCTATATGGTGAACCTGACTTTTGCAAAGTATCGGTTCGGTGACTGGTTTGAGTCTCTGAGTTTATCGAATCGGACAGTCCTCTGTCTGGTCGCTCTGGTCTTATCGATTCCGGTAGGGATAATGGCTCGATCCTCCCTGTCGGATTTTCGTGACATTATCGAAGGGGCCGGCTTGCGCAGTTGTGGTGTTCTTACTTCCCCCTTGCTGGTGTTGCTGCTTTTCGCACTCTTTTCTGCCCCTCATTCGGCGTCTAACTCGAGTCCAGAAAGACGGGGGGCACAACCAAGTGTACTTCTACTCACGATAGACACAATGGCAGCGAGAAATATGTCGGTCTATGGCTATGAAAGACCTACCACTCCGAACTTGCAGAAGTTTGCTCAGGACAGCATCTGTTTTGAAAGTGCTCACTCCACCTCAAACACCACCAACACATCAATTCCAGCATACGAAGGCTTTTATTACGGGGCGCGTGAGGATGCTCTCACCCTGCAAGCTTTACTTAAGAATTCTGGATACAGAGATACCCTGTGGGTTTCTTTTCACGACCCAAAGTTTTTTGGGCTACAAGAAATGGATCAGTCAAGAATTGTTTATTCCTTCGAAGTATCCGTCATCTACAAGCTCTTAAACAAGGTGTTTGAGGAGCGTGACCTGACATGGATGTCGGCTCTGTTGACTGAGGAGTGGCCCTATTTCGTGGCCTTCGACCCCAGAGTTGGAGCGGAATATCACCAGTACTGGACCCGGGAGCATTTCTCGGAAGAGAAGTCTCTAAGAATAGTACTCGAGCATTTGAAAGCTTCCAGTGAACCGACCTTCGTGTGGGTTCATCTCTGGCAACCGCACTACCCATATCTCCCGAACCCACCTCACCTCGGCGCTTTCGACTCCGACCCCCTGGTCTATCCTCCCTTGATAAATTCCACCTACCGGCCTGAAGCTCAGGAACAAGTTGATCTTCAACAGCGCCGCTATGATGAGTATCTGCTGGATCTTGATTCGGCGGTAGGGCGGTTCTTGGAAGAAATGAGAAGCGAGGGCGAACTGGATAACACTGTGATCGTGATCGGTTCAGATCACGGAGAATCGTTCGAGAAGGGCTGGATTGGCCATGGTGGCCCCTGGCTAGATGAGGCACTTATCCATATTCCTCTAATGATAAGGCTTCCTCGAGGACCTCGCGGGGTTCGACCTGTCACTTTTGCCAGTCCGTTGGATCTGGCTCCCACTTTGCTGGAGTACCTGGAATTAGAAATTCCAGCAGAGCTTCAAGGAGAAAGTTTGTGGCCTTATATTCACGATCCGCAGGCTCGAAGTCCGGTTCCCAAACTCTCGGTTTCTTATTTCGGTTACACCCAAGAAACAGGGGAGGCAGCCGTCTTCTCTGATCGATTCAAGCTCATTTTTGCCAAGGAGTCCCCGGATGACATCGAAGTGTATCAGCTCGATCAGGACCCGGACGAAAGAGAGAATATCGTGTCTAGATTCGCACAGCAAGCACGAGCAGTTGTGAAGAGTGTAAAGGTCTTTGAGAAGCTCCCGTGACCGCGCCTCTAACGGATCCCGTAAAACTCTTTCCACTCTTTCTCGAGTTGCTTGACGTTCTTGCCGAGGCTAGCTTGCAGAGCTTCATCCACCGAATTGCCCGGAGCGGCCTTCAAGATTTTGGCGACCGCGTCGTCGCCGTAGCGGGCCGTCAGGAATGAAATCACCGAAGAGAGAAGTTTGCCGAAGTCCCGATAGGAGTCGACGCTGTCGTTATTGCGCTCGGCGGTGAGGGCTGCCCAGGAGGTGTCTTTGCTCTGGTAGCCGTTGAGATAGGCTTTGTACTCTTTGACCCCCATGCGAGCATTGGTCGGGAGGACCGTTTGTTCAATATTCTCGGCGATGGCCTCCAGAAACCAGGACCATCCCCCCTGGTGAATCTTTTGGAAGGCGAAGAGGTGGTTCATCTCGTGGCGCGCGGTGGCTTCAACCTCCCACGGTGTGAAAGGGCGAGCGTCTTTCTGGCTGCCCAAATTGACCAGACAGGTGGTGGTCCCGGAGAGGGCCAGGCCGGCAAACTTGGTGTAGCCTCGGAGCCGGGAGGCAAACTTGGGATGAGTATGCCCCGGCTGGGTCATGGGGAAGAAGTAGAACTCCAGGGGCACTCCGGCTCGGAAGCCCATGAACCGGGCATTGACTTCGTAGGATTGGTCCAATCCATCGACGATGGGGATCACGTAGTCCAGATCGTCACCGGTGACGTATGCCAGACTGGTCCGGGTTTTCTTGCTGTACCAATCCTCGCCTAACAGCCCCTCCACTTTGCCCAGCTTGGTCCAGCCTGCAGGAGTGCGCCGCCGGTCGGCCAGGGCGGGGGTGGCAATAACAATGAACAGAAGTAGTAGCGTTAGAACCGGGACGACCCTTGATTTCAAGGGTTCATGCCTCCGCCGGTGCGTCCTCTTCTCCGCCGGTCGCCGTCTCCGAAGGGGGGAGCTGCCAATACGCCCAGAGAGCGCTTGTGTTGACCGTCGATCAACACTTCCACGGAGTAGGCTCCGGGGTTCGGTAGGACGACTTGCTGCAGCGGCACTACCAGGGGAAGGATCAGGGTCTCTCCAGGTCTGCCGCTCTCCGGGTCGGGCGCGATGGCGAAGTCGGCACTCACGTTTCCGATCTCTTTGCCATCGGCGTCGATCATTACCACTTCCAGGGTGTGCTCCGAGTCCATCTCGGTCGGGTGAACCTCAAATAGAAGACCCAGGGTCACTCCCAGGGGCGCAGGATATTCTTCCCGCCAGAGCCGGTTGATACCACCACCCAGAATATGGAGCAGTCCTTCCCGGACTGTAGCAAAATCACATAGCATCGCGTCTAATTTCATCCGGGAAAGCTTCCGCCAAAGAGAATAGGGATCCTCCATGCAGGATCCCTATCCGGGCCTGAGAACCCGCGCGGATGCCAGATTGCCTTTCATTCTGCCAGGGCCAGCGCGTGCTGGCACCCTCGGAACCTCAACTCGGGTTGGGGGTTGTAACAGAGTGTTCCGCACGCCGGATAACCGTACTCTTTCCGAAAGCTGACATCAGCCGCACCTACAGCACCGATACCTCAGCCGTGCTCCGATATACGGTTAAGGTCGGAGACAGTTTGTCCACCGCCGATGGAAAAGAGCACGAGGTCGAAGCGGTGGTTGAAAAGGAAGGCCTGCTCTACTACCAGACAGTCGAAGGTCGGGAGATCTCCGAGATTCAGCTCTCCGTGGAACTGAAGCATTCCGATCCGTTAGCGGGCCTGGCCGTGGGAAAACCGGGACGGCCGGCAGATTTCGTAGCGCGCCGCCAGGCTTATTCGCTGCGGGCCCTGGGACGCGCGCAGAAGCATCGGGGCGTGGGGGCGGCCAGGGTGGAGTTGTTGCCTCACCAACTCTATGTCACCGAGCGAGTGGCTCGGATGTGGAGGCCGCGAGTCCTCTTGGCCGACGAAGTTGGCCTGGGCAAAACCATTGAAGCCGGTCTCATCGGCGTGCGATTGGCAGCCTTGGGCCGGGCCAGTTCGCTAGCAGTGGTTGCCCCGCGAGCTCTGGTAGGCCAGTGGTTAGCGGAGTTCTACCGCCGTTTCGCCCGGCCCCTCACCCTGTTTGACCCGGAGCTCGAGGAGCATCCTCAAGATTTGTTGATTCCGGCCGATGATCTGGAGTTCTTGCCGGCGGGCTTTAGCCGCGACCTCTTGATCGTGGACGAGGCTCATCACTATTATGAAAACGAGGAGCTTCAAGTCATCGCGCAACGCTGCACAGCCGTCCTTTTTCTGACAGCCACGCCGTCTCTGGGAGGGGAGAATAGTCTGATCAGCCTCTTGCACCAACTCGATCCGATCCGCTATCCCAGTGCCGGCAGCCTCAAGGAAAAGCACGAGGAGTGGGCGGCGGTGGCCGACCTGGCCCGGCGAATCGAGCAGGGTGAAAAGATCGCAGAGGACCTGGACCGTCTCTTTCCTGCCGAAGAAGATCTCCGCGAATTGGCCGAGACCGGTAATCAAGAAGAGCTTCTCCAGCGCCTGGTGGATCGCCACGGTCTAGGGAGAAGCCTTATCCGAAATCGGCGAGCCCGCCTGCAGTCGCTATTTTCTACCCGGCAGGTCCAATCGCACGACGTCTCCGCGGAAGACTTGCCCGATTTTCTGGTGGAAGAACTCACCGGATTTCGAGATCAAGGCCTGAAAGCACTCGTGATGGTTGAATCGACCGAAGAAGTGAGCAGGCTTTGGAACCTCTTGAAAGAGCGCACCAGTCTATTGGTGGCCCGATTCGACGAGACCATGTCGTTGCTCGAGCGAGATCGCCAGGCTGCCTGGTTTAACAGAACGTCGGCCGGCCCCGGTGAAGAGAATCCGGCGAGTGTGCTGCTCTGCTCGGAGATCGGTGGGGAAGGCCGAAACTTTCAGGTGGCCCACCATCTCTTCTTACTCGGTCTACCTCGCCATCCCGACAAGTTAGAACAGCGTATCGGACGCCTGGACCGGATCGGACAGACCGAGACGGTTACGGTGCACGTACCTCTGCTGGACCATCAGACTCGGGTGCGGTTTGCCTGGTTGCACCAAGGCCTGAACGCCTTTGCCAGACCTCTCACCGAGGGCCAGATCGCTTATGAGCGGTTCTTGAATGATCTTGAGCGATTTGAAGCAGAGGAGCTGAATCTGGCCTTCTGGGTGGAGGGGGTGCGGCAATGGGCTGAGGCAGCTGAA
>Ga0172382_10000651_pt1 | contig 65157 bp, 58 predicted proteins | sample Leawel138RmetaG_FD_122245 | JGI IMG/M metagenome (GOLD analysis project Ga0172382, IMG submission 122245) | Leachate microbial communities from a municipal landfill in Southern Ontario, Canada - Leachate well 138R metaG | ecosystem: Engineered > Solid waste > Landfill > Unclassified | place...
AAGCCTGTGGAGAAGAAAACCTCTGTTCTTTCTTTTAAACGGAAGGATAAGTTTTCATCGGTGAAGCAGGAAGCTCGAGCATCACTTGAGATGCATGGGATCTCGATCCCGTGAGTATGTCACATTTGAGACATGAGACCTAAGCCCGCCGTCTGTCAGATGTACGACGCGATCTCCCTGAGCAGTTTCACCTCGTCGAGCGCCTTTCCTGCCCCTTCGCAGACTGCTGTCGTCGGGTTTCCTGCGACGGAAACCGGCAGTCTGCTGGTTTCCTTAATGAGAACGTCAATGTTTTTGAGCATCGCACCCCCACCGCTCATGACGATGCCTTTGTCGACGATATCCCCTGCGAGTTCGGGCGGGGTCCTTTCCAGGGCGATCCTTATCGCTTCCACAATAGCCTTTACAGGGTCAGAAATAGCCTGCCGTATCTCCGCCGACGAGACCTCCAGGGTGTTGGGCGTGCCTCCGACCAGATCCCGGCCTTTTATCTCCATGGTGATCCTCTCTTCGTCAGGGTCTGGATAGGCCGAGCCCAGGTTGATCTTGATCATCTCCGCAGTCCGCTCGCCGATGAGGAGATTATGTTTTCTCTTGATATATTGGATTATGGCCAGATCGATCTTATCGCCGGCAGCCTTGACCGAATTACAGTATACGATGCCGGCAAGGCTGATAACGGCGACCTCTGTCGTACCGCCCCCGATATCGACGATCATGCTGCCGTTCGGCTCTGTTATGGGAAGGCCTGCTCCTATCGCCGCGGCCATCGGTTGTTCGATAAGATACACCTCTTTCGCCCCTCCCGATTCGGCGGATTCTTTGACCGCCCTTTTCTCCACCGGCGTGATGCATGACGGCACTGAGATGACGATCCTCGGCCGGGCGCGGGACTTCCTGCCGTTCGCTTTCTGGATGAAATATTTAAGCATTGCCTCCGTTATTTCGAAATCGGCTATAACCCCGTCCCTCAAAGGACGTATCGCGTCTATGTTCCCGGGTGTCTTCCCCAGCATGTTCTTTGCATCATTGCCGACAGCAATGACCTTTTTTGCACCGCGGGAATCTCTGTGTACAGCCACTACAGACGGCTCATCCGCGATGATCCCTTTTCCTTTGACATATACCAGTGTATTTGCAGTTCCGAGATCGATCGCCAGGTCTTTCGCCATGAAATGAAGGATTGGGTTGAACATGCATTGCCCCTTGACGTATTTTGAAGATAAGAGAAAAATGGGGTTCTTTCTTATCGATCCCCCAAGTATACCTGTAAGCAAAACACGCGCCACCGGATCTAAGCGCATATCCCATGGGAATGCCTGGCGATTTGCACATACAAAATTTCAGCGTTGCCAGTTTTTGTACAGATTTCCATACAGCAATTGTATGATATATCCTTCAGATTGCCCCTGTGCATTTAAGGCCCGCGCGGATTGAATAATGACCTCAATATTGATACAATTTTCGATCGATCGGGGAGGACAATGAAAAGATACGTATTGGAATGCATCGTTTTTATTTCCGGCGCTATTGTGATGGTCTATGAACTGGTTGGATCACGGCTCATATCGCCTTACGTCGGGACCTCATTATATGTCTGGAGCAGTTTGATCGGGGTGATCCTTGGAGCCTTGAGCCTGGGTTATTATCTGGGTGGGAGACTGGCCGACAGGAGGGCCGAATGGCATTTTTTTTCGGGGATCCTGTTTCTTGCCGCGCTCTTTATCGGGCTTACGGTCTTTACGAAGCATGTTGTTTTAGAATTCGTTGCGTTATTCAACATACGGTCGGAATATACCGCTCTTCTCGCCTCTTTGTTTTTGTTTGCCCCGGCCAGCATCCTGCTGGGGATGATATCACCCTTTTCAGTAAAATTACGGATGAAAAGCCTGGAAAGCTCTGCTTCAACGGTCGGCAATCTCTACGCCATCTCGACCATCGGCAGCATTGCCGGGACTTTTTCGGCAGGGTTCTTTATAATCCCGTTTTTCGGTACCACGAAAATATTGTTTTTTATGGCCGTCGTTTTACTGGGCCTGTCGATAATGGCAAGCTGGAAAGCGTTTTTTAAAACGAAGACGGTCCTCATTTGCTTTTTTTTGGCTTTGGTCTTTTTCGGGAATGTCCATGGGTTCTTTACAAAAAAGGGCATGATAGATATCGATACCCCTTACAATAAGGTCTGGATAAATTATGAGACCGGGGTCGCGAAGCCCATGGTGGTCTTGTATACAGACCCTTTTGCCGCGCAATCGGCCATGTACCTCAATGACGCTGAACTGGTTTTCAGATATACGAAATATTTTCGTCTGGCGAAACATTTCAATCCCAACATCGATACCGCCTTGATGATCGGGGGCTGCGGCTATTCGTATCCCAAGGATTTTTTAAAGAAATTCTCGAATTCAACCATGGACGTCGTGGAGATCGATCCCGGAATGACAAGGATCGCGCGAAAGTATTTCGGGTTATACGATAATGCCCGGCTGAAGATATTTCACGAGGATGCACGGACATTCCTGAACAGGAATAAAAAGAAATACGATGTCATCTACAGCGATGCGTTCAACTCGTTCAATTCGGTTCCCTATCAGCTTGCTACCAGCGAAGCGGTTGAAAAAATGTATGCGGCCCTTAATAATGATGGACTGGTAATTCACAACATAATCTCGGCGATCAATGGGAAAAAAGGTGAATTTCTCCGCGCTGAAATCGCTACATATAAAAAGTATTTCCCGTATGTATATGTTTTTCGCGTCAACGCCGAGAATAGCTACGAGTCTCAGAACATCATTCTCATAGCCCTTAAGAACGCCAGGGAGCCGTCGTTTGAATCAGCGGACAGGGAATTGAACGGCTATCTTCGATCCGTGTGGAAGGAACGGATCGTTCTGGATATGCCGCTGATAACCGACGACCATGCTCCGGTCGAGTATTATAAGTATAGAAGCATGTAGGCCCGCCGAAAGGCGTCTGTGGCCTTGAACAAAAATACGTTGCTGTTTTGCGGTCCGTTATGATATCATGGGCGGACGATGTTGCGGCCCCGTCGTGGTGTTGTGCCCCGTAAGGTCCGCCTCTCACGGTCCTGTCCGTTATACCCACGCCACATTATTAATAAAGCGGCAGGAACAATCGCAAATATTTTGACTATTGAAATTATTTACGTTGTATGCTATAATCACTTTGTGAAGAGTGAGTCGATGAAGGCAGGCTGAAGTATTTTAGCCTGCTCTTTCCTTTTTAAAATCAGTAGTTATCAGTTTTAGATCAGGGAAGATTTTCTAATTTTGGGAGATTGAGCATGGCAACAAATAGTACGAAAGTAAAGGATTTACTGGAAAGCGGGACTGAGAAGGATTTTTTTGGCTCTGATGATACTGACGAGTGTCTTAGTCGGAAGAGAAGCTTTTCTGATGACGGCGATGAAGAATTTGATTTTGTTTCAGAATCGGAGGTCGATCTTGTTGAAACAATTCAAAGGAAAGCCAGTACAGAAAAAGAAGCGAGGGACGACCTCGAAGAAGATGACAGGACACCTTCAGAGAATTCGGATAATATAGTCTGGGCATATTTAAAAGATATGGGACACGTGTCCCTGCTCACGCCGGATGAAGAATTACAGATAGCCCAGAAAATCGAAGAGGCCGAGAGAAAAGCAATAAAGATAGTGTTCGATATGCCCGAAGCGATCGATGAGCTTTTTTGGATCGGCCGGCAATTAAAGGCGCACGCCATAAACATAACAGACGTGATCAACATTTATGAGATGGACCTCACGCAAAACGACGAGGAGAAGTATAGAAAAGCCATCGTATCGTCCATCAATACGTTAAAGAACCTTCATGCGAAGATACGGGAAATCAAGACGGCGTTGGCAGGCGCCAGCAAGCCGGATAAAAAGAGATTGGCCCAAGATCTTCAAAAAATAAGTGAAAAGACGGAAAAAGGCCTGCTCGATCTCAAGCTTAACAAGAAAACCATTGTAGAGATAATCAGGAAGATCACGCATCAGATGAAGTCGATGGATCGCAGGGAAGCGGCCGCCATACAGCGGAGACTGATCGAGCTCGGCGAGATCGAAAATGGGCTGAAGACCGTCAGGAACAGGCTCGTTCAGGCAAACTTGAGGCTTGTTATCAATATAGCCAGGAAGTACCAGAACCGCGGGCTTTCATTTCTTGACCTTGTCCAGGAAGGGAATATGGGGCTCATGAAGGCCGCCGAGAAATACGATTACCAGAAAGGTTACAAATTCTCGACATACTCGACCTGGTGGATACGGCAGGCCATAACGAGGGCAATTGCAGATTGCGGACGGACGATCAGGGTGCCGGTCCATGTGCTGGAAACGAAAAATAAGATAAGTAAGGCTTCTGCGGCCCTTTTTCAGGAATCTGGAGAAAACCCGGACATTGAGGATATCTCACACAAAGCCGGCCTTCCGGTCGAGAAGGTGAGAAAGATCATGAAAGTCTCTGGCGGGACCGTGTCGATCGAATCACCGATAGGAGATGATGAATCGAGGCTCGGTGATCTCATTGCAGACCCGCAAGCCCCTTCGCCTCTGGCGGAATTCATCGGGCATTCGCTTAAAGACGAGATAGACCAGGTTTTGGCGACCCTTACGCCGAGGGAAGAAAAGGTTATCAGGATGCGGCTCGGTATCGGCGAGGCAACCGATTACACTCTGGAAGAAGTGGGTGAGGCTTTCGGATTGACCCGCGAACGCATCCGCCAGATCGAAGCCAAGGCGCTGAAAAAACTTCGGCATCCCTTGAGGCGGCAGAGGCTCGAAGCTTTCCAGGAATAAAAACAGAATGAGTTAATGGGCAACAGGTTATGGGTTATAAATTATCCCGTTGCCCATTACCCAGAACCTCGCCTGTATTATGGAGATAAGGATAAAGAGGATCAATTCTGTCCCATTGACGGGAAATATATCGGGGACCGTTAATACATACGTGGTCATAGAGAATGGCAGGGAATTTTTGCTTACCCGCACCTGCCATACACTCGGCAGCAGCGTCGGCATCGCCGGTAAAAAAGGTATACTGTACGTGGACAGTGACGATAACCGGGTCCACCATCAGGTTGCGGCCCCGAGCGGGGCCTGCGGGCTCAACACAGATGACGAGATCGTGGAAGGACTTTCGCCGCTTGCCCATCGTGCAGTGCTTATGGCGGACCAGTGCAGCGAACAGGGTGAGATCACGATAATAACCAAAGAAAAATAAAGGTATATTCGGTCGGGCCGTAAGGCCGGCAATTGGCCGGTGATGAACGCCTTTGTCCCGGGAGCCAATCCTTGCCATCGACCATTGCTGGCACCTCCATGCTGGCGATGTTGCCTCCCACGGCACCTATCATGGCTGTGTGAGGATTGATCAACACACCGATCATCGATGCCTGCCCTGACGTTATTTTTCTCTCGAAAAGCCTTGATTTTTTATCTATTTATGATAAATATTTCTCAAAAGTCATTTATTGCTCGGCGTTCTGCGCGTAACAGGCAGCCTTGTGATGCCTGATAAATATAGATATATCTCTATATAAGGAAGGGTAGAAATGACTAAGTCACAGATCATTAAACAGGTAGCCGAAGAAGCAAGGATAGCAAAGGCGGCGGCGGGAAGGGCATTTGAAGCTGTCATCGGCAGCATAACGCAGGCGATCAAGAAGGGTGAAAAGGTGACGGTTGTCGGCTTCGGGACATTTTCCGTCAGTTCCCGGAAGGCGCGAAAGGGAAGAAATCCCCGGACCGGGCAGGAGATCACTATAGCCGCCAGGAAAGTGCCCAGGTTTACCGCCGGTGCAGCATTAAAGGCCGCTGTCAACGTGAAAGCGGTTAAAAAGGCCGAGCCAGCCAAAAAAGCTGTATCGAAAGCAAAAGCGGCAGCGGCAAAGCCAGCCGGGAAATCCAAGAAGAAATAGCCAGCAGAAAGGCGGGCCTCTCAAGGCCCGCCTTTCTTATCTCATGAAGCCGAATAGACCACGCCTCAATTTGTTTATGAGGCCCATCAGTTATTTTTCCGCGATCTCACTTACAAACATAATACGGCGTTTTTTATTGAGCGCCGCCATCCTGTATAATCGCCCTGATGCGGCGCTCTATTTCACTTTTCGGCACAGCACCGACTGCCTGGTCCACGGCAACGCCCCTCCTGTAAAAGAACATGGCAGGCACTCCTCGTACGCCATGCCGTGATGCAGAAGCTGGAGAGTTATCGACGTTTATTTTTACAATTCTTGCCTGACCCTTGAAGGTTTCTGCCAGTTCATCCAGAACCGGCTCAAGATTGCGGCAGTGCCCTCACCAGGGTGCGAAAAACTCCGCCAGTACAGGGCCCTTGAAGTCTGCCACTTCCCGTTGAAAAGTAGCATCCGTAGCATTCACAGGCCTGCCGGGATAGAGGGTTTGAAGATCAAGCAGTTCCTTGCACCTTCCGCATCTCAAGCGTTCTTTCCATCGGCTGCCGGGGAGCCGGTTCTTCGCCTGGCATTTCGGGCAAACGGCTATGATCAGGTCATCGGTCATGGTCCCCTCCACTGTATGATTATGTTTAATACGCCGAACTCAATATTTCAATCATACAGGGAAAAAAGACGTAACAAAGTGCTGTCCGGACACTGGTACGTGGATGCGGTTGGTAAAACAATGGCCTTCGGCAAATCATTGACTGTCCGGGCATTCTTGTTATATGTAATTTCAAGCGGGAGGACGTGACCGATGGATAGTCTGAGAAAATACTGGACCCACGATCCTCGACGGCCATTGTGTTACGATAATGGCTCGATATGAACGACGTCCATGCCATAGCCTGCCAGCGATGCGGCAACTGCTGTACGATAGATATGATGGCGTACGTTTCGGCTGAAGACAGGAAGAGATGGGAGAACGAGGGGCGCACCGATATTCTTGACAGGCTGGACGATAACAGCGTCATCTGGGCGGGCGACCGGATAATTTCGAGGTCGGGATCAAATGTGACGCATTGTTTTTATCTCAATTCGGACGGTACAGTATGCACGTGCGGGATATATCCGACGCGCCCCGGGGTGTGCCGTGACTACGCCCCGGGTTCGTCGGAGCTGTGTCCTTTATATTTCAATAAAAGCCGATAGGGAGAAGGAGTGACGTATGCCTGAAACGAATATGAATATTCCCGGCGTCGACAGGATCGTGTTATTGAAAAATACGGATATCTTTCGAGACCTCCCCGACGAAGAATTGATCAGGCTGGCCGCCAGGATGATCGAGAGATCATACCCGCCCAATCACGCTATAGTCCGGGAAGGCGCAGCCGGCGACGCTATGTTTATAATCGCAAATGGAAGGGCGGAGATACGGAAGAGGGACCCCAGGAACAATGATTTCGACGTCGCTATCACCACTCTCGGGGATGGGGCCGCCTTCGGTGAGATGGCACTGCTTACAGGAAATCCCCGATCGGCCACTGTTATGGCAACCAGTACCACAAAGGTGCTGGTCCTTATGAAGAACGATTTTGATGTACTGCTTCATGAACATCAATCACTGTCGATCGAGTTAAGCAGGATAGTTGCCGAGCGCATCGAAGAAATGAAGAGCAGGGAGTCTCTCGGCGCTGTTTCCCTTTCCCTCAACACACTCAAGCGCGACGAAGCGATCATGGCCTGCATCCCGGAGCAACTGGCACGCAAGAATAAGATGTTGCCTGTTTCCTATGCAAACGGAAAGATCACGCTGGCTGTTGTCGATGCCTGTAAGGTCGTAGCCATTGATGAAATAAAGCGGGCGGTCCAGCAGAAATATCCCAAGGCGTTTTTCGATCTGGTCATTGTTAACGAGGACGATTTCTTTAAATTCATGGATGAGGAGTATAAAAGCCTTGTGAGTTCCATAGAGGACTCTCTAGACATCGAGAGCTTTGTCGATTCCATGGACCACATTCAATCGGACATACTCAAGGAGTTTGCGCTTGAAGAGGGGGGCGACGAAGACCTCGGCGTCCCCGATATAGCAAAGGAGGCTGAAGGCGCTCCGATAATCAAACTGACGAACAGTATTATTGCCATGGCCTTGAAGAAAGGGGCCAGTGATATCCATATCGAACCCATGGAAAAAGAGGTCAGAGTCCGGTATCGGGTCGACGGGGACCTTCAGGAGGACATGGTGCTCCCGAAAAAGATCCAGCTTCCCCTTATCAGCAGAATAAAGATCATTGCGAAACTCGATATTACCGAACGAAGGCTTCCCCAGGACGGCAGGATAACCATTAAAATGGGAAATAGATCCATCGATTTCCGGGTATCCACGGTCCCGGCCAAATTCGGTGAAAAGATATGCACAAGGATCCTGGATAAGACAAATACGACGCTGGGCCTCGATAAGCTTATTACCCATCCCCCGGTCATGGGTATTGTTCGGGAGATGATCAGGAAACCCTATGGGATCATCTATGTGACGGGCCCGACGGGTTCAGGAAAAAGCACTACGCTTTACAGTTCGCTCGCGGAGATCAATGATGTCAAAAGGAATATCTCCACAGTCGAGGACCCGATCGAATATGACCTCAGGGGAGTAAATCAGATCCAGGTCAATCCCGATATCGGTCTCGATTTTGCGCGGGTTCTCAGGGCATTTCTGCGCCAGGACCCGGATGTCATTCTCGTCGGGGAAACAAGGGACAAAGAAACGGCAAAGATCACCGTCGAAGCCGCCCTGACAGGACACCTCGTATTCACGACCCTTCACGCCAACGATGCTCCGGGCACGTTCATGCGACTGACGGAAATGGGCATCGAGCCTTTCCTGGTCTCTGCGTCTATCATCGGTGTCATTGCCCAGAGACTTGTCAGGAAGATCTGCCCGAATTGCAAGGAAGCCTATGAGGACCCGGCGGCCCTCGAATATCTCGGCCTCCCTCCCGGTACGACGCTTTACAGGGGGAAAGGTTGCGGTGCCTGTCGGAATTCAGGCACCAGGGGCAGGATCGGCGTGTACGAGGTCCTGAACGTCACCGAAGACATCAGGCACCTTATAGCTGAAGGCGCGAGCACGCTTGCCGTCCGTGATGCAGCCTTGGCTGGTGGCATGCTGTCTCTCAAGGACTACTGCCTCATTCTCCTTGAGGAAGGTACTATCAGCGTTGAAGAGGTTTTGAGGACCGTTGTTGTCCAGAACTGAAAAAAATGCGCAAGAATAAAGCAGACCATATCGGAATAGTCGAAACGCAGTATTTCACGTTTGCCTGTCCACCCGACAAATTCATCCTCGAAAGCAATGAAAGCATCGGACCGGTTACCCTTGCATATGAGACGTATGGCGAGTTGAACGAGGATCGGACAAATGCCGTCCTGGTACTCCACGCGCTCACGGGCGATGCACATGCCGCCGGTTTTCACGAAGGGCAGAAGGGCGCAGGCTGGTGGCACGATATGATCGGCCCCGGATTGGCGTTCGACACCGAGCGGTACTTCGTCATTTGCAGCAACGTTCTTGGAGGATGCCGGGGATCGACAGGCCCAGCATCTCTCAACCCCGCAACGCAAAAGCCCTATGGTCTCGATTTTCCCCTGATCACGATACGGGATATGGTAAATGCCCAGAAATACCTGCTCGACCATCTCGGCATAGAGAAGCTTTTGACGGTTGTCGGCGGGTCGATGGGCGGCATGCAGGCGCTTCAGTGGGTTGTCTCATATCCGCATATGGTGGCTTCGGCGATCCCTATCGCAACCACATGGGAGCATACACCCCAGCAAATAGCCTTCAACGAAGCCGGCCGCCAGGCGCTCATGGCAGACCCTAACTGGAATAACGGGGATTACTATGAAAGACGCGTGCCGGAAAAGGGCTTGAGCGTCGCTCGGATGATCGGCCACATCACATACATGAGCGATACATCGATGAACGAAAAGTTTGGCAGGCGAACGAAAGACGGGGAGAAGCCATTCAAGTTCGGCCCTAAATTCGAGATCGAAAGCTACCTGCATTATCGGGGCTATGATTTTGTAAAGCGTTTCGATCCAAATTCATACCTGTACGTAACCAGGGCGGCCGATTATTTCAGCGTGGCCGATTATAAGCCGATCGGTAAATTGCTGGAAGGCATCAAGACAAGGCTCCTCGTCATTGCATTTTCGGGCGATTGGCTTTATCCCCCGTATCAATCGCAAAAGATCGTAAAGATATGCCGGGATGCAGGTATCGATGCAAAGTGCCGCACAGTGCGGTCACATTACGGGCATGATGCATTCCTAGTGGAATTTGAAGTACAAACCCGGCTGTACAGGCGTTTTCTCAAGAAGGTTAAGGAAACGGCATTCGGCCCCGAAGGTACGCCCCCTATTGTAAAGTCCTTCTACGGATAGGAACGGATGTAGCGATCCGGACGAGACCGCTTGCCTGTCGTCGGCTACTACCGGACGAGCTTCTTCAGTTCTTCAATGCATCGTTTATTTTCGGCAGGGGTGCCGAAGGAGACCCGAATGCAGTCGGGAAATCCGTAGGACCCCATGAATCGGACCAGCACCTTCTTCTCAAAAAGCTTGTGAGTAATTTCCTCTGCTTTGTCCCCTATGCGGATAAGAACGAAATTTGCTTCCGAAGGTATATACTCAAGGGCCATAGCTTTAAGGACATCATAGTAAAAGCTTTTCGCGAGTGCACTGTTATTGAGTACCTTTTTGAGCCGTGCCTGATCTTGAAGGGCGGCCCGGGCGGCAAGGATAGCTATCAGGTTAATGCTGAAAGGCTGTTTTGTTCTCTCGAGAAAAGAGACAAGCTCCGGGTCCCCGATACAGTAGCCTACCCGAAGGCCGGCGAGGCCGTATGCCTTCGAGAATGTCCTGAAGATAAGGACGGGGTAGTCCTTTATATACGATAAGGTCCTGGGGAACCGCGGGCTTTGTGCAAATTCCGCGTACGCCTCGTCGACGACAACAAGAATATCGGAAGGAACGGACCTGAGGAAATTTTCAAAATCACTGTCTTCGTATATGGTGCCTGTCGGGTTCAAAGGATTGTTCAGAAAGATGATCCGCGTCCTTTCATCGATCGCGTCCGCTATTTTGCCGAGGTCCGTGGTAAGGCTTGCCAGAGGCACCTTCCTGGTCTCGTAGCCATAGATACGTGCGGCGATCTCGTAGAAAGCGAACGAGGATTCGGTGACGATGACGCGATTGCGCCTATCGTGCTTCATTGCCCGGAACGACATTTCGATAAGTTCATTCGAGCCGTTGCCGATAAGAAAATTGTCGCCTGCAAGACCATAATGTGCAGCGAGGTCGTCTTTCAGTTCCTTTTCGCCCCCGGGATAACGGTTTACCGCGAATAGTGCATCGAGGATGGCCTCGAGGACATCACTCGAGGGCGGGTACGGATTCTCGTTGGAAGACAGACGGACCCACCCATCTTCGTGGCCGTACATAAGGGCCTTGGGGTAATAGGGAATATTCTTCACGCTGTCGCTTATGGTGAACTTCATAGATGATCAGCCCGTTATTATCTTTCGTACTAGTGCCCGTGCATTTTTCTGCATATCCCCGAAATCCTCGATGTCAAGGCCCGCTCCCCGTACTACACGCAGGCCCTGTTCATCGGTTATCAGGTCAGACGGGCTGTGTGCATCGGTATTGAGGATCAATTTCGCGCCGATCGACCTGGCAAACCTCGCCACATGGCCGTTCGTCAACGAATGTCCCTTCCGGGCGCTTATTTCAAGGAGGACACCCCGGTTCATGGCATCTTCAACCTCTTTCTCCGTGATCAAGCCCGGGTGTGCCAGGATATCCACACCCGCCTCTATCGCGGCGGCGTTGGTCCCTTCCTCGACAGGTTCGGCTATCGTTTCCCCGTGTACAACCACGTAGGCAAATCCGAGTTTGCGGGCAAGTACCGTAAGTTCACCGATCTGTCTGGCAGGACAGTGGGTCAGTTCACAGCCAGGTACGATAGTCAGGCCTTCATGCAGTTCCGCGTAGTTTTTGATCTTCAAGATCGATGCCGCAACATTTTCGATGGTCGTTATGTCGACGTGGTCCGAAATGCCGAGTATTGTATAGCCATTTACCTTTGCCCGGCGGGCAAGTTCAATGGGCAACAGTTCGCCGTCACTTAAGAGGCTATGCGTGTGCAGGTCGATCATAATTACATTTTATATTTGCCGAAATCGTCCTGAGAGAGATTTTCCAGGATATCCTCCCAATCCGAGCTTTCCGATACTACCTTGTCTTCTTTCTGGGTTGTGAGGTCGACCTTCGCCGAACGCTGGATTACGCTTTCTTCAACAAAAATAGGTGCTTTTGTGCGAAGGGCGATGGCTATCGCATCGCTCGGGCGCGAATCGATGACCATGCGTTTCTTATTGACATCGACATGTATGAGCGCGTAGTAAGTGTTGTCCTTGAGGTCATTTACCTCGATCTTGAGCACCTTCACGCCCAGGCTATCCAGAATATTCTTGATTAGGTCATGGGTCATGGGCCTCGGGGTTTCTATGTTCTCAAGGGCCGTTGCGATGCTCGAAGCTTCGAGAAGGCCGATCCATATAGGCAGTACATCCTTTTCCTCTACATCCTTCAAGAGGATGATCGGGGTATTTGTGAACGGGTCAACCGTGATCCCTGCAACTTTCATCTCTTTGAGCATCGCTTGCCTCCCCGGAGCATTTTATAACTTGCCCCGTAATGAATTAGCATACCCTTTTATTATATCCACTTCCACTAATTTGTAAACCATGCCCGCGCCGCCGGTGAAGTTGACTATCTTGCCAGTGCGCGTCCTGCCTGTGAGTTCGTCGGGTGAGTTCTTGCTCGGGCCCTCGACAAGTACCTCCATTTTCTTTCCTTCGGCACCCCTGTTTGCTTCGAGGGTTATTTCCCTCTGGCGCTTCTGGAAACGGGTCAACCGTTCATGGGCCACATGCTGCGGAACAGGGTCCGGCAGCCCTGCCGCGGCAGTGAATTTTCGGGCTGAATATATAAAGGAAAATATGCCGTCAAACCTGACGTTTTCCATGAGTCTCATCGTCTGTTCAAAATCTTCGTCGGTCTCTCCCGGAAAGCCGACGATGCAGTCTGCAGTTATGGCTATTCCCGGGCACTGTTTTTTCAATGCCTCGACCTTCCCGAGATAGTCTCCCGAGGTGTATCCTCTGTTCATCAAGGCGAGGATCCGGTCTGAACCCGACTGAAAAGGCAGATGAATGGACTCGCACAGAGTCCTCAAGCTGCCGAAACATTCAATAAGTTCCTGCGATATATCCTTGGGATGCGATGTAACGAAGCGAATGCGCGAAATTTCTGGTATCTCGTCGATCTTCCTGAGAAGCTGCGGGAATGAAAGGTCGCTGTTGCCATTATTATAGGAATTCACGTTCTGGCCGAGAAGAGTGATCTCTATCATGCCGCGCTCGGCCATCTCACGGACCTCGGACAGGACATCCGCACTCGGCCTCGATTCTTCACGGCCCCGCACATACGGCACCACGCAGTAACTGCAGAAATTATTGCAGCCCTTCATGATCGTAACGAAACCCTTGACCCCGTTTCGGGTATTGTGCGGCCTGATAAAGAGCGATGGTGAGCGACCGTTATCGCCGAAGCCCTCGGTCCGTATGTTCACTTTCGCATTTTCCACGGCCTCGGCAATTTTATGTATGTTCGACGGTCCCAGTGAAAAATCTATGAACGGTAGACGCTCAAAGATATTTTCTTTCTCCTGCTCGGCGACACATCCCGTCACCCCCAGGATAAGGCCCGTTCTTTTCCTGGCATGCTGAAGCCTTCCCATGAGGCTGAAAAACTTCTGTTCAGCCTTTTGCCGGATGCAGCATGTGTTCACGATAACGATATCCGCGTCTTCGACGCTTAAGGCAACCGAATGGCCATGGTCAATGAGGACAGACGCCATCTTTTCCATGTCATGGTCGTTCATCTGGCAGCCGAAGTTTTCAATTAAAAAGCGCATAAATTAAACCCGGTCTCATGTCTCAAGCGACTGATTTTAACATATATCGATGCGTTCCGTCCAACCGTACAAGTCCTGGGGCACACCTGAAGCCAGACAGGCCGGCTCCTGCCGTCATCCCGACTTTCGAAGCTGCGTCGCAATCCTCCAACGGCGTCATTCCAGCGTCTTTGTTGCTTTTGGATCCCGGCAAGCCGGGAATGACGGGGAGAGTGAATCCCGTCATTGTAAGCGCATCAGGCAGAAAAAATAATTGTGACACCGCCTGTTCGCCGGGATGACGGATTGAAGGTATTGAAAAGAAGGCCGTGCCAATTCGACACGGCCCAATTATTTTGTCCTTAGCCTGAAACTTGAGACGTTTTTATCTCCTGACCTTAAACATCGGCTCGAGTTTTTCCATCTTCTTCACGATTCCGCCGTATTCGAGCTCGCTGTACGGAAGCATCGCGGCTCCGGAGAAGCCCTGCTGACGGATCTCGGTTGCCTTGCGGGACACTTTCGTCCTTATGTAATCCCAATACGGGTGGTCGAAGCAGTCCGCAGCGTCCGTCAGTTTGCCTTCGTGCACACAAAATCCCATCGCGGCGACCACGGGGGGGCCGTCGAAGAAGGATACGGTGGAATTCATCTTGACCGGCATTAACGGCCCGGTATGACTTCCGCGCATGAAGCCGGCAACGTAGTGGCCGATGTTGAAAGGGGCCAGTACTTCGCCAGTTGCCGGGAAAGGCCCCTGGCAGCGAACGAGCATGACGGGATCGTCTTTTCCGGTGTATTTTCCGGCGATATTGTGGAGCCGTGATGTGCAGCATGAAGCGGCGATTTCGCCCGTCTCGCGGGAATAGACCGACTCGACGACATAGCGCTCGTTGTCGCGAAGCAGTGCGGCGATATCGTACATGTCCTCGGGCGCATTCAGTTCTATCACCTTGTCGCCTTCGGTATGCGCGACATCCATTATTACGAATTTAAACCCTTTGGCCATGTTCGGGGACAGGATAAGGCCGGAGTTGTACATCGGGTCGCAAAACATGAGATAGAGGGGCAAATTGTAGGCGCCCGGGTCAGTCTTGTCTGCGGCGAACATCACGAAAGGCTCATTGGGGCGCTCCTCGAATTCCATTTCGGCAACGGCCGGGCCCATGCCCTTGACATTGCCTGAAAAAGAGTCTTTCAACAGGTCCTGACCCGCGCCGTAGAGGCCCTGCTGTTTCGCTACCTGTGTGCCGGCGAGGAAAGCATCCCAGGCAAGCTTATGGAGTTTCTCGTAACCCACGCCATTTGTATGGGCGAAAAGTATTGCAACGTCATCGCCGGTATGGCTCACAAAAAAATCGCTCACCAGGCCTTTGCTCTCCGATGCGACAAATTCTTTAACCTTATCAATGAGCGGCTTGCTGGGACATATATGTCCACCGATACTCCCGATATCAGCCTTGATAATGGACAACGTTGTCTTCATGGAAACCTCCTCCTGAAATGATTTTTATAGAATTTTATCGAACTTACGTTCGTTATATCAAGGCCAAGGGGCGTAACCGATACGAAGCCTTTTTCCACCGCATAAAAATCAGTGCCGCGTTTGCGTTCGTATTTATCCCCATTGCCGCCGATCCAGTAATATTTTCCGCCGCGCGGGTCTATTCTTTCGTGGACAATATCATTATATATTCTTTTGCCGAGCCTTGTCACGGAAAAACCTTTCAGCATATCACGCGGAAGGTTGGGAATATTGACGTTAGCGAAAGTGCCCTCGGGCATTGCCGTTTCACTTAGTGCCTCGATCACCGTTTCGGCGACCCCGGCAGCATCTTCGAACAGAAATTCCTGGCGGGCGCAGATCGATACCGCCATTGACGGGATATTGAGAAAGGCCCCTTCCTTGGCGGCGGCCACGGTCCCGGAGTAATTTACGTCCTGGCCCATATTCGGCCCCGTGTTTATACCGGACACGACAAAATCGGGTTTTCTCGGGAGTACCGCATGAATGCCCAGTAGGACGCAGTCTGCGGGGGTCCCGTTCGTGGCGTATGCCCGCTCGGAAATTTCACGGATCCTGAGCGGCTTGTGTAAAGTAACAGCATGGCCGACGCAGGTACGTTCGCGCTCTGGCGCTATCAGGTAGACGTCATTGTTTTTTGACAGTTGCTTTCCCAGAGTCAGAATGCCTTTTGAATGAATACCGTCGTCGTTGGTGAGAAGGATAAGCAAGAATTACCCGGTCTTGGAAACTAAAAATATCGGGGCGACGGGATTTGAACCTGCGGCCTCTTGCACCCCAAGCAAGTGCGCTAAACCATGCTGCGCTACGCCCCGATGGATATCTAATATAACGGATAGCCTTCTAAAAGTCCATAGTTTTACTGTCAAAATGACGTATCTGGCTTGTTACTATTGACTTTTCTGACGTCCCTATCATAATATATGTAGTTTTTTCAGAACCTAAGCCAAGGAGTATCACATGTACGCGATCATCGAGAACGGCGGCAAGCAGTATAAGATCGAAGAGGGGAAGAAAGTCAGGCTCGAAAAATTCGCCGGCACCGAAGGCGACGAGGTTAAGCTCGAGAATGTTCTTGCCGTCAATACCGGAGAGGCAACGCTTATCGGAAGTCCATATGTCTCAGGTGCATATATCAACGGGAAAGTTGTTGCCCAGGGAAGAGACAAAAAGATCACGGTCTTCAAACACAAGAGGCGGAAAGACTACAAGGTGAAAAAAGGTCACCGGCAGCCTTTTACGGAACTGCTTGTAGAGAAGATCGTAGTGGAGGCATAAAATGGCACATAAAAAAGCAGGCGGCAGTTCTCGGAACGGACGCGACAGTCAGGGCCAGAGGCTCGGCGTGAAGATATACGGCGGACAGTCCATCAAGGCCGGAAGCATTATTGTCAGACAGCATGGCACAAAGATCCATCCAGGGCAGAATGTTGGCATCGGCAAAGACGACACCCTCTTTGCCTTGATCGACGGGATCGTGAAATTCGACGTATCAGGTGACAAAAGAAGGGCGCATGTTCTCCTCGCTTGATGAAGTTTATTGATGAAGCGACCATATACGTTGAAGCTGGACGAGGTGGGAGCGGCTGTGTAAGTTTCCGACGAGAAAAATTCATTCCGCGAGGCGGACCTGACGGCGGTGATGGCGGAAAGGGAGGAGACGTTATCATAGCAGGGAATAAGGACCTCGCGAGCCTCCATGATTTCAGATACAAGCGAAAATATAAAGCCGAAAACGGAAAGGCCGGATCGGGCAGGAACAAGACCGGCAGGGAAGGCAGCGACATCATAATAAACGTGCCCCTCGGCACGGTCGTTTACGACCGTGACTCGTCGGTTGCATTATTTCATGTCCTTAAGGATGGACAGACCCATATTGCGGCAAAAGGTGGACGCGGCGGCCGGGGCAACGCCCGGTTCGTCACGCCGACGCACAAGGCACCCCTCGAGTTCGACCCAGGAGAAGAGGGCGAAAGCAGGTACCTTCGCCTTGATCTTAAGCTTCTCGCGGATATAGGCCTCGTAGGCCACCCGAACGCCGGGAAGTCGACCCTGATCTCCCGCCTGACGCAGGCAAGGCCGAAAGTTGGCGACTATCCGTTTACGACATTGAACCCCAGTCTCGGGGTGCTGGACGACGAAGAAAAGAAATTCGTGATCGCCGATATTCCAGGCATCATTGAAGGGGCTTCCCGGGGGAAAGGACTGGGACTGGCATTTTTAAAGCATATCGAAAGGACGGGGGCGCTTCTCATTGTGCTCGACCTTTCTTCAGACGACATAAGGGGGGATTATGCCACCCTCCTCGATGAACTCGGGGCTTACAAGAAAGAGATGCTTGAAAAACCGAGGCTTGTCGTCCTTAACAAGGCCGACCTTATACCGGCAGACACGGCAGCCCGGTGGAAGGCACACCTCGCCGGTTTGGGCGAAAGGGCCGTCGTTGTAAGCGCCCTTGCCCGCCTGGGGATAACGGAACTCAGGGAGGCCATTTCCGAGAGTATCCAGTCCCTGAAAGCAAGGCTCGCCGACGGGGACGGGGAAAATATTGACGATAGGGTTTTGTAAATGAATCGTGTTGTTATCAAGATCGGGACATCGGTCCTTCTCGATGATGAAAAAAAGATCAGTTCCGGCAAGATACGCGATATTGCGCAGCAGGTGAAAAAGGCCAGAGACGCCGGCACGGAGGTCATTATCGTGTCGAGCGGCGCGGTCGGCTGCGGCATGGAAACCATAGGGATCACTCGCAAGCCGAAGGAGATTGCAAAGAAACAGGCACTGGCGTCCGTCGGTCAGGTCCTTCTCATGAAGATGTACCGCGAGAACTTCGAGAAGAAGGGTATGAAGGTAAGCCAGATTCTTCTGACACACGAGGATATCAAGAACAAGACCCGGTGCCTCAACCTCACCAATACACTGGACACCCTTCTCAGGATGGGCATCGTCCCCGTGATCAATGAAAATGACGCTCTTTCGTTCACGGAGATCAAGTTCGGTGATAACGACAACCTCTCGGCGCTCATCGCCCAGATAGTGTCGGCCGATCTGCTCCTTATCCTGTCCGATGTCGAAGGACTGTACGACTGCGACCCGAACCGGAACCCGAACGCGAAGATGATACCCGTCGTCCGGAGGATCGATGAAGATATCGAGTGCAGTGCGGCGCAGTCGGCAAGTGAGAAAAGCGTCGGCGGAATGATAAGCAAGCTCGAGGCTGCCAAAAAAGCGGGAATGTATGGGATACCGACCCGTGTCGTCCTTGGCGGGAAGGCGGACGTGATCCTGAAGGTCCTCGCAGGAGAAGAGGTGGGAACGCTCTTTTTGCCCGGCCGGAAGCTCGCGCGGCGCAAATGGTGGACAGCCTTCGCATTCAAGACAAAAGGCACCATCTGGGTCGACGAAGGCGCCGAACGGGCGATCGCGTTGAACGGCAAGAGCCTCCTGCCGTCGGGCATTGTCCGTATCGAGGGGCATTTTGCGAGCGGCGACTGCATCGAGATGAAGAATTCGTCGGGCGCAATTGTTGCGAAAGGTATAGTCAACTATTCGTCGTCCGAGATAGACAGGATAAAAGGCCTCAAAAGCACCGATATTGAAAAGGAACTTGGATACAAGTACACCGAGGAAGTGGTCCACAGGGATAATATGGTGGTTATATGAAAGCTGAAAAACTTGCTCAAAGTGCGAAGGCCGCATCCGATATCCTGGCCCATGCATCGACTGATGAAAAGAACCGGGTCCTGCTGCGGCTTGCCGAAAAGCTCGCGGAAAGCCAGGACTACCTGTACGAGGAGAACGCTAAGGACATCAGTGCCGCACAGAAGGAAGGCCTGGCAAAAAGCCTGATCGACAGGCTCAGGATGGATGATAAGATCGTACGCGAAATGCAGGGGAGCCTCGAGGATGTTGCAGCCCTTCCCGACCCCGTCGGAGAGATCATCAAGACCTGGAAGAGGCCGAACGATCTGCTCGTCGGAAGAATGAGGATCCCGATCGGAGTTATCCTTATCATCTACGAGTCACGGCCTAACGTTACGATAGAGGCGTTTTCGCTGTGTTTGAAGAGCGGGAACTGCGTCATCCTGAAAGGCGGGTCGGAGGCGTACCATTCTAACAAGGCCCTGCATAAATTGATCGTCGAGACGCTTGAAGGATCGAACATACCGGCCGACGCGGTCCAATTCGTTGAAACAGCCGACCGTGAATTCATATATTCCCTCCTCGAACGCGAGGAAGAGATAGACCTCGTCATCCCGCGCGGCGGCGAAGCATTGATACGCAGCATTGTAGAACGGTCCAGGATACCCGTTCTCAAGCATTACAAGGGTGTTTGCCACATATACGTCGATGAAGAAGCTGATGAGCAGATGGCCTTGGACGTTTCGGTAAACGCCAAGGCGCAGAAGCCTGCGACCTGCAACGCCCTGGAGACGCTTCTCGTGCACGAGAAGATCGCCGGATCGTTCCTGCCGAAAATTCACGAAGAATTAAAGCGTCAGGGCGTCGTGGTCAAAGGCTGTGACAAGACCGCGGCAATACTCAAAGGCATCGAAAAAGCGACGGATGCAGACTGGTACATGGAGTATCTCGACCTGACCCTTTCAATAAAGGTTGTGAACGATATGACCGTGGCTATAGATCACATACGGAAGTATGGCTCGAGCCATACCGAAGCGATCATCACGACAAATTATGACAGGGCGTGGAAATTCATGCGCGAGATAAATTCCTCGCTGGTCCTTGTCAATGCATCTACCCGGTTGAACGACGGTTTTCAGCTTGGCCTCGGGGCAGAGATGGGTATCTCTACGACGAGGCTCCACGCATTCGGGCCGATGGGGCTCGAAGAGCTTACCGTAACGAAGTTCATCGGTTTTGGGAACGGCCAGTTGCGGACTTAAACAGGTGATCGAATGGCAATAGGCGTCTTTGGCGGAACCTTCAACCCCGTTCATATGGGACATCTGCGTGTTGCAGAGGAGATACGGGAAGATTTCCGGCTTGAGGTGATCTATTTCATTCCATCCCATTTACCCCCGCACAAGGATACGGAAACCTGCAGTTTTTCGGGGGACCGCCTGAAAATGCTCGAGGCAGCCGTTAAAGGCAATCCGTTTTTCAAGGTATCCGACCTGGAGATAAAGAGGGGAGGCCTTTCATATACGATCGAGACGCTGAAAAAACTCGAGGGCCGCTTCAATGATATCTATTTTATCATCGGTATCGATGCGTTTGTGCTTATAGATACATGGTATCATTGGGAGGAGCTTTTCTATCATACGAATTTTATCGTCATGACGCGGCCGGCATCGGGCTCTTTAAATGTCCCGCAGATGTTGCCTGAAAGCGTCCGAACACGACTGACCGAGCTTCAGGATAGCGTTTACCGGCACGAATCGGGCAAAACGATACATCTTCACCCGGTTACGAAAATAGACATCTCGTCGACGAAGATACGGGCGCTGCACAGGGAAGAGAGGTCCATAAAATATCTGGTCCCTCCTTCAGTGGAGAAAATAATAATTGAAAGGGGGTTGTACAGGTCCTGAAATGAAACCGGAAGAAGAGTTGGCGGAAATACTCGGCAGATTGGCGGACGATAAAAAGGCGGTGGATACGGTCGTTATGGACCTGGGAGGTCTGACTGACATCGCCGACTATTTTGTGATCGCCGGCGGTACGAGTGAGCGCCATGTCAGGACCATTGCTGACGGGATACGCGAAGGCATGAAAGAAAAGCAAGTAAGGCCTCTCGCGACGGAGGGTTACGAAGAGGGCAGATGGGTTATTCTTGATTTTCAGAGCGTTATCGTCCATATTTTTCTGGCATCGCTCAGGGAATTATATGATCTTGAAAGCCTCTGGATAGAGGCGAAAAGATACAGGATAAAAAAAGAAAGCAAGGATATAGAGGTGGGTAATGAATAAAGAGACCGTAGATTTATACCGGAGAAGATTGTTGAAAATGCGCGAGAACATCCTCAATAAGGCTAAAAAGCTTCAAGAGGACTCATACAACCTTGGCACGGACGGCATCCAGGATATGGCTGACGCAGCAAGCAATACGTATACCGCCGACATACTTATGAGCATAAGCCACAACGATCTCATCATCCTGAAAGATATCGACAATTCGCTCGACAAACTCAATAAGGGTACGTATGGCATCTGTGAAGAATGTGAAGAAAAAATCAGCGAGAAAAGACTTGAAGCAAATCCTGTAGCACGTTATTGTATAACCTGTAAGCGTCAAATGGAGGAAAAAGGATTATAAAGAATGCGGTATAAGATATTCTTTTTCGTTCTTGCGCTCTTCCTTGTCTTCTACTTCATTATCGCGCATTTAAATCCGGAGAATGTAAAGTTCTATTACGGCGGGCCGCGTCCAATAGAACTTTCCGTGGCCGAGTTCATCATTGCCGCCTTCTGTCTCGGGGTGATCGTATCGATCATCGTCAGTTTTTTTTACGATGTCAAGACCGCGGTTACGTCATGGATGACAAGGCGCTCCGAGCGCAAAAGCGAAGAATATCTGGAGCTTCTCGAAAAAGCGAGGCTTTATGACCTGAAAGGCGATCGCGAGAAGGCCATAGAACAGCTGGACAGGCTTTCACGCAGGAACCCTGGCCGCGAAGAAACGTATATTGCACTGTCCGATATATATGTCTCGATGGAGGATTACGACAAGGCCCGCGAAACGCTTGACCTGGCCGAAACGAGCCTCGGAAAAGTCGAGAGCATTCTGTTCAAGAAAGTGCGATTGAACATGAAGACCAGGGATTATGTGAAGAACGAAGTCCTGTTGAAAGATATACTGCGGCTCAATGAATCGAGCCTTGATGCCTTGAGACTGCTCCGGGACCTGTACATATGGAAGAAGGATTGGGACGGGGCATTTGATGTCGAAAAGAAGATAAAACGCTACGTCAAGACCGATGAGGAATCGAGGCGCCTTATCGGGATCCGCTATCAAAAGGCCTTTTCCCTTTTCAATGACCAGTTCAGTTTGAACGCGGAAACGATCATAGACGAACTAAAAGAGATCATAAGCGAAGAAAAATTATTCGTACCCGCATATATCCTGCTTGGCGAGGCGTATAAAAAGACCGGAAAACTCAACGAGGCGGGAAGAATTTACGGCAGGGGCTATACGAAGACCGGCCACATCGAGTTCCTGTTAAAAATGGAAGACCTCTATATTGACAGGGGCAATCCCGAGGTCATTCTCAAGATCTACCGGAGGGTCCTTGACGTTTCTCCCGATGACCACCTCATATCGTTTTTGTACGCACGGCTATGCCTGAGACTTGAGATGATCGATGAAGCGATCGATACCCTTAATTCGCTCATCGCCGGAGGAGAAGATTTTAAAGGCCTCCACCGGGCAATGGCAGAGGCATATGTCCATCGCGGCCAACTGGAGAATGCCGTTCAGGAATTCAAGAACGCGTTCCCGATGGACGAGCGGGTATATATACCGTTCGTTTGCACGAAATGCAATGCGATCAAGGAAACATGGAGTGATTACTGCGAAAGCTGTTATAGCTGGAATACGATCAATGTCAAAAAGGAAGATTTTCTCCAAGGAGACATGACGCAACTGCGCACTCTCTACGATGAGGCCGAATGGACCCGGAGTGAGCCATGATGAACGAACTTTTATTATCGAACGATAACAAGGTGATATTCCTGATCCTTGACGGACTTGGTGATATCCCCAATCCGGCCTTCGGCCTGAAAACACCGCTCGAGGCCGCCAAAAAGCCGAATATGGACGGCCTTGCCATGAAAAGAGGCGTTCTCGGCAGAATCATTCCCGTGGATATCGGTATTACCCCCGGCAGTGGTCCGGGGCATCTAAGTCTTTTCGGGTATGACCCTCAAGTCCACGAGATCGGGCGGGGTGTGCTGGAAGTGCTGGGACTCAATATGGACCTTCGTGATGGTGACCTCGCGGCGCGTGCAAATTTCTGCACCATCAAAGAGGGCCTCGTGACCGATCGCAGGGCCGGGAGGATACCCACATCTGAAACCGAGCGCCTGTGCAGGACCATCAGTTCAAACATCGAAAAGATCGAAGGCTGTGAGGTCATTATAAAGCCTGGTAAATCGCACCGGTTTGCGGTCATATTCAGAGGGCCGGACCTGGCCGACAAGCTTACGGATGCCGATCCCCACAAAGACAACAAACCATTCGTGCATACCTCGGCAAAGGCCCCGGAAGCCGAATTTGCCGCGCGCGTCGTCAACAGCTTCATGGAAAAGGTCATGGATCTCCTCAAAGCGGAACCGGTCGCAAACGGAGCTCTGCTGCGCGGTTTTTCTTGCAAGCCGGACATACAGCCATTTACCGAAAAGTATGCAATGAAGGCCCTGGCTATAGCCACATATCCCATGTACCGCGGAATCGCAAAGGTCCTCGGAATGGATGTTAAGGATGAGCCGGCAGATTATGACGAAGCGGTATCGCTCCTGAAAAAAAATTACAACGATTATCAGTTTTTCTTTTTTCATGTCAAGGAAACGGACCTTGCAGGCGAAGACGGTAATTTCGAGGAAAAGGTGCAGGCGATAGAAGCCGTAGACAGGTTTCTCCCCGAGATAACAGGTCTTGACCCGCATGCTCTCGTTATTACTGGAGATCATTCGACCCCCTGTCCTCTCAAAGGTCATAGCTGGCATCCGGTGCCTGCGCTTGTCGTAACAAAAACGGGGGAAACAGACGGCCACGCCTTTCACGAAAAAAACTGCCTTGTCGGGAGTGCAGGAACGATATACAGCAAAGACCTTATGGCCCTCGCCCTCGCCCATGGCGGGCGGCTCGACAAGTACGGTGCTTAGCTTTTTCAATTCAGCGTTAAGTCTTTTTTATCCCCAATCATGTGGTGTGTGCGGCGCGGATGGCAAGGTTCTCTGCGAGATGTGCACCAAGGAATTCCTGGTTATCAAGGACGCCGACGTATGCCAGGTATGCGACCGATGGCTGGGCCGCTCCATCGTATGCGGGCCTTGCAGCGAGTCAAAGATGTGGTTCGGCCGGGGGTTCTTTATCTTCGAATACGACTCGGCAGTCCGGGAAGTCATCCACGCCTTTAAATTTGAAGGTTGTAAAAAAATAGGCAGGCAGCTCGTGAATCTCGTTTCCGGCAAGTTTCATGGCCTGGATAGAGACGTCGACGTTGTAATCCCCGTGCCGGTATCCGGAAAAAGGCTGCGGGAAAAAGATTTTAACCAGTCATACATTATTGCCGAAGAGATCGCGGCTATCACAGGATTAACGATAGAGCATTCCGTGCTGGTCAAAAGGGACAGCATACGGGACCAGTTCAGCCTTCCGAGGGATGAACGCAAAAAGAACATAAAAGGTGCATTCAGGGTAGAAGACCCTCAGTACATAAAAGGCAGGCGCATCCTGCTCGTGGATGATCCTTTCACGACCGGGTATACGGCATCGGAGGCGGCGCGGACACTGGTACAGGAGGGGTCGGCGGGCGTGATCCTGTTTGCCCTTGCGAGGACGCCATAATGAAGAAGGCCATTGTCATAATCTCATTGTGCCTTGTCCTTATTGTATGTGCCGTTTTTGTGGTATCCCGGAACCTTCCGGCGGTCATCTCGGGCCTTCTTGGCCGGTACGGGATACCGGTCAGGATCGAAAAGGCCCATTTTTTCTTCAGCGATGGCACGCTTGCGGTCGATCTCGGAGATCTATCCTTCAAAGGGCCTGTTTCGGGGAAGATCGGCCAGATATCTTCACGAATATTTATTTCGGACGGGATCTTTTTCGACAGCATCTCGATGAAAGATTTTAATCTCGTTATCAGCGATGAGATCAAGATGGGGAAAAAGGATTTTTCGACAAAGATCGGCCTCCTGGAGATAAGCAACGGTGTCGTTACCGCGGCCGGACGTAAACTGGTCGTCGGTTCGATCGTTGCCCAGAATATCAATACCAAAAAACCCATCAAGTTCTTTGCGTCTATCACCGACCCCGATCATGCCGGTAAAGTACGGGTGGTGGGAAGCAGCGTGATCGAAAAGAACAGGCACAGAATAAAAGGGTCTATCGAGGTGGACGCCTTCGGCCTTGAAAAAATAGACAGCATCCTGAACGGTGTCGTTAATGGAAAAGGTGAATTCACGCTTTATGACGGGGTACTTACGCTTGCGGGCAATTGCAATTCGCCGAAGCTGGTCCTGCGTGACACATGGCTCAAAAAGCCCCTTATTGTCGACAGGGTAACTGCCAGGTCCACCATCACGGCAAAGGGGCCCGATGTGAATATAGCGGTGTATGATACGGGGTATGCAGACGCGCCGTTCACCGTAAATGTGAAGATGAAGGACTTCGCATTCGCCCGGCTCGATATTACTTCCGGACCCGTTCCCCTGAGCGTTGTCAGGGAATATGTAAAAATGGACGATATCGGGTACGATGTCTGGGCATACGTCAAAGACGGCTTTTTGAAGATGAAAAGATTGACCTATGAAAAAGATCATCCTTTTACCGCCAATCTGGAATTGAGCCGGATGACCGGCACGTATAACGGCAATGAGCTCACGGACATCTCGGGCAACCTGGATGTCGAGGAGAGCAAGGGGACGATCTCCGAGGGCAAAGGGTACTTCAAGGCGAGCAAATTTTACGACCTGAAGGGTACGATCAATTTCGGGAAAAAGCCCTGGGTCCGCCTCATGGGAAAATATACCGTCGACCTCACGCATATTCCCTATTTCACCGACCTCAAGGAAGTAACGATAAGCAAGGGATGGGCGGACGGGGCGATAGAATTGGACAGCAGGAACGAAAAAGGGCTTGCCTTCGGGGGTTCGGGCAAAATAAACAACGCGGCGGTCGAGTGGAAAGGCCAGTCCTTTACTGTCAACGGTCCGTTCCAGCTATCCGGGCAGGAATTGCTCTTTAGCACGATAACGATATCCGGGAACGACACCAGCCTTGCCTTGAATGGCAGGTGGGGCCCCAAGGGGTTCACTTGCTTTGTGAAAGGATATGCCGATTCGAGGCTCATCGGGGCGATAACGGGAAAGACCGTCAGAATATCGGGGAAAGTACAGTTCGACAGTCAAGTAATGATAGCTGACAGCCAGATTACGACGAGCGGTAATATCAACATGGATGATGTCGCATACGGGATCCCAGGTTACTTCAAAAAAGCGAAGGGTGTTCCTTGCAGGGCCCAGGTGCGCCTCACCCGGAAGAAGACGGGTGATATAATCGTCGATGATATTTCCGGAAATCTGGATGTCATCAATGTTCAGGCATCGGGTACGATCTCGAATGGCAGGAAGATCGATTCAAAAGTAGCTGTGCGCACAAAAGATTCGGGAAGGGCGGCATCGCTATTTAACCTCAATGGCGACTTAAGGGGTGGTGAGGCCAATATCGACCTTGCGGTCAAGGACCTTGTATTCCCTTTGACCAGGCTTCCCTGGGTTGTCGGGAACGTGCAGATGAGAAAAGGCTTCCTCAAGATCCCCTGGATGCCTCACCTCATGAAGGACATCGATCTCAACGCCGATTTCCGCGGCTATGAATGCGACGTGGTCGTAAACAGCCTGACGACCGGATCGAGCGTTGTCAAGAAGGCAACCCTGAAAGTGAATGGTTTTGAGGCCCCGAAATTTGACATGGTTGTCGGTATGGACCGGCTCGATGCGAAAGATTTCAGGTCCGGTGGCGATCTTACGATACGGAGCATCCAGAAAGACAGCGTGCTTGCGAGTTCGAGCGGAAAGATATCGATCCGTGCCCGTGATGTCAGTCTCGGCAGTGTGCCTGCGAAAGACCTCGAGATCAATGCCTTTATGACCGACAGGAAGATCAATGTGTCGGACCTTAAACTGCGCGTATTTAACGGCGACGCCGATATAAAAGGGATGGTGGACCTGTCGGGCCCCGTTCCGTCCCTTTACGCGCATGGACGGCTCGCGCGCATAGGCGCTGGGGTCTTTTTTGCAGCAATGGGAGGCACTTCCCAGGAGATCACCGGCGATGCCCATATTATGGGCACCCTTAAATCCGAAGGTACGACGTGGAAAAGCCTGAAGGCCAACTTGAACGGTGACACCTCCGCTTACAGCAGGAACGGGGTCATAAAGCGATGGAACCTTCTGTCAAAGATATTTGCACTTTTGAATGTCTATGATCTCGTACGCGGCAAGATCGTTTTAGGAAAAGATGGGTTATTATATAAGAAAATGGGTGCTTCATTCACCATTGATCACGGCGTATATCATACGAAGAATTTCCTGCTTGACAGTCAGTCGATGGTCATAACCGGGGCCGGCGATATCGACCTCAACAAGGAAACGATCGATGCAACCCTCGAGGTGTCACCCCTTGTGGCCCTCGACAGGACCATAGACAAGATCCCGGTCCTGCGAAGCATAATAAAGAACAAGAATAAAGGTTTTCTCTATGTTACATACAGTGTTAAGGGCCCGTTTGACGATCCGGATATCACGACGAATTATGTTGGGACGGTCGGCACAAAATCGCTCGAGATTCTGAGGAATATCCTTGTTTTCCCAAAAGAGGTCTTTGAGGCAAAATGAAGATCGGAATTATTGGAGCAGGTAAAGTCGGTATTTCGCTGGGTTACGTTTTGCGGAGCAACGGGAATCATGTTGTAGGGATCTCCGATATCAATGCCCACGCCCTCGATGCAGCCCGGGAATTTATGGGAGGGGACACGCTTTATGCCCATGATAATACCGAGTTGGTGGATGCATGCGATATCATAGCGATCGCCATACAGGACAGGCTCATCGGGGAAGCGGCACGATCGATTGCGGACAAGGCAGACGATCTTGTAGGAAAGTTTTTCTTCCATACGAGCGGCGCCGATTCATCCCGGGTCCTTTTACCGCTTGAACAAAAAGGGGCCCATATCGGGTCGCTTCACCCGCTGCAGACTTTTCCCGATATTGAAAGCGCGATCAACGTCCTGCCCGACACCAGTATATTCATCGAAGGTGACGATAAGGCGCGCGATGTGCTTCGCTTTGTTGGAGAGAACCTCGGGGCGAAGGTGTACGTTGTTGCCGCCGAGGATAAGGTTTACTATCATCTGGCAGCCGTTTTTGTATGCAACCTGCTTTCGGCGCTCATGCAGGCCGGCGCGGGCATCATGGAAAGGATCGATATCGATTTTGATCCGTTCATTCCCATCATACGCGCCACAATGAACAATATCGAAACGAAAGGACCGCTTGCCGCTCTCACGGGCCCCATTGTGCGCGGCGACGATAAGACGATATTATCTCATCTTGCAGCAATGTCCGATATGTCTCTTCATAAAGAGATATATTTGGCTTTGTCAAAAATGGCATTTCAGATGGCGCAGGAAAGAGGGACGCTTGACGGCTCGCAGACCGACGTGATCAGGAGGCTTTTGGACAACACGTAGACTCCCGCGTCAATATACTTTACGAAAGACATGTCGAATGATATTATCGAACAACAGGATAGAAATCGTAAAATGTAAAATACGGCAGGAAGTCAACGGGAGCGGATTTGGATTTCAGGAATTTTCTTGACAGGCATCACGATGCCATCGTCCGCGAATGGAAGCGCCGGCTCAGGTCTGAAGTAAGCCCCCGCTATACAGGGCGTCCTGCCACGGAATACGATCAAACCATCAATGCAGCGTTTGGTGCATATTTCAATGCCCTTGTGCTGAACGATTATTCCCGGATAGACGAGGTCGTGCAGGAGATAGGCAAATTCCGGTTCGAGGCCGGCTTTACCCTGTCCGAGGTCCAGAAGGCATTCGAGATGTTCAAATACCTCGTCATACCGCTTGTCGTCAAGGAAATGGCCGGGTCTGCCCCTGAGACGATCGCCGCAATCGACAGAATCCAGGTATGTCTCGATTACACTATTCATCTGTTCAGTGATTTTTTTCAGGCCCTGTCGGAAAAGGAAATTCGCAATTATGCCCAGATGCTCGAGATAAAGGTCCGGGACAGGACCCGGGAACTCGCTGAGTCGGAAGCGAAATACCGGACGCTCGTTGAAGAGATACGGGACGGTTATTTCGTCAACCAGGACGGGAAGATCGTCTTTTCTAACAAGGCGTTTAGCGATATGCACGGTTATACCGTGGATGAGGTCATCGGCAGGCCATACACGGATTTCGTGGCTCCCGAATCGCTCGATGAAGTAATGAAGACCTACAGGAGCAGAATAGAAGATAGAAAGGCGCGCGAACACTACGTATATTGCAGGCGCCTCAAAGACGGCACCTCTTTGCCCACAGAGAACACGGTCGTCTTGACCGTGTATGAAGGACACAAGGCAGCACTCGGCATCTGCCGGGACATAACAGAACGTGTGGCCATAGAGAAACGTATTCGGGAAGCGGAAAATCTCGCTCATATCGGCGAAATTACCACGAGCCTTGCACATGAGATCCGTAATCCCCTCTCGGCCGCCCGAATGAGCATTCAAATGCTTCTGAAGAGCGATTCGTTCAAAGGCCATGAAAGAAGGCGTCTCGAGATCCTCGAACAGGAAGTAGGCAGGCTGAACAAGATCGTCTCCGAAATGCTCGATTTTGCAAAACCCATGAAATTTGATCTCAGGCCGGGGTCTCTGGCCAGCCTCATTATGTCGTGCCTTGAAGCCATCGATACAAGGATTCTGGAAAAAGGCATAGCCGTAACGACGAAGTTTCCCGCTAAATTGCCGCTCGTCAATATCGACCACGGAAAAATGGAGCAGGCTGTTATAAATCTCCTCCTCAATGCCATCGAGGCGGTAGAGGGCCAGGGGACAATAAATATCACGGTAAGGCGCACCCGGGGCCCGTCTCGTGATATCGCTGTCTCCATTACGGACAACGGTCATGGCATCGATCCCGGGAGCATGCCTTATGTATTCGATCCATTCTTCACGAGGAAAACAAAAGGGACCGGTCTCGGTCTTGCCAATGCGAAAAAAATAATCGAGGCGCATAGGGGAAGTATCGAATTGACCCCGGCCCAACCGGCCGGTACGCGTGTATTGTTCACGATCCCTGCGGTAGAGGAAGTATGACAAAAACAGGTCCGGGACATAAAGCTGCGCGGGTGCTCATAGTGGATGACGAACCGTCGTCTCTGGAGCTTCTAGAAGTATATCTTTCCGAAAAGGGTTACGACATAGTCTGCGCAGTCAACGGGAAGGAGTGCCTGCGGCTTCTGGACGAGGCCGACCCTCAGGTCATTGTGCTTGACGTACGGCTCCCCGACATGAACGGAATTGATATCCTGCGCGAGATCAAGGGAAGGAAGAATGCTCCGCATGTCATAATCATCACGGCCTTTCATGATATGGAAACCACGATACGCGCCATGAAATTCGGCGCATTTGAATACATACCCAAACCGATAGATGTCGATGACCTTGAAGCCGCGATCGAGAGGGCGGTCGACCTTACAAAGACGAGGACAGGTGGACTTCGGGTCGGTCCGGAACGTGAATTCGAGAAATGGGACATAATAGGAAAGACTAAGGAAATGAAGGAGATCTTCAAGACCATCGGGATACTTTCGGGGAACCGCGTCACCGTTCTTATCGAGGGTGAGACCGGGACCGGAAAGGAACTTGTCGCCCGGGCGATACATTATCACAGCCCTTATAAGAACGAGCCGTTTATCGCGATAAACTGCGGTGCCATCGTGGATGGCCTTCTCGAGAGCGAACTGTTCGGGCATGAGAAGGGTGCGTTTACCGGCGCCATAGCAATGAAAAAAGGCAAATTCGAACTCGCTTCGAACGGGACGATCCTCCTTGACGAGATCGGTGAGATACCCATGGAACTGCAGACAAAACTCCTGAGATTCCTCCAGCAGAAGGAATTTCAGAGGGTCGGTTCTGAAAGGTCGATACACTCGAACGCGCGTGTCATCGCTGCAACGAACAGGGATCTCGCGGCGATGGTGAAAGAAGGAAGATTCCGGGAAGACCTGTTTTACCGGCTCAATGTCGCTTCGATAAAGGTTCCGCCGCTGAGGGACAGAAGTGGTGATATACCTCTTATAGTCGAATATATCCTCAAGAAGTTAAACAGGGACCTTGGAAAAGGGATCGAACAGATCGAAAAGAAAGCGCTCGCGAGAATGGTCGATTATTCATGGCCGGGGAATATCCGTGAGCTGGAGAATATACTGACGTGTGCTGCCATGTACACGCAGGGCGTGGTGATCCTGGATTCCGTCATAAACCCGCTTATCGAAGAGGCTAAGAAAACGAATATCTCGGCTGCCGGCAAAGGCAATGCGCCGTGTCGCGAACCTGTCCTGGTCGAAAAGGACAGGATCCTTGGGGCCCTTGAGGAGAATCACTGGCATTATGGTAAGGTTTGTAAAGCACTGGGCATGTCCCGTCCTACATTGAACAAAAAAATGAAGCAATACGGGATCCCGAAAAAGAGTTCCTAATAGAATTTCGTCCCTTGGATCGGACATGGATTCTGTCCCGTACCTTGAGTATCGTTTGCGCCTGGTCCTGCCGGGAAAGCGGACCTATGTTGTCGGGTAGCCCAGGGTGAGATCGCGGAAACCATGACTTTAATATAGCGATATCACGATACTGAGAGATATTATCGCTATAATGGAAAGAACGAACATCCGCCGCGCCCAAGATGCCTCATCTGCACCGGTCCGCCTGGAACTTGAAAAGTAAAGCCATGTGAAAGCTGAAGCTAAAGATATTACGAGAGAGGTCGTCCCGGTATATCCGGCAGAAGCCAGGGCGGCTACTGATGCCGAAAAACCGAGAATATATATGATCATGTGCCTCTGCATGATATCCGGGGCCTTCCGTGCGGGCAGGACAGGGATAGCCGCCTTTTCGTAATCATCCCGGTGATACAGCTGGACCGCATACGAATGCGGTATCTGCCACAGGATAAAGATCAAAGATAGGATGACCGCGCCGGCATCGAATTCGTCCCTGACCGCCAGGTAGCCGGCAACGGGCGGGGCCGCGCCGGCGAGTGATCCCACCATAACGCTGTATCTGCTGCCACGCTTGAGATACAGGCTGTAGACGCATACATAGATCATAAAACCGGCAGCCGCCGCCATAGCGCACCTGGCATTCAGCAGGATGGCAAGGAGCGCTCCACCGGCAATGCAAAGGCCCGATGCGGTGATGAGCGTAGCCTTGACCGGGATGCGTCCGGCAGCGAAAGGCCTCTGTCTCGTCCGGGACATTCTTCGGTCGATGTCCCTGTCAATGTAGTTATTGAAAACACATGCGGAGGCGACGATCATGCACATCCCCGTCATCATCGCCAGAAATTGAACCAGATCGGCATTCTTCTTTGACGCCAGAAAAAACCCCCCGGCACAGGTTACCAGGTTCGCCGCTATGATGCCGGGTTTGGCAACTACGATATAGTCCTGTATGCGCCGTGTCATGATCACATCATCCGGTAGTTGAGGTCATGCATGATCCAGATGGAACCGCCGACAAAAAGAATGATTATCAGCGCAGTCAGTATCAGGAAAAGAATATTCCACCGGGCATCGGATAAGGTGCGTACCGCGAGAAAACAGCGCAGGTGCACCAGGACCTGAAGGGTGCCGGCAGCTGCTATGCCCGCGACCACGCCTATCCGGGGAAAACGTGACGCCATAACGAGCCCGAACGGGATGACCGTAAGGAGAACTGACGCGATAAAACCAAATGCATACGCTCTGATCCTGGGAGTTTCCATATTATGCGACCTGTACGAGGTAAACAAAACTGAAGATACCTATCCACACGATGTCGAGGAAATGCCAGAACATGCCGAGTCTTTTCAGCCGGGAGGCAACCATGGCGGTCAATCCCTTTGAGAGGACCTGGCCCATCATGACGGCCATAAAGATCAGTCCGAACAGGACATGAACACCATGCGTGCCGACGATGGTGAAATAGGCGGACAGGAAGGCGCTCCGGGCCGGCCCGTTGCCGCCGACGATCAACTGGTAAAATTCCCTCGCTTCCATGAAAATGAACCCCAGGCCCAACAGGAAGGCCGGACCGAGTCCGGCCATAACGGCAGATATGCGGTTTGCCCGGGACCCGGACGAAGCGATACCGTAAACGGCGCTGCTCAAGACGAGCAATAGTGTCTCGGCAAATACGTACGGCAGGCTGAATAGTTGGCGTGGTCCGGGGCCCCCTGCGTATGCGCGGCCAAAGACGACGAATGTCGCAAACAGCACTGCAAAAAGAACGAGATCGCTCATGATGTAGAGCCAAAAGCCGAACTCCCTGTTCGCCGCGGAATCATAATTGAAGGGTTTTTCGGTGGAACTGGCCGGTCCGGTGATCGTGTTCATGGTAGTATCCTTAAAGGTTGTTCGTTGTTACGTGCCGATGCGATCATCTCGTGCCTTTTTCGTTCGATAGTTCCTATCTCGTCCGCCGTGACCACCCGTTCGGTGTTGTCGTCGGACATGCGCATGATCATGACGATAATTATCCCCATCACCCCGGCAATCGCGAGCCACCAGATGTACCAGGTCATCCCGAAACCGAGCATGAAGGCTAAAAGCCCGATGAGGGGACCTGAAGCAGAATTCGCCGGCAACAGAATGTCAAAATAACGTTCATGCCTTACGTATGCCGTGCCCCTTTCTTTCATATCCGTAAAGGCATCGAGGTCATTCACGACAGGGATATGCGCAAAATTATATTCAGGCGGTGGCGAGGATACCGACCATTCGAGCGTACGCCCATCCCATGGGTCGCCGGTGATATCTTTATTTATTTTCCGATTTCTTATACTCACGACCAGCTGGATCCCCAGGCAGAATACGCCCGCCACTATGACGGCAGTCCCGATCGCGGCAAGTATCAACCAGGGATGCCAGACTGCATTCGTAAAATGATGCATCCTGCGGGGCATACCCATGAAACCCAGTACATATAGCGGCATGAAAGCCATATAAAAACCGGTGAGCCAGCACCAGAACGCGAGTTTGCCCCATTTTTCGTCGAGCTTAAAACCGATCGCCTTGGGAAACCAGTAGGAGTATCCCGCGAGAAAGCCGAAAAGAGTGCCCGCGATCAGGACATTATGAAAGTGGGCAATGACAAAAAGCGAATTATGGACGACATAATTCGCAGGCGGAGAGGCGAGCAGCACGCCCGACATACCGCCGATCGAGAATGTCATGAGGAATCCTACTGTCCAGTACATGGGGGTCGTGAACCGTATACGTCCACGGTACATTGTGAAAAGCCAGTTATATATTTTGACCCCTGTCGGAATGGATATCAGCATCGTCGCTATACCGAAGAATATATTGACGGGAGGGCTGGCCCCCATCGTGAAAAAGTGATGCAGCCACACGGCAAATGAAACCACTGTAATTGCCGCTGTCGCGTACACCATGGACCTGTAGCCGAAAAGCCTCTTCCCGGAAAAAGTTGAGGTAACCTCTGAAAACACGCCGAAGGCGGGCAGAACGACGATATAGACCTCCGGGTGCCCCCATGTCCAGAACAGGTTGACATACATCATCATGTTCCCGCCGAGATCGTTTGAGAAGAAATGCATGCCCAGGTACCGGTCAAGGGTGAGGAGGAGCAGGGCCGCGGTCAATACGGGAAATGCAAAGAGCATCAGCACGCTCGTAAACAGACTGGTCCACGTGAACATCGGCATGCGCATGAAGGTCATTCCCGGCGCGCGCATTTTAAATATCGTGGCGAGGAAGTTGACGCTCGAAAGCGTCGATCCGACCCCCGCGATCTGGAAGGCCCATATCCAGTAATCGACCCCGGTGTCGGGACTGAATTGTTTTTCGGTAAGTGATGTGTAGCCCGACCAACCAGCCTTGGAGAATTCGCCTATACCGAGGGACGCCATGACGAGCATGGTCCCTGCTGCGGTAAGCCAGAAACTCACGGCATTCATAAACGGGAACGCCACGTCACGCGACCCTATCTGTGGCGGCACGACAATGTTCATGAGCCCGACGAGGAACGGCATTGCCATAAAGATGATCATGATCGAGCCGTGTGCACTGAATATTTGGTTGAAGTGATCGGGGGTGAGGTATCCCATCGATCCGCCAGTCGCGAGGGCCTGCTGCAGGCGCATCATTATCGCATCGGAAAGGCCGCGGACCAGCATGACAAGCGCCAGAATGATATACATCATGCCTATTCGCTTGTGGTCACATGTCGTGATCCATTCCCGCCACAGGTACGGCCATTTTCTGTGATATGTGATAAGGCCGAGAATGACAAGCCCTGCCAGGAGCGAGCCGCCCACAGCACCCATAACGATCGGGGAATGAAAGGGTATTGCCGATAAGGTCAATTTTCCCAGCATATCAATTGTTCTCCGCGTGCGAAAGGGAGGCCCGCCCGTGATGTGTCGCTGCGGGAGCGAACCTCCGTATAATTGCATGGAAAAGGCCGGGTTCGACCGGCGAGAAATACAGTACCGGATGACTGGCCCGAGGTTCTGCCAGTTGTTCATAGCGTTTCATGTCGAGCATATTGTCGCTGCGGCGCACGTTTTTCACCCAATCCTCAAAGTCTTTCGGAGATGCGGCTGTCGCCCTGAAGTTCATATTCGAGAACCAGCGGCCGCTAAACTGCATATTCTGGCCCAGGTAGACGCCCGTCTCGCTGGCGAGAAGGTTAAGATGCGTTTCCATTCCCGTCATGGCGTACATCTGGGTACCGAGTTGAGGAATGAAGAAAGACGTCATGACAGTCTCGGAGGTGAGAGAAAAGGAGAGCGGCGTGCCCGCCGGGAATACACAATGATTTATCGACGCGACATTGTGATCGGGATAAATGAATAGCCATTTCCAATCGAGGGAAACAGCCTGGATCCTGACCGGCTGCAGCGTAGACCTTATCGGCTTGTAGGGGTCGAGGCGGTATGTCTCGATCCACGTCAGGGTGCCAAGCGCGGTGACAATGGCGATCGGAACAAGCCAGATGACGAGATCGATCTTTGCGGAGTAGCTCCAGTTAGGCCTGTACAACGCCCTGCCGCCGGCCCTGTATTTGAACGAGAACCAGAAACCCAGTATGAAAACGGGTATTACAACGATCAGCATCAGGGCGATCGCAACCATGATCACAGATCGGTTGGCATCGCCGACAGGCCCCCTGGGATCGAGGACGATAACCTGGCCGCACCCTGATAGGAATATCAGTACAGACACGTGAAGCAGTAGGATGAGAGCAAAACGTGTTCTTTTTCGCACTTCGCCGTCCCTTAAAGAAAAAGCCTAAGCAGTATTTATTTCACGCTCGCCCCTTTTGACCGCTATGCCGAGGATTCCTATCCTCTTGAGTTCCCGGCACCAGTACAGCGATAATCCGAGATCATCGAGCTCTTTGCGCAGATCGTGACTGTGAAAGCGTCCGTGGCCCGGATGGGCAAGGATGTGCCTGGTCACGCAGTTCTGATACAAACCGGGATACAGCTCCTCAAAAAAGAAGCACCCATCTTTTTTGAGGACCCGTTCGACCTCGCCAAGCGCGCCACGCCAGTCAGGAATATGGTGCAGCACACCAAAACCAAAAACGACATCCATCGACGAATCCCGGAAAGGGAGGTCGTGTCCGTCAACTGCGGCCAGGGTTATGCGTTCCATGACATTTGCCGGAACGTACCCGAGAGCTTTTTTCAGCATATCGAAGTCGAGGTCCGTCGCGTAAAGGGTCCCGGGATCAAAGGCATTGAGCAGGAACTTCGCCGCGGCACCGCGGCCGCATCCGATCTCGAGGCATCGGGACCCGGGTTTGAGCGGCATCATCCGGGCAAGTTTTTTTACCTGGATACGTTGTTCGATCACCCGCAGCGGATTATTGACGACCCATCGCTCTGCCCAGTTCAGTTTCATCTACTTTCTTCCTTTATGTACGGCTGCGATACCATCTGTCAAAAGGCTGTATGTCACATCCCGAAAACCTGCATCCGCAAGAATGCTGGAAAATTTGTCTGGTCCGGGGAAAAGCCTTATGGATTCCGACAGGTAAAGGAATGGTTTACCGGAGCCCAGTATAAGTTGGCTGATGCATGGCATGACCTGAAATGAATAGATATCGTACAGTTTGCGAAACCAGGCATGTGAAGGACGGGAGAATTCCAGGCAGACAAATCTGCCGCCCGGCCTTAGCAGCCTGTGGATCTCTTTCAGACCGGCTTCCATATTGACGAGGTTGCGTAGCCCGAACCCCGCAATGACGGCATCGAACGATGCCGATCTGAAGGCCATCTGCTGTGCATCGCTCTGAACATAGGTTATCTTCCTCCGCACAGCCGAATTTGTCGGCTTATATCTTCCCTGTTGTACCATGGCATAATTGAGGTCGGAAAGGACCACCCTGCCGTGTTGCCCGACCGCCCGTTCTATGAGCACGGCCAGATCGCCGGTGCCCCCACAGACATCAAGCACTCTCTCACCCTTCTTGAGGTCAAGGTGGCGAACTGCCTGGCGTTTCCAGATATAATGCATACCGAAGCTCGTGACGGTGTTCGCTATATCGTACCTGTAAGCAATACAGTCGAAATGCTGCATAACCCGGCGGGCCTTTTCTTTTTCCGTTACCTTTTCGAAACCGAAACTGACGAGCCTGTCGCTATCCATATGCCTTTACCGTTTTGGCTTTGCCAGGGGGAATGTCAATGTCGCACCATACCAGCCGATCGTGCTGACGAGGGGTACAAACAGGAGAACAAGGAGAAAATACACCACAGAGGCTCCCGAAAAATGCTCGACGATGCCGGGCACAGACAGGCGCCAGATAAAAGCGGCAACAAAGATGATAAGCAAGATAACCGAAAGCGTTATCTTGATCGTGACCGCCCTTATCCGGTGGCCGGCGTAATTGATCCGCCAGGTGAAATATCCGGTTATCATTGCGATGGGAACAAAAACAAGGCCTGCTCCAAGGCAGTAAAATGATGTAAGCTCAAATCCAGGTACATGGAAAATAAGAAAAAGGACGATAAAGGCCGGAGCGAATATGCCGATAACAATAGGGAAATGGACGGTCATCGGATGGGGATGCCTCTTCAGGAAGGGATACCTGGCAAGGAGATCGGACCCTGACCGGACGAAGGCGCCTTCCTTTTGAGAAGAAGCGCTTGTGCTCGTCGGCCCTTCATCGATCTTAAGCATCCCGATTTGGGGGAAGCGCTCGAGCATCTCTGGCCCGTGAGGGGCATCATCTATTTCGTCTGTGAGATCGCCACCGGCGTTATGACTTCCCATGTGAGAGCCGCCTTCCCAGAGGCTGCTTGTCGACAGGTCGAAGATCCTGCCCTTGTGGGCAACCCACAGGGGCCTGCCGCCGCGGCCATCATTCGCCGCAAGCTCTCTTCCATCTATCTCTCTCATTCGCCGTACTCCATGTCCTTCGCATCACCCCTGTTTTTTTAAGATCCCAGTAAGCACCCCGCAATGACAAGGCCGAGCATTACTGCCGGGTAATACGACGCCCTGTTGAACAGCGCAAGCGCGGCCTTTTTGTCCCTTAGCCTGTTGAGCTTCAGCGCCGGCGATATAAGCAGATATATGGCCGCTGCGACGGGGAGTGCGGTGCAGGCAAAACCATGCGGCACCCGGGATAAGCCGATCGTCACAACGCCAAGGCATAGGGTGAGGGACAGGCATATGAGCACCATACCGGAACTTATCGTCTCGCCGAATCGTACGGGCAATGTTGAGGCATCCGTTTCCCTATCCTCATCGATATCGGACCAGTCATTGGGTATGTTTTGTCCGCCCACTTCCCAGAAGAACAACCAGAGAAAGACGAGGGCTACAAAGTAGGGTGACGGGCTTGGATCGACGGCATAAATGGCCGCCAGGGGTCCGGCTGTTTTTACTCCACCGCTTACGAAAACCTTAAGGTAGCTCGTTTGCCACGCCAGGCAATATATGGCCTCGAGACAGCACGCAGCGATAAAGATCAATATGCACAAAGGGTTCAATATCCACGCCCCGACGACCGCCACAACCCCCCATATCGATGTCCAGATCGCCGCTTTTGCGGGCGAAAGGCGGCCCGAAGCGATAGGATGCCGCAGGAATATCGAATCGAGATCACCGGCGTCCGAGGACTCGAGTTGTTTCACGAAGCGCTGCCGGTCAGTCCGGTAATCGACAAGGTCGTTCAGGGCGTATACACATGTGTATCCTGCAAACGCCGTCAATATACCGAGCCACAGGATTCGTGCAGGTGGAAATCCGCCACACCATAACATCGCGGTGAGGACCGGTGTCGCGAGATCGATCAATCCATGCGGAGTGCGGGAAAGGGCGAAAAAAAGGCCAAGCTGTGCAAATACCGGCCGAGCCGCTTGGATGCGCGTTATACCCATGTTTAAACATGGGTATAACGATGGTCTCTGTCAATGCGGGCAACGCTGGACACGTGTCCTGATGCGGGCTTTGGCGCCTGCGGCTATCTGTCGAGCACCTTCCGGATGGCCAGCGCCAGCTCGTTCCTGGCAAGAGGCTTCATGATAAACAGGCTTATCCCGACCCTTTTTATCACCTCGGGGGTGACACTGTCGCTATGGCCTGTGCATAAAATGACGGGAATGTCAGGGCGTACCTTGAGGAATTGACGAGAAAGTTTCAGCCCGGTAATTTTGGGCATTGTCTGATCGGTGATCACGAGATCGAAACCGTGAGGATCGGCCAAAAACGTATTGAGTGCTTCCGCGCTGTCCGTAAAGGCCGTAACCTCATAACCGAGCTTCTCGAGAGTGCTCTGGCCAAGCTCCACGAGCAGTTCTTCATCATCGATAAAGAGGATGCGCCCCGTTCCGAACAGCGCAGCATCGGGGCTATGATCTTTCCCGGACTTTGCCTGAACATGTATCTTTGGGAGAAAGACACGAAAGACCGAACCCGAGCGGGGTTTGCTCTCGACCACGATCGTTCCTTTCAGGCTCTTGACGATCCCATACACCGCTGCAAGGCCCATCCCTGTTCCTTCGCCGACAGCCCCTGTAGTGAAAAAGGGTTCGAATATTCGCTTCATTACTTCGGGTTTCATGCCGATCCCTGTATCGCGAACGGCCAACTGGATGTATTCTCCCGGTTCGACCTCAGGATCTATCGAGGAGGGGTCTGCCTCATGATCAACATCGGTAACGGAGATGATCAATCTCCCGTCTTTTTCGCTCATGGCCCGGGCCGCATTCGTCGCGAGGTTCATGAGGACCTGCTGAAGTTCGACAGCAGATGCCCTTACCCTGTCATGTGCGGCTTTCATTTCGGTGACAATTTCGATAGTTGCGGGAAGCGAAGCCCTCAACAGCCTGCTTGTCTCTTTTACGATCTCCCATAGCGAAACGGGTTCCCGTACGTGCTCTATCTTTCGTGAGAATGCGAGGATCTGCTTGACAAGGTCCCGGCCCCGGAAAGATGCCTGGAGGACCCTTCTCATGTACTGCTTGAGCGGGCTGTTATCGGGAAGGTCCTCCTCGACAATTTCGGAAAAACCGATGATCCCGGCAAGAATATTATTAAAATCATGTGCAATGCCTCCGGCGAGCGTGCCGATCGCCTGCATCTTCTGGGATTGACGCAGCTGCTCCTCGAGCCGGCGATGTTCCGTTATTTCTTCCAGCATGACGCCGATAGTGGCCACCCGGCCGGTTGTATCCATAATCGGGAACCAGTGTGAGAGGTATATGTGCCTGCCGCCCGGATGGCCGCTGCTTTCCGTGACGATCTCCCTGTTTATGACGGGCTTGACTGTCGCGATAACCTTTTGCACGACCCTTTCAATTTCTTCTGCATGTTCAGGCAGGACTTCACGAACGGTGCGCCCGATATGTCCGGAAACGGGCAAGCGGTTCATATCAGCCAATCTCTTGTTGATCCTCAAATACCGTGTCTGCGGGTCAAGGGTGGCCAGACCGATCGGGGCTATGTCATAATACGTTTCAATTTCCATCAACTGCTTGCGCGATATCTCTTCGCTGAGCCGGAGCTGTTCCGTCCTTTCTTTTACGCGAAGCTCCAGTTCATCGCGGGCTTGGCGCAACGCTTCCTCGTCCCGTTTTCGCTGTGTTATCTCCTCGACAATGCAGCCGTAGCCGCCAATATTGCCTTTTTCATCGGGCATGGGATACCAGCTTGCGCTCAAATAGCGCTTGAGACCGGGATTTGATATGCTATTCAATGAAAATTCATGATTTTCAATGGCCTGTCCAGTCTCCAATATCTGTCGCGTTACTTTTCGCACCTCCGGCCATAGAGTCGGTGTTATCTCATGCACGCGTTTGCCGAGATGCTGTTCAACGGAAAAGCCATTGAGCTTCGCGAGCTTCTCGTTGATCATGACATACCGGAGTTTACGGTCGAGGTAGGCGATGCCTATAGGGGCCTGTTTCAACAGGGTGTCCAGGAGGAGGCTGTTCGTTGCCAGCTGCCTCTCGATCTTTTTCCTTTCCGTTACGTCATGCACGACAGAAACTGAGCCTACGATCTCACCGTTGGCTCCCCGTACCGGGGCTGCGCTGACGTCCCGATAACGCGCCCCGCCCTGATCGGGGTTCTGGAATATCTCTTCCTGGCTCGTAATTATTTCCCCCTGGAGCGCACGCAAGGGCGGCGCATCCTCTGGCCGGCGGGCAGACCCGTCAGCGTGGTAAAACTCGAGTTTTTCCAATATCGAAACAAGACTTTTTCCAACGACCTGTTTGCGTCCGAGCCGACGCACAACGGCCTGGTTGACAAGCGTGATGGTCCCACCGGAATCGATGAACCACACCTCTTCCTGTATGCTGTTGATAAGCGCGGAGAAGCGGTCCCTTTCCTTGCGCAGCAGTTCTTCGTTCCTCCTGCGCATGGAAACGTCCCGGACGACCCCGACCCGGTACAAGGGTCTGCCCCTTTCATCCCGTATCAGGTTGAAGCTGTCGGAAAACCATTTGTATTTGCCGGTCTTGGTCCTGAAGCGGTATTCTACAGACCCCGTCACCTCGTTGCCGAGCGATGTACGTTCGATCTCCCTCTGCACATGAAAGATATCATCGGGGTGTATGCGTTCTGCGACCTTTTCAAGGGGCATGTTTGAGAATTCTTCGACCGAAAAACCGGCAAGGGGCTCTATGACCGGGCTCATATAATCGTATCTATCGGTCTGAAGGTTGCGCTGATAAACGATATCGATGGAATTTGCCAGTACAAATTCCAGCCGCCTGTTGGTCCTGTCGAGCGCTTCTTCCACGCGCTTGCGGTCCGTTATATCGAGTACAAGTGAGAGAACGGACAACAATTTCCCATCCGAATCAGGCAGGGCTGAATTATACCACTGGCAGGTTATAACGGAACCATCTTTCCGGTAGTTCCTGTTCTCGTTTATGTTCGTTGTCTGCCGGCCTTCGAGCATCTCTCTGCTTAATGCCGCGATCATGGCCGCGTCATCTTCGTAGACCCATCGAAGGTCTGTGATCTTCTTGCCCAGTATCTCGTCGGCCGTCCATCCGAATATAGCCTCGGCCCTCTTAGACCATTGGATGACCCTGTATTCGGGGTCGAATTCGATCAGGGCCAGCGGGGAGTTGTCGACGTGGCACTTTAGTCGCTTAAGGGTTATTTCAAGCTCGGTGTCTTTTTTCCTCATGGCTTTTTTCTTTATTTTTACTATAATTCGTTTGATTGTTCCAGAAAGATATGAAAAAGTAATTGGAAATGATGCATGGCAGGCAACGTGACGGTTTTTTCGATAAGGCTATCTGGGAGATCAGGCTAAAGGACCTTTCGACCTTTCACGCCATTTTCATCCGGTATGTCAGGATAATAATCCTGGCATCCAGGAACTTCAAGAGCAATGACTCGACACGGACAGCATCGGTCCTGACGTACTATTCAGTTTTGAATTTTGTACCCTTGATAGCTGTCGTGTTCGCTATTGCCAAAGGGTTCGGCTTAAGGAAAATGATCCAGGGCTATATTGTCCAGATAGCACAGACGGTACATCTGAAGCCGGAGATGGCGGATCAGATAATCACCTTCTCCAATTCGCTGCTGCAGCATGCCCGGGGAGGCGTGATCGCCGGCATCGGAACGGTCCTTTTGCTATGGACGGTTATTTCGATCCTGGGAAAGATCGAGGACAGCTTCAACAGGATCTGGGAGGTGAAAAGGCCGCGGTCACTTGTCCGAAAGTTTTCCGATTACATGTCGATCCTCGTGGTGGTGCCGATCCTGCTTGCGGTGTCGGCAAGCGCGACCGTGCTCATTACCGGCCAGCTAAAAATGATAATAGGAGAAATATCATTTTTGGGTACTATAAGCTACGGTGTCATTGTCCTTATCGGGTTTTTACCCTACATTGCGATATGGGCGCTTCTCATCGTGCTCTACATAGTTATGCCAAACACCAAGGTTTCTGTTCGTTCCGGCCTGTTGGCGGGGGTCATCGCCGGTACCGGCTTTCAAATTATCCAGTTCATTTATTTCAAACTTCAGATCGGGATCGCAAGTCATGGCGCCATCTACGGGAGTTTCGCTGCCATTCCGCTTTTTCTTGGTTGGCTCCAGATAAGCTGGATCATAGTTCTCTTCGGTGCCGAGATCGCCCATGCGGCGGAATACGCCGATACATTCGGTTTTCATCCCGATTATTCCAGGATCGGCGGCGCGGCAAGGAGACTGTTCATGCTCAGGGTCTTTCACCTGATGGTGAAACGTTTCCAGGCCGGAGAAAGGCCGCTTCGTGCCCGGCAAATAGCCGACCGGCTGCAGATCCCGGCCAAACTTGTTGAAGACTCCCTCGGCATCTTGAGAGACACGGGGCTCATCATCGAAGTGGTCGACGAAAACCGGAATAATGCCTTTCAGCCCGCAAAGCCCGTTGAAAGTTTGACCGTCAAGGATGTTTTGGACGCGTATGAGAGGTCGGGGGATGAACTGCCGCCGGCAAGATCGACCGCTGAACAGAAAAAATATGATGATATGATAAGGCAGATCTGCAGCACAATGGACGGCCGGGAAAACATGAAGATCAGGGACCTTTAAGGTACGTATTGCCTGCCTTGATATTCTTTCCGCAAAAACGTATCATGGTTTGAGGCTAGGGAAGGTCCCTTGTATTGCTCATAACGAAATGGGGGGAGCGATGTATTTCAAAGATCTGCTTACGTTCAGGGAGGACCAAAAATTGAAACATGCCGTCACCATCGTTTTATTCGTTCTGGTCCTTTGTTTTTGCGTGTCACCGATCAATGCGGCAACGGAAAACTGGACATATATCGATACCGATAGATCGGGCAAATGGTATTACGATAAAGAGAGCCTGGCGGGGACCCGCACAGGGATAGTTGTATTCTGGGTAAAGATCGTTTATTCGAAAGAGCGATTGCGGGAATTGCTATATGAAGAAAAAGCGAACGGCACCTACAAAAAAAGCCATGATTCCTGGGATTACAGCCTGTCCAATTACGCGTGCGAATGTGATAGATTGAAGTGCGGGCTGCAGGGTTCCATCGCTTACAGTGCCAGCGGAGATGTGCTGCACACATTCTCCGCTCCGCCCATTACCGAAAAATGGGAAAAGTTCCGTCCAGGGTCGATCCTCGACAAACTTATCAACGATATTTGCAAAACTAAATAGTTCCGGGACGTTGTTTGCTCAGGGCGGGCACTTGGCGCAGATGGACCTGAACTGCATGGTGCTCAAGTACCTGTCGCCGCGGTCGGGGAAGAGGACAACTATCGTTCCGTGATCGATCCTCTGTGCTACCCTCAACGCTACAGCTGCTGCCGCACCGCTTGACGTCCCCACGAAAATACCTTCCTTGTGTGCGAGGAGCCCGGTCAGTTCGAATGCCTCGCCGTCTTCGACCATTTCCTTCAAATCGAGGTTTTCGGTGTGATATATCCCGGGGACGATGGACTCGCTCATGTTTTTCAGGCCCTGGATCGTATGGCCCATCACGGGCTCGACGCCGACGATCTTTATGGATGGCTTGACGGACTTGAGGTACTTTCCGGTACCCATGAGCGTACCCCCCGTTCCCATGCCCGCTACGAAATAATCGATTTCGCCATCCGTCTGGCGGAATATCTCGGGCCCGGTGGTCTCAAAATGTGCAAGGACATTGTCCGGGTTTTCGTACTGATTCGGCATGTAATATTTTTGTGGTCCATCGCTTAAGAGCATATGCGCCTGCCGGATCGCACCGTCTATGTTCTCCTTCGCAGGGGTAAGGAACACCTCGGAACCCAGGCCCTGCAGTATGAGCCGGCGCTCATTGCTGACACATGCCGGCATGCATAACTCTACACGGTATCCCTTGGCCGCCCCTATCATCGCGATAGCGATGCCCGTATTGCCCGAGGTGGGCTCCAGGATCGTCTTCTGCCTTGTGAGTTCCCCTCTTTCTTCGGCTTTCGTTATCATGTAAAGGGCGGGGCGGTCCTTTACCGAACCCCCGGGGTTGCACCCTTCCAGCTTGCACAGGATCTTGACATTGGGATTGGGATTAATATTGCATAATTCCACGAGTGGCGTGTTGCCGATTGCGGAAAGAATGTTCATCGATATTTACCTCTCGTCACGCTTTGATTCCCGCTCCCGTCATCCCGGCCGGGTACCCTTAAGGGGTGTTGGGGATCCGGTTTATCTAAGAAATTTTAACAGAACGGTGTTCAATGCACAAGTCTAATCAAGGACTTGCAGACGAATGTACGGCTGGGTCCATCCGGCGGATATATTCTTAGAAACAGCCGAGCTGGCAGGCCATTACCTTGATCTTATATTCGTTCAGCAGGTCGCCCATTTCCTTGTATGTCATGCCTTCATCTTCGGCGAGCTTGCGCGCCTGCTGGCAGGAGATCTTGCCGTCCCGTACGTGCGTTTTCACCTTTTCGATCACAACCTGCTTGTCTATCGGTTCATCTCCTTTAACGGGGCAATAGATAACAGGCACCGGGCGATAGGTGGCCCATGACCTGCAACCTCTCTTCTTCTAATGCAATTTTTCAACGAATTCACCGCCAAATGCGGCTGCGCGGTCGAGTTCGCCAGGCCCCGGCTGCCACAACGCTGAAAGAGGATCGTGAACGATCTCGAACCCAGCCTTCTCGAGCCCTTCGTTCAGTACTTTCACGGATTCGCCGCTCCATCCATAGCATCCAAAGGCGGCAGCTTTCTTTTTCTTGAACTTAAGGCCGGTTATCATTTCCATGAGAGAGCCCATTGCGGCCAGTATGCCCCGGTTTATTGTAGGTGAACCCAGAAGTACGCCTTTAGATCTGAATATCTCGGTTACGACATCGTTAATATCGCTTCGGGCTATGTTGAAGATCTTTACGGTCAAGCCTTTGTCCGTGGCTGCTATGCCCCCGGCTATAGCCTCGGCAAGCCTGCGTGTCCCGTTCCACATTGTGTCGTAAACGATGGTCACCTGGTTTTCCTGGTAATCTGCGGCCCATTTCTGGTACTTCTGGACGATCTGCAGGGGGTCCTTGTGCCAGATCACGCCGTGACTGGGGCAGATCGCATTGACGGGGAGGTTGAGCGCAAGAACATCGTTTATCTTCCGTGTCACGAGAGGCGAAAAAGGCGTAAGTATATTGGCGTAATACTTGAACGCTTCTTCGAAAAGCTCTGATTGCACGACCAGGTCGTTGAACAGGTGTTCCGTGGCATAATGCTGTCCGAACGCATCATTGGAAAAAAGAATGGCGTCGCCCGTGAGATATTCCATCATTGTGTCCGGCCAGTGCAGCATCGGCGCCTCGATAAATACCAGTTCCCTGGAACCGAGATCGAGCCTGTCGCCCGTTTTAACGACCTGAAAATTCCAGTCCTGATGATAGTGCCCTTTCAGCGATTTTACACCGTTCGCGGTGCAGTAGACCGGTGTGCCGGGGGCGATCGCCCGCATGAGTTCCGGCAGGGCCCCGGAATGGTCCATCTCGGCATGGTTCGCTATGACATAATCGATACTGGCAGGGTCGATCACGGTTTTCAGGTTTTCGACGAACTGTTCTGCAAAAGGCAGCCACACCGTATCGATAAGGGCAGTTTTCTGGTCCCGCACAAGATAGGAATTGTACGATGACCCCCGGTGGGTCGAATACTCCTCCCCGTGAAATTTCCTCAGTTCCCAGTCAATTTTACCTACCCAGTAAACATTTGGAGCTATTTCGAATTTCATATCAACCTCCTGAAAGTGGGTAACAGGTAATGAGTTGCAGGTGACAGGAAACCCCATTGCCCATCACCCATAACCCATTACCAGATCCTATTATACCACCGGATGGAATTTTCTAAGCCACTCCTGGATGCGGCAGCATTCCAACGGAAGGGTTCCGCAGAAGCCGGATTCCTTTTTATCGGGGCATGCCGAGCATATATGCCAGTGGCCACAATCGACGCCTGTCATCAGGGATGCATCGCATTCGGTGCACCACAGGTACCCGCAGATACAGCACAAGCCCACGGTGGCGTCATTGATGGTCTCGACACTCGAGCAATCCATCGTATTTGAGTCTCCGCAATGGGGACACGAACCTGCCGTATTGTCCCTTTCAGCATTTCTATTTTTTTCGACGGCCAGGAGGAGTGCATTTTGTATATCGTCATGAAGAAATTCCCACATCCTCAGGAGACTGCCCGATACCGCCTTACCCATAGATAACCACCTTCCCCGGTAGTAAAGATATGGAGGGTATTGTAACATAGAAGAAATGAGCGGACAATGACATTGCGTTTTATCCTGAGGTCTGGTCCGATTTTCTACCTGTTCCTGAACATCCCATCTTCGTAAATCACAATTTCCCTGCCGTTGGTCAAATGAGCAGTTACCGTCTTTGGTTCCGTGTTGACAAGGTCCCAGTGCAGGGCCGAGTCGTTGAAACCGAGCCGGATCTTCATCTCCCTGTTTAACCGCGCCGGATTACCGCTGAACGTATCGCTGTACGACGAGCCGAGGGCGAGGTGGCAATTGCCAAAGGTGCCTCCAAAGTTTTCGTCAAACAGTGTATCTGCCATAAAGCGGTCGATCAGGGAAAATCGCTTGTCGGTGAGCGAAAATTCGCCGACCCGGGAGGCTCCTTTATCCATTGCAATCTGCTTTTTCAGGAATTCCCCGCCTTTTTTCGCGTCCGCTTCGACGACCTTCCCCTTTTTGAATACCAGGCGCACGCCCTCGACGTAATTACCGCTGCGAAAAGAAGGCAGGTTTGCATAATAAACGCCTTCGGTCCCGCGAAAGTCTGGGGACAGGAAAACCTCGAAGCTCGGTATGTTATGACCTGAAACACCCGCCCATTTCCGTTTGTCTCCAGGCGTTATGACAAGATCCATGCTGCTCGAGACTATGCGGAAATATTTTACCTTAAGGCCGCTCAACCATTTCTTGACCTCTGTCGCCTGTGCATGTACATCTTCCCATTTCCGGACCGGGTCCTCGAGATCGAGGAAGCATGCTTTTTTGATCTGCCCGGCATACGTTGAAAGCGGCATCTTTGCCTGTTTCGCAAGGCCCGGCGTCGGGTAGGTACATAATGTCCAGCTGTATACGCCTTTTTCTTCCCTTTTATCCATTATTTCCCGAAACGGCTTGCGCGCAACCAGCACCTGGCCTATCCGGGATGGGTCGATATCCTTAAGGTGCGTGAGCGACCCGGGTGCACGAAGAAAGATCCTCCCGTTCAGTGCCTGGTACAATTCCTTGTCGCCCGGCGGCAGGTATTTGAGCTGCGATGCGCTTGCCATTTCATAAAAGGAATGTTCCATTGCATTGGTGAGCCCCATGCGCTGGATCGGGTACATGCCCCTTTCCAGGACCTTGCGATAGAGTATCTCGGCCAGGTTGAGGGCTGCAGGGTCATACTGGACAAGGATAACGTCACCTTTCTTGAATGAGTCTTTCCGGGCGGTCGACAATCCCCAGAACAGAACGTCTGCATATTTTTCCAGGGTTTCTTTATCAAACATGATTTTCCTCCTGTCCGGCCAACATCTCCCTCACGATATACGTGCCGTCGTGTGCATCATTCTGAGAATACCTGTGCCGAAAAGATGAATATTCTGGCCCCCTTATCCTTCCATGCATCTTCGGGCAACCCAGCTTTCGAGCACGTATTACGGAGGAATTCCTCCCTGTTCCACTTGTAATGCGTTGCTACCTGGGGCAAAAGAAGGCCTGAATAGCCGTCCTTCATTATATAGAGGCCATGCCTGCCGACCTCGATCTCGTTCGGCGTCTTGATCGGCTTCAACGGGGAAAGCACGGATATCTCGATCGATATATCCTTGATCTCATCATCTGCCACAGGGCGAAACCTCGTATCACGCGATGCCGCCGCTACGGTCATTTCAACGACGGACCGGTTGAGAGGGGCAACGGGTTTTATAGACCCTATGCATCCCCGCAATTGCCCGTGCCTGTTCAGGGTGACGAAAACCCCCGATCTTTGGGTGAGCCGGCCTTCTTTGATATCGATGTGCGGGACTGTTTTCGATGTGACATATTCGTCGAGGGTCTTTCGCGCAATGGAAAGGAGCTTCTTCTTCTCTAAGCCGGTAAGGGGAGGGAGGTCCCTGTGGTCGGATTGTGCGAATAGCACCGAACCATACCCGACAACCCGCGACCTGTCCCCGGCTGTATCACCGGAATTTGCGTAGCCGAGGACCTGCGCTTCCCCTCCGATATCACGCGTCATCTTCATGGCCGCAAGTACGGCCGGAGCGCCGCACAGCTCGTTTTCCTTTGCCGCGATGCCGCCGTAAAGCGCCTCCCATGAAAGGCCCTCTATCTGCCGCAAGGTCGAAATGTCCATTGTCTTCGCGGTGTTGTACGAGTAATAATGGGACATATCTGATGATACGACCAGCACTGTCCTGCCTTTGTTCCTGCTCATTATTCCTTTTAGAATTTCTGACAGTTTAACGATGCCTTCCTTCTGGATGCGCCCTGTGAGCAGCGGGACAATCTTCAAGTCTTTGAACGTCCTCTGGAGGAAGGGAAGCTGCACTTCGAGGGAATGCTCCCCATCAAAGACGGAGGGCACTTGTTTTATGGTCCCGCCGGATGCCGCCAGGCTTTTCACCATGGCGGAGTCGATACTGACCCGGCCGAGCGGGGTTTCCCAACTGCCTTCAGGATACACCGCCACTCCATCGAAAGAGGCCCGGTGACTTGAGCCGAGAAGTATCACCGTCTTTGCTTTTTGCCCCTTGAGGGCCGCGTACGAACATGCCGCAACCTGGCCGGAATATACGTATCCCGCATGAGGTGCAATGACCGCGAATGTCCCGGGCGAACCTTCACATCCTTCGGAAGCGGCATTTTTGAGGTAGCGGTCTACAAGCGTTTCAAGCTCATGACGGTCGGCAGGATAAAAGGAGCCGGCGAAGGCAGCTTTTTTCACCACTGCGCCGGATTGGCCCGCATCCGCAGCAAGGCTGGAAACGAAGAGCAGGGTGACCGCCGCACACAGTGCCAGAAAAATGGTGGCGCTTTTCCTCAATGTTTTTATCGGCTCCATATTCCCCCTATCCGTGTCGAGCAGTCCGGACATTTTCCGTCCTTTATAACGTTTGCGAGGATGTTATAACCCGATCTCTGCACGAGAAGCTTCCTGCATTTCGGGCAGTATGTATTTTCTCCCGGATGACCGGGTACATTTCCTATATACGCGAACTTGAGGCCCGAGGCAATGGCTATCTCCCGTGCACGTTCAAGGCTTTTTGTCGGTGTTGGCGACACGCCGGTCAATTTATACATGGGATAGAACCGGGAAAAGTGGACGGGAATATCGGGCCCCGCCTCCTTGACGAGCCATCTGCACATCCCGGTTATCATTTTCTCATCGTCGTTGTATCCCGGCAGGACAAGGTTAGTGATCTCCACCCATACGCCGGACCGCCTGAGGGTCCTTATCGTGGCGAGTACGGGATCGAGTTCACCCTCGCACATCTTCGCATAGAAAGATGACGAAAAGCCTTTCAGATCGATATTGACCGCGTCCATGTATTGACAGAGCTCTTTCAACGGCCCCTGGTTGATATAACCGTTGGAATGCGACACGTTCAATATGCCGCGCTTCCGTGCTATTTTCGCGATATCGAACATGTACTCATAGAAATTAGACGGCTCGGTATAGGTATAGGCGATGCTTTTACAACCCTTTTGCACGGCAGCGTTCACAACATCATCCGGGGACATCGTCATGTTGTTCGTTTCAACGGGGGATGCCTGGGATATCTGCCAGTTCTGGCAAAACTTGCAGCGCAGGTTGCACCCGGCACACGCGAGGGAGAGAGAATATGTCCGGGGAAGGACATTGAAAAACGGCTTTTTTTCAATGGGATCGACGTGAACCGAGCACGGTGAACCGTAACCGAGCGAAAAGAGTCTGCCCCCGATGTTCTTGCGGGCCCGGCAGAATCCTGTTTCACCATCGGGGAGGGTGCACTGGCGCGGACATAGAACACATTCCACCGTCCTCGACGAACCAGAGCTCTTTTTGTAAAATCGCGCTTCGTGGTATTGCGTTGCCGACACTGCGCCGGTTGTACGGGCATTCAGGGAGAACAAAAGCGGCGCGAGAGTGGCGACCTTTATGAAATCTCGTCTTTTCACCGTGACCGTCTTTGCAAAACTTGTAAATCCTCTGCTATTATACTATTTTCTCCGCGCAGTTAACAGCATAAGAATGCCGCAGCCCTTGATCGCGAAAAGAAAAAGACAGGTTTTTGTGAGTCCCACGAGAGGGAAGAGAAAAAAGCCGCCGGCGATCCCTCCCATAAAACCCCCGACAAGATCCACACCGTATATGGGGCCCACCGCCCGCCCCGGTGACCGCATCTTTCCGTAGACCCCTACCGCCACGGGGAATTCTATTCCCGCAAAGAATCCCGACACGAAAAGCAGGGTGAAGAACAAGAAGCGCAAGGATAATTGATCCAGCTTTTGGAACGCACCAGGCATGAGAAATAAGGCGGGCACGACAAGACACACAGCCGCCAGGGCCGTTTCTGCACCCGCCAATGCGCGTACGGGTGTGAGGAATTTTTTCGAAAATGCCCTGGCCGTCAGGGCGCCGGTGGCCATACCGGTCATGAGCATCGTTATCAGCATGCCTATTTCGTGGAAGACGTAACCGGACCTTACCTGATATACAAAAATGAGCAATAATTCTAGCACCATGACGGAAAAGCCCGTTGTCAACGTCACAAAAAGGACGGGGACCGTGCTACGCCTCTTCCGGAATGCAAATGCTGCAGCAGCCAGACCTGCGCTCAGCATCAGGAACGATGCCGGACCGTATTTCTCAAGCCCTCTGAAAATGTTTTTCGACGAAGGGTTGTGGAGCGCGTTGTCGAAGGCGAGCGCGTAATAGAGACCCATCGGGGCAAGATCATGATTGGTCTTTGCCCGTGAGGTCTTGATCTCTGATTGGAGCCATTGAATTTTTTCCGGGTCGAGACGGTAGGTAAGGTGCGGCAACGAAATGAGCCGTGTTGACAGGGCAAAGCTCTGAAGCCTTTTATCGAGCCGGGGTATCGCCAGGTTGATGGCCGTTTTAGAAGAAGACATGAGGAAGATGTTCTCTTCGCCGGGTATGACAGCGACATTGCCGAAGATACCACCCGCAGTGAGAAATATGGACGCGTTGATGTCCCTGAGTTCCCTGTCGTAGTAAGCGAGCGAGCCGGGCAGGGTGAATATGAAGATGCCGTCGGGTTTAAGAATGTCCCGTATTTCGCCGAAAAATTCGGAGGTGAAGAACCTGTTAGCCTGGAGCGTGCGGGGTGCCGTAATGCCGGAAAGGATAATATCGTATCTGCCCTGGGTTTCTTTCACGAATCGCCTTCCGTCGGCATAATGCACCTTGACGCGGTTATCGTTGAGCTCGTACCGGACTAACCCCGACTGGACGGACGCGATAGCCTTGAGGTACGCCGGGTCTGCCTCGACGTAATCGATGTGCCGCAAGGTCGGGTACTTGAACATTTCGCTCATGACCCCGCCCGGGCCGCCGTGGATGATAAGGACATCCTGTGGTGACCCCTGGGCCAGGCCAGGTATGTGCACTATCTCCTCGACGCGGACGATATCCGGTATCGGCAGGGTGGCTGTCGGGATGCCATCGGAGAAAAATGTGTATTGCTCCTGCTCCCTCGTTATGACTATGTTCTGATAGGGGGAGTTCTTATATGACACGATAGAGCGGCCGTGCCACTCGGCATCGATGGACTTAGCCTCGATGGCGCTGTCAAGACGAAAGGCCACGAGCAGTACTGCCGCGATAACGAAGATAAGGCTTGCTGCGGCGGCCATGTTGCGCTGCCGGGCATTTTCGATGCCGGTCGCACCGAGGACGAAGCAGGCGACCGACATAATACCGAGCACCAGGCACGATATACGCATCGCATAAAGCTGTGTTATGAGGACATAGCTCACGATGAGGCCGCCGATGATAGTTCCGGCCATTTCAAAAAAATAGGTTCGCGCCGCAGCCGTCCCGGCAGATGTATTTACATGTTCATAGATACGGCACGATGCGGTGAAGGAAAAACCGTGGAGAAGAGAACACGGCATAAATATCACCAGGGATGAGGCAAAGACCAGGTTGATACCGAGGGACATCTCCGGCGGCAGGCCCATCAGTATTTTCAGTGTCCGTATCGTTATGATCGTCGCCGGAAAGAAAAGAGTGAACAAAAGGTTTGCTGCAACGAGGCCCCGGGGAACTGCCGTATCTTTTCGAGGCAGGCGGCCTCCGGCATATGCCCCGAGGGCCTCCCAGATGACCCAGGAACCTATGATCATTCCGATGGAAAGTTCATTTCCTCCATAAATGATAAGGCATTCTCTGATCAGGACGGTCTGGGCGACAATCCCGGAAAAACCAAGGACAAACAACGAAAAAACGAGCGCCGCAAGCATTTTACTACAATAGCGGATATATTCATGAAACACAAGCCGGGGCTCAACACATAGAAGATAGAACCTTTTTTTGTTATAATGGGTGCGGGGGAGTTTTTGAGGAACCAAAGATTCACTCTTACGATCATTGTCCTCCTTGCTGTTTGTGCAGCGGGACTCGCTGTCCTTGCCGGGACGCCCCTTCTTCTTCGAACGGTTGGGCTCTTGAGTTCCCCGCTTTTCGGATATGACCTCGATGCGGAGTCATTTTTCTTCTATCCTCTCGTTAAGGCTGAACTCAAAGGTTTCACTGTCACCGATACGCGCGGCAAAAATTTTATCTTTACAAGTTCCCGGCTCACGATCGATACGACACCGAAAGGTGTCTTCAAGGGCGATATCGAAAAGGTCCTGCTCAGGGACGCAAAGATACGAATCCGTCTGGGTGACAAGAGACAGACCGAAACCGACCTGTCATTTATCAAGAAGATACCGTCGGTACGTCTGCTTACCATGGAGAACGGGGAATTCACCCTTTTGTTCAAAGGATCGGGCGCACGGATACGTTTCACGAAGATCGATCTTACGGTAAAGGATTTTTCGCCCGAACACGGCGGGGCCCTTTCATTCACCGGCCTCGTCAATATCAATGAACCGGGCAGGTCGGAATTCTTCGCGACGGGAAGGTGTAAAGGCACACTCCAACTGACGGGGATATTTCCAGATATACTGGGAAAAGGTCTTGTTGAATTGGAGATCGGAGCGGTTACAGCGGGCAAGGTCACCATGAAGGACATGAAATTCACCATGCCTGTTCAATTCGGAAAAGACCAGGTAAATATCGCAGGGTCGACCCTCGGTATTGAAGAATTTTCACTGATGAAAGACGACGGGAAGGCCATACTGAAAAAATCCCTTATCGGGATAAGTGCACAGTACCAGACAAAAACCGGCAACCTCGTGTCCGACACTATCCGGATCACCATGCCCGGTGTGGGGTTGTTGAGCGGTGCCGTTCGTCTTACCCTGAAAGGGGCAATGCCCATACATGCATCGTTGGAAACGAAGGACCTCAATTTCTCGAATCTTTTTTCAATGGCAAAATCCCTGATGCCCCAGGAGGAGGCAAGGAAATGGTCGATCCAGGGTCAGGGTTCCTTAAAAGCCCGTATGACAGGGACATTTTCCGGCAGATCGCCCTCTCTTTCCGGAAGCCTCACGATGGACATAAAAAAGGGCGGGTTCGCATCACCCGACGGCTCAAAAGCCGCACAGGGGATAAACGGCCTTATCATCATGCACTTTGCGCTTCCGCAGGGAGAGAAAGACGGATCGCTCAAGGTATCATCACGGATATCGTCCGGGGAATACCTCTGGGGAAGGTATTATAAAGATCTTTCCCGGGACCCTGCGAGCTTTTCGACCAATGCCGACATACTGACTAAAGGAAAGGCCGGGTCGCGTATCAAAGGCGTGTGCGACCTCTTCAATACCGGGCACTACGCATATGACGGTCATTTTGGCAAAGATGGCTGGCGGTTCCATGTAAACGCCCGTGACGTGGTGATAAGCAGGATCTTCTCGGATTTTCTATCCCATTATCTCGCCGAGATCGTACCGCCGCTCAAGGGGATCGAAACCGACGGAAGATTGAGTGCCGACATCGCGGTAACGTCTGTCGGTAAAAAACTCGCAGCCCGCGGCACTGTCAAGCTCACGAGAGCATCACTTAAACTTCCGGCAATGTCGCTCGACCTCAAAGGTCTCGATATGGATGTTCCTTTTGACCTTGCAGCCGGAGGGGACACGGGCGCGGAGTCGAAAAGCGACCGTTCCAACCTGGGCTGGATCACGATCTTCGGATTCAGAAAAGGTGAATATACCCTGCCTGAACTAAAAATACCCGTTATCGCGTCAGGGAGCGATATAGCCGCGACAGGTGTGATTTCTGTGCCCTTTTACGGCGGTGCTGTGCGTATACAGAACCTCGTGGCAAGAGATGTTCTCGGTGCATCGCCCCGGTTGTCTTTTGCCGGATCGGTAGGCGGCATCGACCTTCCCCGGCTCCTTAACGATCTGACCGGGCTTGCATTTCCCGGGACCGCGAAAGCGCGCTTCCCGATGATCGCCTATCAGGACGGGGAATTGAAGACCGAGGGCGGTATGTCCATCGATATGTTCGGGGGCAGGATCGAAGCGCTCGATATGTATGTCAAAGATCTTTTTGCGTCTTCGCGAAAGATAGGGGGCGACATCGTGTTCAACGACATAGACCTCGGCAAAATGACCGAGACGATAAAGATCGGCAAGATAACCGGGATCGTCCGGGGCTCAGTGAAAGATCTTCGGATCGAATACGGCCAGCCGTCTCGTTTTGTTTTCGACCTCGATACCGTGAAAAAAGGGGGTGTTCCGCAGAGGGTCTCCGTTGACGCTATCGAGAACATATCGATACTGGGTACCGGCTCAGGCGGCATAGGGGCGATCCTGAAGAGCGGGCTCAATAAGTTCTTCAAGGATTACCCGTATAGCAGGATCGGCATCCGGTGCACGCTGGAAAATGATAATTTCAATATCAGGGGGAAGATCATTGAAGGGGGCACGGAGTACCTGATACGAAGGGCCTTTTTACGCGGGATCGATGTCGTGAACAGGGACCCCCGCAATGTGGTAAGCTTCAAAGACATGCAGGAGAGGATCGGCAGGGTATTCCATAAGGGCGAGGACGGATCGGGCCCGACGATAAAGGTCAATTAAGGAGTTATAAGGAGGATAAAATGGCTAGAAAATTGCGTCACCTTGCATTGAGCTTCATGATGTTGTTTGCGGCATGTGTCACTGTCAACATATATTTCCCTGCCGCGGCTATTCAGAAGGCGGCCGACGAGATCGTCGAGGACGTGCGCGGAACCAAAGATCAGAAGCAGCCCGAGGAAAAAAAGAATGACAAGCATAGCGGTCTTCTCGATTCTGTCAAAAAGTTCATCGGGCCTTCAGAGGCGCATGCACAGATCAATATAGAGATCTCTACGCCCGCCATACGCAGCCTGAAGCAGGCGATGAAGGACAATTACCCGCAGCTTAAGAACTTTTATGACAAGGGGGCCGTCGGAGAGAACAATATGGGCCTTCTGGAACCCAAAGACACGGGAGGCCTCAACCTCAAGGAGAAGGCCGATCTCAACAGGATAATGGCCCAGGAGAACAATAACAGGAACGCCCTCTACAATGAGATCATGATAGCGAACAAGCTGGGCGCTGATTCACTGCCCAAGATCCAGAAGATATTTGCAAATAGCTGGAGGGATAAATCGCAGCCCGGCTGGTGGATACAGAACGACCAGGGCGGATGGCAGAAGAAATAAGTGATGCGCAATTACCTTTTGTTCGTCATCCAGGGCTTCGGAGACTGTGTCGCAATTCCCAGACGTCGTCATTCCGGCATTGTGTGCACGTGTGGACAGGGGGAAAATAATTGTGAGACAGCCTTCAAGCCCTGGATGACGGCGGTGTGTTTTTTTAAATGTGTGTCTTTCCAGGAGGAGGTTGAATGAATATTAAGGGTGTTTTGCCCGGGATTGCCGCCATGTTGGCCGTCATGATCCTGGTTTCATGTGCCGGGGTTTCGATAAGCCCCGCAGTCAGGGCGGACTTCAATGCAGGGCTCGATCTCTTTAACCAGGGAAAATTTGAAAGCGCCCTGCCTTTTTTTGAGAAGGCGGTGGCCGCGGAGCCTGAGTATTATGAGGCCCAGCTTTATCTTGGCAGGACGTATCTCAGCATGAAACAATACGGGAAGGCCGCTCCACACCTGCGCAGGGCTTACCGCCTGTCCCCCGAGGATTTTAAATCACAGGCATTCGACATCCTCATCGATGCGCTTATGGGCGCCGCTTTTTCGGAACTGGGAAAAGGCAATTTCGAAAGCGCACTGACGTATGTTCGGGAGATCATGTCTGCCGACCCAAAAGGCAAAAAGATCAAGGATGATATGTCCAATGCTCTCGTTGCAGTGGCAACCGGGTTGGCCCGCAAGGGTGAGGTCCGGGACGCCGTGGACCTTTTTCGTGATGCAATTAAGGAGAACCCGGACAATATAAAGGCGTACCTGGGCCTTGCGAAAGCCCTGATAAAAAGCGGCGCCATAGCCGAAGCGATCGAAAATGCGCAGAAGGCACTTTCCCTCGACCCGACGAGCAATGAAACCCTGAACGTCTTAAAGGAAATACTGCAATAAAATGTAAGGGGTGGGGAGTAAGTAGTTTTAAAAACCAATAAATGTAAGGTTTCTTCTCCTTACCCCTTGCTGTTCACTCCTTACTCAAATTTTTTATTTAACCTGAGCCGCTACCGTTTTCTCCAGAATCATCTTCGCCAGGGCCAGTTTCTTATATTCTTTCTTGACCTTTTTCATATCCCCGGCCAAGATCGCCTTGTGCAGGTCGCCTTCCAGTTCGGCCACTTCGAGAAGCTTGTAATAATCCAGCGATTCCTTGAGATGGGCAATGACTATCTTGCCCGTAATGAGCGGATGATTGTTTGTCACGTTGGCATCCTTGAACCGTACGCCATGTTCCAGTTCGACCTCGAGACCTTTACGGAATTCCTCGGGGTCAATATTCATCTTTGTCTCGTTGACTGCGTCTAAGATGGCCTTCGCTTCTTTCGGCAGTACTTTGGCCGTTTTCAGTTTAGCCCAATCCCTGATCTTGAGTTCCTTGCAAAATTTCGTTACCTCCGCTTTTGTAATATATTCCGGTATCTTCATAACTCCCCCTTCCTTGATGTATGTATCTCGAGGCATTTTATCATATCTGTAAATTTGTACAAGTACGGGACCGGCATTGAATTCCGAAAACACTGCCCGTCTTGGGTCGACGAAACACATGTATTGCCCGGCCGACGAAAATGATTAGTATGTCCAAAGACAGCCGAAGACGAAAAGGAGGTTGCAATGGATATTTCCAAAGACAGGGAGTTCCAAAAAGTGACCGGAATAAGCAGGCGTCAATTGCTGGGGTCAGGGGCCTGCCTTATCGCCGGAGCATCGCTCTTGTTTTCGAGGACCGCGGCAGGCATCACACCTGAATGGAGCGCTCCGTCAAACGGCAGCACCGATCCCTATCCTATCCCCTGGCTCGATAAGAACGGGAGCCACAACCAGTCGCCCGGACCGGGTATGGAACCATCAAGCATCTATCATTTCAAGGGACACGTGGCGCGGTGCAACGGCTTCACGGGAATCGGGACCGACAGTCAGAACAACCGGGTAACATTCGGCGCTCCGAGTACGGATTTTTCCTTCATGGAAGGGGAATATTTTGCGGCCCGGCAGGAACGGAGAGGCGCGTTTTCCCATATATGACTGACCCTTTTTGAAGGCCCGGCGGTCGCCGGAGGAAAAAAGATCCACGATTTTCATCCTGCCATAGCACCATCAGGACTTTATTGGGTTGCGCCCGTGCCTAAAGGCAGCCTCACGTTATCTCCCGATGGAAGGCAGGCAACGCTTGAACTCATTGCGGCAGTGATCGATCAGCCGAAATGGCCCGCCTACGAAGCTCCCTACTTGCCTGCGGTCATGAGCCTCAAAGTAGTATGGAAGGCCACGGACGAAAAGGTACTCATCAATGACAAAGAGAAGCATTTCCGGTTTGAGGGGTTCCGCGCGATCGCGCAGGCTGAGGCAAGAGTGAGTGTGCCATCGCTCGACTTCTCTTGGAGATCGGATCCTCTGAAGACATCGCACGCCGAATTTGCCATTATCGGAACGGAGGTTAACGGAAAATACTTTGACGAATACGAAAAGTCCTGATCCTTAAAAGGGTGTTACATCTCGATCCGTGTGGTGACCCCATGGAGCCTGTTTGCGGGGAGGTCGTGAAACTGCACAAACGGAGGGGCCAACCTTTTCATTATCGCGAATATTTTCCATAGGAAATTGTGGGTATGGATCTCCTCGAGACCGTAAAATATACCCTTTTCATATTTGAGACCTGCCTGTTCAAAGATCTTCTCGATATCGACCACTTCCATGTATCCCATCTGGATCTCGAAAGACCGTAATCCAGGCGCAAGATCTTCTTTGAAAAAGCTCTTCACCCCGAAGGGTTCGTTCAAAGTGGTAATAGAAACCAGGATATTCTCGTCGTAGACAATATTGTTCATGAACATTGTGTGTACTATATACGCCGGTATTTTCCGGATGCTGCGGGTGAAGAAAAGGGCCGTCCCCTTTATTTTGTTGAGTGTCTGATAGACCTCGTTGTAGCTGTGCAGAAAGATTTCGGCGTCCAGCGGGCGGATCCGTCTGTAAAGTTTTCGCTGGCCCGCCGTGTAGATCATGATCATGGCGAGCGGAATGGACGCTATGACCAAAGACCAGTATCCCCCATGCGGGATCTTGTAAAAGTTCGAACTCAAGAACGTCAGGTCGACCAGCACCACGAATATAGCGACCCCGGCCTTCGCATATTCCTTCTTGAGCCAGAAGATCGAAGTGATCAGGATGCCGGTTATCGTCATATCACCGGTCACGGCGAGGCCGTATGCGGCCGCCAGCGATTTGGACTGTTCAAAAAGGAACATGATGAACAGGACGGAAACGAGAAGGAACCAGTTGACGAACCCGATATAGATCTGCGAGCGCAGTTCCTTGGACGTGTAATCGATGCGGAACATGGGCATGAGCCGTGTATTGATGCCCTGGTAAACGATGGAGAACATACTGCTGATAATTGCCTGAGATGCAATGATTGTTGCCATGATACTGAGAATGAGGAAGGGTATGTAGAAAAAAAATGACTGGTAAAAGACCATGCCGAAAAGTATCGTCGACGAATGGGTGGGGTTATTCAGGATGAAAGCTCCCTGGCCGAGATAATTGAGCAGGAGGCAAAAGAATACAAAGTACCAGGCCCGTAGTATCGGTTTTCGCCCCAGGTGGCCCATATCGGCGTACAGCGCCTCGCCCCCGGTCGCGCACAGGATGACCTCTGACAGGACAAAAAAACCGGCCATACCGTTTTGATACAGGAATTTGATCCCGTACCAGGGGTTTATTGCTTTCCAGATACAGGGAACTTTGATGATGGACAGAATTCCAAAAACGGCAATGGCCACGAACCATACAAGCATCAGAGGCCCGAATGCCACGGCCACTTTTTCCGTTCCTTTTCGCTGAAAGGCAAAGAGAACTATTGCGATCACGGACGCTATGATGGTAAGAAGCTGCGGTTTCATGCCCTCGAGCCCAGGTATGAGGAGCAAACCCTCGACCGCGCTTAAAATACTTATGGCAGGTGTTATAACGCCGTCTCCGAAGAGAAGGGATATGCCGATGAAGGTCATTATCGTTACGAAGGTGGCCCCCCGGCCCGCCTTGAGAAGACGGATGAGCTGCCCTCTGAGAACGATAGTCCCGCCTTCGCCTTTCTCGCCGAGGCTCATCGCAAGCCAGGCATACTCCACCGAAACAAGAACTATCAGGGTCCATATAATGAGGGACACGACCCCCGTAACATTGGGTATGGTAGGCTTGAGCAGGAGAAAGATGACGGTGAGTGTGTATATCGGACTTGTGCCGATATCCCCGAAAACCAGCCCCAGGGATTTGATCACATCTTTTACATCTTCGAAGAATTCCTGCTTTCCATTATTCTTCCCGGGCTTTCCGTCTTTTTCCATCAAACGTGTATGGTATCTTAGAATAGCTCCGAATTTCAATAACGAAGTCTCCTGCGGGCACCAAAAAGTGCAGGGCCGCGAGGAGCGCCCCCCAGTTTTTTACACCCTCCTCATTCTTTGAATAACCGGAGCCTGAGCGAATTGCTGACAACCGAGATCGAGCTTACAACCATTGCGGCGGCACCGTATATCGGCTCGAGCCTGATCCCGAAGAAGGGATAGAGCGCGCCGAATGCTACAGGTATACCGAGGACGTTATAGATGAAAGCCCAGAAAAGGTTCTGCCTGATGATCCTGATCGTTCTTTTTGATAGCCTTATAAGGCTTGCCAGCCGCGACAATTGACCTTTCATCAGGACCACGTCGGCCGATTCGATCGCTATGTCGGTGCCCTTTCCCATTGCCACACCGATATCCGCCGCAGCCAGTGATGGTGCGTCGTTTATGCCGTCACCGACCATGATGGTTATCCCCTTTTTCTTGAAATCTTCGACAATTGACGCTTTTTTGTCCGGGAGGATCCGATAGAAATATGTGTCGATCCCAACCCGCTCGCTTATCGTTCGCGCCCCGTTCTGGCTGTCACCGGTTATCATCACCGGTTCGATGCCCATGGCCTTGAGGTCCCTGACGACGCCCGCCGATTCTTCCCGCACAGTATCACTGAAGGTGAGAAGCGCTATCGGTCCGGAATCGTTCCAGAGAATGACCGGCGAGGCAGCCGAGTTCTCTTTCGCCTCATACAGGCGTGATACCTTGTCTTCAAGGTGTCTGCCTTCTTCTTCATAGAAGGTCCTGTTCCCCATCCGGTACGGAACCCCGTCTATTGCGCCCATGATCCCCCTTCCTGCCATGGCGCCGAAATTATCGACAGCAACCGGCGGTATGTCCAATTCCTGTGCTTTTTTTCTTAATGCCTCGGAAAAAGGATGTTCAGATTGCCGCTCGAGGCTAAACGCTACCCGGAGTATGTCTTCTTCATTATAATGATCAAGGGGAATTATTTCCGCCAGAACGATCGTGCCTTCCGTAAGGGTCCCTGTCTTATCGAAAAGTACATTTCGCGTCTTGTTCGTAAGTTCGAGGGCCTCGGCGCTCTTGATAAGGATGCCTCTGCGTGCGCCTGCTCCGGTTGCGACCATGATCGCCGTCGGGGTCGCAAGGCCCAGCGCACACGGGCACGCTATGATAAGGACGCTTACGAATGAAAGGATGGCGTTTGTTATTCTTGGTTCCGGTCCGAGGAAGAACCACACGAGAAAGGCGCAAATACCGATTGCTATGACAATGGGGACAAATACGCCCGCCACCCTGTCGGCGAGGCGCTGGACGGGTGCTTTCGTGAATTGTGCTTCTTCGACAAGACGTATTACCTTTGCGAGGACCGTGTCGGAGCCGATACGGGTCGTCCTGATGGTGACAGACCCTTTGCCGTTGATAGTCCCGCCGATCACCTCATCTCGAGGCCCCTTGTGGACGGGCATGCTTTCTCCCGTGATCATCGATTCGTCGACATACGTGTTCCCCTCGATAACGGTCCCGTCTATGGGCACTTTTTCTCCAGGCCGTATGAGGACCATATCGCCGACCTCGAGAGAATCCGTAGGGACCCGGTTTTCAACCCCGTCTCTTAAAACGATGCACTCCTTCGGCGCGAGTTCATAGAGCAGTTTGATAGCCGTGTACGTTCTCGTTTTGGCCTTTGACTCGAAATACCTGCCGAGGAGGATGAGGGAGATTATTGTGGCGCTCGAATCGAAGTATGTCATCGTCGACACTCCGGCTGCGCTTATGACGTGGGGGAAAAATGTAACGAAAGAGCTGTAAAAAAAAGCGGCAGATGTGCCTACGGAGATGAGCGTGTTCATGTCCGCCGTAAAATGTTTCAGGCCGGTGAGGGCCGACCTGTGGAACCTGAGGCCAAAATAAAACTGAACGGGCAGGGCAAGCCCGAGGAGGACAAAGTTATTATAAGGCAGGACCATCCACATCGAAAAGACCATAATGATGACGCTGAGCGAGATAGACCAGGTAAAGTCTTTCCGTAACTCGGCCTCTTCCTTCTTTGCGCGGACCGTTATATCGTCCTCTATATCAACATCGTACCCGATATCGCGGATGCGGGATATCACTTCCTTCAGTTCCAGATCGCGTTTGGGAAGGATGACCGCTTTCTTGAGCGGAAAATTGACCCGGGCCTCCGCCACATCCTCCATTTTGTTAAGCTCTTTTTCGATGCGGGCAGCACATGCAGCACAATTCATGCCGGTGATAGGAAGTTCTATTTTTTCAGGCATTGGATGTCCTTGTATTCAATGTGAAGATAGTATAAGACAGCGCTGAGGTAACCACAAGGTGATGAAAAAGCGCCGGAAACAACCATTTAATTGACTTGTCGAAGGCCAAAAGTGTACTATACAGGGAATTTTTCATCGGAAATGACGCGAGGAGGAAAAAGAGGCGCCAGTGGAATTTATCAAAATGGTCTTTGATTTTATTATTCATATAGACATGCATTTAAGCGAGCTGATCCGAAACTACGGAGTGTGGACGTATCTTATTCTTTTTGCAATTATTTTCTGTGAAACAGGCCTGGTGGTGGCCCCGCTCCTACCGGGGGATTCACTTCTCTTTGCCGCCGGAACTTTTGCTGCGCGCGGTGATTTTAACGTAGTATGGCTTTTGGTTATCCTCTCGGTGGCCGCCATACTGGGTGATACGGTTAATTACTGGATAGGGAAGATAATAGGCCCCAGGGTTTTTCACAATGAGAACGTGCGGTTCCTCAACAGGAAATATCTGGACAGGACACATGAATTCTACGAGAAATACGGCGGCAAGACGATCATCATCGCCCGTTTTGTACCGATAATCAGGACATTCGCCCCCTTCGTCGCCGGGATTGGGAGCATGACGTACGCAAAATTCATCAGTTATAATGTTATCGGCGGCATCGTCTGGATAGGGGCTTTTGCCTATGCCGGTTATTTTTTCGGAAATATCCCGATGGTCAAACGGAACTTCACCCTCGTCATTTTCGCAATAATAATCCTGTCCGTTATGCCGGGAGTGATAGAATTCCTGAAACACAAATTGAAAGACCGTAAGTCGTCAGTCGT
>Ga0172382_10000652_pt1 | contig 65125 bp, 63 predicted proteins | sample Leawel138RmetaG_FD_122245 | JGI IMG/M metagenome (GOLD analysis project Ga0172382, IMG submission 122245) | Leachate microbial communities from a municipal landfill in Southern Ontario, Canada - Leachate well 138R metaG | ecosystem: Engineered > Solid waste > Landfill > Unclassified | place...
AAACACCTCTCTAACCATAAAGGATTTACAGCCAAAACCAAAGATTGGAATTTGGTTTATTATGAAGAATTTGGTTCAAAATCTGAAGCCTATAAAAGAGAGCGAGAGATAAAAGGGTGGAAGCGTAAAATCTTAATTAACAAACTTATTGGCTCAGCTGGATAGCGCATCCCGACTTTCAAGTCGGGACGGTCACAGGTTCGAAACGAAGTCAAACTGCAATCAATGGCTTTTCTCCTTCACATTAATTGGATCTGGCGTTTAAAAATACGGCAAATAGCGTATTTCCTCATTGCAATAAACTGTTGATTTTTACCCAAAAAAAATGGTTACATACATTAAAATCAACTTTTCATAGATTTTTTATCCCATAATTTTCAAATTTGATTAATTTTAGCCTTTATCTATGGAAACAAACTACTTTACAATCTCAGAAACCGGAAAGCGGCCGTACAACGAGGATTATCTATTTGCCCATCCCGATTCGAACTTATTTTTAGTCTGCGACGGCGTGGGCGGAAGCTCTAAGGGAGAGGTCGCCAGCAGGAAAGCCTGTGGCACTTTTGCAGACCATTTGCTCGGTACATCCGATTTTTCTGTAGAGGGGATTGAAAAAGCTTTGGTTCATACCGAAAGCCAATTTGATGAATACACGCGGGAAAATCCGGACGCACAAGGAATGGCCACTACCCTCACCCTTTTGAAACTCTTTCCCGAAAAAGCGGTTTTGGCGCACATCGGCGACAGCCGTGTTTACCATATCCGGGACGGTGAAATCCTCTTTCAAACCATTGACCATAGTTTTGTAAACGAATTGGTAGCCAGCGGATTCCTCACACCGGAAGAAGCCAAAACCCACCCCAAAAGAAACCAAATCACCCGTGCAATCCAAGGTTCGGAACACCCTACATACATCGATGTCCATACCGTAGAATCCATTCAAGAAGAAGATTATTTTTTGCTTTGTTCGGATGGGATTCTGGAAGCGATTGATGAAGATTTCATCCAACGGAACTTTCTGAAAGAAAATAACCTTGAACAATTGAAAGGCAGAATCCTAGAAATATGTAGGGAATTATCCAGCGATAATTTTACGGCCATTGTTATTAAAATTTAAACATAAAGCACTACTAAAAGCATCCAAAAACAAAGAAAATGAGCATCCTAAAAGACGGAACCATCCTGAACCGAAACCAGTACAAAATCACCAAATTCATCGCCCAAGGCGGATTTGGAATTACTTACCTGGCAGAGGAAATCGGCTACTTTAAACAATCCGGTTTCGGGGAAGAATACGTAGAATCCCGGAACCCGGAAACCGTTGTCATCAAAGAATTGTATTACAATGATTATTGCCAGCGGGACGAACATACCGGTTTGGTCAGTATTTCCAATATCGATAAAAAAACCGAATTCCAAAAACTCGTCAAAAACCAAATCGACGAAGGCAAAACCATTCGGAGTTTGAAACACCCGAACATCGTACGGACCCGTGATATTTTCCATGAAAATGAAACGGCTTACATGGTGATGGATTATATTGAAAGTACCGATTTGGAGGAAATGCTCAAAGAGCGAGGTCATCTGGACAAAGAAACCGCTTTGAAATATATCTACCAAATGTTGAGCGCGGTAGATTACATCCATACCAAAATCGATAAAAAAATCCTGCATTTGGACATCAGCCCGAGCAATATTTTGATTGACAAAAAAAATGACAATGCGATTTTAATCGACTTTGGCTCGGCCCTTTCCTATGATAACGTTCAAAACAACATCACTTCTACCACCAGTCAGATCGTTACCGGAAGAAAAAAGCATTATTCACCCAACGAACAAGGTGACATTGACAACCTCAAATCCTTTGATGCGACTTTTGATACTTATGCGATTGGCGCGACTTTGTACCATTTGTTGACCGGGGAAAAACCGCCGTTGAGCAGTATGGTAAGTACCGGAAGGGAAAAAATCATCCCGCCGTCTGAATTCAAAAAAGACCCTTCTGTTTCTGAGTATTTGGATGCGGTAGTGATTAAATCCATCGCGCCTTATTACAATGAACGCTATTCTTCAGCCGCCGAATTTGAAAGTGATTTGCGCAAAGAACCCGAATACGTGCAGCAATTGGCTAAAATCAATCAATTGATTTCGGATAAAAAACCAAGCGAAGCATTTGAGCAAATAAAATTTACCCGCCAGGAATTTCTTCCTACCACTACCCTCTCTCAACTCGAAGCTGAATTGCAAAAGGAAATTGAATTGGAGCGGAAAACAAAAGAATACAACATTCTTTTCAAAAAAGGTTCCGATATGGCTGCCGCAGAAGAATACGAATTGGCCATCGATTATTTCACGGGTGCAAAAGAACTTTTTCCGGAAAAGGGGGAAGCCGATGAAAAAATTAAATCTTGCAACGAGAAAATTGCGCAAAAAGCCGATGAAAAAAGAAAAGCGGATGAAGCGGTAACGGCTGCGAAGTTAGCAGAAGAAAACAAAGGCGGAACCGAATTGCTCAGCACCCCAGCACCATCGAAACCGGTGGAAAACCCGATGCCGGAATCCACAGAATTACTCAATACACCGCCCCCAGCACCGAAAGAAGAAAAAACTTTTGACGATTTCAAAGATATTTTCGCGACCAGTCAAAACCCTAATAAAGAAACGGCTCCTGCGCAGAAAACCGCTCCCGAAAAGAAATCCAACAAGAATTTAATCCTGATTGGGTCGGTAGTCGGAATCCTATGTTTGGCAGGTATCCTGTATGCCTCCGGCGTATTTTCAGGAAACCAAAATGAAATGCCCATTACGGACGAATTAGTGACTACCGGAAAAGATTCATTAGAAATTGCTGCAAAAGAAGATTCGGTGAAAGCATTGACTGCTACCCAGCCACAAACTGACTGGCGAAAGGAATTCAATGACCGATTCGATGATGTTTTAAATGCAGAGCATTCCCAATCAGCCGCTAAATCAATCGCAGAATACCAATCTTTGCTAACCACCTTACCGGCCGATGCCGAAGCGGAAAAAAACAAAATCAACAACCGCATTCGTGTTTTGAACCAAACATTGGCAAAAGAAAAGGAAAGCAGCGATTGGAATTCGGCCAAAAAATCCAATACCCAAAAATCCTATCAGAACTACATTAATAAATATCCAAACGGACAATATGTAAGCGATGCGCGAAACAGAATAAAAGAAATACAAAAAGACACGAAAGTAGAACCCAAAAAAGACGAAAACAAGGTCAACGATGCAGACATAAAGCAATACAACAAAGACCTGCAATGGGCCAAGAACATGATCAGCGTGGACGGCTGCGAGGGTTGCAAAAACAATCCAACCTGTCAGACTCAAGTCGTCGCTAAACTGAAAAGTGCGCTGAAAGCAAACCCCGGCGGCACCGAAGCGAAAAATTTGCTTAACTGCGTACAGTAAAAACAGAAACGAATGAAACCTTTTTATTTAACCATTTTACTAATCTTTTTTTTCACAACTGCTGTAAACGCCCAGCAGGAGGAATACACCGGATTTTTAAATCAAGCACTGGAAGCCGCCAAGAAATACGATGAAGAGAATTTCAACCTCAATCTGCGGTACTTCCTTACTGCAATGGAGAAAGACAGCGTCACGCCGGAGATGCTTTCCAAGGAAAATTTTGAACTTTATAGTGCCTGTATCGGAGAAGGATATAACCGTGAATTTCAATTTACGGAAGATATTGATTCCCAACTCCTTTCGTTTTTGAATTATAAAATAGAAGAATATCCTGATCACATGTACTATTTGGGTTGCTATTATATGTACTCCATGCTTGATGTAGTCAAAGCATCTTACTGGCTGCTAAAAGCTGTTGAAAAAGGAAACGTAGCTGCGATGGGAGAAATAGGTGTCTTATATTACAGTGAGCTCTTCGGCAATAAAGATTTGGAATTAGCGAAAGAGTGGTTTGAAAAAGCTGCGGCTTTAGGAGACCCCAACGGTATGTATAATTTGGGACAGATGTACGAAAATGGCGAAGGTGTAGAACAAGATTATGTGAAAGCAAAACACTGGTATGAAAAAGCTAAAGACAACGGAAGCTTGCACGCTTTGATACCTTTGGCCTGGATGTATTTTGACGGCTTAGGTGGCAATGTAAACAAAAAAGAAGCAAAACAACTTTGTCAAAATGCTATATCTATTAATCCCATTTATGGGGAACATTGTCAATCGATTCTTTTTAACTAATGGAAAATTACTGTTTATTCAATTGTTTAAATTTATGAAAAACGGATTAAGGGGAATGACGTAGCCATCAATAACCCCGTCGCTATACTCCCGAACCAAATCATGAACAAGGAAACCAGAAAAATTGCAAAAAATCAGAAAACATAAGAACCAATAAATTCCCTAAGATCAATAAAATGAAAGTCCTGAAATTAAAAAAAATCCCAGTATTCTTTTTTCTTGCTGCATTACCCCTTTCGGGCTACTCCCAGCAGGAAGAATATACCGCGTTTTTAGAACATGCTTTGGAAGCAGCGCTCAATAAGGATGAGAAAACTTTTCATACCAATCTGCGTTATTTCTCTACCGCAATCGAACGCGATGAAATCACACCGGAATTATTGACTGAAAAGAATTTTAAACTTTACTCCAAAAGCCTTTACAACGCAATTGTCAATAAATTTAAATTTTCACAGGAATTAAGCGAACAAGCATTTGAATTTTTGCATTATAAAATCGAGGAATACCCGGATAATATGGCTAGTTTAGGGTACTTATACGCCTTGGGCATTGGTGTGAAACAAGATTATACCATTGCCAAAAGCTGGTTTGAAAAAGCGGCTTTAAAAGGGCAGAAAGTAGCCATGTATAATCTCGGGTTATTGTATATCAACGGATGGGGGGTGGAAAGCAACGACCAAAAAGCATTTGAATGGTTCGAGAAATCTGCTTTCATAGAATACCCCGATGCCATGTACAATTTAGGAGTGTTGTATTCCCAAGGCAGAGGGATTTCAAAGGATCTAAGCGCAGCTGCCTATTGGTTTAAAAAGGCTGCCGAAACCGGTATGCCATCGGCTATGTTTAATCTGGCATACTGTTATTATTACGGAGACGGAATTCCACGGGATTACGCATTGGCTAAGCATTGGCTTGAAAAAAACCTTGAAAAGGAAGAAAACCCACAAGCGATGGGTATGCTGGCATTTATTTATCGCAATGGTCTACAAACACCTAAGGAGTTGGATAAAGCACTCTCTTTGTACGCTCAAGCTTGTAGTTTGGGAGATAACTATTCTTGCGACGATTATAATAAATACAAAAAATAGTCTTGATGAAAACACCCATTCTTATCCTATTATTTTTGACTTCTTTTACCGTACAAGCCCAACAGGAAGAATATACCGCTTTTCTGGAACAGGCTTGGGAGTCCATTGGAAAGAAAGATGAAAAGGGTTTCAACTCGAATCTCAAGTATTTTTCAGTTGCAGTGAACCGGGATAAAATCACGCCTGAAATCCTTTCAAAAGAAAACCTAAATTTATATACCCGTTGTTTATACAGTGCGCTCACCAATCAGTTTAAACTTTCCAATGACCTTGCCCAACAAGCCGTACTTTTTCTGCAATATGACATCGAAAATTACCCGGACAATTATTTTTCATTGGGCTACCTTTACGACAAAGGATATGGGGTAAGCCAAGATTTCGACAAAGCCATTTACTGGTACGAAAAAGCGATTAATTTCCGCAATTCCGCTACTGCAATGAATAATATAGGCAACATTTATTATATGCAGAAAAATTATTCGCAGGCAAAATATTGGTTTGAAAAAGCAACCTTAAAAGGAAACGGTCCGGGAATGCACGGGCTGGCTTATTTATACGAATATGGTTATGGCGTCAATCAGGACATCAACAAAGCGGTGGAACTTTATGTAAACGCATCCAACGCAGGGCATGTGGATGCCATGTTCAATCTCGGTTTGATGTACCTGAACGGAAAAAAGGTAACCGCAAACCCTACTGAATCCCGAAAATGGTTTAAAAAAGCGGCGGAGGCAGGCGATGTGGAAGCAATGGTTTATTTGGGCCAATCCTTCCTCAATGGGGACAGCGTCATGCAAAACCAAGACGAAGCCCGGTTTTGGTTCAATAAATCCTGTCAGGCAGGCTATCAGAAAGGATGTGATAATTTAAATTCATTGAAATAAATCTTCTAAAAAATCAACAAAATGAAAACCTTCCATTTAAAAAAACACTTCATCTTCCTCTTCCTCATCGGAATACCACTCTGCGTTTCGGCGCAGGAAGACGACTACATTGACTTCCTCAACAACGCCCTGACGGCAGCAAATACAGGCGACCAAAAAGGATTTACATCCAACATCACCTATTTCTCGGTAGCGATTCAAAAAGACAAAATCACTCCGGAAACACTTTCCGAAAAAACGATGGATCTTTATACAAAATGCCTTTACCAAGCACTTTTACAAAGATTTTCCTTATCGGAGGATCTCAGCCGCCAAGCCATCGAATTCTTGAATTACGACATCAACAACCGTCCTGAAAACATGTTTTCATTGGCCTATTTATACCAATACGGTTTGGGCGTTCCGCAAAATTACAAGGAAGCCTTCAACTGGTACAGCAAAGCGGCTCAGAAAGGAAACGCTTCGGCCAACACCAATCTCGGTTATATGTACCAATACGGCTATGGGGTGAGACAGAATTACGAACAAGCACTTTATCTTTACCAAACCGCGGCAAACATGGGCGATGACATCGCTATGAGCAACCTCGGTTATATGTACAGCAACGGAGTCGGTGTGGCACAAGATTACCTGACCGCACTCACTTGGTACATCGAAGCCATTGAAACAAACGAAAACAATTCCTCTGCCATGGCGAGTATTGGATATATGTACCAACATGGAATGGGCATCGGGCAGGATTATGAAAAAGCCAAATTCTGGTACGAACAAGCAATCGATCTCAACAATGTGGTTGCCATGGCGAACTTGGGGTTTTTACATGAAAAAGGCTTAGGGGTTCCGCAAAACTATGAAACCGCAGCTTATTGGTATAATGCGGCCGCAGAAAGAGGAAACGCGGTAGCCATGGTCAACTTGGGTATCTTATACCAATACGGAAACGGCGTGAAACAAAATTACAATCAAGCCATCTATTGGTACCGCCAGGCAATTGATCTGGGCAACGGAAATGCCATGACCAATCTGGGGTATTTGTATGATTTGGGTGAAGGGATTGAACAAGATCTATACAAAGCCAAATATTGGTACCAAAAAGGCTGTGATGCCGGAAGCCAAACGGGATGTGATAATTTAGCCCTGATAAATAATTAATCGATGAGCAATTATTACAATTTCAAAAATCCTGAATTATTAGAGGCGATTAAAGAGCAAGAAAAAATCTTGGAAAGCTACATCGAAAATAATTTCGCATTTCTTTATTTAAAGGAAGATTCGCCCAAAAGTCGTTTATTGCTCCGGAAAATTACCCAACTTCATATGCCGCTTAATGTGGTATTGGTTTCGGAAAACCCTGAGATTTCAAAACTGGCTTGGCGCGCAAACGTTTTCCATTTCCTACACTTGCCCAAACTCGAACTTTTCCCGAATTTCACTTTGTTCCAAGACCGGCTGATGTACAAACATCCCTACAAAGAACTTCCGAAAAAGTTGAAAATCAATTTCAAAGGCGGCATAGACATCATCGAAACCAAAGATATCTGTTATTGCATCGGCGACGGGAACTATACCACTATTTTCTTATCGACGGGTATCAAAAAAACCATTACTTTTCAATTGAATGCTTTGGAAAAAAAATTATGCCTCGCACCGAATTTCCACCGGATCGGAAAATCATTCATCGTGAACATCGATAAGGTTTCCAAAATCAAAAACAATTCGGTAAACCTTCATTCTAAAAATGAATTGGAATTAAAAATAAGCCCGCTTTACATCAAAAGGCTGAAAAAAGCAGTCATGTGGTACTAAACAATTGCATCATGATTTTTAAAATAGGAAGAAACGAAAACAACCATTACGTCATCGACGACCCCACCGTCAGCAACTTTCACGCACAGATAGAAATAGACGAACAGGGCGGATGGACATTGCAAGACATGGATTCCGCAAACGGGATTACGGTGAATGATGTGGAAGTCGTCAGCAAAAAAATTCAATTGACCGACCAGATTCAATTAGGGAAATTCGTAATCAGCAACAATGAACTCCATGCCAAAATCAAGGAATTCAAAAGAAACAACCAATTGGATTTTACCCAAGAATTCAATGTGGTCAAAGAATATTACGACGAATACAACAAGAAAGCTTCCAAACTCAAGAATACCTACAAAATCAAACCCTTATTGATTCGTTCAGGGGTAACTTTGGGGATGATTGCCGTGATTTTTTTCCTGCCAAAAGAATTGATTGACCCCACGCTGCGTTCTACCCTGATGGTTACCACCGGTGTTCTGGGTGGGATTCTCGCGACTTTCACCGTCAACGACACCAAGCTCAAAAACCAGTTGGACATCTTGTACGCGCAATATGCCAAAATCATCCGCTGTCCGAAATGCGAACACGAACTCATCAACAAAAGCTGGATCTTCTGGAAAGAACGTGGCGGCTGCCCCAAATGCAATTGCAGTTGGGATAAATAAAAACGACCATGAAGAATTTCAATTATAAATGTAAAAAGTGTGAAGCCATCAACAGCATCAACCCGAATTGGTTCCGTGGAAGCGAGGATAAGAAAATCCATGTGTGTACCGGTTGCGGAAATAAAATCCAGCTCAACACCCAAAAAATCAGGCAGGACATTTACAACGATTTTAAAACCGCTACCGAAGTGGTATTCGGCAAAAAACCTTCTATTAATGAATTGTACGTGAAAATCAATGTGAATGAAGTGCACAAACGACTGATCAAATTAGAAGAGGAAACCATCATCATCGGCAGGGGAAACGAATTGGGCAGCCAGACGGAATCCGATAACGAAGGGCAGAAAACCCAACGCATCATCATCCCCGACAAATTTATCTCATCCCGCCATTGCCGACTCAAACTCAACCCCAAAACCCAGAAAGTAACCATTCAGGATTTGGGCAGCCTCAACAAAACCTTTATGGAAGAAAAAGAACTCAACCCGGACGATGAACTCATCCTAAAATTAGGCAGCAAAATCAAGATGGGAATCACCACAATTGAATTATGCTGAATCATTTATACAGCAAAAAAAGCATTTCATACAGAATTTAATATTTTAAAAATATTTCAACATACATTCGTTTCATATTACTAAAACAAGATGGACACAACCGTACTGATGCCCGTTCAGGGCAAATCAAAATTCAAATTTTCCGGGCTTTCCGCTCCACAGCTCAAAGTCCTGAATGAAAACCGCAACAATATTTTCAAGGCTTTGGCAACTTTCGGCGGTGCCTACTTGGCCTATGAAACTTATCAGCAGGTTATCGATATAACCGAAGAAGAATGGATGGAACTCCTGCCGGATGAATTGGAAAAACTACTCGCGCCTTTCTTGCAAGACAACATCGATGTGGACGAATGTATAACCGCACCCGAAATCCCAGTCAATGAAACCACCGAGCCGGAAATCATCCCCGATGAAAGTATTGCCCCGGCTGAAAAGGAAGAACCCGTTGAGGAAAAAGAAATCATCGACCACTCCGGCAAAGCCGAAGAAATTATGGAAGAACAGGGAATCGATGAAGACCTGATTGAAAAAATTACCGAAAATGAAGAACATACCGTCATCGACGAGGAGATGCAGGAATACATCAATTCCGATGAATTCTTGGAAGACCTCAACGATGATTCCGCGGTAGAAGTCATCATCAACGATGAATTTATTGAAGATTCGGATAACCTCATTTTTGAAGAAGAAGAGTCCGGCGAATCTTTTACCATCCTCGATGAAAAAGGAATCGACGAAGATTTAATCAAAACCGTTACGGACGAGGAATCCCTTGAAATTGACGATGAAATGATGGCTTACATCAATTCCGGCGACATCTTAATCGACCTCAACGAAGATTCGGCCGATGAAATCATCATCAACAACGAATACATCGATTCCGACGAAGAAATCTTCATCGACGATAGTTCAGAATTTGAAGGTTTTGAAGAAGAGGTCGACCTTTATGAATCCGAAAATGATTGGGAATCTTGGGAGGACGAAGAAGATATGGATATAGACCTGAATGATATACCCGACAATATATGAAAAAAATCACCATGATCTGCCTGCTCATCGTTTTAAACTCCGGATGCTATACCCAATATGAAAACATGAAAATCGATCAGGAATTCAAAGTCCAATTAGCCAAAAATGGTATGGGCGGCTATGTCTGGGAAATCAAACCAAATGAATTTGTAACGGTGGTCAATGAATACGAAGAAACTTATTTCAACGACACGACCCAACTCAACGAACGCCACAAAATATTTGAACTTAAACCCGTCAAAAGCGGAAGGACAAAACTGGAATTCATCAAAAAAAGAATGTTTGAACCCGACTCTTTGGTTCCTTCCACCAACCATTATTTAAAAAAAATCAGAATCAAATAAAACTTTCCAATCATGAAAAAAATCTTATTATTCATTTTAGCCCTGAACTTTTCCTTGGCCTTCAGCCAGGATTTCAAACTCAAAGGAACCGGATTTGAAAAGCCGACCAAAGAAGAAGTCGTTACTACCAAGAAAATTAAAGCCGACTTCATCGGAGCAGGCGAGAAATTATACGAAACCACACTGCGCTCTTTCGGAAATGCCGGTGACAAAAGATTTGACCTGCGCGAACTCAACGCTGTCACTCCCATCCGTGACCAAGGAGCTTGTGGATCCTGCTGGGCATTTAGTGCCGTGGCTTCGCTTGAGTCCAATTATGCCTTGAAAAACGGGGAGTTCATCGACCTTTCCGAACAATCCGTATTGGGTTGTTCCGGTGGCGGAAATTGTTCCCAAGGCGGCTGGTACACCGACGTTTTTGCTTGGTTGTTAGACGACCAGAGCGCTTTTTTAACCGATGAGACCAATTCACCTTACGTCAGCAGCGACGTTTGTACCCTTGAAGTCAATCCGGTAGACATCAAAGTGACCAATTACGGGATGCTGGAAACCGAAGATTGGTACAGCTATAAAAACGACATCAACGAAGTAAAAAATGCCATCGTGAAATACGGAGCCGTTTCCGCCGCGCTGTTTTCCGGAAACAATGATTTTTTAAGTTATAAATCAGGAGTCATCCGTGACAACAACGAATACGGCCCCGACCATGCCATCACCATCGTAGGCTGGGACGATGATTTACAGGCTTGGCTGATTAAAAACTCTTGGGGTGAACTATGGGGCGAAAAAGGTTACGGATGGGTCGGCTACGATGCCTGTAATATCGGCTTCGTTTCTTGGGTAGATGTTTCCTCCAAAGACAACATCGTTCCGGAACCGATTACGGAAGACAAAGTCGTAATCAACTTCATCGACCAATTGGGTAAAACACAAAATTACCAAGAAATCTATGTGAAAATCGACGACCAGGAACCTTATTATTTCTATATGAATGAGAAAGATAAAAAATACCATAATTATGTCCCGGTAGACAAAGGCAAACACCGCATCCAAATCATCACCAAAAGCGTCATCGAAAAAAATGGCAAGAACGCGATGATTTTCGGAGTGCTCAAAGGCGAATTAGACGTGGATAAAAACAAAAGCTATACCATCGAATACGACAAGGTATTCAAAGACAATGTGTTCAATTTGAAGTTGAAATAACAAATTATTATTGCTCCTAATTTTAAAATCTCATCACTTGTACAAGTGGTGAGATTTTTACAAATATTTACTTTATGAAAAAACTATGGATAATCTCTCTGATGTTTGGTGCATTTTTACAAATCCCTGCACAGGACTGTGATATCTTTTTGGTACAAATGGACGAGGCTCTCAAAACTGATGATACGGAAGGAGCCAAAAAAGAAATGAAATACTTTACCGCATGTCAGGGAGACAAATTAGGTCATGACCATCCTATAATTAAAAATTTAAACCAAATTGATTACCTGACTCCTTTTGACGGTAATTATGCTACAGGTATATTGAAAAATAAAAAATTCGCCATTATTGATAAAGAATTCAAAAACCTGAATGTATTAAAATACGAAGGCGTTTATCGCATTTATAATGGCAGAGCCTGGGCGAGGCTGAATGGTAAACACGGATACATAGATACCAGTGGCGAAATGGCGATTCCCTTCCAGTATGATGAAGCTGCTTATGGATTTCAGGGAAACATTGCATGGGTAAAGTTGAACGGAAAATATGGTTTTATAAATACATCTGGTGAGCAGGTTGTTCCGTTTATCTACGATCATGCAGATTATTTTTCTGACGACCTTGCAATTGTCAAAGCAAATGAGAAGTTCGGATTTGTTGACAAAACCGGAAAAGAAGTCATTCCCTTAACTTATGATTCTGCATCTGACTTTCAGGATGGGCTTTCCTCCGTGAGTTTAAACGGAAAGCATGGGTTCATTGACAAAATTGGAAAGGTAGCCATTCCATTGATTTATGAAAGTGCCGGGGAATTTAATAAAGGATTTGCCACAGTTGGTCTAAACGGAAAAAGAGGAGTTATCAATAAAGAAGGAGATATTGTAGTTCCCATTAAATATGACAGGGTAACGGCTTTCAGAGATGACCTTGCAACGGTAACATTGAATCAGAAACAAGGGTATGTAAACAAAACCGGAGAAGAAGTCATACCGATTATCTATGACACGGCCCTCCCATTTTTTGAAGACCATGCCATCATTCTTATAGACAACAAGTTTGGATTTATAAATAAGAAAGGAGAAGTAATTGTTCCGGCAATATATGAACATGCTTCCCGTTTCGAAAACGGTCGTGGCAGGGTTAAATTAAATGAAAAATACGGCCAAGTAAATACGAAGGGAGAAATAGTAACACCTATCAAATATGATTATTTGGGTTCATTTGACCCCGTAATGACTAACGCAAAACTGAATGAAAAATGGGGTTTCCTTGACCCGGAAGGGAATGAAATAATTCCTTTTCAATACGAAGATGCAAGTTCTTACAGACATAATATGGCAGAAGTTAAACTCAATGAAAAACGTTTTTTTATCAATCGTGCCGGGAAATGTGTGAAAGACTGCGAAAACGCTCCCGCCGGGCATCCGTAAAACTCAAAAATTTAATGCATGAAAAAACAAATCTTTCTCTTATCATTCCTAATTTTCGGTTTCTGTTTTCTAAAAGCCCAAAAAGAAAATTGCAATATTTGGTTGGAAAACATGGCAGCTGAAGTGGAAAAAGGAAATACAGACGAAGCCATAAAAATGATGAAATGGTTTGTTAACTGTAAAGGAAATGAACTCGGAAATGAACATCCGATAATCAAGAACTTAAACCAAATGAGTTTGTTGACACCGTTTGAAAATGGTGTTGCGACAGCACGTCTCAAAACGGATGAATGGGTCATTATCAATCAGGATTTTGAGGTAGTGAAAAAAACAGACTATGACCGTGTCCGCGCTTTCAGCGACGGATTGGCGTTAGTGGGAATCAAATCAGGGTCTCTTTATGACTTTAAATATGGATACATTGATACGCACGGGAATGAAATTATTACACCTCAATACGAAAAAGCCGAAGATTTTTCCGAAGGTTTGGCTGCGGTAATTCAAAAAAATGAATATGGAATAAATAATTGGGGATTCATTAATAAAAAAAATGAAATAGTCATTCCGCACCAATATACTTTGGCCTTAGAGTTCAGGAACGGAGTCGCAGCTGTGGGCAAAATCCATTACTTGTACGGTACGATTGACAAATCAAACCGGGAGGTCATCCCCATCAAATACCATAATATTGTGCTTTTGGATAAAATTATTTTGGCCAAACTCGATGAAAAATGGGGGGTTTTTGATTACAAAGGCAAACCGCTTACCGATTTTAATTATGATTATCTTAATTCTTCCAACAAAGGAAAAAAATTGGTCGTTTTCAAGAAAAACAACAAGTTTGGTTTCATGGATCAAGATTTAAATGTTGTCATCAATCCGAAATACGACCATGCAGAAGTTTTCAATAATGGAAAGGCCATTGTTTCGGTAAACAACAAATGGGGGATGATCAATGAAGAAAATCAGTTAATACTCCCGCTCGAATATTCACATATAGAAAAATTTCATTCAGCCTACTTTTCAGAAATCTCTCCAAAAGTCGCTTTGGCGGCTAAAAACAATAAATTCGGTTTTATCAATGAAAAAGGGGAAGCAATCGTACCTTTCATTTATGATGAAATAAATGTAAGGTACCAAATAGATAAACAAACCGTCATTTTTGCCAAGAAAAACGGGAAATGGGGAATTTTGGATGATAATAATGCCTCAGTAAAAATTCCATTCAGATACGATTATTTTTCCGCCATAACCGGGGATAGTACGATTTCGGTAAAAATTGGTGAGCGTAAATTTTTCGAAATAAACACCAACGGGGTATGTGTAAAAAACTGCCAAAATGCACCCGCCGGTCATCCATAAACATGAAACTCCTCGAACTCAAAAATTTATTTCACCAAGAACTGAATTCCATTTATTCTGAATCGGAAATCGAAACCATATTCTATTGGGTAGCAGAGACAAACCTCGATAAACCTGTTTCTATGCTCAAACTGGCTTTGAATGAAGAATGGCCGGAATTCGAAGAACATAAAAACCGGTTCTTGTTCCAATTGATGGAACTCAAAACGCGGAAACCCGTTCAATATGTGGTGGGCGAAACAGAATTCTACGGGCTGAAGTTTTTCGTCAATGAACACGTGCTCATTCCCAGGCCTGAAACTGAAGAACTCGTCGAGTGGATACTAAACGACCGTCACCTTGAGCTGCCATCTCCGCCGAGGCGGATCGAAGGGCAACCGGCCAAACCACAACCCCATCACCCTGAGCTTGTCGAAGGGCATATCAATCAAACAGAAGGACAAAAAATAATCGACATAGGCACCGGAAGCGGCTGCATCCCCATAACTTTGAAGAAATACCTGCCCGAAACGGAAGTCTATGCACTCGACTTTTCGGAAAAAACTTTGGAAACCGCAAAAAAAAATGCCGGTTATCACCAAACCGAAATTCAATTTCTCCATACCGATTTCCTGAATATGGATTTTTCCGCTTTGCCGGATTTTGATACGATTGTCAGTAATCCGCCCTATATCGCGCAATCTGAAAAAAGTTCGATGGAAAAGAACGTACTGTATTTCGAACCGAATGCTGCGCTTTTTGTTCCGGATGAAGATTCGTTGATTTTTTATAAAAGAATCATCAAATTGGCCCAAGAAAAATTAAAACCATCCGGTAAAATTTATGTGGAAATCAACCAGAATTTGGCTGATGAAACCCTTGAATTATTCCAAAATCACTTCAGGTTTACCGAACTCCGAAAAGACATTTCCGGTAATTTCAGAATGTTGAAAGCATCCAACCAAAGCCTATGAAACCACTTTATTATTTGTTTTTATTGATGGCTATAAGCCTGAATGCACAGAAAATCTCGCTACTATCCGACACACAAAAACGCCTCGATGAAGCATTGGTTAAGAAAGACACCGCCAATTTGGAATTGATTCTCCATGATAAAGCTTCCGTCACCCACTCCAACGGTTTCACGGAAAACAAGTCGGAAATGAAGGAAAATACCGCCAAAGAATTCATCAAATACAATCAAATCACGCAAACCGGCGATGCAATTTTCGTTGAGATTTGCGAGGAATCCTACCTCAGTTATCGCCTCATCAGCGTTGAAGGAACTTACGATATCCATGATTTTAAAGTCGATTTACGAGTAAAGGAAGAATGGATTTGGGAAGAAAACCGTTGGCAACTCATTCGACGACAAAGCTTGGAGATCGAGTCACCCTAATTCCACACGGGAAACAAAGGCAGTTTGGATTTCCTGTTTATCTTTATCCTGAATTTAAATTTTATTGAAATGAACCATGCAGCAAACATAAAAGCTTTCGGAACCCGGGGTGCCGATAAGGATTTGGAACCGATGAACATCGGCAGGAGAGACCTTTTACCTAATGACGTTGAAATTGAAATCATGTATTGCGGGGTTTGCCATTCCGATTTACATACCGCGCGCAATGACTGGGGCGGCACCAAATACCCGGCTGTGCCCGGACATGAAATCATCGGCCGGATTATCCGAACCGGAAATGAAGTTTCTAAATTCAAATTAGGAGACCTTGTCGGCGTCGGCTGCATGGTCGACTCCTGTAAAAGTTGCAGCAGTTGCGAAAAGGGTTGGGAACAATACTGCCAAAAAGGTTTTACCGGGACTTATAATGGAAAAGACGTATATTCGGGTGGACATACTTTTGGGGGCTATTCCGAAAAAATCACCGTCGATGAAGATTTCGTCCTTTCGATTCCGGAAAACTTAAATCCCGCAGCGGTGGCACCGCTCCTTTGCGCCGGAATTACGACTTGGTCGCCATTGCGCCGTTGGAATGCCGGACCGGGTACTAAGGTCGCCGTCGTCGGCTTGGGCGGCTTGGGCCACATGGCCATCAAACTCGCAAAAGCTTTGGGTGCGGAGGTGACCTTGTTTTCCAGAACACCGGATAAAATTCAAGATGCTATAGAATTAGGTGCCGATGAAGTGATTATCTCAACCGATTCAGCCGAAATGAAATCCGCCCAATCTAAATTTGATTTGATTATCGACACCGTGCCTTATGACCACGATTTGAACCCCTACATAGCCACATTAAATACGGACGGAACACTGGTATTGGTCGGCTATTTAGGGCCATTGGAAACTGCATTGAATTCGGTGCCGATGATTTTGGGACGCAAATCGGTAGCAGGCTCGCTGATTGGTGGAATTGCAGAAACCCAAGAAATGCTCGATTTCTGTGGCAAGCACCAAATCGTTTCGGAGATTGAAATGATTCCGATGCAGGACATCAACAAAGCTTATGAAAGAATGCTCCGAAGCGATGTAAAATACCGATTCGTAATTGATATGAAGAGCTTAAAAGACAAAATAGATTAAGCCATCCGTTTAAACTTTGGCTTTTTACTTTCCACTCATGGATTATTTTTATCTTTGAATCATGATGGCTAAATTTTTTCCGGTTTTATTTCTATTGATTTTTACAGCAGTTTCCGCCCAAAACGTAGAAGAATTACTGACTGCCGATACTTGGAACATTGCTTATACCATCAATGAAGATGGCGAACGAACTGATGAGGCTGACGAAGATTTAATCCGTAGCAATTGGGTGAAATTCAATCCCGACGGGACTTTTGAAACACCCGATAAAATGACCGGCAGGAACAAAGGGAAATGGGTTTACCACGTGGAATCCAATTCCATTTCGTTTACGGAAAAGGGCGGTTCCTACCGGGCAGTAGTAGAAGAAATCAGCGACATGGGTTTATTGTTGAATTACACGGACAATGGCGGCTTCAAAATCGGTTTGATCCATTATGTTTTTATCCCCAAAGTGAAATCCAACGAAGAAACTGCCAACCTGTTGACATCCGGAAAATGGCTCGTTTCTCTCAAAAGGTACGACAACGGCGTTTCCGACAAAACACCTCCCGAACATAAAGATGAAACCTGGTACCTGTTCAGTTCAGACCATACCTACCAGAAATCGGAATATACCGGTAGTGAATTGCCCGCAATCAGTGAAGGGACTTGGTTTTTGGACGATAAATTCCAATTGAATCTGGATGCGTCTGAAAGCAGCATTTATACCGTGGTCGGCGACAATTCCAAATTGATTTTAACTACGGTTTCCGGCGGTTACAATACCGTCGAAATGACCAAATCCAAATAATTCCTGACATGAAAATCCCTGAAAATCACCAACGGGTTATGCCTTACCTCATCTTGCAAGATGCCAGGGGCTTTCTGAAATTCGCACAAAATGTTTTTGGTGCCGAAATAGTCACAGAACACCTCGACGACGAGAACCGTGTGCTCCATGCCGAAATCAAAATTGGTGATTCCACCATTATGATTGGGCAGGCAAATGAAATTTGGGACGCGCACAATGCCGGGATGTTTATCTATGTGGCCGATGCCGATAAAACCTACCAAGAAGCGTTGCAAAACGGAGCCGATTCCATTCTGGAAATGGAAGACAAGGAATACGGACGATCGGGTGGCATCAAAGACCCCTTCGGGAATATCTGGTGGATTACTTCAGTTTAAATTCCATCCACCAATTCCATTTATTAAATCTGGTATGAATTTCGCGGATAACACCAACCGCTATCCTTCAATGCAAAAATTTTTGATTGAGAAAGGAAAGTTCATTTTCATACCTTAGCTTTACCCATTCTAATGATTCAAGTCTACGCTATATGTTCAATTTAGGAATCAAATCAGGCATTGAAAGAAAATTAAATTTCATAAAACTTTATTACAGCCCGGAAACCAAGCACCTGAGAAAGGAGGTAAAACTGAAAAAGAAATGGTTTGGAAACCATTACGGCGGATTTTTTGTCGCGACCGATTTCGTTCCTGAAAATTCCATTGTTTATTCATTCGGCATCGGTGAAGACGTTTCCTTTGACACGGCTTTGATTCAAAAATACGGCGCAAAAGTTTTCGGTTTTGACCCGACGCCGAAATCCATCCGGTGGATTCAATCCAAAAATTTGCCGAAAGAATTTTCGTTTTTTGATTTCGGGATTGGAATCCGTTCAGAAAAAACCAATTTTTATTTTCCTAAAAACCCAGATTTTGTCTCGGGAAGCGTGGTGGTTCAGAATAATATAAATACGGATGAAAAAGTCGAAGTTGAATTAAAAACCCTTCAAGATACCGCTAAGTTTTTAGGTCATCAGAAAGTCGATATTTTGAAAATGGATATCGAAGGCTCGGAATATGAAGTGATTGAAAACATCCTCCAGTCGGGGATTGAGATCGGACAAATATTGGTTGAATTCCATGACCGGTTTTTTGAAGACGGTAGAGAAAAAACACTTCGGGCATTGGGTTTGATGAAAGAATCAGGGTATTTGATATTTGGGGTTTCCGAAACTTTTGACGAAGTTTCATTCATTCATAAAAGTTTATTGAATGCATGAATTCAATAAGCATGGCATAAAAATATGGCAGTAAAAGAAAAAATCTGGAACAAAAATTTTATCATCGCCTGTATCGGGAACTTTTTGGTGGCTTGTTCTTTCAATTTACTGATGCCCACCATCCCCATTTATTTATCCACCGAATTGGGCATTGAACATTCGCAGATTGGAATTGCGCTCTCATCCTACGCCATTGCCTTACTGATCATCAGGCCTTTTTGCGGGTATTGGGTCGATGTTTATGCGCGTAAACCTTTGTTCCTCTTAGGTATCTCACTTTTCATCTCCGCATTTTTCGGCTATTATTTTGCGACGACCATTTTGTTTTTTGTCATCCTGCGCTTCATCCATGGATTATTTTGGGGCTTGGCTACGGTTTCCGCCAATACGGTGGCCATCGACATCATCCCTCCTTCGCGACGCGCGGAAGGAATCGGTTATTTCGGTGTAAATACCAATTTGGCCATGGCCATTGCGCCATTTGTGGCGGTGAATATTTATGATGCGTTCGGATTTCATTTCCTCATCAGTTGCGCGCTGCTCATGGGTTTCTTGGCCATCATCGCCGTGTGTTTCATCAAAGTTCCGGTAAGGCCCAAATTAGACAAAACACCTCCGCTTTCATGGGATCGTTTTATGTTGTTGAAAGGCCTTCCCGTATTTTTCAATCAAATATTCATTTCCTTCGGCTGGGGGACTTTGGTCGCTTTTGCTGTGCTTTACGGAAAGGAAATTGGCATTCAGAATGCCGGTATTTTCTTCCTTTTTTTAGCAGGAGGAATCATTCTTTCGCGAGTAACTTCCGGGAGATTTGTGGATCGGGGGCACATCCATAAAGTGATGGCAACCGCTTTGTTGGTCATATCGCTTGGATTCTTGGGCTTTTCCCAATTGAACAATATTTATGCATTTTGCGCTTCGGCATTTTTAATCGGAATCGGTTACGGAACACTTTTCCCTGCATTGCAAACGATTTACATCAATATGGCACCGAGTTCCAAAAGAGGAACGGCCAATTCGACTTACCTCACCGGGTTTGATTTGGGCATCGGGATTGGGATGTTGCTGGGGGCTTACTTGGCCGGGGCTTACGGATTTTCAACCATGTACTTGATTACCTCGGGAGCTTGCTTGTTTTCATTGTTGGTTTATTGGTTCAATTCCCGAAAAGTTTACGACAGGAACCGGTTGAGGTGACGGGATTTTCACAAACACCTCAAATCATTAAAATTTTAATTACTTTTATCATAAATAACCGTATCATAAGCTATAATTAAAACTAAAATGAAACAAAACGGAATCCCTTCGGTCGATTTGAATGATTTTATTTCAAACGACCCCGACAAAAAACAGCAATTCGTAAACCAAATCGGAAAAGCCTATGAAGACATAGGGTTTGTCGCGCTGAAAGGCCACTTTCTTTCCGATGAATTGGTGGACGGGTTGTATTCCAGCGTGAAAGCGTTTTTTGCGCTTCCCCTTGAAACCAAAGAAAAATATGAAGTTCCGGGAATCGGTGGGCAACGCGGCTATACTTCGTTCGGAAAAGAACACGCAAAAGACAAACCAGAGGGCGATTTGAAAGAGTTCTGGCATTTCGGTCAATATGTCGATGAAGCCCACAAAGCCCAATACGATTACCCGGAAAATGTGGATGTAACTGAAGTTCCGGAGTTCAATTCTGCCGGAAAAGAAGCTTATCAGCAACTGGAAAAAACCGGGATTTACGTGCTGCGTGCTTTAGCGATTTATTTGGGTTTGGACGAATATTATTTTGACGACAAAGTAAAAAACGGGAATTCCATTTTGCGCCCAATCCATTATCCTCCCATCAAAGAAGAGCCCAAAGGTGCGGTTCGTGCCGGAGCACACGGCGACATCAATCTGATTACGCTGCTGATGGGTGCTTCCGCCGGCGGATTACAGGTTTTGCGCAAAGACGGCGTTTGGGTGGATGCAATTGCCGAACCCGACGAATTGGTGATCAACGTAGGCGATATGCTCTCCAGACACACCAACAACAAACTGAAATCAACGATTCACCAAGTTACCAATCCTCCAAGGGAAGAATGGGGAAAACCACGTTATTCGATTCCGTTTTTCATGCATCCGGTAAGCGACATGAAACTGAATGTTTTGGAGAATTGTATCGATGAAGAAAACCCGAAGCAATTTGACGACATCACCGCCGGAGAATTTCTGACGCAGCGGTTGAGAGAAATCGGATTGATAAAATAATCTCAACTAAACCTTGTCAAGGTTATCATCGCAATGAAGATTAACCTTGACAAGGTTTCCGTAAATGGCTTTTAAAGATGTGCAATATTCTTATTTTCAATTTATTTACATCAGTCCTTAATAAACTTTTTGGACAAGGTTTTGCCTGAAAGCAACTTGATTTTCAATATATAAACACCCTTGGGGAAGGAGCTTAAATCCAGTTTTGCCGTAAATCCGGAATGTTTCAGCAATCGCCCGTTCAAATCGAATATTTGCAGTTCTGAAGCTGTATGCGCACCCAAATGGATATTCAAATAACCGTTCGCCGGATTGGGGTAAATGGCCCAAGAAATTTCTTCGCTTTCTTTTACCGATAAAAACGGGTTTTCCGAATAGAAATAAATCCCCGATGCACTGTTTCCGTTACCGGTTTTTGAGATGGCAATAGGAATATTTTCAAAATTAAAGGAAAGTTTCTGAAGCGGGATTTGAATTCCTGCCACCAATGGAAAACCCAAAAACTGAAAATTACCGTCCTCAACCTGTCTGTAAACGCCTTCATTCGGAAGGGGAGAAAGGGTTCCGTTAAACAAAACATACAATCGGTTGTCGTAATCAAAAGCGAGTTCAATTTCTTTGTTCGGATTATTTCCCAAATTTAAATTCAATTCTTCCCAAGCCGAGCCGTTTTCGTCCCATCTGAAAATTTTGTCCGAAGTACTGTATACGTACGGTTTTCCTTCATTGTCAATAAAAACTTTCCGAATACCTGAAAAATCGGGATTGGGAAATTCAGTCCAAGTTTCGCCATGGTCATTGGTTGAAATTAAAATATCCAACGGATTGCCGGAACTTCTGCCCAAAAAATAAACGGATTCGCCTTTCGCCTGAATCTGGGTGAGGAAAAAAAACTCATAACCGCTTGCCAAAGGGTCAAGCACTTCCCAAGTTTGTCCTTCATTGATCGTGTAATCCAGCTTTTTCTGAATGGAATGCTGCCTTACATAAATCCCGTTTTCGTTTGAAAGAACTTCAGCGGCATTGAATATTCCGTAAACAGGGTCATTGGGCGCGGAAACATTGTCGCCGATGGTTTCGATTTCGTTTCCTTGATTTTGGGTTTTCAGCAAATAACCGTTCATTCCAATCAGGCATTGGCCGTCATTTGATTTTGACAAAGTGTGGATGACCACATAGTCCTCAGCGTCTTGGGGAACTGAAAAACGATCCCATTGCAAATTATTTAAGTTTAATTTCGACAAAACAGGCGAGACATTGCTCGACAAATAGAGTTGGTTGTCGCCGGAAATCACCATATGGTCAATGTCCAGACGCAAGCCTTCGGTAACGGTTGAACTGGCACCTGAATCCGCGTTGTATACATTTGTCCCAATCATTTTTGAACCCGAGAAAATCACATTGCTGTCATTGCCCAAAGCCAAAGTTTCGGTTTTATCTGATGCCGAAACCTGTGTCCAGACTTCATTTTGGAATTGATAAACTCCTTGCTCCGAAACCACGTAAAGCGATTGGTTTCCTGTATCGTATTTCAATTCCCACAGCATTTGAAAAAACGGGGCATTGGCTATTTCCGACCAGTTTTCGCCCAAATCGGAAGATTGGTAGATTTTAGTTTGGTTCCCGTCTGTTACCGTAGCAAAAATTGTTTCATTTTTATACTCAACGTTTAAAATGACTTTCCCCGGAAACCCGATATTCTCCCATTCGGAATTTGTAATGGATGAATTATAATAAACGCCATTATCGGTTCCCATAACCATGGCCGTAGAATTCCCAATAAACCTTGAATCATAAATCCAATGATTCCATATTCCCAAAGATTGGTAATTTTGGGCTCCATTCTGTGAATAAAAAAGTTTCGACTCCACGTTCCCGTGAATATCAATTCCTGTAAAGCATACAAATAATTTAGCGCCTTTTGCTTCCAAATGGGAAATAGGCGGAACCAATCCCGTATTGGGAGAATTGAGGCCGAAATTTTGAACTCCCCAGTTTCCGCCCAGATTGTTTGTGTAAAGCAACCCCCAAGTGCTCGTGGCCGCATAAACCCGTCCTGTTGAATCCGAGGCTTTTATTTTGTTCACTCCCGATCCGTCGGGAACATTTTCAAACGGAATCCATTCTTGGTGGTTCGCTTCCGTATAATAAATCCACCCGTCAATGCTCCTGCCGTAAACCCTTTCACTTCCTTCCGCTAAATTTGAAATGGCATTCGCATTGTCAAATTCCGTTAATTTCTGCCAAGTTTCCTGGCTCAAGGCAAAACTGCCCGCCCACATAAAAAGACTAAACCATATTGATTTTTGAAATGCTTTTTTCACCTGTTAAAAGTTTTATAATTTGGAGTTTCAAATTTGGGAAAAGAATTTTCAACCGTCTAATTTTGCAGGGGTGCAAATGGTGTCAAACCTGAAATTTATTTATAATCAATCATTTATATTGTTTAAAAAATCCGAAAGGTTTTCATCCGCGCCTACGTTCAATTTCTTTTTGAGCCGGTACCGGCCGGATTTGACCGCATCAACGGAAAGGTTTAAAACATCTGCCGTTTCTTTGATGCTCATGCGCAGTTTGGTGAGTGAACAAAGGCGAAGTTCATTGTTTGTCAATTCAGGGCAAATCGCTTTTAGCGACTGGTAAAATCCCTTGTGCTGGTCTTCGAAATAATGGTTGTATACTTCCCAATCACCCCGGATTTCCAAAGTGTCGATGATATCCTGTTTCAGGCCTTTCTGAAGGCTTTGTGAACTTTTATAATCTGAAAATGCTTTTTCAATTTCAGAAATAACTTGATTCCTTTGTGCTATTTTATCATAAAACCCAAGCAGTTTTTTGTTTTTGTTTTCCAACAGGATTTCATTTAATTTCCTTTTGGTCTTTTCTTTTTTATAATACACCCAAATCAACAAGATGCCCATCATTAAAAATATACCCAACAGCAAAGCCAAGATTCTTTCTTTGTTGCGTTTGGATTGCGAAAGCTTTTTTTCCAGTTCCAAATCTTTTATCTCGGATTCCTTTTTGTAAAACTCAATGTCTTTCCTTGCCGTCAGGACGGTGTTTTGTATTTCGGTATGGAAAACGGAGTCTTTTAAAACGATTAGTGATTCATAATAATGACGGCTTTTTCCGAAATTTTTCAATTCAAAATTCAACTTTGCCAAGTCCTTTAAAAGCAATGCCTTTTCACTGTAATCCGCGTATGCTGATTCGACTTTATTCATTAACGATAGGGCTTTTTCTTTGTTTCCTTCCAAAAGTTCCGTGTGCGCCAAAGCGTGCAGGATGTGTGCCGAAGAACCGGTTTGGTATATGCGGTTGATGGAGTCGGCCTTGGTCAAATATTTCCTTGCCAAAACCGGATGGCCGGTATGGTTGTATGTTGAGCCCAAATTGATATACAACGTCAACAAGTGGTTTCTGTTCAATGCCTTTTCGGATTTTTTGACTAATTTTTCAATCTCTATGCCTTTGTTTCCACTTTGGGTATAGGTGTAGAGCGTAGCCAGATTGATGATGATTTCCGAAGGGATTTCCTTTTTGTTTTTCAAAGAACAATCATACGCAAGTTCAAAATATTCAATGGAACTTTCCAGCTTATCTTGCTTGGCCAGCACAAGCCCTAAGTTATTGAAAATGTTGCATATCAAACTTTCCCGGTTGTTCCTTTTGGCTGTCCCCAAACTTTTATTGAGGTAAAAATAGGCGGAATCCAATTGGTTTTTGGAACTGTAAGAAATCCCGATGTTGCTGAGTGTATTGATTTCCTTTTCAATGTTTATCCTTACCTGATGGGATTGTATGTATTTTTTATACCAATGCACCGCAGAGTCAAATTCCTCGCGGTAAAAATGGTATTTCCCCTTGAGATTCAAATATTCGTCTAAACCGTTTCGGTAGTTCAGCTTTCGGCTCAAATCACTGATTTCCTGAATGATGCCTTCTGCCTGTTCCAAATCATTTTCAAATTTGAAATCAACCAGTTTCAGGAGTTTGTTCACACGAACCGTATCGTTTGCCTGTTGATTGATATCCTGAAGTAAACGGTATTCCTCTTCTTGGGCAAAAAGATTTAGGGCAGACAAACCGAAAAAAAAGAATAATGCAATTCTAAAGTAAGGCATTGGCAATGATAATCCGATAAAAATAAGGTAAATTATTCAACTTCGGTTTAATTGAGGAACCCCGCCTTCGAATGAATCTCTTTCATAATTACTTCCGCATGAATCCTTGAGTTTTCAATAAACCATTTATGGGTTTCCATTCCGCCGCAAACCACACCGGCTAAATAAATCCCTTTTACATTGGATTCCATCGTTTCCGGATTATAATTCGGGACAAACAATCCGTCACCGGAAAGTGTTATCCCGCAGGATTCCAAAAATTCAAAATTCGGACGGTAACCCGTCAAAGCCAAGACAAAATCATTTGCTATTTCCACTTCACCTTCCGGAGTTGAAATGCGAACCGAATTTTCTTTGATTTCTTTTAAATTCGAATAAAAATACGCCTTAATGCTTCCTTCGGCAATCCGGTTTTCAATATCCGGTTTTACCCAATATTTCACCCGTTCATGAATTTCGCCTTTCCGGATGACCATCGTAACTTCCGCGCCTTTTCGCCAGCATTCCAAGGCCGCATCAACCGAAGAATTGTTTGCGCCTACGATCACCAATTCTTGTCCTGCAAAAGGGTGCGCTTCCTTGAAATAATGGGAAACTTTCGGGAGATTTTCTCCGGGAATATTCAGGTAAACCGGAATGTCGTAAAACCCGGTGGCAATGACAATATTACGGGCATGGTATGTGAATCGGGTAGTTTTGACGCGTTTCAAATCCTGCTCATCTTTCACACTTAAAACCTCTTCATAAAACCGGATATTCAGTGCAAAATACTGTTGAATCCGCCTGTAATATTCCAAAACTTCCTGCCTGCCGGGTTTGGATGAGACATTCGAAAAAGGGATACCGCCGATTTCCAAACGTTCCGCCGTCGAAAAAAAAGTCATATACAGCGGATAATGGTACAAACTATTGACCAGTGAGCCCTTTTCAATGACCAAGTATTTCAGGTTCTTTCTTTTCGCTTCAATCGCACAAGCCATCCCGATTGGCCCCGCACCGATTATCAAAACATCGTATTCATTTTGCATACCGCCAATTTATAAACTTTCTTTCGAACGAAAAATGATTAAATGATGCCCCTGTTTAAATGATTTCAATCTCCGTTCAACAGCTTAAAATTCTTTTTTACTAAATGAATTCGGGTTATCTTAGCCAAATGAATCGGCATTCAAACCTTATTCTTCTCGGAATTTTCTTCAGTTTGATTTTCACGGCCTGTTCCCAAAAAAATGAAGTGGACGACAGCCGGATTTTTCGGATTAACCGCTACGACAATATCTCTTCACTCGACCCGGCATTTGCGCGCACCCAAGCCAATAATTGGGTTTGCAACCTCATGTACAACAGCTTGGTCAAACTGAATGACAGTCTGCAAATCCGCCCCGACATCGCCAAAAGTTGGGAAATTTCACAAGACGGTAAGACCTATTTGTTTCAATTGCGCAACGATGTCTATTTCCATAAAAACCCCGCTTTCGGAGAAGACTCTACGCGCACGGTCAACGCCCATGATTTTGAATACAGTTTCCGTCGTTTGACCGACCCCGAAGTAGGCGGTGCGGGAAGCTGGGTTCTGAATAATGTGGAGAACTTCAAAGCGTTGAATGATTCCGTATTTCAAATTCGTTTAAAAGAAGCCTTCCCCCCCTTTCTGGGATTGCTGAGTATGAAATATTGTTCGGTCGTGCCCCCGGAAATGTTCCAAAACGGACAAGAAGCGTTCAGAAAAACCCCCGTGGGAACCGGCCCCTTTCAATTCAAACTTTGGGAAGGAAACATCAAATTGGTACTCCGGAAAAATCCGCTCTATTTCGAAAAGGACGAAAAAGGAAATTCACTTCCTTATCTGGAAGCCGTTTCCATGACTTTCCTGCCGGAAAAGCACAGCGAATTTTTGCAATTGATTCAGGGGAATGTCGATATGATGGCCGATTTGGACCCTTCCTATAAAAATGAAATCCTTACGCCATCGGGTGAATTGAACCCCAAATATGGGGAACTGATCGATTTGAACAAATACGATTATTTAAGCACCGTTTACCTCTGTTTTTACCTAGATGACGGAAATCCGGTCGATGAGCGGTTGCGGCAGGCCATCAATTACGGAATCGACAAACCAAAAATGGTCAAATATATGATGAACGGCATGGCCACGGCGGCCGAAGGCGGCTTCATCCCCAAAGGGCTGCCGGGGCACGGAGAAAACATCGGTTATCGGTTCAATCCGGTAAAAGCCCGGGAATTGGTCCGCGCTTACCAAAAAGAAAAAGGAAACCTGCCGAAAATCACGCTGACAACGGTTCAGGAGTATGTTGATGTCTGCGAATACATCCAGGCCCAACTCTCCAAAATTGGCTTGAATATTGAAGTAAACGTCGTGCCGGGGCCGACCATGCGCGACGGAAAAGCAACGGGGAAATTCGCGTTTTTCCGCGCAAACTGGGGAGCCGATTACCCCGACGCCGAAAATTTCCTGTCCTTGTATTACAGCAAAAATTTTGCGCCCGAAGGACCGAATTACGCCCATTACAAAAACCAAAAATTTGACGAATTGTATTTAAAATCCTTCCAAATCAACGACGAAAAGAAACGCGGCGAAATCTACCGGGAAATGGACAGTCTGATGATGCAATCCGCCCCCATCGTGCCCTTATTTTACGACCAGACATCCATATTTACTCGGAAAAATGTGAAAGGTTTTACCATGAGCCCTGTCAAATTATTGAATCTAACCCGTGTTTATAAAACAAAGAAATGAACGTTCCAGCTATTAATTTAAAGCGCATCGTCATCATCGGCGGTGGATTTGGCGGCCTGAGATTGGCTAAAAAATTATCGACGAAAGACTACCAAGTGGTTTTATTGGACAAACACAATTACCATACTTTCCAACCTTTGCTTTACCAAGTCGCGACCGCCGGTTTGGAACCCGATTCCATTGCCCACGCCATCCGCCAGATTTTTGCAAAAAAAGAAAATTTCTTTTTCCGGATTGCAGATGTGGAGCGCATCGATACCGTGAAACAGGAAATTCATTCGGACATCGGCAGCCTGCATTATGACTATTTGATCATCGCTACCGGTTCCGACACCAATTATTACGGCAACCAAAACATTGCTAAAAATGCAATGCCGATGAAAACCGTTCCCGAAGCTTTGGATTTGAGGAGTTTGATTCTGCAAAACTTGGAATCCGCCCTTTTGACCAATGATTTGGATGAACGGTACCGCCTGATGAATTATGTGATCGTAGGCGGCGGCCCGACCGGTGTGGAATTAGCCGGCGCGATGGGTGAACTCAAGAAACACGTCCTGCCGAATGATTACCCGGACTTGGACATCCGGCGCATGAACGTCCACCTGATCCAAGGCGCAGACCGTTTGCTCCCGACCATGTCCACCAATGCTTCCGAAAAAGCCTTGAAATACCTCGAAAATTTGGGCGTACAAGTTTGGTTCGATATGCTGGTCAAAGATTATGACGGGAAAATCATCACGACCGATAAACGTCCTTTTGAAGCCACTACATTGATTTGGGCCGCCGGTGTCAAAGGCAGCCTGATTCCCGGCATTGAAGGCGAAGGCGTGGTAGTAGGCGGGCGGTATCTGGTCAATGAATTCAATTTAATCAAAGGTTTTGACAATATTTATGCGCTCGGCGATGTGGCGTTGATGGTTACCGACGAAAAACCTCAGGGCGACCCGATGGTGGCTCAGGTAGCCATTCAACAGGGGAAACTCCTGGCCAAAAACCTCAACAACCTGAAGGCCAATAAACCGATGAAGCCCTTTCATTACAAAGACAAAGGTTCGATGGCGACTATCGGCCGCGACAAAGCGGTGGTGGACCTGCCCGGCTGGCGTTTCGGCGGTTGGTTTGCTTGGTTTGTATGGATGTTCGTGCATTTGGTTTCACTGGTCGGCTTCCGCAACAAAGTCATCGCACTGACCAACTGGGTCATCCAATATTTCCAATACAACAAAAGCGTGCGACTGATCATCAGGCCTTATGAAGGGAAGAAAGAGGAAGGATGAGTTTTAGGCCACACGATACTTCGTTAATCGCGCGGCAGCAGGGGGTGGTTTTCAATTTCTAAAACATTCTCTAAAATCTATGGAAAATGAAGTTTTTATGTTTTGGCTTCCGGTAAATGTCCCAATGTCAAACATCACCGCCTCAACGCACCGGGTTTTTATCTTCCAGTTGCGGGTTGTTCAATTGAACGGGCGTTGATTTCTTTTTGAGTTTCATATTGAGGAATTCCACCGCAAGTGAGAAGAAAATCGCAAAATAAATATAGCCTTTGGGAATCGCGCCGACTTCTGACCCAAACATTTCGAAGTGAGACAAATGCGCGCCTTCGGCCAAAAGCATCACGGCAATCAGAATCAGGAACGACAAGGCAAGCATCTGAATTGTCGGGTGGGAATTCACAAAGCGGCTGACCGGGCCGGCAAACAACAGCATGATGAGTACCGCAATTACAATCGCTGTGACCATAATCGCCATCGCTGCTTCGTGCGTTCCGAAATCGGCCGGGGTCACCATCCCTACCGCCGTCAGGACACTGTCGAGCGAGAAAACCAGGTCGATTAACAATATCTGGATAATCACTCCCGTGAAATTGGCTGCCACCGCTTTAATCGCTGTACCGGGTTCGTCATTTTCCAGTTTATGGTGGATTTCAGTCACACTTTTGTACAAAAGGAACAATCCGCCCAAAAGGATGATGATGCTTTGCCCGGTCAGGGCTCCTTTCATAAATGGTAAATTCATCGTGAGCCAGTCAATGGGTTTGGTTAAAGTCATGAGCCAAGTCACCCCGAAGAGCAAGCCGATGCGCATGAACATGGCCAGGATCAAACCGACGTTTCGCGCGCGGGGTTGCTGTTTTTCGGGTAGTTTGCCTGAGAGGATGGAGATGAAAACGATGTTGTCAATCCCCAGTACCACTTCCAGAAACGTTAGGGTGAGCAAAGCCATCCAAGCGGCCGGTTCCATAAATATGCCAAAATCCATGCTGTTAAATTTGTCGAAAATTACAAAAAAAGAATTTTCCGCAATAGGTTTAATTCGGGAATATCACAGTAATTTTGGTTAAAATTTCATCGTTTGGTTCCATCGGCTCAATTGAGGTTGCAATTCATCGTCCTGCTCTGGGGGTTTACGGGGGTCTTGGGGAAACTCATCACCATCGATGCCATTCCTTTGGTCTGGTTCCGGGTATTGGTGGCGGCTGTGGTGCTGTTTACCATTCTGAAAATCCGCAACATCAGTTTAAACATCAACCGCAAGGATTTGATGATGCTCCTGGGGATCGGGGTCATCATCGGCTTGCACTGGATGGCCTTTTTCGGAGCGATTAAAGTATCGAATGTGGCCGTGGCACTCAGTACGCTTTCCACCGGGGCTTTGTTTTCCGCCTTTCTGGAACCCATCTTCTTCAAAAGGAAAATCAATCTGTCCGAAATCATTCTGGCGGTCGTGGTCTCCTGTTGCATCCTTTTAATTTACAATGCCAAACCGGAATACTGGTTGGGCATCGTGCTTGGAGTCATTTGCAGCTTCCTGTCGGCACTGTTCTCGGTCTTCAACGGCAAAATCCACGCGAAATTCCCGGCACAGAAAATCATGTTCTATGAAATGCTGGGCGGTTGGCTGATCGTCTGTATGTTCCTTCCTTTCATGGGCGGAATGGACATGATCTTCGATGTTTCCTGGAAAGATTTGGGCTTGTTGCTCCTTTTGGGGAGCTTATTCACGGCCTATCCCATGATTGAATCGGTGAACCTGATGAAGTACATCAGCCCCTTTACTTTGTTGTTGAACGTAAACCTGGAACCGGTGTACGGCATCATCCTCGCTTGGCTAATCTTCGGCGAATCGGAAGAAATGACGCCGCTGTTCTATATCGCCACGGCGATTATGGTGCTGGCCATTGTAACCAACGTCATCCTGAAGAAACAGACTGGTAAACCTTTTTTGGTGAAATGGAAGTTCTGGAATTTCAGGAAGTGAATTTCCAAAGTTTAAGAGAAACTATTAAAATCTTACGAACTTTGTTTATTCGAATGCAGGAAAAATCTATAATTAACGATTCAGACCTTACCAGATGAATCTCCGGAAAATTATTCATTATTACGTTGCAGATGTTCCATTATTCGTTAACTTTGGGCAATGGAAATAATCAGAGAAATTGTTTTTTATAAAAACTACTTTGAAGACTTTTTTGAAACCTTGACCGACAAAGTTAAGGACAAGGTTGATGAAGTTCTATTTATGATGACAATTCTCGAACGTATTCCCGGAAAATTTTTTAAAAGCATTGAAGGCACAAAAGGACTTTTTGAAATTCGAATCGAATATGAAAGTAATATTTACAGAATTTTCTGTTGTTTTGACAAAGGGAACTTAGTCGTTCTTTTTAATGGATTTCAAAAGAAAACACAAAAAACCCCAACAAAAGAATTACAGAAAGCTCAAAAAATAATGGAGGAATATTTTAATGAAAATGAGAGATCAAAATGGAAACCAAAAATAAAAACATAAAAACTTTCGCTCAACATCTTGACAAAAGATATGGAGAAACCGGCTCCAAAGAAAGAACTGACTTTGAAATCAAAGCTAAATCTTTTGCCATCGGAGAGCTGATAAAAGAGGAAAGAAAACGGGCAAATTTGACCCAAGAACAACTTGCAGCAAAAATTGGAGCCAAAAAAAGTTTTATTTCGAGAATTGAAAATGGCCATAGCGATATTCAACTTTCGACACTTTATAAATTGATCGAATTTGGACTCGGCCGAAAAATTAACCTTACGATTAAATAAAAGTCTGCGTTATCGGGGAAAACTTTTTGGTGAAATGGAAGTTCTGGAACTTCAGGAAGTGAATTTCCATTAAAAAATTCCCATAATTCGCTTCAATTTAGTAAATTGCTACCTCAACTATATTCATAAAATCATGTTAGCAATTCCAAAATTAGGACAGTTCCGACAAGGGGACTTGATCCAGTACATGAACAATCTGCTGGGTATTTTGACGGAAGCACGCGCTACCACGCTCAATCTCGAGTCACAGCGCGAAGATTTATATTTGGCCATGCGTGACCTAAACATTACATGGCAACCTCAAGTGGGCAGCGAACTCACCCCGGAGATTGCCGCGCTGGACCAAAAACGGGATCGTATATTCACGGGGCTAAAAGGCACGGTGGATATTTGGGCCACCAACCACTTCCAGGAATCTTGGCGCAACGCCGCTTTTTTGATTTCTGACAACATTGCCGCGCACGGGAACAAAATCACCGTCCTGCGTTACCAACAGCAAACGGCCACCATCAATGCCATCTTGAATGATTTGGAAGGGCATCTTTCTGCCCAAATCACCACACTGGGGCTGGAAGATTGGGTTGACGAACTGCGAGCGGTCAATTTGGAATTCGACACCAAATACCTGGAAAGGGCGCAGGCCATGTCGGGCCACCAACCGGGGATTGTGGTGCAGCAAATCGGCGTTGCGACCACTAACTTCCAAGCGTTGAAAACAGCATTTGAATCCAGATTCAATGTGGCAATCATGGACAGCCTGCCGGTCGTTACCGACTTTCAGCAGGTGGAAAACGAATGGAACATGATTACCGACCAGTACAATGATGCGGTAACCCGGTATTTGGGTTCAGCGGAAGAACCGGAACCGGAAACCTGATGGCCGAAGCTTCCCCCGGTGTAGGGAAGGTTTCCGGGGCTTGAGTTGGCGTCCCTACACCGTAGGGAAGGTTTCCAAGGCTTGGATTGGTGTCCCTACACCGTAGGGAAGGTTTCCGAGGCTTGGGTTAGCGTTCCTACACCGTAGGGAAGGTTTCCGAGGCTTGGGTTGGTGTCCCTACACCGTAGGGAAGGTTTGAAATGGCTTAGATGCCTATATCAATGTGTCCGCCGGGGCGGAACGGTTAGCGATGTTGGCAGGAGTTTTTTTAATTTTTATTAAAGTAACAATTAGGGTTGTTCCATTTTAGCTTTTTACCATAGTCGAATAAACTTTCAATACCTATTAAATTGTAAATTGGGTCTTGATCAATCGATTTTTTTGAATGAACTAAAATATAATTTTCATCATTCGTTGATTGAAAGTGATTTATCTCTGGAGATTTTTTTAGGCTATTTATTTTTTCAAATATTAGATCGTAATTATTAATAATATCCTCAACTGTTTTAAACTCTTTATTAATCAAACTATATAATTCTCCATCTGCACCAACATCAATACTAGAGCCAACTCCTCCGGCACAATCGAATGTTGTGAATGAATAACCTCCGATTTCACTAATAGGTATTCTTTTGGGATAATTATAGACGTCTTTGCTCAAGTTGTTTAAAACTATTTCTCCTTTGTTTTTTATCTTAACTCGCGCAGATATTTCTTCTAAAGTAATGTCATTATGTCCCCAAATATCTAAAACTTCAACATTTTCTATGTTGTTAAGTTCTTTTTTTATTTGGTTCATTTCAATTTTGTAGAAATAACCAAAATATATAAAATAAGAAATTATTAGAAGGATAATTACTCCTAGAATTGAAATGAGAATCCATTTAAAAATTAGTAGGACTAGTTTCATAAAATTTCTGCTAAATCCCAAATATACGCAATACTACGATAATTTCTCCAATGGCTCGGAATTGCAATCCGGGCTTATAAGACCCGCATTCAGGCCTTTATTCAATACGCCTTCTCCCCCAAGTAATTTCCGGGCGGGTCATAATTGGCGACCACAATGGCTCCGCCGTTTTTGCAAACTGCCATCCCCATACCGACTTCGCGCGTGTCTTTCCAGACCATTTGGGTATAGTGCCCGATTGCATAGATATTGTCCGCATTGATTTCCTCATTGTTGAACCCCTGCTTTTCGCTGTACCAGCCATGTACGGCATCGGTCGGAGTGGTTTCGGAAACGCGGGAAGTCCAGTAAAGGTTTTCGCCTTTGTCGGAATCGGTACGGTGGTTCATTTGACACCCCGAACCGGCCAAGGAATCTGCCCATTCCTGCGCATAAGCGGCCAATTCGTCTGACCATTGCAGGGCTTCTACGCCGACCTCGCTACGTGCTTGGTTGTGGATTTCCAAAACCTGTTCTACTTGTTGCGGGCTTAAGTTGGTATGTTCATAAGTCGTGTGTTGGGTAGGATTTTCATCTGAATTCTTTTCGGATTCCAACGAAGTCTGTGCAGAAAGATGTCCCGCCAAAGCAATGAGGCCTATCAATACTATTTTCATTTGGTAAATCTAAATATCTCTTTCTAATTTCTATTTTCTGATTTCCACCATTAGATCCTCCCCTGCTCTTTCAGTTTCCAGTAACGGAGCAGGCCCGCAACGGACATCCAGCTCGGGTTGGCGTATTCGTATTTTTGAATGTCTGATTCCAAAACGCCTGCCTGTAGCAACTGGCCTTTGGTGTAGTCCATGAAATCAGGCGTAATGGCTTCAGTTGGCGTTCCGGCCTCGAAGTGTTGTTTCATCCAGCTCGCCCAGTCATCCAAGATAAGTTCAAGTTCCGATAAATGCCGCTGCGGATCATCAACCCGCCCGAAATGGGTAAGGTACAGGGCTTCGGGTTGCAGGTTTTTCAGTTTTTGAATGGATTGGAGCCACAGTTCTACGTTGATGTCCGGTGGCGGACAAGGTGGAACCACCGGGCCGTTCCCGATTTTCACGCCGGCCACATCGCCCGTGAAAATGATGTCTCCTAACTGATAAGCATTGTGGTGAACGGCATGGCCGGGTGTGTAATGGACTTTGAATTCCGCATCGCCCAACACAATGGTGTCGCCTTCATCCGCAGGAATCAGGCGTTCTGGGTCGATGGGTTCCATCTTTCCCCAGAGGCGGTCCATGTCGTCCCCGTAAATCATCGCCGCGGAATTCCAGAGTTTCTCCGGGTTTTGCAAATGCGGCAACCCGGCCGGATGCACATGGACTTTGGTTCCGTTCCGGGCAAACTTCCAACCCGCTCCGGCATGGTCGAAATGAATATGCGTCAGCAGCAGGTGTTTGATATTTTTCCAGTCAAATCCCCGTTTGGTAATCTCATTGATTAAATTATCAAAAGTAGTTTCCGGCCCGGATTCAATCAGGATTAAACCTTCTGAAGTTTCAATGAGAAAGGAAGCAATGGAAGAGGCTTCGTTCAAAAAATCTAAGTCAAGGGTATGGATAATGGGTCGCATGGGATGGGATTATGAACCCACAATATATAAAATTTTTAATAGCTTTGGAATCCGATTGGCCGCTATGTTAGGTAATTTTCTTTTTAACCGGATTGATAATTCCCAAATCACCGTTTTCCGCATCTTTTTCGGGCTGCTGATGGTGGCCGAATGTTGGGGAGCGATTGCGACGGGTTGGGTCAAGGAAACTTTTGTAGAGCCATCCTTTACCTTTACTTTCATCGGTTTTGAATGGACGAATTTCCTGCTTGGGGACACCATGTATTATATTTTCGGTTTCCTCGGCCTGATGGGGTGGCTGATTGCTTTGGGGGCTTTTTACCGGATGGCAACGGTGTTGTTTGCCTTGGGTTGGTCATTGGTTTATTTTATGCAAAAGGAGCATTACAACAACCATTATTACCTCGTGATGCTGATTGCCTGGTTCATGGTGTTCATTCCCGCGAACCGCTATAAGTCGGTAGACGTCTGGCTCTGGCCGAAAATCCGAACCAATTTCACCTATTACTGGGTGCGGCTGTTGTTCATCCTCCAATTGCTCATCCTTTATACCTTTGCGGCATTGGCCAAGCTTTATCCCGGCTGGATGAACGGAGATTTTCTGATGGTTCGGTATTCGAGCTTGGGAGGTTGGGTTCATCAAAAGATTCAGTGGGAACCGCTGACGCATTTTGTACAATCCAGGGAGTTTGCACAGTTATTTTCTTGGTTGGGCTTCGGTTTTGATTTATTGATCATTCCTTTATTATTGTGGAGAAGAACCCGGGTCATTGCATTTTTCTCGGCCTTGTTTTTCCATTTGTTCAATTCGGTAACCCTACACATCGGGATATTTCCTTATTTCGCCTTGGCGCTGGCGGTATTTTGTTTCCCACCGGAAACCATCCGGAAAATATTCTTTCCCAAGAAATCTTCTTTTTTACCGGGCTCTCAGGAATTCGGCTCGATTTTTAAAAACCAAAGCGCATTTGTATTTGTTTTTTGCCTTTATATTGCTTGGCAAATTTACCTGCCGTTGAGGCATTGGCAGATTCCGGGCGATGTGCTCTGGACCGAAGAAGGGCACCGGCTGTCTTGGCGGATGATGCTCAGAACCAAATCCGCGACTACCTTTTTTCATGTAGTGGACAAGTCAACCCAAAAAAAGGAAAGGGTCAACCTGAATGATTATATGACGCCGCTGCAACGAAACCGGGTGGCGGGAAAACCCGATATGATCTGGCAGTTTGCACAATACCTGAAAAAAGATTATGCCGGAAAAGGAAAAGAAATAGAAGTATATGTGAGTTCGAGGGTGTCTGTAAACGGCGGGCCTTATTTTGAATACATCGATTCCGAAGCCGACTTGGCTACAACCAAATGGAGCTATTTCGGGCACCAGGAGTGGATTTTACCTGAACCGGAAGATTATACCAAAGTCTCACAAAAGGAAAAACTCCCAAATCGAAATTGATCCGGGAGCTTTGTTATCATTTAAAACTTAAATCTTAAGCTTCTTTGTGACGTGTTTCTTTGATACGTGCTTTTTTACCTCTTAAATCTCTGAAGTAATAGATTCTTGCACGTCTTACTTTACCTTTTTTGTTCATTTCGATTTTCTGGATCGCAGGTAAGTTCACCGGAAAGATTCGCTCTACCCCTACTTCACCGCTCATTTTACGGATGGTAAAGGTCTCGGTTGCGCCCGTTCCTTTGCGTTGGATAACCACGCCTTTGAAAAACTGGGTACGGGTTTTTCCGCCCTCAGAAATTTCCGAATAAACGGTAATGGTGTCTCCTGCTGCAAACTCAGGGAAATCTTTTTTTGCTACAAATTTTTCTTGTACGTATTTAACTAAACTTTCCATTTTTTGGAATTTAATGAATTAACACTGAAAACATTCACGGAACTCGTCAGAGGTTTTACAATGGTGCGCAAAATTAAAAACAATTTCCTAATCCTGCAAAGTATTTTTGTAAATATTTAATGCCTTCAGGTATTGGCTTTGTTCCACCTGAAGCCGATAGCCTTCCAAAACGGTCGGGCCGAAGGAATAATTGACGTGGGTATCGATGATATGAGCCGTAATCCCTTCTTCCACCAATCGGTTTTTCACGACTTCCGCCGTCCAGAGATTGGAGAAAGTTTCCAAGGTTACGAATTTCAGGTTCCCGGGTTCTGTTTCCATCATTACAATTTAGGAATTCTCGGTTTCCCCTACAAATTTTTCTTCGGCACGAAACGGGAAAACATCTTCTTTTCAAACGCCCAGAAAAATTTGAATTGGCCGAATAAGGTTCCAATAATGATCAAAATGAGGTTGTAAATGGGAAAAATAATGATGAGCCGCACCAACGTAAACAACCACATCGGCATCATTTCACTGCTCAAACCCATCCACTCCGCAAATGGTTTTGAAACCCAGGCCGAAGCCGAACCGGTAATGGAAAATACGATTAATATTAAAATCAATTGAAAATTGCTTTCAATCTGCCAACGTTTTTTTAGTTTTTCAAACACTTCTTTTTTTATTTTGAATGTCGCATTTGAAATGAAGTTTCAATTCAAAATGCAACATTTATAATTTATAATTACTTAAACATTGCTTCCGATTAAACCTTTCACCAATTTTATGACGGTTGGCATGGCTTTGTTGGCTGCATTGAGCACATCTTCGTGCGAAACGGGGAAAGCGATTTCCGGCCCGCCCAAATCGGTAATAACCGAAATACAAAATACGCGCATACCCATGTGTTTGGCGACAATTACTTCCGGAACGGTGCTCATTCCCACGCAATCCGCGCCCAATATCCGAACCAATCCGTATTCAGAAGGCGTTTCGAAAGTCGGGCCTTGTAAACCCATATAAATCCCTTCTTTGACTTCAATCCCGTTTTCCTTTCCGAAACCGATGACAAATTCACGCATTGGCTTGTCGTAAGCTTCAGACATATCCACAAACCTCGGCCCTAATTCATCCAAGTTTTTTCCGCGCAGCGGATGCTCCGGCATCATATTGATATGGTCTTTGATCACCACCGCATCGCCTACTTCATAATTGGGGTTGACGCCGCCGCTCGCGTTGGAAAGCAAAAGTTTCTCGATTCCCAATTCTTTGAAAATCCGCATCGGGAAAGTGACTTCCTGCATGGAATAACCTTCGTAATAATGAAACCTTCCGGCCATCATCAACACCGTTTTGTTTTCGATTTCTCCCAAAATCAACCTTCCTTTGTGGCCGGCCACCGTGGCTTGAGGGAAATGCGGGATGTCGCGGTAATCAATGACTACTTTGTCCTGTACTTCATCCTGCAATTTTCCCAATCCCGACCCGAGAACAATCGCATATTCGGGTGTTTTTTGCATCAAGGGTTTGATGTATTCAACTGCTTCTCTGATTTTTTCTAACATAATTTAAAAGGGTTTCTTTGAATGAATTTTCGTCATTCAGTTCAATTTCAATGGGTAAATAAAATAAATTTTCAATCAAGGCTCTTTCGTCTTTCAACCGCATATAATCTTTTTCGGTGGTCAGGATGATCTTTTGGCCCTTTAATTTTTCAAATTCTTGGTCGATTTTCTGAACATCGGAAGCCGAAAAATTATGGTGGTCCGAAAACTCCAGATGCCGAACCGATTTAAATTTTGACCGAATGAAATCCACCAATATTTTGGATTTGGCAATTCCCGTTACCAAAGTGACTTCATAATTTTGCCATTCATCCGATTCCAAGTTATACCGGTGGTGGATGACCGCGTTGGAATATACGATTTTCGAAAAGAATATTTTCTGATAATGCTTGGGTTTGATTTTCGCCAACAATTCATCCCTTTGTTTGACAGTGAACGTATCAGGGCATTTGGTAATGATGATGACATCGGCTCTTCTGGCGGCGGAACGGGGTTCGCGTAAATTCCCGGCGGGCAATAGATAATCGGAACTATAAGGGTCGTTGAAGTCGGTCAGCAAAATGGAGAATCCCGGTTTGACCTGTCGGTGCTGGAATCCGTCGTCCATGATTACCACTTCGGATTGGTAATTTTTAACCAAATGTCGGATGCCAAATACACGGTTGGCACAAACCGCCACCACTATTTTATTTTTGAAACGGTTGAAAAACTGCAAAGGTTCGTCACCTATATCATAAACACGGGAACTGTAATTGGCGATGACCAACCCTGAAGTTTTCCTGCCATAACCGCGGCTGAGCATGGCTACTTGGAATTCGTCTTTCAAAACATCTGCAACCAATAGGACGTGCGGCGATTTCCCGGTTCCGCCTACCGATAAATTTCCCACGCAAATGACCGGAGTCTTGAATTTTTTGAACCTGAAAATACCGAATTCATAAAACAAATTCCTGAAAGTAACTCCAATCCAAAACAGTCCTGAAAAAGGAAGTAAAAGTTTTCGCCAGCTCATAATTTCAAACCAACTGCAAATTTAATTACTTTCCTTTAGGTATATTTGTTCTTTCCATAATTTTATCAACCGTTTGGCGCAACCTCTATCCATTCCCAAAGAACCTGTCTCTGCAACCAAACGCATTGCGGTCGTCGATTTTCTAAGGGGCGTTTGCCTGTTTGGCGTAGTGGTTTCCAATTTCATGGCTTTCCAAGAATCCGGCATAGAAAAATCCCCTATCGATCGGTTCTTACACGTTTCGGAAGAGATTTTTTTCGGCCCGGTTTGGATTTCCTTGAGTTTTTTGTTTGGTTTTGGATTTTGGATTTTGATTCAAAAAAGCAAAAACAATTACCCGGTGTTCCTGCAAAGGATGTTTTGGTTGTTTTTAATCGGTATTTTGAATGCCTGTCTTTTTCACATTGACATTCTGAGGGATTTTGCGGTGGTAGGCATTTTTCTAGGTATCACGCCCTATTTCAACAAAAAAACCTTATTGGTGTTCTGTGTTTTTTTAACTGTTTGCATTCCTATTTTAAGGGTATTCACTTCTGATGGCGGCTTCCAACGGTTTGAACTTTTAGATGAAATTTCCGGTTATTGGGGAAGTCCGGGTTTTTGGGACAATATTTATTACAATTTGAAATACATATATATCGTCCAGATTCAAAATCCGGTGTATGCCGTTTCGGTTCATTTTGAAATGTTTTGTTTTTTCCTTTGGGGCGTTTTGGCAAGCCGTTACGGAATTTTCCAGTCAGAGCAAAAGTTTTGGAAAACCACCCAATTCACCTTGATTTTCTCACTCTGCGGGATTTTATTGATTTGGATGATTTATTTTTTAATGCCAAACTTCGGGGCTCAAATCTCAAAAATATATTCCCTCAAAATCCTGATGGAAATCTTCTTTGCCTTGTTTACACTGGCCATGGCAGCTTTGATTTATAGGTCGGGGTTTTTGAAGCAATGGTTTGGTTATATCGAAATTTACGGGCGGATGACCCTCACGAATTATTTGCTTCAAAGTGTATTTTCTTTTCTGATTTTTTCCGGTTCAGGCTTTGGGTTGGGACTGAACCAACCTTTGTGGGTGTATTTTATTTTGGCGGTTTCCGTTTATCTATTTCAGGTTATGATCAGTGCATTTTGGTCAAAAAGATTCTATTTAGGCCCTGTGGAGTGGCTCTGGAGAAGTTTGAGCCAAAGAAAAGCCTTACCTATTTTAAAAAAATAAGCTTAACTTGGTGGGATGTTTCAAGCCCAATACCCACAAAGAATCATTTGCTTGACGGAAGAAGGAACGGAAATCCTCTACGCCCTTAATCAGCAACACCGCTTGGTGGGCATAAGTGGGTTTACGCGGAGGCCGCCACAAGCCAGAAAGGAAAAACCGAAAGTTTCGAACTTCATTGATGCGGACATTCAACAAATCCTAGAGTTGAAACCGGATTTGGTAGTGGGATATTCCGATTTACAACGGGACATTGCAGCCGAATTAATCAAAAACGGGGTGAACGTTTTCATTTTCAACCACCGCAGCATCAACGAAACCTTGGGTATGGTTTTGCAGTTTTCTTCGTTAATCGGTTATGCTTTGGAAGGAAAAGAATTGGTTGAAAAATACATTTCGAACTTGAATTCAGCACTGGAAACAAGCAAATCTTTCCCCTATCGCCCAAAAGTTTTTTTTGAAGAATGGTATGACCCTTTGATTTCTTCTATCCAATGGGTCAGTGAACTGATTGAAATCTGCGGCGGAGAATTGTGTTTCCCGGAGTTGGCTAACAAATCCATGGCCAAAGACAGAATCCTGACTACCGACGAAGTTTTGAAAAAAAATCCGGATCTGATTATCGGGTCTTGGTGCGGTAAGAAATTCAAACCCGAAAAAGTAAAATCCCGAAGGGGCTGGGAAAATATCAATGCGGTCAAAAACAATCATTTATATGAAATCAAATCCGAAATCATCCTTCAACCCGGCCCGGCGGCTTTGACCGATGGAATCCTTCAGCTTCAGGCAATCATTTCCGGGTTTTTCGGAGCCGACAAAGGGAATTAAATTGCGTATTATCTTCAATTGTTTATTTTTGTCATCACAGAAAAAAACATGAAGACAAGATACTATTTCCTCATCCCGCTCATAATAGTTTCATTAACAGCCATTTTAGTGGGTATAGACTTTTTATTCAACATCCTACCCGATCCGGTGCTTTTTGTCGCGCGCTGGTTGTCCATCCTGAGTTTGATTTTGTATTGTATCAAAAGAAAATCACTGACATCTTGGATTTTGTTCGGAATTGTTGCAGGAGCCGTCATCGGATATGATTTCCCCAATTTGGCGATGTCGTTACAACCCTTGAGCAGCGGCTTCATCCGATTGGTCAAAACCATCGTAGGCCCCATCATATTCGCTACTTTGGTGTTCGGGATTGCGGGCCATTCCGACCTGAAACAGGTTGGCCGGATGGCTTGGAAATCATTGGTTTACTTTTATACTGCAACGACCATCGCCTTGTTCATCGGGCTGGCTGCGATCAATATTACCCAAGCCGGAAAAGGAATTGATGCCAGTAAATTCCCTCAGGAAGAACTTCCGCCGAGTACAAGCGGCTTCAAGGCAAACGATATGGCCGCACTGGAAAATTTACCCGAACACATCCATTGGCTTTACAAAACGACTGCTTTTTTCAGGGATGTTTTCCCGGAGAATATCATCAAATCTTTGTTTGAAAACCAAGTTTTACAGATTGTGGTTTTTGCGGTAGTTTTCGGAATCGGATTGGCGATGGTGGAAGAAAGGAAAAGAAAGCCATTGGTTAATTTCGTAGAAAGCTTGGCGGAAACCATGTTCAAATACACCAACATCATCATGTATTTTGCGCCTATCGGTGTGGGAGCGGCTATGGCATATACAGTAGGACATATGGGCATCGATATTTTGAAGAATTTAATGATGCTCTTATTGACACTCTACGGTGCATTATTGGTCTTTTTATTCGGCGTTTTACTACCCATCGCCTTGTACATGAAAGTTCCCATCCGGAATTTTATCGAAGCATTAAAAGAACCGGTTTCCATCGCATTTGCCACTACGAGTTCGGACGCAGCTTTACCTAAGGTGATGAGCAATATGGAAGATTTCGGCGTGCCACGGAAAATCGTTTCCTTCGTGGTGCCGACCGGTTACAGTTTTAACTTAGATGGGACTACTTTGTATTTGTCACTGGCTTCTATTTTCGTGGCTCAAGCTGCCGGAATGGATTTGAGTTTTGGCCAGCAATTGTTGATTTGCCTTACTTTGATGGTGACCAGTAAAGGCGTTGCGGCGGTTCCACGTGCATCCTTAATCATTTTAATCGCTACCGCCGACCAATTCGGATTGCCGTTATTCATCATCGCCGCGATCTTAGGAATCGATGAGTTGATGGACATGGCGCGCACTTCAGTCAATGTGATTGGAAACTGCTTGGCATCTGTGGTTGTTTCGAAATGGGAAGGTGAATTTGACCAAGAGAAAGCATTGAATTACGGCAAGGAAATCCCAAAGGAAAATTTAGCCGAATAATTCGATGACCGAAAACGGGAACTGCTTATCTTTGTTCCAATGCGCGGTTTGATTGAATTCTATTTGATTCGAAGCAATGTATGGGTTGCCATTTGTTTTGCAGCTATGCTGGCATTTTTCCAATTGGTACTCTATCATTTGAATTTCTATGTGCTCGGCATTGTGTTTTTCGGAACTTTGGCGATCTACAATTTTTCAAGAATTAAAAATTACAAGGATTTCATTTCACTGAATTCGGTTTACAAACCCCAGATATTCCTGACCATTTTAGGATTAACCGGAACCTTGGTTTGTCTGGTTTTACGCGGTTTTGAAATCAAGACCTTTCTCTATCTTTTCGTCTTGGGTTTCATCAGTTTTTGTTATTCGCTCCCATTTTCCGGATTGGGTTTGCGAACGATTCCTTTTTTAAAATTGTTTCTGATTGCATTTGTCTGGGCAGGGAGCTCCATCGGATTATTGCTGGTGGTGCACCATTCCCTGATTCAATACCAATTACTTTTTTTTGCGGTTTTCTTTTTTGTCATCGGCATCACGGTTCCTTTTGACATCCGTGACAAATCTACCGACGAAAGCGGTTTGAAAACGATTCCACAAGTAATTGGGATTCTTCCATCCAAAATATTTTCGGTTCTTGGTTTAATTTTGAGTGCCGTTCTCTTTTTTCTGGAATTCAGGGAATTTACAACGGCGGTCACGGCTTGGACAATAACTGCTGCCATTTCCATTCTTTTAGTCCTCAATTCAAACGAGGAAAAATCCGAACATTATTATTCATTCTGGATGGAAAGCTGTTCCCTCCTGCCATTATTGTTCTTTTTGATTATTGGTGGGGTTTAACAGTTTGCGGAATATTTTTTATTAACTTTGAGATGTTTCAAATTTCCTTAACATGAAAAGAATCCTTTTCGTATCCATTGTATTAATTTTATTCATTACCGCCTGCAAACCAAAAACCAACAAACCGCTGATGGAAGTAAACCCGGAATATGCGGCTTACATTTCGGCATATACTTCGGGATTGGTCTCAACAGAAAGCCACGTAAAGGTCATTTTGCAATCCGATTACCCGTTTGAAACCAATGGCGATAAATCCATCAAAGAAGATATCATCAAATTCTATCCATCTATTCCCGGTACTGCTTACTTGACCGAAAATGCAACCATAGAATTCGTTCCGAATGAAAAATTGAAACAAGGTACCATTTATACCGGCAAACTGGATTTGTCCCAATTCATCAAAAATGTACCCGACAGCATGAAGCTCTTCAAATTCCAGTTTCAGGCCAAAAAGCAGGATTTTTCGGTGAGTATCGACGGCATTCAGGATACCGAAAAAGGCCAAGGAAATTATAAATTCGAAGGAAGTCTTTTTACGGCAGATGTAGCATCTTCTGAAAATTTCCCTGAAATCCTGACGGCTGAATTTGAAGGTGAAAAACTTCCGGTTACTTGGGAACATGCCGAAAACAGAAGGAATCACCGCTTCACCATCACCGGGATTGAAGCCCAAGAGAGACCGGAAAAACTATTGTTGAAATGGAACGGAAAAGCCATCGACACCCAAAAAAGGGAAAGTATTGAATTCATCGTTCCGGCCCGAAACAGTTTTCAGGTGACACACATCAAAGCCGTATCCTATCCGGAACAATATATTTCCGTGAATTTTTCCCAGGCTTTGCAAAGCGACGGCTTTTTCGACGGATTGGTAGAAATTTTCAAAACTGAAAAAAGCGATGAAGACGTAGATTATTCTTACAATGACACACCGCAGAATTACATCAAAACCACGGTTGTCAACGGAAATGAACTGAAAATTTATACCAATAAAAAAATTGGTGGCGAATACGAAATCAAATTATTTCCCGGCCTTCTAAGCGCCTATGGCAACCGAACCGAAAAGGAATTTAAAAAAGTCCTTGATTTTATAAACCTTTATCCCGAAGTGAAATTTGTAGGGAACGGAAACATCATCCCTTCCTCGGACGGCAAAGTAAACCTGCCGTTTGAAGCCGTTGGGGTAAATGCCGTTCGGGTAGAAATCACTAAAATATTTGAAAACAACATCCACCAGTTTTTCCAATACAATCAATTCAATACACAGGATAACCTGAAGCCCGTCGGACGAAAAGTTTTTTCGCGCATCATTCCGATTTCCAATTCGGACAATTTCAATATCAATGAAATGAACGTTTACCAGTTGGAACTTTCGAGATTCATCAAACCCGAACCCGGTGCCATTTACAACGTAGCCTTTTCAATTGACCGAAAATTCGCCACCTATCCTTGCGGTGGAACCCAAAACACAGATGAAGCCCTGATGATGATGGAAACAAGGAAAGACGACTACGAAACCGATTCCGAAATGTATGATTACTATGGGGATTATTATTACCCCGATGATTATAATTGGAGAGACCGGAACAACCCCTGTACTTCATCTTATTACACCTCCGAAAAAAATGTTAGTAAAAATATATTGTCCAGCAATTTAGGAATCAACTTCAAAGCTGGAAAAGACCGAAAGGCTTATGTCACCGTCACCGACATCATCACCGCCCGGCCTTTGGAAAACGTCCGTTTAAAAGCCTTCGATTTACAAAACCAACTTGTGGGTGAAGGAGCTACGGACCGCCAAGGTTTCGCCAATTTTGAACTGAATCGAAAACCCTTTCTCATCATTGCAGAAAGGGAAGGCCAAAAAGGGTATATCAAAGTAGACAATGGTTCTTCCCTACCGCTTTCCAATTTTGATGTGGAAGGAGAATCGGCCGAGAGCGGCTTGGGTGGATTCATTTACGGCGAACGGGGCGTTTGGCGTCCGGGCGATAAAATGCACCTGACCTTTGTGATGGATCAGTCGGTGACCGGGATTTCAGATGAACAGCCTGCTATCTTGGAATTGAAGAGTCCGGACGGACAATTGATGCAACGAAAAGTGAATAATAATCCGGTAAACGGCTTTTATACATTCGAAGTCGAAACGCCGGCCGATGCCAAAACCGGCAATTGGTCTGCCAATGTGCGGATTGGTGGAAAAACTTTTTACAAATCGCTCAAAGTCGAAACCATCAAACCCAATAGGCTTAAAATAAATACTATATTCTCTGAAGAAATTTTGACGAAATCGACTTCAGGAGCAGGATTCAAAATCAAAGCCAACTGGCTCAGCGGTGCAGATGCCCAAAACCTGAAGGCCAAAATAGACCTTACGCTGTTCCCTTCGGAAACAAAGTTCAAGTCTTTCCCGAATTTCAATTTCACAGACCCTTCCAGAAGTTTTCCTATGCAGGAACTCACCGTTTTTGACGGAAACCTGAACCGGAACGGAGAAGCGCAAATCGGGACTAATTTCAATCTGGAAAGCACACCGCCCGGCATGTTGACTTTGGGATTATTTACAAAAGTTTTTGAAACCGGCGGTGATTTCAGCAGTTCTTATGTAACCAAAAATTATTCTCCTTACCATACATATGTGGGTTTAAATATCCCAGTTCAAAATGATTATTGGGAAATGTTGGAAACCGGAAAAGAACATACCATTCAGGTTGCAACCGTGGACTACAAAGGCAATCCTGTTTCTAAAAAAAATGTAAAGGTTTTTATTTACCGTCTCCGCAATTCTTGGTGGTACAATTCCGACAACAACGATTTGGCTTACTATGTCAACCGGCAATATGAATTTCTGAAAGAAGAAAAAACCATTTCTACCCAAGACGGAAAAGGAAGTTTCAAATTAACCGTTCCCAATGACGAATACGGTAATTATTTTATCCGGGTTATGGATCCGGAAAGCGGACATTCGGCAGGAAAAACCATCTGGATGGATTGGCCTGATTGGAGAAGCCGGGGAAGCGGGGATTCCGAAAGCGCAGCGATTCTTACGTTCAAATCCGATAAAAACACGTATAAAGTGGGCGAAACCGCCCAGATTACCATTCCCTCTTCCTTGGAAGGACGGGCGTTAATCAGTTTTGAAAACGGTTCCAAAGTATTTGACCGGAAATGGATTGAAACCGAAAAGGGCCAAACCAAATTCGATTTGAAAATCACGGAGGACATGGCACCGAATTTTTATGTGAATATCAGTTTGCTGCAGCCCCATAGCGCAACCGTAAACGATATGCCGATTCGTATGTACGGTGTAATCCCGATTGGAGTAGAAAATCCAGAGCGGAAATTGACTCCCGTAATAAAAACACCCGAATCTGTCCGACCCAACAGCAATTATACCGTTTCGGTAAGTGAGCAATCGGGGAAAGAAATGACTTATACGCTCGCCGTGGTGGACGAAGGTTTATTGGATATTACCAATTACAAAACGCCCGATATTCATTCCTATTTTAACCAAAAACAAGCATTGGGTGTTAACACTTGGGATATTTTCAATTATGTTCTGGGTGCTTATGGCGGAAGGATTGAAAGCGTATTTACCATTGGCGGAGACCAAGCTTTGGCGAATTCAAACAAAGAAAAAATCAACCGATTCAAACCGGTCGTAAAATTTTTAGGTCCTTTTACCATTGGAAAAGGAAAGTCCAATACCCATAAAATCCGGATGGAAAATTATGTGGGTTCGGTAAAAGTGATGGTCGTCGCCGGAAACGGTTCGAGTTTTGGGAGTGCCGAAAAGAACATAGCCGTTAAACAACCTTTGATGACCCTCACTACATTGCCGCGCGTTTTGAATCCGGGGGATGAAATCACGCTTCCGGTCAATGTTTTTGCCATGGAAAACCATGTTAAAAATGTTTCGGTGACTGTAAAATCAAATGATTTGATTCAAATCGAAGGAAATCCCACCAATTCTTTGGAATTTTCAAAGACCGGTGATCGCCTGACGAACTTTAAAATCAAAATCCCGGAAAAAACAGGCAAAGCATTTTTATACATCAACGCAACATCGGGTGCAGAGAAACATTTAGACACGATTCAAGTGGAAGTTCGCAGCCCGAATCCGCCGATGACATTTTCCACTTCCAAAGAAATAAGCGGAAAAAGTAGTTGGACGGTTGAATATGAACCTTTCGGCATGAGCGGCACCTCAGATACCAAACTGATGATTTCCACCGTTCCCGCCATGAACTTGGAAAAACGGATGCGTTACCTGATTCGTTATCCCCACGGATGTTTGGAACAAATTGTTTCCGGTGCCTTTCCGCAATTGTACCTGAATCAATTGTCCACGCTCAGCGATGCCCAGAAAAAGGATGTTCAATACAACATCGAACAAACTTTATCGAAACTGAAATCCTATCAAGTCCCCGGCGGTGGATTGGCTTACTGGCCGGGCAGCGGGACACCGGATCCTTGGGCCAGTAGTTATGCACTTCATTTTATTTTAAAAGCGGAAGAAAAGGGTTATAAACTTTCACCCGGATTGAAAAACGGCTTATTGAAATACCAAGCCAAAACGGCCAGGGAATGGAGCGGATACAATGAAAAATATTATTACAATGATTTGGACCAAGCTTACCGGCTTTATACTTTGGCCCTGGCGCGAGAACCGGAATTGGCTTTGATGAACCGACTGAAGGAAAAGAATACCAATGCCGCAACGGTTTGGCGGTTGTCGGCCGCTTACCAATTGGCCGGCCAAAGAAATATTGCCAAAAAACTGGTTGAAAACTTAGCGACTTCTGTAAAGGAATACAAATTCAATCCGCAAACTTACGGTTCGTCAGAACGCGACCAAGCGATGATTCTTGAAACTTTGACTTTATTGGATGAACGTGAAAAAGGCTTAACTGTATTGAAGAGCATCGCGAAAGATTTGAACTCCGAAGCGTGGTTCAGCACCCAGACTACGGCTTATTCACTCATGGCGATTTCTGAATATTTTGGGAAAAACAAAGTAGGTTCCAACATTCATGCGGAAGTAGTCGTCAATGGAAAACTTCAAAAAATAACCGGTGATAAACCATTTGTAAATATTGATTTACCGGAAACCAAAGGAAAATTCACCGTCAAAGACCTTTCCGGCAACGTCCTTTTCGCGGAATTAATCCGAAGCGGAGTTTCATCGAATGAAAATATACCCGGTGAAAACAGTAATTTAAATATGAGTATCGTTTATTACAACATGAGCAATAAACCGATTGACCCATCGGAACTCGCTCAGGGAACCGATTTTAAATGCGTGGTGAACATCACCAATCCCGGGATGATGGGGAATTACAATGAACTGGCATTGACGCAAATGTTTCCTTCCGGATGGGAAATCATTAATACCCGTTTGAACGAACAAACGACAACAAACCGCAATTTGGGACTGAACTACCAAGATTTCCGTGATGACCGGGTTTACAGTTATTTTGATTTGAGGGCTGCTCAACAAGTTTCGATAACCGTATTGTTGAATGCTACTTACAAGGGAGATTTTTATTTACCGGCTGCTTATTGCGAAGCGATGTATGACCACACGATTTATGCGGTTAGCCCCGGAAAACGGGTTACGGTCAAATAAACCACAAAAAAACGGGGTGAAATCAATTCACCCCGTTTCCTTTCAAATTTAAATGCCTATTTCAAACTTTGGGCTTTTTGTCCGTTTTGACTGGTCGTTCTTTTTTCAGTCGCTTTGATTTCTGATTTTTTAGCTTGTTTGTTCTCGGCAGCAGCTTTTTTATCAGCTTCTGCTTTCTTTTGGGCTTCGATTTGATCAGATTTTTTCTGTTCTTTTAGCTGTTGTTCAGTTTTAACATCGTTTTTAATGGATGCTTTCTGGGCTTTTTCTTGGGCAAATAAAACCGGAGCCACCGCTAAGCTCATAATTGTTATTAATTTCTTCATAATAAAGTTTTTTTTAGATATTACTTTATCAAATCTAAACAATTTATTTAAAAAAACAATCATCAAAGAAATAGAAATTAAAATAAAAGCAAGCCTGTAAGCCGGATTCTGTATCCGCCGGAGCGAACCTTTGTCATTTATCTGGTTCCGCCATTGCTGACGGAATCTATCTGCCTACCCCTCGGCAACGGGCGAGCAGCCCTTAACTGCCGATATACATGGCATTGCACCGCATAGAGTTTACCTGGTTTCACTACAGCCGAACTGTACTTGCTTTCTGTTGCACTGGTCCTACCCCGGATTGCTCCGGGATGGCGGGCGTTACCCGCTATGCTGCTCTTTGGTGTCCGGACTTTCCTCCCTCTACAACAGTAGAGAGCGACAAAGCGGCTTGCTTTTGCAAAATTAGGCATAAAAAAATTGCCACTTCTGATGAAATGGCAATTTCAGTAAAATTCAATTTTATCAGGATTCTTGTTCGGCAGATTTTCCTTGAACGCTGATCACAACGCCGTCTTTTGCTTCATTCAAATCCAATAATAATTTATCGCCTTCAGAGATTTCGGAATTGATAATTTCCTCAGCCATCGGGTCTTCTATGTATTTTTGAATCGCTCGTTTCAACGGGCGGGCACCGAAATCTTTGTCAAATCCTTTTTCCGCAATGAAATCTTTGGCTTCAGGCGTCAATTTCAGTTCATAACCCAAATCCGACAAACGTTTGTATAATTTATCCAATTCGATGTCGATGATTTGGAAAAGGTCTTCTTTCGAAAGGGAATTGAATACGATGATGTCATCGATTCGGTTGAGGAATTCGGGTGCAAAGGTTTTCTTCATTGCGTTTTCAATCGTACTTTTCGCACGTTCATCCGAACTGCCTTTTCGGGCGGAAGTTCCGAAACCTACGCCGTCACCGAATTCTTTCAACTGTCTGGTTCCAATGTTGGAAGTCAATATGATAATGGTGTTCCTGAAATCGATTTTTCTGCCCAAACTATCGGTGATATGACCGTCATCCAATACTTGTAAAAGAATATTGTAAACATCCGGATGCGCTTTTTCGATTTCATCCAAAAGGATTACGGAATAGGGTTTTCTCCGCACCGCTTCGGTGAGCTGTCCGCCTTCTTCATATCCTACATAACCCGGAGGGGCGCCGATTAAGCGTGAAATGGCAAATTTTTCCATGTATTCGCTCATGTCGATTCGGATCAAAGCGTCTGAAGAATCAAATAATTCATGTGCCAGAACCTTTGCGAGTTGGGTTTTACCGACACCGGTTGTCCCCAAGAAAATAAAAGTACCTATTGGACGTGCAGGGTCTTTCAGTCCGGCGCGATTTCTTTGAATCGCTTTCACGACTTTCCCAACCGCTTCATCTTGACCGATGACTTTCCCTTTCATTAACTCATTCATCTGAGCGAGTTTTTTCAATTCTTTTTCCGCAATTCGGTTCACGGGGATTCCGCTCATCATGGAAACCACTTCGGCTACATTTTCTTCGGAAACGGTTTCACGGTTGTCCTTTGAATCCTGCAACCATTCCGCTTGCGCCTTTTTCAATTGGGCTTCTATTTGCTTTTCGGTATCGCGCAAACGTGCGGCTTCTTCATATTTTTGGCTTTTTACAACCTTGGTTTTTTCTTCACGGATTTCTTCCAGTTTTTGTTCTAAATCCAAAATTTCCTGTGGGACTTTGATGTTTTTGATGTGCACACGTGAACCTGCTTCATCCATCGCATCGATGGCTTTGTCAGGCAAATACCGATCGGTGATGTAGCGGTTGGTCAAATTCACACAAGCCTGAATCGCTTCGTCGGTATAGTTTACATTGTGGTGTGCTTCGTATTTGTCCTTGATTTGATTCAAAATCTGAACGGTTTCCTCGGGTGAAGTCGGATCGACCATCACGGTTTGAAAACGTCTGACCAATGCCCCGTCTTTTTCAATGTATTGGCGGTATTCATCCAAAGTCGTCGCTCCGATGCATTGCAGTTCACCCCTGGCCAAAGCCGGCTTAAACATATTCGAAGCGTCCAAAGAACCGGTTGCACCACCTGCCCCGACGATGGTATGCAGTTCATCAATGAAAAGGATGATGTCGTCATTTTTCTCCAATTCATTCATGATGGCTTTCATTCTTTCTTCGAATTGACCCCGGTATTTTGTTCCCGCTACCAGACTGGCCAAGTCCAAAGTTACCACGCGTTTGTTATACAACACACGGGATACTTTCCTTTGGATAATCCGAAGTGCCAATCCCTCGGCGATGGCAGATTTCCCGACGCCGGGTTCGCCGATTAACAGAGGATTGTTTTTCTTTCTGCGGCTCAAAATTTGCGAAACCCGTTCAATTTCCTTTTCCCGCCCTACAACAGGATCCAGTTTACCTTCAATGGCTATCTGGGTAAGGTCGCGTCCGAAATTATCTAAAACAGGGGTTTTGGTCTTCGCCGTTCCTTTAGGTGGGGATTTTTCGAATTCTCCGCCTTGGATGCGGTCATCCTCATCGTCGTAACCCGAGCTTTCGGCTTTTGGGGATTCCGTGACATCGTCTTCTTGGTATTGGAATTTGAATTCTTCCTTGACGGAAACATAATCCACATCCAACTTCTTCATTAATTTGGTCACCGGATCGTTTTCATTTCTCAAAATACACAACAATAAATGCACGGTATTGACCGTAGAATTCTTGAAAAGCTTGGCTTCTAAAAAGGTAGTTTTCAAAGCGCGTTCAGCCTGTTTGGTCAACTGAAGGTTTTGTTTGGAATTGGAAAAGGTTTCCTTTGGCGGAGCCAATAGTTCTATTTTTTCACGTATATCTTTTAAATTTATATTCAGTGCTTCCAAAATAGATACCGCTTTACTGTCTCCATCGCGTAAAATACCGAGGAGAAGATGTTCGGTACCGATTTGGTCATGGCCGAGACGAAGAGCCTCTTCCTTGCTGAATGCGATTACATCTTTTACTTTTTGGGAAAAATTATCGTTCATTTTTTATCTCTTACTAAACAAATATAAGTACTTCTGCCACTTCTGAACATAAATAATGCCACATTTATTAACGGGTTATTCAGATTTTTAAACTGCCAAATCAGGTGTAGTTTCCGTCGAAATCGGACAAAATTTCAGTTCCACCGATTGGTTTGAATAAATAATTTGGGTAATGGAGGTAGTTTGAACCGTTGGGAACCGATTGTTTTCAGGCATTGCCAACGCTTGGTGGAGTTTAAAAATGGATTTAGGGTTGATAGGTTGATGGTTCATGAAGATTTCTTGATGCGAAGCCTTTTCAACCGTTGAATAAAGGGTTGAAGAAGAACGCACAATACAGATTTCAGATGTATGGTTTTCGGTGAATTTTCGGGTTCCGTCCCAAACCAATATATGTTTTTCACGCGTTTCAAAGTCGACCATTACCATCGTAAAATCCTCTATTTCAGTTAAATTAATTTCATTTATAAAATCATAAATGGATGGAAATTTCAACAATTCCAAAATGATTAAGCCTCTGCTCATGCGGTAAGGGGGAAGGTGGCGGTGTTTGTCGTAAGCACCGTTCAAAACACATACGGCATATTTATCGGTATGGTAAATCCAAGTTCCGCCGGAATTCAAATCCACCGGTCCGGTTGCCTTTGTACCAAAAAATTCGCGCTGTTCCACAGTTGGGGAAGTTTTCCGCAAGATGCTTTCGTCCCGGTTGTGGGTGAGGATAAAATTGCCGTTTTCTTCACTAAAAATGCTGAGTATGCACATTCCAATATTAGTTTGAACAAATTTAGAAATTATTACATTTGTAAAAGATGTTGTAAAATGAAGGAAATCTCCCAAAAATTATTATCAGAAATAGCGACTGTAATTAACCAGCTGAACAAGGATGATTTTAGTCAAAATTTACCGATTTTAAACGGGAATTCTATCGGAAAACATATCCGCCATATTTTGGATTTATTTGATTGTTTGTTGGATTCAAAAAATGGCATAATCAATTATGACGAACGCAAAAGAAACCCTGAAACGGAGATTGACAAAGCGATTGCACTTCTAAAAATCAACCAAATCAACGAAAGAATACAAGCCTTAAACCTGACGGAAAAAGTCATTTTGAGGCAAAATTTAAACCATTCATTTTGTGAAATCAATTCTTCGATGGAGCGGGAATTGCTTTATAATATCGAGCACAGCGTCCATCATTCAGCCGTTATTAGAATTGGGATTGAGAACAATTTCGGTTATGTTCAACTGCCTGAAAATTTTGGTGTGGCGTACTCTACAATTTCGCATCGTGAACAAAAAGTTGGTTAAAATTCTCCGGTACGAATTCTGGCCGATGTGGGTGTTTTATGCACCCTTTGCCCCCTATTGGATTTGGAATTCTTTGCGTTCGGGTTCGTTCAGTTATTTTTGTAAAGCCAATCCGGGCATGAAGTTCGGCGGGTTTCTGGACTATTCAAAATATGAAATCCTGAAACAAATCCCCACAGAATTCAGACCCGAAACGACATTCCTTCCCCATAAAAATCAATTGAGATCCCTACCCGATTTCCCTTTTGTCGCGAAACCGGATACAGGTGAACGCGGCGTAAATGTAGAAGTCATCCGAAACCTTTCTGATTGGGAAAATTACATTCCGGAAGAAAATCTAATTATCCAAGAATTCATAGATTTACCTGTGGAGTTTGGTGTTTTTTATGCGCGGTTGCCCGGCGAGAATGCCGGAAAAATTTTGTCGGTTACGGGCAAAGAATTTTTGAAATTTGAATCGGACGGAAATGGCACTTTGAGAGATTTTATCGAAAAAAATACAAGGGCTTCTTTCCGAAAAAAATATTTGGTCCATAAATTTAAAAACCAACTCGATATCGTTTATCCAAAAGGAAAGCAAATTTTATTGGAGCCTATTGGCAACCACAACCGTGGAACCAAATTTTACGATGCTTCGCATTTAATATCAGATGAATTGACTGAAAAAATCAATGCTGTTTCGAAGGAAATAAACGGTTTTTATTATGGAAGGTTTGATGTGAAATCAAATTCTGAAACAGAATTTCAAAATGGCAAATTCAAAATACTGGAAATCAACGGATCAAATTCTGAGCCGACCCATATTTATGACCCCAGATTTAATCTTTTTGAAGCCTATCGGGAAGTGAGGTACCATTTGAACATCCAGTTTAGGATCTCACAAAAAAACCCGCCAAACGGTTCAGATGCGGAATTTTTCAAAGCGGTTTGGAAAAGATTCTGAGCAATGCAAATTTGTCAGTTACACGAGTGCTGGAACGATTTGTGAAAACCGATTGAAAACGAATTCCGTGAAATATCCTTTCCCAAAAAATACGTTGGTCGTTCCGCTTTTATTGCTCTTACCCATCTGGATTGTTTTTTTTCTGCAATCCCAAGGCTTGGGTGATTTGGAATGTTATGGAATCATTCCGCGGCATTTAGAAGGATTGCGCGGGATTCTTTTCGCACCATTGTTTCATTCCGGCTGGAAACACCTCATCAACAATTCGGTTCCTTTGGTGGTATTGAGTTTTTTTGCGGTTTTATTATACCAAAGAATTGCTTATTTCGTCATCATTTTCGGATGGATTCTGACCGGATTTTTAATTTGGATTTTTGGTAATTTCCCTTTGTGGGATGATTATGTAGGCTGTCACATCGGCGCAAGCGGGATTGTTTATTTATTGGCTTCGTATGTTTTTTTCAGTGGGATTTTGAAAAAATCCCGGCACCTGATTGCCATTTCACTGATTGTTGTTTTCTTGTACGGAAGTATGATTTGGGGCGTTTTTCCGGAAGAAATCCTGCCGAAATTTTACCGGGAAAGTTCCAATCCCATTTCTTGGGAAAGCCATTTATTAGGCGGAATAGTCGGGTTCCTATTTGCGGTGGTTACCCGAAGATACGGTGTTGAGAAAAAAGTATTTTCATGGCAAATCAACTCAGAACCGGACAGCCGCGAAAAAATGCTTTGGGAGTCTTATAAACAAACGCTTTCCGATGAAGAGCGTTTGAAAATCGAAGAAAAATACGGTGAAAATCAGCCTAAAGATGATTCTGATGAAAACAGCAACGGGAATTATTGGTTTACCAACGACTCCAGGTAATCATATAGTTCTTTTAATTCCGCAGGTGGCTCACCTTCATCAAATGATTGGGAATTATAGGATTCCCCATCCGTTTCAATCGTGATGGTAGTAGCCATTGCCCCGTCATAGAAACGAGCTTGGGTCGGGCCTTCCCAAGTATCCATTTGGCGGATATCCAAATTGTTTACCAAACGGTTGAGTTCATTCCATTGTTTTGGGCTGACTTTATCTCGGCGGACATCCGTATCACCGTTTCTTTCGGTAGCAGAAATCAGGATTCCGGATTCTGTAATTTCAACCGTAGAGTTACTGCCCAAAGTGGATTTTTCCATGTTTATTTTAGAAATGGAAACATTGTTATTTTGGGCCGGTTTCATACTTTCACAAGAAAAGAAAAAAGAAAGGGTGATTGCAAAGAAGAAAATATACCATTGATTTGATTTCATTTTGACAATTATTTTTATATTAGCAAAAGTAAATTAAAAGCATTATAAACCATTCACACATGAAAAAAACTTTATTAACTTTAGCAATGATTGTGCCTTTTTTGGGATTTTCGCAGTGGACGAAAACGCAATTGGGCATATCTCAGGTTAAAGAAGGAAAGTCAAATATAGAAGCATCTGCTTTCTATCATTTAGACCAACAAGAATTAAAACAATCTTTGTCAAATGTTCCGGAGCGATTTTCCAATATGCCCGGGAATATCATCAGCCTTCCCACTGCGGATGGAAAAATGGAGCAATTTGAGGTTTGGGAATCCTCAAACTTCACGCCTGAACTTCAGGCCAAATTCCCTGAAATTCGTTCTTACATCGGAATCGGAATTGATGATCCGGCCGCTTATTTGCGTTTTAGCTTTACACCAAAAGGAATTTCAACCATGGTGTTGAGAGCGGGAAAATCAGAATTTATCGAACCTTATACTTTGGATGGGAAATACATTGTATTTGATTCCAAAAGCCACCGAAACCAAGGTGAAATCCCGTTTGAGTGCTCTACGCCTGAAACTTCGGCTTTGGTCAATGACAGCCAAGACTTGGTGGACTCCAATAAATCCAGTGCAGGGGTTTTCAAAACTTTCAGACTTGCTCAATCCGTAACAGGGGAATACACCCAATATTTCGGGGGAACCGTTGCCGATGCAATGGATGCCATCAATGCAACAATGACACGTGTAAACGGTGTTTTTGAAAAAGATTTGGCGGTAAGGTTAATCTTGGTAAATGACAACGAAGATGTTGTTTATACCAACCCTTCAACGGATCCTTATACCAGCCCGAATAACATTGGTACGACACAAAACCAACTTCAGAGCACACTCAATAGTGTAATCGGGACAGCCAATTATGACATCGGTCACATCTTTCACCGATCCGGTGGAGGCGGGAACGCCGGATGTATCGGTTGTATCTGTTTGTCCAATAAAGGAAGAGGATATACCTCTCCGGGATCAGGAGGCCCCGAAGGGGATTGGTTTGATATTGATTATGTAGCCCACGAAATGGGGCATCAATTGGGCGCAAACCACACTTTCTCTCACGGATACGAAGGAACCGGCGTAAACGTTGAGCCGGGAAGCGGATCTACCATTATGGGTTATGCGGGAATTACCAGCTATAACGTTCAAGCGCATTCCGACGATTATTTCACATACAGAAGCGTATTACAAGTTCAGAACAATATCCAAAATAAACCATGTGCTGTCAATACAACATTGACCAATCAAACACCTGTGGCTGATGCCGGACCGGATTACAATATCCCGAAAGGAACCGCTTTCGTTTTAAGAGGAACCGCTACTGACGCGGACGGAGATGCTTTGGTTTACAACTGGGAACAAAATGATTCCGGAACCAATGCCACCACCGGAGCCAACAGCCGCGTTTCCCCTACCAAAGCGGTAGGACCAAACTTCAGATCCCATCCGCACACTACGGAGCCAGTAAGATACATGCCAAAATTTCAATATGCTTTGAACGACCAATTGACCAGATGGCAAAACTGGGAATCCGTAAACACCGTAACGCGTGCATTGAATTTCTCCTTTACCGTAAGGGATAACAATGTGGAAGGCGGACAGACCGCAACCGATGTCATGCGTGTGAATGTTAGAAACGAAGGGCCTTTCGTAATTACCAACCCGGCCAATAACCAAAACGTTGATTTGGCTCCCGGTTCGATGTTGGTTGAATGGGACGTAGCCGGAACCGACGGTGGACAAATCAATACCGCAAACGTTCGAATTTTGCTTTCTACAGATAATGGCTTAAACTTTACCGTATTGGCAGAAAGCACTCCGAATGACGGGAGCGAAACGGTAACTTTGCCTGCGGGAACTACTTCAGGAGCAAACAAGCGGATTATGGTAGAAGCGATTGACAATATTTACTATGCCGTTTCCCGTCCGTTTAACTTTACCGGAGAAATGGGTGTGAGCGATGTGAACAATACGTTTGCGATTGGATTGTATCCGAACCCTAACAACGGGCAGTTTTACCTGAACGCAAGCAATATTGCAAAAGGTGATGTAAAAACCACTGTTTTCGATGCTTCAGGAAAAATGGTTCATAACCAAAGCGTTTCCCACGCAGGAGGGGCCTTGAACCAATCTTACAACCTGAAACTGCCGACAGGAGTTTACATGGTTGTAATTGAAACGGCTGAAGGGAAAACCACTCAGAAATTAATCATCAGGTAATTTAAGTTTTAATAGTATGAAAAGCCCGAGCCAATAGCTCGGGCTTTTTTATTTTAGGTCTGCCTCGTTTGGAATGAAGTGGTACTAAAACGTTAAAGTCCGCCTGATGTAAAGAAAGAAAAAAAACTATAAACAAAAAAAGCAACCAACTGATTTACGGTTGATTGCGTTTCTTTTTAGTGGCCCCACTTGGGCTCGAACCAAGGACTTGCTGATTATGAGTCAGCTACTCTAACCAACTGAGTTATAGGGCCGGCTGAAAACAAATGATTTTCGTTTTTCAGGAGTGCAATTTTACGACAATCTGATGAATTCTACAAACTATTTTCGCTCTGCGCACAATTCTACCAAAACACCATTGGTCGATTTGGGGTGGAGAAAAACCACCCTTTTGTTATCGGCACCGGGTTTTGGGATTTCATTGATAAATTGAAATCCCTCTGCTTTAAGCCTTTGTATTTCTGCTTCCAAATCATCGACTGCAAAAGCAATGTGGTGAATTCCCTCTCGGCTTTTATCCAAGTATTTCGCAATAGGGCTTTCCGGATTCATGGCTTCGAGCAATTCTATTTTGCTTTCACCAATTTCAAAAAAAGAAGTTTTGACCCCTTCGCTTTCTACCGATTCTTCCTTGTAATACGCTTTCCCGAGTAATTTACCCATCAGTTCATTGGAAAGGTTCAGGTTTTTGACGGCTATGCCGATATGTTCAATTTTGATCATCTTATTATTATTCTTTTAAATTTTTCCTAAATTTATCAAAACTAAATATTATGAAGAACTTATCCTTATTTCTCATTATTTCTTTGTCTTATTTTTTAGGCGCACAAGAATACCAAGCGACTACCAATCCTTCTCATCAGTGGAAAGTTTATTTTGAGCCAAGCTTCATGGTTCCACCTGAGTGTTTGAATGCAAATTTGAATTATAAATATTCCATAGGAAATCCAGTTTCAATAAATGGTACTGCTTATAGGGAATTAATAAGAACCTATGATGAAAGTTCAATGGAAAACCTAACCATAATTGAAAATTATTGTCCGGGAGAGTTTATTCTTCATACAAATTTAAACGGATTTACGGCCATAATGGGTTATTTGCGAGATGATGTTGAAAATAAAAAAGTTTATTTTTTACGGTACAATGACACACAGGAATATTTACTCTATGATTTCAGCTATGCACCGGGAACCTATAATTTCGGTGATGAAACTCTTTATGTAACCGACAATGTCAATGCTTTTGGAATTAATACAGTTCGACAAGGCTATTATTATTGGGGTGAACCCTATAAGACGGTATATGAGTCAATTGGAGATGTTGCGGATTTGTTGGGCGGATGGTATTTAGGCACCGGAATAGAAAATGGCGGATATAAATTATTGGGCTTTTCAACTGATTATGGGCAAACCTTTTATGACCGTGAGAACAACCTCCTTGCTTCTACTGATTTCACCTCAAATAATTCAGTAAAAATTTATCCGAATCCGGTCAAAGATTTCCTCCACCTACAAACAGCTAAAAAAATAAAAAACATTGTTATTTACGATTTAAATGGTATAAAAGTAAAAGAATTCATCTCCTCCAATAAAATCAATATAAAAGATTTAGCACCTGCAACCTATATGATAACCTTGGAATTTGAAGACGGTTCTTTGCACAGAAATAAAATCATAAAAAATTAAGCCCATTGCCTTACCGTAAATTGGCTTAATTTTGTAAGGAATAAAAAAGCATAAGTTTTGGACACCAACAGGCAAAAAAAAGTATCGAAAATATTTCAGGAAGAATTATCGGAAATCTTCCGCAAAGAAGCCAAAGAGCTTTATCCCGGAAATTTAATCAGCGTCAGCGAAGTGAAAGTATCGGCGGATTTATCGGTTGCTAAAGTTTTTGTCAGCATCTTCCCGGCTACCAATAAGGATTCAATCATCAAAGCGATCAAATTAAAAGCACCGACCTACCGTTCCGAACTGGCCAAAACAGTCGGCAAAACCATGCGGGTAACCCCCGAATTGGTATTTCAAATTGACAATACGTTGGATAAAATGGAGAAAATCGACCGTGCGCTCAGTGGTAAAGGGGACAACCCCATTTTGTGAAAATGAAAAATGTTTCCCTTTACATAGCCCAACGTTACAACGCCCATACCTTACTCATCAGTATGATTTTGATTCTGATCAGCGCATTTATGGTGGGAACATTTATTTATATCGGCAATGTGTCAATGGGGATTTTCCGGACGGTAATCTATGGCAATAATTGGGGAAATCCTTTGGTACTTTATGGTTTAACCAGCATTTACATTTTAGTGCAAACATTTGTTATTTATTTTATTTTCAATAAATTACTCAATCGTTTTTCCAATAAATCCAAAGTTCTGATCGCCTGCATTGTGGCCATGCTTTCGATTTCGGGCGCAGCAATCCTCATGTTTGGAAGTATGCCCAAAACGGTGGGATTGGAAATTCTATCCTTGGTTTTGATTTCGAGCGGGCTTTTGTCGTTGATTTTCAGCTTGCTTTCACTTGTTTTTGCAAAGCGAAAAATTACAGGTGTCAACATCATCACTTCGATTGCCGTATTTGCCATCACTATCGCCACTTGCGCACTGCTGATTATTTTATCCGTATTTTCCGGTTTGGAAAAAATGAATATTCAGTTTTTCAGCAACGTAAATCCGGATTTGAAGATTTCGCCCGCCCAAGGAAAAACCATTCCGGATTTGAATCAAATCATTCAAAAGCTGGAAGCCAACCCGCAAATTATCGCCTATTCAAAAGTGATTGAAGAAAAAGTTTCCATCGAATACGACGACAAACAAGACATTGCCTACATCAAAGGAATCGATGAAAATTACACCAAAGTGGTTCGGATTGACACGGCTTTGGTCGCGGGAAATTATTTTGATTTTCAATCGCCTTATCAAATCCTGACTTCCGACGGCGTTGCGCGAAGGCTCCAAATGTACGTGGACAGCCAATATGGTGCGCGATTAATGATGCCGAAGCCGGGAACGGGGTTAATCAGTTCCGAAGCGGAAGCGTTCAATTCAGCAGTCGCAAATCCCATCGGTATTGTTTTCATCAACGAACAATACGATAAATACATTTTTTCGCCCATCGGCCTGACCCAATCTTTGCTTCAATTGCCGGAAAATTCAGCCTATTCGCTGGAACTCAAAACCCAATCAGGATTCTCATTGGAATCTGTCAAGAAATCATTGCAAAAAACCTTGGGAAACTCGGTAGTGGTGCAAACCCGCCAAGATTTGGACGCCACATTTCTGAAGGTTATGAACATGGAAAATCTCATCATTTACTTGATTTTCACCTTGGTTATCATCATCGCTTCCTTCAATTTGGCCGGAGCGATTATCATCATTATTATCGACAAAAAAGGGCAGATCAAATCCATGTGGAGCTTTGGAATGTCCAAAGACCAAATCAAAAGGATTTTTTTCCAAACAGGGCTTTTGATTACGCTGTTTTCAATTTTGTTTGGATTGGTTTTGGGAAGCGCGATCGGTTTCTTGCAAAAGCAATTTAGTTTGGTAATGGCCAATCCATTTGTGGCTTTCCCGTTTGAATTTACGCTTCAAAACTTCCTGATTGTCATCGCAACCGTACTCTTCATCGGTGGTGGAGTTTCTTATTTGGTGTCGAGGAAATTACCGGATTAATTGTATTTCAATTCCAGTTCATCGGCAAAAGGGGTGTGGTCTTCCACTTTCCAGCTGTACAAATGCGCAATTTGGTAAATCTGCCCTAAATTCTCAATGAGTTGCGCATGTGCCTGTTTTTGTAATTGGGGCCTATCTATCGTTTTTTCGATGTGTTGAACGGCTCTTTTCTGAATGGCATTCAATTCATCTTTTTGAAAGGTATTGAAGGTGCTTTGTTCCAAATCGTAAAATTTCACGTCCGGGTAAACCGCTATTTCCAAAGGCGGAACTTCTTGAATCCGGATGATTTTGTCCACCGAATCAATTTCGACTTTCAATTGATTCAAATCATAAGTCGCCTGGACTTTCGCATTCACAAGCAATAAAACCTTTTTATCAAATGAAAAATAATTCGCCAATCCCGGAATATACCGGCTGTTTTTGTGAGAATAAACGTCTGAAAAAGCCTGTTCGGCAACAATTAATTTATTGAGCTTTTGGATTTCATAAGCGATTACATGCGATTCATTGACCGAAGATTCCTTTTGAAATTGCTTCATGAGGAAATAAGTCAACAAAACCCCGAACAAGATACCGCCCGATATATAAATGAATTTTTTCAATCCTCGGAATAACTAGGTGTCAACGGCATCTCCTTAACAATCATCAGAATGTCTTCTTCCAACGAACCGGAAACCGGAGATTCAACAATTCTCGCCGCCTCTTTCCCGTTTCGGTAAAAAATGATGGTGGGAACGAATCGGATATCTTTTCCTTCGTCTTCGCCATAAAAACTCTTTTTGCTTTCATTCACGGCATAAGTTACCATGCGGGTTTCAGGGAATTTCGCTTCTTTCAAAATTTTCATTAACCGTGGGTATTCACGCTGGCTGTCTTCGCACCAAGTTCCCATGAAAACTTCGATGCGGTAGCGTTTCAGTTTGCCCTTGAAATCTTTGATCATCTCCGAATTGGTTTGGTAAGCATCCATCTCCTTTGAATACCAATCCGAAAAAGGCTTTTTCAAAAAAGCAGATTCATCCACACCGCCAATGAGCATTTTGGTGCCGTCTTTTTGTGTAATCATCCGGTTAAAAATATAGGGCCCGTCACAAGCCGTTAAAACAAAGGTCAAAATCAATAAGGTCAAAATCTTTTTCATTCTCGGAAATTGAACGTAAATATAGTTTATTACCCGTTGTGCATTATGATTAAAAAAAACTGTTCATGTGATTGAAAATCAGCAAATTGTTTTAACTAAACATTTACAATAAATAACTTAATTGCAAATTACGGAAGAATTTTGGAAGTATTAAAAAATATATCAGAAGACCCTTGGTAGATTCATCCCCAAAAATAGATTTTCAATATTGAGTTTAGAACCATTACGCTTCTCGAAAAACAAATGGTTCTGCGGTTTAACCTTTTCAGGTGAATTTTCAGGTTCAGATTCATTCTTTCGATTGAATTGGTTCCGAAGCGGATAACTTTATGAATTCCCCTTTGAATCAGGTATTTGTAATTCTTCAAACCATCTGTGTAAATGCGCTTTGCTTCGGATAGTTGCAAAGAAGTTAAAACAGTTTTCAGCGTTTTGTTGGTTCGTGACCCGACATTAAAAGAAACAATTCTTTTGCTTTTTCTTTCCAATGCATAAACAATCCAAACCAGTTTCGTTTTAGTTTTCAGGTAAGTTCGCAGTTCATCCACTTCATAAACTTTTCCCTTGCTGATATAGGGTCTCGGGATTTTTTTTACAATGAAAATAATTCTTCTAAGTAAAGTTGTAGCAGAAATACTCAAAACCCTTGCCGTGCTTCTGATTCCCAGACCTTCCTTAGTCAATGTGATGATTTGTTGATTTAATTCGGGATGGTAGGCGTTGTAAGAATATTCTTTCAATTGTCTCTTTTTACAAACACAACATCTATAACGTTGTTTTCCATTAGAATGAGTTCCATTTTTAACACAAGTATTTTCACAATATTTACATCTCAATTTTTCCATGTCCCAATCTGTAACATTAGATTCTGTAGGCTTCCCATTTTTAGTACGGTTCTAAATTACAAATTATTTTCATTTAATAAAGCTTCTTGGCTGAAGTGAAGCGTAGCGGAACTGAAGCCAAGAAGCTTTTGTTTTTTATACATTA
>Ga0172382_10000653_pt1 | contig 65066 bp, 53 predicted proteins | sample Leawel138RmetaG_FD_122245 | JGI IMG/M metagenome (GOLD analysis project Ga0172382, IMG submission 122245) | Leachate microbial communities from a municipal landfill in Southern Ontario, Canada - Leachate well 138R metaG | ecosystem: Engineered > Solid waste > Landfill > Unclassified | place...
GATGTGAACTTTTAAATCAGTTTTTGTATGAGCCCCAACTTGATAACGTCGCATAGCGACATTTATAAACTTTTCTTCGCCTAAAGGCGAGGGATTTCAACCATCCCCGAAGGGGACATTAATTGACAACAAATGAGGCAATCATATGGAAGATCAAGCTCTCTATGAAGCGCCGGCACATGATCTGCCGAATTATCTGGAAAAGGTGCAATCCCAACTGCCGGCGCTGCACTTTTTAATGCAGCTCGGCTGGCGGTACCTTTCCCCGGAGGAAACGGTTGACCTTCGGGGCGGTCGGCTCGGCTCGACGATACTTGAGCCGATCCTTGTCGATCATATCAGAAATCACTGCCGTTACGAGTTCAAGGGCGCCTTCCACCCCTTTACTGAAAACGCTATTCAGAATGCCATCCAGGTCTTGAAAGGATTTCGCGCCACCGGCGCCACCCATGAACAGGAGCAAGCCTACGACCTTCTCTGTCTTGGCATCAGCGTGCCTCAGACAATCGAAGGAGACACTAAGAGCTTCACGATAGATTTTATCGACTGGAAGAAGCCCGAAAATAACAGCTATCACTGCACGGCGGAGTTCAAGGTCGAACGGGTCGGCTATCAAAAACACTATATTCCCGATATTGTGCTCTTCGTAAACGGCATTCCCCTTGCCGTCATTGAGTGCAAACGTTCAGCCTACACAGAAACAAAAAAAAAGCCGCTGGAAATTGCCATTTCCCAGCTTGCCGATTATCAGGCGAAAGACGGCATCCCCCAGCTTTTTCTTTACAGCCAGCTCCTTCTGGCCCTGGCCCGCGACAAGGCGCAGTACGGCACAACGGCTACACCGAGGCAGTTCTGGGCCGTCTGGAAAGAGGAACATCGGGACGCCGCCATAGAGCAGATATTCAGACAAGCCGTCGATCAGAGCGCCATCGATACATGGCTGTCCGGTCCTTTTGCCGATGTCCGCAAAGAATATCTCTCGGTAATGGCGGAAGACCGGAGAATCACTGAACAGGATCGTACCATCTATTCCTTGTGCCGCCCTGAGCGTCTTCTTGAACTGGTGTATAAATTCATTCTTTTTGACAACGGCACAAAAAAGATTGCCCGCTACCAACAGTACTTTACAGTTCATGACATTATGAATCGCATTCTCAGCGCACCGCCGAACGAACCGCGACAGGGCGGCGTCGTATGGCACACCCAGGGAAGCGGCAAATCACTTACCATGGTAATGCTTGCCAAATCGCTTGCACTGCATAAAAACATTTTGAATCCCAAAGTTATTCTGGTAACGGACCGTATAGATCTTGACGATCAGCTCTGGGGGACCTTTCGGGCCTGCGGGCTGGAACCGGAGCAGGCAAATACGGGGAAACATCTCGTGGATCTTCTCCTCGACCGCCGGACCCACATTGTCACCACGGTTATTCACAAGTTTGCCGCGGCAACGGCGAATCGCCGCCTGACACAGGCCGATCGCAATACCTTTGTCCTGGTCGATGAAGGGCACCGTGGCCAATATCAGGAACAACATGCCCGTATGCGGCTGGCGCTCAAGGGCGCCTGTTTTATCGCCTTTAGCGGAACACCGCTGGCCAAATCAGCCAAGAGAAACACCTTTGTAAAATTCGGCGATCTCTTTCAACCGCCCTATACAATCGCCAGGGCCGTGGAAGATAAGGCGGTAGTTCCGCTCCTCTATGAAGCAAGGCACGTGCCGCAGGATGTCGACAGAGAAGCAATTGACGGCTGGTTCGAGAAGCTGACCATGGGACTCACGAAAGAACAGAGAGCCGATCTCAAACGAAAATTTTCCACCGAACGCCAGCTCAACATGGCAAAGCACAAGGTACGTATGATTGCCTGGGATGTCAGCGTCCATTATTCCACTACATATCAGGGCACCGGTCTCAAAGGACAACTTGTGACGCCGCGCAAGGATACGGCCCTTCTATACAAGCAATTTATGGACGAATTCGGCCTTGTCGCAACAGAGGTGTTGATCTCCGCACCTTCTGTTCATGAAGGGGAGGACTACCATGGAAACGGCTCGTCTGAAACTGAAAAGGAATTCTGGCAAGCCATGATGGACCGCTTCGGCTCCGAGAATAACTACAACAAGCAGCTTATTAACGCCTTCAAGAATAGCGAAGAGCCTGAAATCATCATCGTTGTGGACAAACTGCTTACCGGATTTGATGCGCCAAGAAATACCGTGCTGTACCTTGCCCGTAAGTTAAAGGAACACACCCTTCTCCAGGCGATTGCCCGGGTCAATCGTCTGCACGAAGGCAAAGAATACGGCTTGATTCTCGACTATAGCGGCGTTATCGAAGAACTCGACGAGGCCATCGATTTTTACAGCCGTCTTGCCGATTACGACCGTTCCGATCTGGCAGAAACCGTGACATACATTGCCGATAAGGTGAGAAAACTGCCGCAACTTCATTCGAACCTGTGGGAGCTTTTTCAGACTGTGCGCGGCTCGAAGGATCCCGAAGCGTATGAAACGCATCTTCGGGATGACGAACTGCGAAGTAAATTTTACGAACGATTCAGCATGTTTGCCCGCACGCTTTCTCTCGCATTATCATCGTCAAATTTCCTGGAAATAACATCGCCGAAAACAATCGATATGTACAAAGCAGATCTGAAATTTTTCCAGAATCTGCGAGCCGCTGTCACGCTTCGCTATCAGGAATCCATTGATTTTTCGGAGTATGAACCGAAGATCAAGAAGCTGATCGATACCCATGTAGGAGCAGGGGAGGTCGAGCAGCTCTGCGATCCCATAAATCTGTTGGACGCCAAGGCGCGCGATCAGATCCTCGAAGATCGGGGAAAAAGTGCGGGCGCAAAGGCGGACACGATTGCATCAGCCACGAAACATGTCATCGAACATGAAATGGCGAAAGATCCGGCCTTCTATAAAAAGTTTTCGAAATTGCTTGAAGAGGTGATTGAAGCCTATCATGCAGGCCGCCTACAGGCACTCGAAGCCCTTGAAAAAATCAAAGATATTTCCACGAAGGTTGTTACCCACACTGACGATGATGTTCCTGCGGAATTAATCGGAAACGACATGGCGCGCAGATATTTCGGCTGTGTCCGTGAACCCCTGGCCATCTATTCAGTGGAAAACGACAAACCGAAAACGGATATTGCGCTTCGAATCGTCGACCGCATCGGAAAACATAAAATTCGAGACTGGCGCACCAACCTGGATGCAATCAACCGCATGCGGGGCGAGATTGACGACATACTTTTCGAAGTCGCCGACCAATACGATCTTGCCATGCCCATTGAACAATTCGATGCAATTATCGACCGGTGCATAGAGGTTGCGATTGCAAATGAAGACTGAGGGTGAATCGCGGACTCTTGTATATGGCAAAAGAGAAATTCCCTACCGGCTTTACAGGGCGAAACGAAAACGGCTGCGCATTGTCGTGTCTCCGGAACTTGAAGTCGATATATATGCACCGAATTCTGCAAGTGAAGAACATCTGTTACACGCCATTCAAAAGAAAGCGCCCTGGATAGCGCGAACGCTCGACAAACAGAAATCATATCACCCCCTGCCCACACCCAAAAATTATGTGAGCGGAGAGACCTTTGTGTATCTGGGGCGGCAGTATCGGCTCAAGATAGAGCGTGGAAGCAACGATGCGGTTAAATTACGCGGCCCTTTTCTATGGGTTTGGGTTGATGACGAAAAAGATGTCGAACACATCAGAAAAGCTGTAAATTTGTGGTATCGGAAGCGTGCGCATGAGATTTTTAATCGCTACTCGAAAAGATGCTATGAGATTGCATCGCGTCATGGTGTACCCGAGCCATTGTTATTTATACGTGAAATGAGGAAGCGTTGGGGCAGTTGCAGTTCTGCTGGCCGCATTACGCTCAATGTCAACCTTGTGAAAGTGCCGGTACACTGCATAGAATATGTGATATTTCATGAACTTTGTCATATGAAGCACCACAATCACTCAAAAGCATTCTACTCACTCCTGACGCGCTGTCTGCCGGATTGGAGAAAACGAAAAGAGACACTGGACAAGTTCAAAATTTCATAAACCTCCTCTGTTATTGAATCGCCAAGAGGAAAATTTGCCTTAATCTTGGCATATTCCTAAATTTCACAATCAATTTTGACTTACATCAAAGCCATTTATACTGAAAGTGCGTATTCTAGGCTTGGCTCAAGGACATACAAGAGCGGAAAGGAAATCAAAATGAAAATACTCCGAAAGATCGTCACTATAAATGAAGAAAAATGCGATGGTTGCGGTCTCTGCACCGAGGCCTGCGCCGAAGGCGCTATACGGATTATTAACGGGAAGGCAAAACTGATTGCCGATAAATACTGCGACGGCCTGGGGGCCTGTCTCGGAGAATGCCCCCAGGGCGCGATAGACATCACTGAGAGGGAGGCGGAGGCGTTCGACGAGACTGCCGTGGAGGCCCATCTTCACAGAGCAGCGCCGTCCATTGCGGAGGATCTGAAGCCCCTGGCCTGCGGCTGTCCTTCGGCGCATATCGAGACCTTTTCAAAAATACCTTCACAGGGAATGGCCGAGAAGCCGGTTTTAGGAGAAAGTAGTCAATCTGAACTCACTCACTGGCCCGTTCAGATCCGGCTCGTGCCTCCTACGGCCCCTTTTCTCGAGGGCGCCGATCTGCTTGTGGCCGCTGACTGTACCCCGGTTACCTATGAAAGGTTTCATCAGGATTTTCTGAAAGGGCGGATCGTCCTTATGGGATGCCCGAAATTCGATGATCAGGAGGCCTATATCGACAAGTTCGCACAGATTTTTCAGAAGGCAGATGTGAAGGGCATAACGGTCCTCGTCATGGAGGTTCCCTGCTGTCAGGGTCTGCCGGCAATCCTGCAACGTGCAATGGAAAGGGCAGGCAAGGAGATTCCTCTTAAAAGAATGGTCATTACCACCCGCGGGACAATTGCCGGCACAATGGACATGCATTGAGGAAGAACTCGGCGATAATGAAGATGTTCTCGGACAAAGTCCGAAACTTGCGTATTAGATGGTTTCGTAAAAAGCTACTCACACCGGAAGGCCGGTAATATGAGTGTAAGTTCGTAACGCTGACACAACGCTCATTAGCAGCTCTGTGCCGTTTAGAGAAGGGAATTTTTCAGGTCAGACCTGTGTTTCGATCGTGCGTCATTTTGCGAAGCAGTACGTGCACACTCGCACATAGCAAAAAATGCTTCACCCTTCCGGTTCGTTATCTTTGCAGGCGTCCGGAGCGTCCAGGGTGAGGCTTTCTATCTGCGGGAGCGACGCTCCTATGATCCCTTGCATATCTCCGTACATCCCGATAGTATTCTGTACGACACGTTCGATCTGCTTTTCCCGTTTGGCCCAGATACGCGTCATGGCCCTTTTTTCCTGATCCAGATCCCCCTTCATGGAAATGAAAGTCTCGACAATGGCCTCGATCTTCTGCCTGAATTCAGGACCGGAGAGATAATTATAGAGCACTTCCATCTTTTCATTTTTTCCCACCGAAGCACGCTTGGTAAGGGCCACCTGGATCAGAGACATCCGGAGGGCCGTCACCAAACCGACGACGGAGATATAATCGGTCACCCATATGCCATCAATATAGGCGAAATGCGGCACCTCCTTCGGCAACGCAACCGTAAAGAGGACGGCGATATCGGCCCGCATCTCCCTCTGATCGTCCTTGAGTTTGTCGATCCAGCCGTCGCTCCAGGCTTTGGTGCGCTTTGACTCCCACAAAATGGCTCCGCACAAGTGCCCGGCGCCGTTATGCACCTTCTGAAAGACATCAGCGCCTCGGATGCCTTTCGGTACCGGTTCGATTTCGTCACAAGGGAAATGTCCTCTCAGGATATCTTCCAGTTCCAGTTCAAGAACCTCGCCCTGCATCTGCTGCGAACCCTGTTCAGCCTTCCGCCGCATCTCCTCGATCTGTTTCTTTAAATCACCGATGAGCTTGTCTTTATCGAGATCCTTGAGTCGCTGCGCCTCCTGCATTTCGGCCACAGCAGCGTCCCTGATCCGCCGGCGTTCTTCATCAAGCTTCCGCGCCATCTCGAGTTCAAAGGCGCGTTTTGCCTCTTCCAGTTCCCTTCGCTCTTTTCTCAAGGCCAGCTCGAGCTCCTGAGCCTCATCCAGCCGCCGATTCTTTTCATCGATCTGGGTGCGAAGATCCTTAAGCTCAGCCTCTACGGCTTTGCTCATCCTGAGTTTTGTTTCCTTTTCGATCCTTTCCTGCTCAACTTTCAGACGTTCGGTAATAGTGGAATCGAAGGACTTTCTCTCCCGGACGAGCCGTTCTTCCTTTTCTTTTAATGCTGAAATCCTTTCCTGAAGCTCGAACTCTTTTTTTCGGGTCTCTTCTTCCTGTTCTTTTTTCAGTTCCTCTCTGATCCGGTGGGATATTGCCTCTGTAAGAGGGATTTCCCGTCTGCAGTTGGGACAGATAATTACGTTTTCCGGCATTCTCATTTACTATATCCTCGCATGGGTGTTATTTGCTGTATGAATGGAATCCGGCAGAGTAAGCACAGCCTTCATGAATCGATGCGGGCGCTCTTGATTTCTCTCATTGCCTTCGGGATGGTATCCCTGGGGCTTATTTTGTACCAGCTTCGCCGTATCCTTCCATTTTCTCCTACAAGAAAAGAAGACCGGATAACGCCCATGAACTTTTTTCCATACATGTTTTTTTCGCCCCATACACAATATGCACGGGCAATTTGGCAGTCTTCGTCGGAAAGAAGCGGAAACCCGAGGGATTCTTTTTCATCGAATTTCTTCAACGCCGGAGCTGGATCGGGGCTGATGCCGACCACCGAAACATCCAGGGACGAGAGTTCTGCGCCGGCATTGCTGGCAGCCCGGGCCTGGGCAGTACATCCCGATGTTCCCGCCTTGGGGAAAAAATAGACGAGGAGCTTTCGTCCCTTGAAATCGGAAAGCCTGACCCTGCGTCCGTGCTGATCGGTAAGATCGAAGTCGGGTGCTTTGTCGCCCTGCTTGAGATTATCCACTGTGTACCTCCTTTCTATATTGATCCGTTTCCGCTGCCTCCGGCGGAAAGATACTCTTCCAGATGGGAACGGATTTCCTTTTCGTAACCGAAATAGAAATGGTCGGCGTCTTTTACAACGGATAGCCTGCACCCGATTCGAGCGGATTCCTGCCGCAATTTTTCAATTGGACAAAATTGATCCCTGCTGCCGCATATAACAAGTCCGCATTTCCCTTCAAGGGCAGCAAGGTCTAAATCAAGTAAATCAATAGGTGGTGAAATCATAATGAAATCTTGAAATATTTCTCCTCCCGCCAGCACCTTCGAGTTGACCCAGGCTCCGAAGGAATAGCCCGCCAGGATGGGATCGTTCACTTTCTGTTCTAAAAGAAACGTCCTGGCGGCCTTCACGTCCTCCTGCTCCCCTAGACCGTTATCGAAGCTGCCCTCGCTCATTCCGACGCTCCTGAAATTGAAGCGAAGTGTCGCGTATCCGCAATTCAAAAAGGCGGAAACCATCGTGCCGACCACGTTGTTATCCATGCTTCCCCCCATTTGTGAATGGGGATGCGTAATGATGACACCGCCTGCGCCTTTTCCTTTGCCATGGAGCCCTTCCAGACGAAGCGATCCGCTTGTGAACCATACCCTTTCTTCTTCCATTGCCGGCCATCTCCTGAGGGAGTGTCTAAACCTGTTGTTTTTCTATACAGTAACGCTTTTAAAGTCAATCTTGAAGGCAAAGGGGCCAACACTGAAAAACGATATCGAGACGCCGACCCGGTTCGCCCTCCATATGGGAAAAAAGGCTCTTTTTACTCTTCTTTCGCCCCTATCCTTTCATACATTTCATCAAGCAATCTGTCCAGGCCATATTCCGATGGAAGCGGGTACATTATTGAAAACTGCATGGCCGGCGGACAGTTTTTCCAGATTCCGCTGTCAATGAAAGTCTGGTATGTCTTGTCACCCGGCATTAAATACCCTTCCAGACTATGCTGGCCAAGAAGATCGATGCATCGCACACTTCCGAATTGTGTTCTGAAATCTCTGATGAATCTCTGTGTATATTCTCCGATAAGCAGCCTCAAGACCGACGTATCCCTGAATGTGTTTGAAATATCGATTCCAAATACGATAATGGCTCCGGTAACTCCTCCACATACTTCTCCCATACCTGAAAATCCGGCGCCCAGCCCAATGGTGATATCATTGAGCCAATTCCATTCATTCCTTCGAATATAAGGACAGAAAGGTTCCAATGCCTCCAATGATATTTCGGTGCATCTGTTATTGACGTACACCGGGTTGGCACCCATTTTCAGCGGACTTCTCGTTCTCATGAGCTTCATTGCTCTTTCCGCTGCCCTTTCATGCATTTCCTTGTCATACATTTTGTCTCTCCTTTTTTGCTGATTTTGAATTTGAATAAAGCGGAATATTTTTCCCCGGCTGAATGCTCAAAAATATCAGATAGCAAGATCTGTTAAATTAGCATAGAAGAAAAATACCTGAGAAGAAAAAAAATAATTGATCTAAACTGAAGCAGTTGATATGGTCCAAAAGTAAGAAGGAGAGGTTCTAATTTGCCTGATATAACTCGATTCGAGCGATATTCGCAGATGTTCTTCAGGGCGGCTGTAAACGGGGAAGTCAGGCATAAGGAGAAACGAAAATTGAATACCAGGAGGGAAGGATGAAGAAATCAGTTTTAGCAGTGTCATTGGCTTTGGTGTTTTGCTTCATGAGCATGAGTATTGTGGGGACTTCTGCTTATGCCGAGAAGGAAATACGTGTCGGGCATTTAACAGCGATAAGCGGTCCGGCTTCCGTATGGGGAATAGCGAATTCAAGGGCTATGTCGCTGGGTGCAGATAAGATCAATGAAAATGGGGGCTTCAAAGTCAAGGGAGAAACCTACAAGTGGAAAACAATTATCTATGATCATAAATATATTCCTGCAGAGGCTGTGAAAGCTCTTAACAAGGCCATTTATGCCGATAAAGTCTCTCTTGTGACCATTATGGGCGGAAGTCCTACGTTAGCCTGTATCCCCCTTTTAAAACAAAATAACATGATATCGCTCAATGATGCGGCCGGCGGAAAAAGCGTGACGAATCCCGATAATCCTCTGGTATTCAGGCATAACCCCGGCATCGAGGCTTCTTATGCGGTAGAGTTGAAGTATCTCAAAGAGAAGTACGGGATCAAGACGATCGCATCGCTCAACCCGGACGATGAAACGGGAAAGGCCAATGCGGAGGCTATCAAATATGTAAATGAAAAAGCACAATTCGGTTTTGATCTTTTCCCGAGCGAGTTTTTCGAAAGGGGAAGTAAAGATTTTACGGCCGTGCTCACGAGAATTATCGCCAAAAAGCCGGACCTCATCGAAACAGGGATGACCGATCCTACCAGTCAGGCACTCGTACTGAAACAGGCCAGGGAGCTTGGGTATAAGGGGCACATGTTACTGATTTGGGGGCCGGACCCGGCGCAGGTTTTGAAAATCGCGGGACCTTTGGCCGAAGGCGCATTCCTGGGCATAGCGATTACCGAGCCCGGAACCGATGAGGCAAAGGATCTTTACGAGAGATATCTGAAAAAATATCCTGCCGACGAATGGAACGGAAATTATTACACCCATAGCGCTTTGTATGATTGTCTGACACCGGCTATCGAAAAGGCCCAGACTTTCAATCCTCAGGTACTCGTCAAAGTTATTGAAGACATGAAGTGGAAAGGCGCCTGGGGGAATTACAGCTGGGGCGGAACAGACCTGTTCGGAATTAAACGCCAGTTGCTGATGCCTGTGACCCTGCAGACCGTGGAAAACGGAAAAGTAATTCCTCTTATTGTCACCGATGTTCCTCCGGGAGTGCTGGATTAACTCTCTGAAAGAAAAACACTGTTATAGATGCGTATGTGAACTGTCTCCGGTCTGCCGGAGGCAGTTCATTACGTTTGAGCAACATTAAAAAATTCAAAAATGCTCTCTTAAAAAATTCGCGATACTTATGAGGCGATATCGCAAGAAGCTCCTTATTCCGGCCGCACCGGTATACTATTGAGAACAGGTGAAGCTGTCGCATTAATTGTGTGGTAGTTCTCAACTCCATTTAGCGGCGCGAGTTTTTGTCCGGGCGGACCTGTTTTTCGACCATCCGGCTTCCGCGAAACTATCCGGGGAATTAGCGCTTTGCGCTCAAACAAAGCCGGACGGGCATTCCGCATCGACGGGCATGTACAGGAAAAAAGCTGATGTGCGGTCAGAACCTCATGCCCTTAAACGGGAGAATACACGAATACGAATCACTTATTCGGAGGCTTTAAGGCAAAGCGCGGATTCCGGTAAATGAGGCATACCCGGGGGCTGCGCCGCAATAACGAAAGATGAAACGGATTGAAGTAAACGGGCTTTTCGACAAAGCCCTCAAAAATATAGTTTTATAAGGTCGATAAAGTTTTGCCCGTGAGCAAGAAAGAATGGCACTTTGCCTTTCGATACGGTAATATTTTTACTTCGGGTGTAATAAAGCAAGTTTTTTATCACGTATATGGAGGTTCCGATGGATTTTAAGCAGATTGAAAAAGAATTCAAAGGCGAAGGAGAAATCGTCGTTTACAAACTGAAAGAATGGGCTGAGAAAAAGGGTGATTCCACCTTTATTTATTACGGAGAAGAAGATCAGAATTATTCTTTTGCGAAATTCAATCAACTTGCGAACAGTATTGCTCATGGACTCCAGTCGCTGGGTGTCAAAAAAGGCGATCGGGTAAGTCTATTTTTGAAAAATTCATTTGTTTCGACTGTTTCCATGTTCGGCATCTGGAAGGCGGGTGCGGTATTTTGCCCGATCAATTACAATTTCAAAGGGAAGCTCCTTTCCTATCAGATAAAAGACGCGCAATCGAATATTTTAATTTCGGAAAGAGGCATGGTTCCCTTGCTGAACGAAGTCAAAGAAGACCTCCCGGATTTGAAGGTCATTCTTCACAGCCCGATAGAAGGCGAGCACGATTATAATGCAGATGCCTCTAAATTTGCGCTGGATGCGTCCTTTGATGAAATGCCCTTTTCGGAATTCCTGAACGGTGATGTGAGTGATCCGGGCATTGAACTGCAATATTGGGATATGGCGAACATCATATATACTTCAGGAACAACGGGGCTGCCAAAGGGTGTTGTTCATGCATACCGCTGGATGAACAATTACACTTTCAATTTAAGAAGACTGATCACTCAGGATGACGTCATCTATAACGATTTACCGATGTATCATGTGGCCGGGGCTTTTGCACTGGTTGCAGGGGCGACATGGATCGGGTGCCCGATTGCGATGTGGGACCGTTTCAGCACAACTGATTTTTGGAAACGGATCAAAAAGAGCGGGGCAAGCTTTGCCGTTCTGATGGACGTGATGGTTCCATGGCTTACGAATGCGCCGGCAACCCCGGATGATAGGAACAACACATTGAATAAAGCCTATATGGCGCCATTGCCGGAGTATCATCAGAAAGTTGCCAGACGCTTCGGTTTTCATTTTATAATGTCCGGTTTCGGGCAAACAGAAGCGGGAAACGGTGCGATATGCATCATGAAAGAACTGGAAGATGATGAAGGGACCCCGAAAGAACTGTATAAAGGACATTCACCGAGCGAGATTCTTGCCATAGGAGAAAAATATGAAATGGGAATTCTGGACGGCCGAAAAGAAATGCCCAGGGGTTTTATGGGACGGCCCCCGTTTTTCTATGAGGCGAATATCCTGAACACGAAAGATGAAGAATGTGCACCCGGGGAACCAGGAGAACTTGTATTCCGCCCCAAGGTATCCCATCTTCTTTTCAGGGAATATTTCGAAAAACCCGAGGCGACGCTGAAGGCGTTTCGCAATCTGTGGTTTCACACCGGTGATGCCTGTTATAAGGATGAGAAGGGGAATTACTTCTTTATCGACAGGATGGGAGGTGTGATTCGTGTGAGGGGAGAATTTGTTTCTTCTTATCAGGTCGAAGATATAATAAACGGACATCCGAAAGTCGACGTTTCCGCCGCCCTGCCGATTCCTGCTGAAGTGGGCGATGAAAGCGACATAGCCGTTTTTATCGTACTTAAGCCCGGAATGGAATGCACTGAAGAAGAAATTCACGGATGGGCAAAAAAGCAGATGCCTAAATTCATGCTGCCCAAGTATGTCAGATTTATCGATGATCTTCCTAAAACTCCAACAAGCAAGATCGAAAAATACAAATTGCGTGAAATGGTGAAAGGAAATTCCGGAAAATAATTAATTGGCTTATTCCCCGGGAGAATTGGTTCCCGGAATTTATTGGCAATAAATTTTTGAATTCGCAAGAGCAGTCAGTTTTTGATGATTCCGTTGAATCCTGATGGAATCCGGCTGACTTTCAGTGCGTGACTGAATAATGCTTTGTGAATTCGGCAACCAGTCCGAAAAAAGAAGGAGGGGACGATGAAGAAATTTGTTTTGGCGGTATCTGTAATTTCTGTAGTTTGCATTATTGGTTTGGCTCTTGGGGGTGGCGTCGCCTGCGCTGAAAAAGAGGTGCGCTTAGGGATTTTTACAGCCTTGACCGGTCCCGCATCGCCCTGGGGAGTCCCGATTTCTAGGACGCTCCTGCTCGATGCAGATAAGGTGAATGACGCAGGCGGATTCAAGGTCAACGGAGAAACTTACAAGTGGAAGGCATTTGTCTATGACCACAAATATATTCCTGCCGAAGCGGTCAAGGCTATGAACAAGGCAATCTATTCAGACAAGATTACCTTTTCAACCTCCACGGGCGGAAGCTGTGTGCTGGCCTGCCTTCCTCTCATAACGAAAAACAACATAATATCCGTCCATCATGCGGCGGGGGGCAAAAAAGTAACGAATCCCGATCTACCCTATGTGTTCAGGTACAATCCCGGTATAGAAGCGTCATATGCGGTCGCCTTGAAGTACATGAAGGATACCTTCGGAATCAAGACAATCGCTTCGATTAATCCGGATGATGAAACAGGCAGGGCCAATGAGGAGGCGCTTAAGTATGTGAATGAAAAGGCTAAATTCAATTTTGATCTCCTGCCCAGCGAGTTTTTCGAGCGGGGTATAAAGGATTTTACACCGATACTGACACGGCTTATCGCTAAAAATCCGGATCTGATTGAAACCGGGATGTGTGATCCCACGACCCAGGCGCTGGTATTGAAGCAGGCAAAGGAGCTTGGTTACAAGGGGAAGGTATACTGCATATGGTGGCCGAATGCGGAACAAGTGCTCAAGATAGCCGGTCCACTGGCTGAGGGAGCCATATTGGGAGTAATGCCGAACGAGCCGCAGACGCCGATCGCAAAAGACCTTTACGCCAGATATCTCAAAAAATATCCTGCCGATGAATGGCATGGCGGATATTATGTTCAGTACGGGCTTTTCCAGTGCATAACAAAGGCGCTGGAAGAAGCGCAGAGCTTCGAGCCGGCCAAGGTTGCAGACGCTCTTGAGGATGTAATATGGCAGGGTCCGCTGGGAGAACGGAGGTGGGGAGGAACAGAGCTTTTCGGAATCAAGCGCCAGATGCTGATGCCTGTTTCACTGCAGACAATTGAAAATGGGAAACTGGTTCATTTGTTGACGTCTCCCGTACCCCCGGGAATTCTGGACTAGAAGTCGCCTGAAGAGAGTCTGGTCCATTGAACTGCTTGACACAGGCTGCCCCGTTTCAGGGCGGGGCAGCCTGTCAAAAGGACCGCGGTTTTATGCTTCCTCACGGTGACCGTAATGTATTTAGTCAATAAAAGCCGCAATAAACTAAAAATTACCGGTCACATTTTCAAATAAATGTCATAGTGAGTGCTTCGGCGATGCAGGCCGGTTTTTCCTGCCCCTCGATTTCTATCGTATGGGTATGAGTGAGGAGATAGCGCCCGTTTCCCTTGTCTTCGAAATTCGAAAGAACGATGCGGTCACGGATTCTTGATCCCGAAATGACGGGATTCAGAAAACGGACTTTATTAAGGCCGTAATTAACCGACATCTTTTCATTATCAAACTGCATCGGTATTTGGTACCCGAAAAAAGGGATATGGCACAGCGTCAAGAAACCGTGTGCAATAGTATTCCCAAAGGGACCTTTCTCCGATCTTTCCACATCCACATGAATCCACTGGTGATCCCCCGTACAGTCGGCGAACTGGTTTATTTTATCTTGCTTCACCTCCGTCCAGTCTGAAAGAAATACTTCTTTGCCGATCATTTTTTTCATTTCCTCAACTGATGCCATTTCTTTTTCTCCTTTTCATAATCGATTCGATGTTGCCCAATATTTTCACTCAGAATTTTACTCTATAGCCCTTTTGCCATGATATTGTGCTTGACATGACTGCAAATAGTGGTTTACATTTCCAACACTGCTAGCTCCTATACCATAACAAGTGGTTAAAAGACGAGCAGGATTTTTTTTTGGAATGCTGGTAACACGATTTAATAATAAGTAATATGATTTTGCAAAAAAATGAGGAAGATCTTTTACCAAGTTTCTCTTTAAATTAACCATATATAAGTCTGATTAGTAGTCTGCTTGAAAGAAGTACTGTTGCGCGCCGGTAGCACGAATAACTAAATCTTATTACGGAGGATGTGCGATGAAATGTTTCAATTTTGGGATTTGTGTTACGGCTTTATTGATTTATTCTTTCATTATGCCGGGCCTTGCTGAAGCAGTACAGGAAAAGCCTTCTGCGGTGCTCGAAGAGGTGGTGGTCACGGCGTCGAAGACGGTGCAGGTGTCCGATGAAGCACCGGGAAGTGTTGAGATTATCACTTCAAAAGAATTGGAAGCACGCAATATCAAAACAGTGGATCAGGCCCTGGCTGATGTAGCCGGCGCCTTCCAAAAGCGGAACAAGGGAATAATGGATTCAACAAGTTCCATCTACATGCGCGGGTTTAACGGAGATCAATATACGCTGATCCTTCTCGACGGTCAGCCCCTCAACGATGCCTATACCGGCGGTCTTGAATGGGGGGCTCTGCCGGTAAGCAATATAGAGCGAATCGAAGTTGTGAAAGGTGCGGCATCGGCCCTTTACGGTGGTAATGCCATGGGAGGAGTCGTGAACATCATCACGAAAACGCCGGAAAAGCGTGAGGCACGCATAAGTGCCGGTTATGGATCCCACAATGCAAAACGGCTCCGCCTTCATGCGGGAGATCGTTTCAATGATGCCCTGAGCCTTCGTATCGGATACGAGGTCGAGTCGACGGACGGGTACGGAACGACGCCCGTCGTCAGGACGATCTCTGCCGGAGCAGGAACGATCGCGGGAGGATACGGTATGGTGGATAAATACGGAAATGCAACAAAGTGGGTTGTCGGTGACAAGGGGAAAAACGGTGCCGAAAGAAGCAGTATCGACGCAAAGATGTCTTACGATTACTCCGATTCAGGGAATCTCGCCTTTGGCTTTGTAAAGGGACGCCATGAGTATGACTACGAGCATCCTGATTCATACATGGGAACCTTCACGGGATCAGCTATTGCCGGAACAAATCTTAAAGCCTCCTTCAGTCCCAACAATTTCATTGATTATACCGGTATCGGCCGCAATGATACGGAGGTATACACCCTTTCCTTCAAAGAGCTTTTCGGTGAGTGGCAGGTGGATGCACAAATCGGGATGGTGCTCACGGATGACCGTTATACCACCGAATCAGGGGGGGCTGCCGCCACCTACGACGATTCGCCCGGCAGTCTGAAAATAACCGAAACAAGAACGTTATTTTCGGAAATTCGCACCTCCGTTCCCCTCGGACTGTTCCATATACTCACTCTCGGTGCATCCTTTCGCACCGACGAATCGGATACTGATGATTATAACGTTCCGTTTTATCGCAGTTTTGAGGGACGAAGCGGAAGCACCTTCTACTCCGGCGGCGAGGACCGGATCGGTGCCATATTTGTGCAGGACGAGTGGCACATTGCAGAACCGTTTACGGTGTTTTTGGGTGGGCGCTTCGATACCTGGGAGGTGACCGATGGAGCGTCGGGAGTGCCCGGTGCCGAAACGCGATACGAAAGTACGGACGATTCCCATTTCAGTCCCAAAATTGCCGCAGTGTGGAAGGCTTTTGAGAATACGACTGTACGTGCGTCGGTGGGGCATGCCTTCCGTCCTCCCACACTATATGAACTGTACCGTACGTGGACGTCCTGGGGAACGACCTATCAGAGTAATCCAGAGCTGAAACCGGAAAAAGTATGGGCCTATGAAATAGGGGTAACCCGGTATTTTTTTAACAGGAAAACCAGACTTGCGCTCACCGGATATCGTAACGACACGGAAGATTTAATATATTACCAGGTGAACGGCGCCACCAGGAAGAGAATGAACGCCGGAGAAGCGAGGACCTACGGCCTGGAATTCGAGGCATCCCAGAGGCTCACGGATATATTTACGATTTGGGGAAACTACACCTTTACGAATGCAAAGATAATAGAGAACCCTACTGATCCCGCAAGCGAAGGGAAGCGTGTGACGGGAATACCCCGTACGACGGTGCGGATAGGTGTCGATGCGGCACACAAATGGTTCGAAGGGAGTCTGATCGGGCGGTATGCCGGCAAGGTATTCAACGATTCGGATAACGGAGATACGGCGGAAGGGGTGTACAGTACCTATGAATCCTATGTGGCGGTGGACGGTAAGATTACGTTCAAACCTCTCAAATGGATGGATCTCTCCTTTTCGGTGGACAATATATTCGATGAGGAATACTACCTGTACTACAAAGGTGACGGCCGTACCTATTTTGTTGAGATGACGTTTAAATACTAATGATCGCATGGAGATTTCATGTATCGCAATGTAGGAAGGTTAATAGCGGTTTTACTTTTTCTGTTCTTCGCAGGAGGGGTTGCGCAGGATCTGTTGGCCAATGATAATGTGCCGGCACACACCGTTGTCGTGACCGATGCCCGAGGAAGATCGGTGCACGTTCCCCTGCCGGTGGCGCGCCTTGTCCTTTTAAATTCCGATGCCCTGGAAGTAGTCAGTGCTTTGGGTGCCATGAACATGGTGGCAGGTGTGCCGCAAACAGTCGCTGAAGATCCGTTCTGGAAAAACAGGGTTGGAGAAATGCAGGCCGTCGGCCGCTGGAATGAACCGAATTATGAGGTCATTGCCACCCTGAGTCCTTCGGCCGTGATTGCCTACGCTCATCAACCCGGAGACGAATTGGAACGGAAAATGGCCTCGTTCGGCATTACTGTGGTGAGGCTCGATTTCTATAGAATTAGCACCTTGAAAAGGGAAGTTGAGACACTGGGCCGTATTCTTGAGCGAGAAGAGGCAGCTTCCCGACTTGTTGAATGGTACCGGCGCGCGGAACTTTCAATTGTAGAGAGAGTGCGGGACTGCCCGGTGCGGCCCAGTGTCTACATCGAAAGTTATTCTGATTATCATACGGCCGGACCGGGCTCAGGGGCACACGAAATGTGCATCCTCGCGGGCGGCCGTAATATTGCGGAAAATTTTACTATCCCCTATTCCGAAATTACCGGCGAATGGGTTCTTTCGCAACAGCCGGATGTGATTGTCAAAGCGGCCAATATTATCGGAGGGAAACTGTCTGATACCTCCAGGCGGCTCAGTGAACTTCGGAACAGAATTACACAGCGACCTGCATGGGAGCGTCTTCGTGCCGTTCGCCAGGACCGTGTATATGTGATGGCAAACGACATCTGGACGGGCCCCCGTGCAATTATCGGAGTCGCTCATATGGCGGCATGGATGTATCCTGAGCGTTTTCGGGGGAATGATCCTGAAGAGCTCCACCGGCGTTATTGCAAGGACTTTCAGGGCGTGATCTACGAAGGGTGCTGCGTCTATCCCATACCGGGAGGAGTGCGATAGTGGCTGGTGAAACAGGAACCCTTATCCGTCGCTACAGGCGTCTGAATGCCCGAAAGCTTTTCGTCCTGGTGGCTCTTTTTGCAATAATGATCGGCTTTGCCCTTGTGGGGCTTACTCAGGGATCCGCCAATCTGGGGTGGAAAGGGGCAATTGAATCGCTGTGGCGTAACACCGGCGATGCCCATGCCATTATATGGAATCTGAGGCTTCCCCGGATTGCAATGGCTGTAGTGGCCGGGTGGGGACTGGCCTTGGCAGGAACAGTGTTTCAGGCGATCCTTCGGAATCCCCTGGCATCTCCTTATACACTTGGCATTGCGTCAAGCGCCGGATTCGGGGCCGTAGCGGCCATCGTAACCGGCACGGGATTCTATAATGAATACGTAATTGCTGGAAATGCATTTCTCTGTGCCCTTTTTTCATCTTTTTTGATTCTGGGAGTCGCCCGCATGAAAGGGTCCACCACGGAAACGCTCGTTCTTGCGGGAATTGCAATCATGTTTCTTTTTTCTTCACTCAGCTCTCTTTTCCAGTACATGGGGACGAAAGAGGAAGTGCATGCAATAGTGTTCTGGTTTTTCGGAAGTCTCTCCAAGGTGGGGTGGAAAGAAATCGGAATGGCATCGGCCATGGTGTTTGTGCCATGCCCGTTTATTTACAGGATGTCCCTTGACTTCAATCTTCTGGCCGTCGATGATGAATCTGCAGTGTCGATGGGGGTCAATATCGGGAAAACGCGGATTGTGGCGCTTGTGCTTGCGTCACTGATTACTGCGGGGGCCATTTGCTTTATTGGTGTAATCGGCTTTATCGGTCTCGTATCGCCTCATATTGCCAGGATGATCGTCGGGGGCGATCACCGATATCTGTTTCCGACAGCCGCGCTGCTTGGATCGTCACTGGTGCTGGCTGCCGATACAGTGGGAAGGACTCTATGGGCGCCTCAGGTGATTCCCATCGGTATTGTCACCTCCTTCATCGGAGTGCCTTTTTTGTTCTACCTGCTGATGAGACGCAGAAAGGAGTACTGGTAATGCTCGTAATTAGAAGCCTTGGCACCTTCTATCGCAAGAGGCGGATTTTGATCGACATCGACATGGATCTTAAGACAGGCGAGGTCTTGAGTCTTGTCGGGCCGAACGGTGCGGGGAAAACAACCCTGTTGAAATGTTGTGTCGGTATACTGACACCCGGGGAGGGGACAATATGTATAGATGATCAGGATGTGACCTGCCTTAATGGAAATACCCGGGCACGCCGTATCGGATATATGCCTCAGAGTTCGCCCTCTCGATTTCCCATGACCGTATTCGACACCGTTCTGATGGGACGGCGATCCCACATGGCATGGAATCCATCGCGGCACGATCTCGAAATAGTTGAAACACTCATTAATGCAATGAATATTAACCATATTGCTTTCAGGAATTTTGATCATCTCAGCGGAGGGGAACAACAGAAGGTGTTGCTGGCACGGGCCTTTGCACAGGAGGCTGCCTATATTCTTCTGGATGAGCCTACAAGCAATTTGGACCTGAAGCATCAATTTGAACTTATGGATATGGTTGCCCGTATGGCGGCCACTGAATCAAGGGGGGTTATGGTGGCGATGCACGATCTTAATCTGGCCTCGCGCTATTCCCACCGGATCGCTATGCTCAGCGGGGGCCGCATCTGTTTCGTCGGTACCCCCTTTGAGGTCTTAACGCCGGACATAATAAAAGACGTATATGGCGTGACGGTCACTGTAACACGTGTCAACGGCCATCCATATATTATGCCTTCAACACATATAATTACGGATAGGCGGAGCAATACATGAAAGACAGAGAACCGATAATAGAAGAATTTCCTTGGATCGGATTGTATCATAATAGCTCGGATCGGGTGTTCTGTGATATCGATGAATATCGGGCCTGGCATGAAGCGCACATATGCCGGAGAGGTGATTCCGGATACAAAGGTATTGTGGGCATTTTTTTCCCCCATTCCCTGCTGGTGAAGAAGGATCTGAAACTTATTGACAGCCTCATCGGTGCACTGGAGGAGAGAATGATCCTCCCCGTTCCCCTCTTCGCAAAGCGGAAAGAATATGCAGGTCCCGATGTTCCCGATGCCGCCGAGGCGCTCGCAGGATTTCGCGGCGTCGATTTAATTATCAATTGTGAATCATCCTTCCTGTTGCAGAAAGACCCCGAAAAGGCAGCGAACGGCACTATTCTGGAGACGCTGAATGTTCCTGTCGTGCAGACCGTATACTCAAGCGGAAGGACCGAGGAAGAGTGGCGCAGCCATCCCCAGGGGATACAGGCGTCGGGGCAGATATACTGGGTGGCGCAGCCTGAGTTCAACGGGGTGATCGAACCGGTGGTGACCAGCGCACGGGATACGGAACGCGACGATCCCTACGGGTTCCGCAAACCCATTGCCGAACGGATCGAGTATCTTATGAAGCGCGTTGATGCATGGCTCAAATTGGGCAGATTGCCCGCTCGGCAAAGGAGAGTGACGTTTCTCCTCCACAAGAATCCCTGCGCCGGATCAGAGGCCGCCGTTGCCGGCGGCGCAGGACTGGATACGCTGGAAAGTGTGGTACGTATCATGCGCCGGATGAGAGAGGAGGGGTATGATGTCAGGGACTGTCCCGAAAACGGAGAGGCGCTTGTCCGTATGATCATGGAGCGCAAAGCTCTTTGCGAATTCCGCTGGACCACCGTTGATGAGATTGTGACGAAAGGGGGCGCCGTCGATCTGATAGATCCGGACCGCTACCTTGGGTGGCTCGATGAGCTGCCGCCGGATGCCCGGAAAAAGGTCATAGATGCCTGGGGCGAACCGCCGGGCGAGGCGATGGTACACAAGGGCATGCTTGTCGTTACGGGGGTGAGGTTTGGAAAGATACATGTCCTTGTAGAGCCGAAACGCGGGTGCTACGGTGCCCGATGTGACGGAAAAGTGTGCAAGATTCTTCATGATCCGACGATTGCTCCCACGCACCATTGCCTTGCCACCTATGCCTGGGCGAGGGAAAATTCCGACGTGATGGTTTCGATGGGAACCCATGGATATATCGAATTCCTGCCGGGCAAGGGCGTTGGCCTTTCCGGATCCTGTTTTCCCGAAATTATTGTGGGGGCCATACCGCATCTTTATCTCTATACGGTGAAAAACTGTTCCGAGGGGATCATCGCGAAACGAAGGGCCTACGCAACGCTTGTCGATCATCTTGGCCCGACTGTGGAACCCTCGGGGCTCTCCGACGAAATGGAGGAACTGGACGACTTGTTGACACAGTGTGCACGGGCCGATGATTTCGATGAAGAACACAGAAAAGATGTACTTGTGGAAGAAATTCGCACCATCGCGGAACGGGCGAATCTTGTCGAGAAGGGGAGGGATATTTCTTCGGATGAGATGGTTTCAGTGCTCCATGAGAAACTGAATCTGTTCCGGGAGACACAGATCGGTGCAGGATTGCATGTGTTCGGGCAGGCACCCGATGAGGATCGGATCGCCCACATGCTCGTTTCGATAATGCGCTTCGATTCGGACAGGCCCTCCATACGAAGATTGATCCTGGAGATAATGGGATATCGGTACGATTACATCATCGATCATCAGGAATCACTGATAGACGGTATGACCGGAGGCCAACATCTGGACCGTGCCACAGACTATGCGCTTGAACTGGTACCGCGGGTATTGAGAGAGGTGGAAAGGATTCGGGATCATATTGCCGATATCATTCCGGTGCGTAATCCAGGGCCCATCGATTCCCTGGTGGAATTACTTACATGGGCGATTCGGGATGTGGTGCCGAAACTTGCCATGACAGGCGGAGAAATTTCCCAGCTGCTTCGCGGCATGGATGCGCACTATATACAGCCGGGCGCCTCAGGTCTGATCACGAGGGGAAAAATCGATGTGCTGCCCACGGGCAGGAATTTCTACAGTGTCGATACCAGGGCGATTCCCACACGCGCCGCCTGGGCTGTGGGTATGAAAATGGCGCACAACCTCCTCCATAGGTATCTCCATGAGGAGGGGCGATATCCGGAAAATCTCGGCATGGTGCTCTGGGCCGTCGATGCCTTCCGGGCCGACGGCGAGCAGATTGCACAGATATTGTATCTTATGGGCGCAAGACCGGTGTGGTCCGAGGCGGGGCAGGTTATGGGAACCGAACCGATTCCGCTGAAGGAGCTGGGACGGCCCCGTATCGACGTAACGATTCGTACCAGCGGCATATTCAGAGACAATCTTTCCCATTTGATCGAACTGATCGATCGCGCTGTGAATGCCCTTGCCTCGCTGAATGAAAGGGAAGAATATAACTACATAAGAAAACATGTGAATGCCTACCGCGTCAGCAGAAAGGACGGGGAAAGCGAGGATGAGAAGACCCGGCGGGCCACATACCGTATATTCTGCAGCCAGCCCGGGGCATACGGCGGAGGGGGTATAAACTACATGATAGCATCCAGCGCCTGGGAAACCACTGAAGATCTGGGAGAACACCACATCGAGCATGGCGGTTACGCCTATGGCGAAGGAACATGGGGGCGCATTTCACGGGGAGAATATGCCGATCGATTGAGCACCGTCGATGCAACGTACAATAAATTATCCTCCGATGAATCCGACCCGCTCGACTGCTGCTGCTTCTATGATTTTCAAGGGGGAATGACCGCCGCGGTCAAGACAGTTGCCCATCGTGATCCCAAAGTGTACTGGGGAGATACCCGCGATCCTCACCGGCCGGAGACACGCCACATGAAAGACGAGATGGAAAGGGTTGCAAGAACGAAACTCCTGAACCCTCATTGGATTGAGCATATGAAAGGGCACGGGTACAGGGGGGCCGGTGACATTGCGAAAAGGGTCGGGCGCGTCTATGGATGGGATGCCTCGGCGGAAGTTGTATCGGACTGGATCTTTGACGACATTGCCAGGACCTTTGTGCTTGATAGGGAGAACAGAAAATTTTTTGAGGACCACAATCCCTGGGCGCTGGAGGAGATGACTCGGAGGCTGCTCGAAGCGGAATCCAGGGGTATGTGGAAGGCTGATACCGATGTGCTGGAAAAACTGAGAGACCGTTACCTTGAAATAGAGGGGTGGATGGAGGAGTCCATGGGAGATACGGATGGCGACTTCCAGGGCGGATCTGTCGACGTGATCACGAAACGGCATTTGTAACGGCGCAATGGTGTATGTATGAACGAACTTGGGGCGGTGGGGAGCATCATTGTGCAGAGTATGGCGGACACGGGGAACGTGGCCTGTCCGGTCCTGATTGTTATGTTTCTGTCCCTGTACTGTTCTCAGGTATTGATTGAACTGGGACTGCTGAAGCGGTTTGAATTTCTCGGCAGGCCCTTTGTACGCTGTGCCCGCTTGCCCCATGAAGCTGCTGTTGCCTTTCTTGCCTCCTTCGGTACGGTACTTGCCGGTAATGCCGTTACGGCGAAGCTTTATCAGGAAAAAGTTCTCAGTCGCCGGGAGACTGTGCGGTCAGCGCTCCTGAACACCACACCTGTCTATCTGAAGGAGTCTCTGACCCATCAAATTCCCGTCATGATGCCGCTCTTGGGTCTGAAAGTGGGACTCCTCTATTTGGGGATGTTTCTTGCCACGGGGATCGTAAAAATCATGATCGTGATTTTATCAGGGACAGGGATGGGCGCAAGGCCGGATTCTCAGGCGGCACAACTGTGTGAAGAGCGAAAAGACGCCGGAGAGAGGATGAAGGTGCGGCTGCCTCGCATACTGAGGAATTCTTTTACGAAACAGGCTCGCATATTTTTACGAGTCGGAAGCATATTTATCGTTATGACATTTTGCGTATTTATGCTTGTCAACAGTGGATGTGTCGCGTCCATTTCGGGTTATGTAAGGCCTTTGACGGCATTTCTGAATCTTCCCTCGTCGGTAGTAATCCCGGTAGGAACCTATATGTTCAGTGCCGTTGCAGGAGCATCATCCATCGGTGCGATGCTCAGCGACGGTGTTCTGAATCCCCTGCAGGGATTCGCGGCATGCATTCTGGGAAGTTTTCTCATGCTTCCCCTTTTTGCACTGAGATACTCACTCCCGCGGTATGCATCCCTATTCGGATTTTCTTTGGGAACGAAGATACTGTTTATCTCCACAGGGATCGGTATGAGTACCCGGGTGATATTTTTGTTGGGAGTGATCCGGTTTCTCTAAAGGTACGGAATGCGTGCCGTCAAGGAGCCAGGATGATGAATCGCTTTTATTTGAAAATTATATTGGATGAGGATTGTGCCTATGAACACACAACAACGTGCCTATCCCTTTACCGCGATCGTGGGACAGGACAGGATGAAGAAAGCCCTGATTTTGAATGCCATCAACCCTAAGCTGGGGGGAGTGCTTATCCGCGGTGAAAAGGGGACGGCCAAATCGACGGCCGTGAGGTCGCTTGCGGTCCTGCTGCCCGGTCTCGATGCCATTGCCGAGTGTCCTTTCGGGTGTGATCCGGCAAGAGAAAAACGGATGTGTCAGGAATGTCTCGACCGGCTGGCGCGGGGAGAGGAATATAGTGTCCATACACGAAAAACGCGGCTTGTCGAATTGCCAGTGGGGGCCACGGAAGACCGGGTCATCGGCACTCTCGATCTGGAGCATGCCATAAAGAAGGGTGAGAAAAAGTTCGAACCGGGTCTTCTCGCCGCGGCCCATAGGGGGATTCTCTATGTGGACGAAATTAATCTTCTTGACGATCATATTGTGGATGTGCTGCTTGACTCCGCCGCCATGGGGGTCAATTCCGTTGAACGGGAAGGGATGTCCTATGTCCATCCTGCCGAGTTTATCCTGATTGGCACCATGAATCCGGAGGAGGGCGAACTTAGGCCGCAACTTCTCGATCGTTTCGGTCTCTGCGTACACATCGAGGGAATCGCCGATTTGGAGAAGCGTGTGGAAGTTGTCCGAAGAAGAGCGGCCTACGAGCACGATCCAATGGAATTTTACCGCCTCTGGGAGGCGGAGGAGCGGGCACTAAGAGAGCGGATAGTGTATGCGCGGGACATACTGGAGAAAGTGACGGTTTCAGATGAGATGCTGTACCTTATTGCCCAAATTGCCATAGACATGCATGTCGACGGTCATCGGGCGGATATCGTAATGATGAAGGCAACCCAGACACTGGCGGCGCTGCACGGTCGCGGACAGGTCTGTGAGGACGATGTGCGTGAGGCTGCGGAAATGGCCCTTCATCACCGCATGCGGAGGAAACCGTTCCAGAAACCCGGCGCCGATGAAGAAAAAATTGCAGGGATTGTTTCGCACTCTCACTATCACGCACATGAATACGTCAATGCACATGATCATCATCATAAATATTAATCACCAAAATTATCTTCCTGTGAAAGGAGAGTGTCGGCAAAAAGATGAGGCAAAAAGAGTACAGTAATGACGACGGCGACGTGGCATAAAAAGGATTTCTATCCCTTTACAGCAATCGTCGGCCAGGAGACGATGATAAAGGCGCTGATACTGAGCGGAATTGCTCCTTCAATCGGCGGTCTTCTTATCCGTGGCGAAAAGGGAACGGCAAAATCGACGGCGGTACGGGCACTGGCGGCAGTTTTGCCGGAAATTGAAGTTGTCGCAGGGTGTGCCTTCAACTGCAATCCCGCCGCTCCCGAACATTTCTGCCCTGATTGTGCATTGAAAGCGAAAAGCGGCATCCCCCTCGATGTGGTCAAACGGCCAATTCCTTTTGTCACATTGCCTCTTGGCGCTACGGAAGACAGGGTGATAGGAAGTCTCGATATGACCAGAGCGGTGAGAGAAGGTGGGCGATGGTTCGAGCCGGGGCTTCTTGCGGCGGTGCATCGGGGGATTCTTTATGTGGATGAAGCGAATTTGCTGGATGATTCCCTGGTCGATATTATCCTTGATTCGGCAGCTTCAGGAATAAATGTAGTGGAGCGGGAGGGTATTTCTTTCCGGCACCGGTGTGAATTCATCCTCGTCGGAACCATGAATCCGGAAGAGGGCGAACTCAGGCCCCAGTTGCTCGACCGGTTCGGCATGTGTGTTGCCGTTGAAGGCATAAGGGACCCTGACCTGCGCGTTCAGGTGATGATGCTGAAAGGAAGCTACGACAAGGACAGTCAAAACTTTGTCGCTGATTACCGGGACCGTCAGGCGGAACTTGCCGGACGGATGGATCATGCCCGGACAAGGCTCGGTCACGTTACAATCTCCGATGAAGCGGTGATGCGTTGTGCCGAACTTGCCGCCGAGGCATCCGTGGCCGGCCACCGGGCAGATGTGGCAATGGCGGAGACAGCCAGGAGTATTGCCGCCTATCGGGGTGCATCTGTTGCAACCGAAGACGATGTGAGGGAAGCTGCGGAATATGTACTTTTTCATCGTCGAAGAGAAGCGCCGCCGCATCAGGCTGAAGCGAATGATAGGGAACTGGACTGCAATGATCGATCCGATAAAAATGATAGACGGGCAAATGAACAAAGGAGTGAATCCCGCGATCGAAACCCTTCAGGAGGGCATGGCATGCCGGATCCTGATCGCAGTGTGTTACCGGAATTCGGTTCTGAGACGAACAGCGGGGAGACAATTTTTGCAACAGGAGACCCTTTTCCCCTCTCTCTGATTCCACAAAAAAAAGATCGGATTCTCCGAAGAGGATCGGGCAGAAGGACGGTTACGCGCACCCCGTCGAAAGCGGGAAGATACGTGTTCAGCTCCATGGAGCGAAAGACTGATGATCTGGCCTTCGATGCAACCCTGCGAGCGGCGGCGCCCCATCAATCTGTGAGGGAAAAAAGGGATGTAGCCATTGCAGTCGAGGGGAGGGACATTAGGGAAAAGCGGCGGGAAAAACGCATAGGAAATTTTATTGTCTTCGTTGTGGATGCCAGCGGCTCCATGGGGGCGGCCAAACGCATGATCGAAACAAAGAGTGCGATACTCTCACTGCTCCTTGATGCGTACCAGAAGCGTGACAAGGTGTCCATGATCGCCTTCAAGGGCAACCGTGCGGAGGTGCTGCTGCCACCTACTAACAGTGTTGAGCGTGCCCACAGACTTTTGGATGAACTTCCCACCGGTGGAAAGACGCCGCTTGCCGCCGGGATATTTTCCGGATGTCAACTTATTCGAACCCACCTGCGAAAAGATCCGCATGTCGTCCCGCTCCTGATCCTTATATCCGACGGAAAGGCAAATGTTGGTATCGGAGGCGGAAATCCTCTTGCAGAGGCCATGGCTGCCGCTGAAGAAATAAAGGACGATGCGCGTATTCGATCCGTCGTTGTGGATGTGGAAAAAGCGGGACTCATTTCCTTAGGTCTTGCACGAAAACTCTCGCAGTGCATGGGTGCAGCCTATCTTAAAATCGAAGATCTAAAGGCGGATTACCTTTTTGATTTTCTCAAGATATTCGTGAAGTCACAATAAAGTCTTGATTATTCGTAACAAGCTTCTCATGTAGATGAGCCGGTATTATAATGGAAAGTAAAAGATGCTGTCGCATCGATTACTCAGAAAACAGGTTTTGTGCTCTTCGCAACATAAATTCGGCAATAGGCCCATAGAAGCAGATTTACTTGACTAAAACAGCGGCGTATATTAACACACCAAGAAAAACATTGTGGTTACTTATGTCGGAAATAGTTAGATTTGGAGTTTCTTTAGAGAAAACTCTCCTTGAGAAATTTGATAAACTTATTCATAACAGAAAATATACCAATAGATCCGAGGCCCTGCGTGATCTGATAAGGCAGGAATTGTTTAAAAAAGAATGGATGAATGACAGAGAAGTTGCGGGAGCCGTTACTTTTGTTTACAACCATCACATAAGAGAACTGGCGAACAGAATTATGGATGTCCAGCATGATAATCAGAAAATGATTATTTCCACTCAACATATCCATCTTGATCATGAAAATTGTCTCGAAATTGTTGCAGTCCGAGGAAAAGCAAAAGATGTGGAAAAAGTCGCCGATCTGTTGAAGTCAGTAAAAGGAGTCAAATACGGAACTTTAAGCATGACATGCATAAAAGAGGAAGGCGCGTAAGCAAAACGAAATCGTTTACCTCAGAAGTATTCCAGCCTGAGAAAACCTTATTTGATTGATCCGATTTAGTCAAAAGCAGTGCTGATTTCAGAGGAACGGTTCAGATTGAAGTCATTGATTTGTGTTTCCAATCATATTGCCGATTCAGTGTACGAGAACAATGGCCATTCCTGCTGATACCCGTTTTGCAAACTGACTTTCGAGATTCAGTTGAAACCCTCTTCCAATGGGGATGTTGAAACCGGCAAAGCCGCCGATACGAGTCTCGTTTTTCAATGTAGATTCTGGGATATATGGTAATAACGATATTTTTGCTTCGGAATGGTAAAGGTATGCTCCCGTATACACTTTTATTCCCGATGTGACATGTGCCTGAAGAGCGATTCCTGCATTGACGTCCCACGGATTTTCAATGTAATATTCACTCGTGAATGCAACACCATTAAAGGTGCCTCTTACGTCGTCGCGATAATCACCGAAACTGTACGTTCCCTGAAGGAAGGCGCCGACCCCGAAGATTTCACTGAGAGGATAATACCCCTTTACACCCAAAGTTCCAGTAAATTGCCAGTTATCATTAAAATCTTCGCTGGTTTGCAGTTCATCTGATATGCGGGTGACATTTCCGACTTCAAGATCGGCAATTCCGAAGCGACCATATAATTCAAAATAGCGGGCAAATCCACGACCGAGTTCTGAATAAAATATATTTTGTGTGAAAATCCGTTCCACACCATTTTCGTAGCAATCTTTTTTATACGTGTAGCCTATGGCTGTATGAATTCCCCCTTTGGCTTCCGTAAATGGTTCGGGGGGGCCGAAGGGTCCTGCTGCAGGCGCTGTTCCCGGATACCGGCAGAGTGAAAGCAGGAGAAACATTGTCATCACTATGAATCGCTTCATGTTCAATACCCCTCCATTTTCATATGCCTAATTTATTCCGCCCGGCTTCGGCGGGTTTTTACGCTGCCGTATCATTTCTTCGCGGTATTGAATATAGGCGTGGCGAAGTGACACGTACGGATCAATCGCCGCCTCTTTGAGAATTTCATAATCGCCTATTCTGAGCGACGTGTCATTTACGATTTCGTAAGCCCGTGCTGCAATAGAAATATACCCGGGATCAACATACGAGACTGGATTGAGAAAGATATTAGTGCCGATTTCCAGCGTATCTCTGGCAGATGAAGGCCCGAAACCCGGCCAGACAATATAAAATCCGGGTCCAAAGCCGTACATTCCCAGGGTTTGACCGAAATCGGCATCATATTCGGGAATAGCCAATTCTTTCTTTGACGCCGGATCGAGGAATCCGCCGACTCCCCATAATGTATTTACAGTAAAGCGGCCCAATTCGGAACATGCTCCCTTGAAATTCGCCTGCAGCAAATTATTGACGAAGCGGATCGGGAATTTTAAATTATCAAAGAAATGGCTGATGCCGGATCGCGCGGGTTTGGGCACAACTTTACTGTAGCCTTGTGCTACCGGTTTCAATACCCGGAAGTAGAGCGTATCATTAAACTGAAACATGGCCCGGTTAAATGGTTCCAGAGGATCGGCAATCGTGAATTCTTCCTGCTCCCATTCTTCTTCCTCCCAGTCGTCATCATTAAAACCAGACTTCATTTCAACGGCTTGAGATATTTTATACGTTTCCCCCAAGTTTCTTTCAATAGTCGAAGAAGAGGCGAACATGACCGGCTGATTTTCTGAACTTTTGCCTGATACTTCTGAAGACGGCACTCGATCCGTCGATTCGGCACTGCTATTGAGTTCTCGGGGGTCCATTGCCGCACGATCATTGTGATGAGCGCACCCCGATGCAGATATAATAACGGCAATTAAAACCGCCTGCAATACGGCATATTTCATTTTACGCCACCTGTGCGGGTATTTTAATGCACGCTTCAGCTTTCATCGGTCAACATCCGTTGCAGAGAACTACTTCTCTTTCACTTTTTTTCTCAGAATTTCCAGTAACTCTTCCGGCGTATCCCTGGCCAGGATCGATCTGAACTGACTGCGGTAATTCCTGATCAAACTTACGTTTTCAATGATTACATCGTATATCTGCCATTTATCGTCAATTTTAATCATCCGGTAATCAATGGGCACTCGTCCTGAAGATGTAACTACCCTCGTCTGGACTTCGGACTGATCTTCGTTCAAATTTCTTGTGCCGGTAAATTCGATTTTTTCATCCGTATAGGAAAGAATTTTGTCTATATAGGCTTTTTCCAGGACCTGCCGGAAGAGATTGACAAATTCTTTCTGCTGCGAAGGATTTAATTTTTCCCATCCTCTTCCCAGGCTTCGTCTTGAAAGTTCCCGTTCTGCGAACATGGTCGGATAAAGCTGTTCCAGTCGTTCCTGTTTGGCTTCCTTTCCAAGCTCCTTGTTCCCGAGAACTTCCATCACTTTGTTTACATATTCCTCTGCCGCTTCGTGCGGCGTGGCTGCATACAAAGGTGCATTCAGAATAAGGATCGTCACAAAAAAATAAAGATACCATATCCGGAAAAAAGTTTTCATCAGTTTGCCTCTAGTTGTCTTGCGGTGCAAGACCGCTATTGTTGTTGATTTCGCCGAACGCATACTTGCCTATCAGATCCACAATATCGATGGCCCCCTGGGTTTCGATAATGAACCCGCCTGCTTCCAGTGGGGATTCTGCCCCTCCCGGATCAATGCTGATATATTTATCGCCAATCAGTCCTTCCGTTTTTATGGAAGCAATGGCGTCTTCATAAATTGTCACTCCCTTTGTAATTCTCAGTTCCACAATGGCCTGCTGGGTTTCCTGGTCAATTGAAAGCGCTTCAATTTTTCCTATTTCTATTCCGAACATATCGACAGACCCCCCGGACCTGAGTCCCGAAACATTCGAAAAACGGGCAAAAAGCGGATAGGCTTCTCTTCCGAAAAAAGAGACGTTTCCAAGAGTAACCGCCATGTAGGCAATGAGACATATTCCGATTGCCACAAATATGCCGACTATTGTTTCAACTTGATATTTTTTCATTTCCAGCCTCTGACTTTCCGAATCGGAGTCGTGCTATTTCCCTGATGTTATTTCGCGCCGAATTTACTACAGCATCTATTGTAGTATCCTGCTGCCCTTGTTCAAGTCCTGCCATAACGATAAGGGTAAAGCCGTCTTCGAACGAGGGTTGCTCCTGGGTCATTTCACAGATATCCCGAACTCCCCGATTCTGGATATCTTCTACGAAATTGTTCAAGATTTCTTCTGCTTCTGCCAGGTCGGAATAGGGTAGCATAGTGACAAACTCATTTGTTCCATACCTGTTTGAAAATCCTCCGGCAGATCCGAAATGGTCATCAATATACCGTCCCATGCATCGTATCATCACTTGAACTGTCTCATGACCGAAATGTTCGCTGAGCAGTTCCAGATCCAGTATCGAAAACACCGCAATGACATAAGGTTCCTGAAAAGGCTTTCGCTTCAGTTCATTATAATAGCGTATTTTAAACTGCCGTCGCGAATAAAGGCCTGTCAACTCCTCTTTTAAACCTTCAAGGCTGTGGATGACCTCTTCTTTGAATGGATGCTCGAAATCTTCCAATTCCTCCGGTGTTCCCTGAAACACGATCTTATGGTCGTAAAGCGCCAGGATTCGGTTGGAAATAAAATACACATCAGGAATTGCATGGCTGACCATAATGGCGGTAAAGCCGAATTTCCTCTGGTATTCGGCTATCATGCTCAATATTATGTTTTTTCTTACCGGATCCTGGCCGGTCGTCGGCTCGTCGAAGAGAACGATTTTCGGGTCCGTCACTAATGCCCTGGCCAGAGCAACCCGCTTCTGCATTCCACCCGAGAGTTCCGAAGGATATTTTTCCGCCGCGTCAATCAGTTCCGACTGCTCGATCCTGGCCATTACCCTCCTGTTAATTTCTTTTTTCTTGAGTCTTGTCTTTTCTACAAGGGGAAGCGCAATATTGTCATAGACGGTCATGGAATCGAAAAGAGCATTGCCCTGGAACATATAACTTATCTGGGCGTAATAATTTGACATTTCACTTTTGTCCAGTTCGGACAACGCTTTGCCCTTATACAATATTTCTCCTTCGTCAGGCTTAAGAAGACCGATAATATGTTTCAGAAGCACACTTTTGCCCGATCCGCTGAGACCTATTATTGTTGTTGCCTCCGCCTCATAGATTTGAAGAGTAATGCGGTCGAGCACGGTCAGCGATCCGAATCGCTTACTCACGTTTCTGAATTCAATTAAGGGTGCCGTCATAGCTATAAAAATATAATTTCTGTTCCATCTGAATAAAAATCTTCATAAAAGATGCCGCAGTATTTATAAAAGCAATGAAGTGACAATGTAATCGGAAACCAAAACGAGCACGCTTGAGAGTACCACTGCAGAAGTCGTTGCGTATCCGACAGCTTTGGCTCCATGGCTTTCCTTGCGCATATGCGCAAAATAGCCCTGGAAACATGAGATCATTGAAACAATCACTGCAAATACAATGGCTTTTATAAAGCCATCTGTAATATCTTTCATTTCAACACTTGACTGGACCCGGTAATAATATGTTCCTGCATTTACTCCTAGAAGTACGACACCGGAAAGATAACCTCCTAATATTCCTATCAGATCGAAGATAGCCGTCAAAAGAGGAAAACTGATAAGGGATGCCATTATTCTCGGACTTACAAGGAACCGTACAGGGTCGATCTGCATGGTATACAGCGCATCAATTTGTTCCGAGATCCTGAGAATCCCTATTTCCGCCGTAATTGCCGAGCCGGCTCTGGCCGTGATCATCAGTGCGGTCAATACCGGTCCCAGTTCACGAATCAGAGAAAGGGCGACGAGGGTCCCCAAAGCTCCCTCTGCTCCGAATTTGACAAGAGCATAGTACGACTGAAGGCCAAGAACCATGCCGGTGAAAAGGCCCACCAGAATTACGATAGTAACGGAGCGGGCGCCTATGAAATACACTTGCTGAATGATCTTGGGTAACTGTTTGGGATGAAAAATTTTTATAAATGCCAGCAGAAGAAAAACAGCCGCAGCTCCCAGATCATTTATTATATTGATAACACCTCTACCGAATGCTGCAAAAGGATTAGCCAACTTCAGCAACAGTGTTGTCTGGGCTTTCCCGGTGCGCTCCTTTTTTTCGGTAACAGAGGTCATAACAATCTCCATGAGTGCGTTCTTTTCTGCGGCCTGCAAATAGATACTGTAGGCGAGTAGTGGCAAGTGAGAAAATAAATAGATGTCTCACGTTCCGCAGGCATGCCAACTGATAACAGGATAATCGGTCATGTGCCCCGTACACTTTACTGCCGGTGCAGCGGTTAAATTAATTTCTCTAAATATCACAGCGTTTTATGGCGGTAAAGAAAAAACATATTCATGAAATCAGTTACACATATTCATTATACCAGTTCGATTTAATCTTACACATCGTTTTTTCTTTTCAGGGGGCATGTTCGAAGACTATCCGGTTCTTCGACCTCCGCCTCCACCCATACCTCTTCCACCTCCTCTTCCTCCGCCCATACCTCTGCCTCCCCCCATTCCTTTTCCGCCGCCCATGCCGAAATGATCCTGAACATTTGGAGCTGAGGCGGCATTCAGTGTTCCGGCCTTATATGACTCGACAGCGCTTCGCACCCGGCCGGCGACACCTGGAATGACCTGAATCCCGGCCGCACCGAAGGTCTTAAAAGCATTTGGGCCGCAATTACCGGTCAATATTATTTTGACATCTTTTTCTGCCATCAGCGTGGCCGATTGAATCCCGGCTCCTCCGCCTGCTGCAATATTGGGATTTGGCACAGGTTCAAAATCCAAAGTATCGGGATCGATAATTAAAAAATATGCGGACCGCCCGAAACGGGTCTCGACATTATCATCAAGTGTCGGTCCGGTGGATGTGACTGCTATTTTCATAATCGATACCTCGTCTTTCATTTACGTTAAATTATTTCTCGTGCCGGAGGTTCTCATGGTACCGGCATAAATTAGCTGCAGCCTTTATTGCCGCATCCAGCGCGGGATATACCGGGAAACCTGCAGCTGTGAAAGAATTTTTCAACATGAGATTGTAGCATCTGTCTTCATCATCTTCAAGGTAGGGGTCCAGAGAAATTACGATCATAACCGGTTTGCCTTCCTTTTGACGAGCTTTTACACATCCCTCTATCATCAATGAAAGAAGGCGTTTCATATGGACCTCTACATCCTTTCCCAGTATGCGCCTGAAATAGCGAAACTGGTCGAACTGGAAAACGACTGTGTGGATACTGCGGTCGGAAGCGACTGTTTGAATGATGTCGGAGATATTATTTTCCGGCCCCACGTTATAATATATAGGCCAGGCATCGAGCGGATTATGAATTCCGGTTCCCGCTTGTGGAACAAGCTTTCCAAGGGCTTCGGTAGTTTCCCGGGAAAAAGGCGGTATCTTGATCCCCGCTTTCATACACATATCTGTCTGAATAACGCTGAAGCCGCCGGAATTCGTTATGAGGGCTGTTGAGCGTCCGGAGGGAAGGGGCGAGGTAGAAAAAGCCATAAGGGTATTTGACATTTCGTCAAAATTATCGACCTGCAGAACCCCGCATTGAGTAAAGATGCCTCTCCAGATATCGGGAGAACCGGCCAGTGCCGCCGTATGAGAGGCGGCAGCTCTCATACCCTGGGAAGTCATGCCGCCTTTAATTGCGATAACGGGCTTTTTCCCCGCTGCTCGGGACAGTGCCTTGATCAGGCGTGAGCCGTTTTTTGTGCCTTCTATATACACCGCAATAATATGAGTATCGGTATCATCTGCCAAAAATTCAAGGAAATCGGAACCATCAAGGTCAGCGGCATTGCCGTAACTGATTATTTTACTGAATCTGAGATTTTTCGTCCTTGCAAAAAATGAAAAGGATTCAGCAATACTCCCGCTTTGGGCGACAACGCCGATGTGCCCCTCCTCGGCGGGCGATTCCGGCACTATGGCCAGACCCGATTTCGGGCAGTAGACGCCGAAACAGTTGGGGCCGATCAGCCTTATCTTTCCTGCGGCCATTTTCTTCAATTCCTCTTCCTGCTTTGCTCGTTCCGGGATGCCTGTCTCACTGAATCCAGCCGTAAAAATCTGTGCTGCCTTGACCTTTTTGCAAATGCATTCCTCCAGCACCTGAGGCAGAAGGGAAGCGGGCACGCTGATAATAACGTAATCTATTTCAACTTTTATATCGGAAATGCGCGGATAGCATTTGTGACCAAGGATCTCTTCATATTTGGGATTGACAAGATAAAGACGTTCGCGGATTTTCGTTTTTATTTGCGCCCGTGTCGCAAGATCTGAAGGTGATGCCCCGATTATTGCTACGTTTCTCGGATTGAAGATGTAGTTGAACAACTTGTCGCCGGTTTCCATAATGCCTCCTGATGATAAATGCGAATCGTTTTATCACAATTCGATTTATTATATGAAGATAAAATATCTGAAAAGATCGGTACGTATGAATGACCATATAAAAGTATCATGGGTTCTGGCACGAACCGGTGGACAGAATCCATCAGGTGGGGCCATATTGTCCGCGTTTACGCAAAGAATGGCTTCCCCCGGTTTCATGAAAAGAAAATTTGCTTGACAAATGAAGCGGCGAATCATACTGACACAGAGACATACCGGAAAGGAGGGTGCATATGTTTAATTTCAAATATCAAAATCCCACCAAGATCATATTTGGCAAGGGGTGCATTGAAAGTATCAGAAAGGAAATCCCCCCGGGATCGAAGGTCCTGATTACCTACGGCGGAGGCAGCATCAAAAAAAACGGTGTCTTTGACGAAGTGAAGGCCGCTCTCGAAGGATATGAAGTGCTAGAGTTCGGGGGGATAGAACCGAATCCGACCTATGAAACGCTGATGAAGTGCGTCGAACTTGTGCGCGCTACGAAGGCCGATTATCTTCTCGCTGTTGGTGGCGGGTCGGTGATTGACGGGACGAAATTCATTGCAGCGGCCGTGTATTACGAGGGGGAGCCCTGGGAGATTCTGGAAAAATTCGGTGCCGGGATCGCACGTGCAGTGCCTTTCGGAACAGTTCTGACTCTTCCCGCCACGGGTTCCGAGATGAACAACGGCGCGGTGATCACCCGAAAATCGTTAAAGGCAAAGCTCCCCTTTGCCAGCCCCTTCGTTTTCCCCAAATTTTCAGTCCTTGATCCGACAAAGACCTACACACTGCCGCCAAGGCAAATCGGCAACGGTATCGTCGACACTTTTGTCCATATCATGGAGCAATATCTCACTTTTCCGGTGAACGCAAAGGTGCAGGACCGCTTTGCCGAGGGATTGCTCATGACGCTGATCGAAGAGGGTCCCAAGGCGCTTCAGACGCCTGAGGATTACGATGTCAGGTCCAATCTGATGTGGTGCGCTACGCTGGGGCTCAACGGACTCATCTCCGTGGGTGTGCCCCAGGATTGGGCAACCCACATGGTGGGTCATGAAATTACAGCCCTCTACGGTCTGGATCACGGACAAACCCTGGCCGTCGTTTTTCCGCCCATGTTGAAAGTGCGTAAAGAAGAGAAGCGGGAGAAGCTTTTGCAGTATGCGGAACGAGTCTGGGGACTTAAAGATGGGGATGAAGAAACACGGATCGATCAGGCCATCGAAAAAACGCGTGAATTATTCGAAAGTGTGCACGTGAAGACCCGCCTGTGCGAGTATGGAATCAACGACGACTGTATCCCTCTGGTAGTGGAGCAATTGGAGAAACACGGTATGATCAAACTCGGCGAGCGGAGGGATGTGACTCCCGATAAAGTAAGGAACATCCTTGAATTGTGCCTGTAGAAGTAGTGAAAGCGAATCATGAAACAGGGGAATCCTCGGGCTCTTTCTTGTACCTCCGGCCGCGATGATATTGCGGGCACAATTCCGACGTTCCCGGCTGATATTCCCGGCAGACAAGAGGCCTTGTTTCATATATGGAGCATCGCCAGTGCCCTCCCTCTCTTTCCAGGAAAGGACACGTCTGCGGGGACATGCCTGTTCTGGTTGATATCAGCCTGTCTCCCGCCCACAAAAGATGGCGATTCTCGATAATATGTAAAATATCCTGCCTGTGTTCGGATCGCCAGCGCTCAAAATCACTTTCCCGCGCGTAGGCGGTCAAGTCGACGAAGCAGCACTTGCCGCAACGCAGGCACGCAAGTGGTTCTTTCCTTTTTTCTATATCTGTTTTCATATCTTGACACCTTGTTCACAATTTGCCATATTCATGCATATTTTTCACTTTCCTTTTAAGAGAAATTTTTCTTTCCTCTGAAGACATTTTCCTCCAACTGTCTTCAGTAAACTATATTCACACAATTAGAAAGGATAAATCCTGCCGGCTGGCTATTAAAAGGGTTGAACATCTGCTTCGTGCCCCTGAAATTGCTGTTTGAAGAAAAAAAGGAGAAATCTGCCAGTATGAGAACTCACTTAAAAAGACTCAGCTTTTCCTATATTCTTTCTTCCCTTTTTTTATTTATACTTGCCGGTACGGCGCTTCAGATTCCGGTCGAATCCATTGCCGCGGAGGCGGCCGAACTCAGGGGCATGATCACCGACCAGGCGACGAAGCTTCCCATAGACGCGGTCCAGGTTACGGTGCATACAACAGAGCGCTCCTACACCGCCAGAACCGACGGTTTCGGCATGTACGCCATCGAAGGAATAGAACCGGGAAGTTATACGATTGAAGCGAACCACCCGGGCTATCATTCGGCGAGCGACACTGATTTTTCTGTTGTTGCCGGCGGGCGCTATCAGTGGCACAAGGAACTGACCCTCAAGGAGCCCTTTTTCGACATCTTCGTGGAAGTCGCCTGTGTGACGACGGGAATGAAGCTTGCCAATGTGCCGGTCAGGATCACGGGCACTCCCTCGGGCAGCGGGACCGCCGTCGACAGATCGGGCAAGACGGACAGCCTCGGCTTCATCCAGTTCGCCGGACTCCCCCCGGGATTTTATAATTTTTCCATAAACGAGGGTCTTGAAAGTAAACCCGGCTGGGAATCCTATTCGGAGCAGATAAGCAAGGAACTGACCAGCCCCCACTGGGCCGACGTGCTGTTGAAGCCCGATACCAGCTATATCGTCGCTTCGGTCTACGGATTCAATCCGGTGACCGAGGAGGAGAATGTGCCCCTCGAAGGCATCATTGTCGAATGCGAAGGGGTTCATCCCGAAGACCCGGATATCGTCCTCGTCCCCGCCCGGATCGGGGTAAGCGGCATTCGCAAGGAGAACGAGCCGTACTGGGATAACACCATGGCCGGCAAGGTCCGCTTCACCGGTCTGCCTCCCGTCCACTGGAATGTTCAGGGGAAACGCCTCGGCTACAACGTGAAGACGGCGCTGGTGACTGCCCTGCCGCAGGAGAACCTGCGCATCGATATGACCCTCCAGAATACGGCGCTCACCGTGGTCGTGGACACACCGTACCACGATCCCGAAATGCTTGACGGACTCGAAGTGCGCCTGCAGGGTCTGAAGGACAGCAACACCGCGGGTATCGACCGCGTCCGTGCCGTGATCTATGAGGCGGACAATAACCGGGCCGTGGCGATCTTCGACAAGATCCTGCCGGGAAACTACCTCGCCACGGTCAATGACACCGTAGAGCGCCATGTGCCCATTCTGATCGAGGGGAACGACATCAACGCAGAAACCGCATATTCCTACAGCACATTTTCGGTCACTCTCGCCGCCGCGGACTATCTGGACGCCGTTGCCGATGTAAACCGCGAAACGACCCTGTTCTGCACCCCCGAACCCGTGACGTTCACCGCAAGGCTTATGCTGGCCGATGAGCTGGCAAGTCACGATTTCGATTTCTTCAGGGCCGCCCAGCCGGCGTACTACCCCGGCGCCAACAAGATTCTGGAGATCCGGGCTTCCGAGTATTACGCCCAGCATATGCCGGAAGAATATCGGCTGATCGAAGTGCAGACAAACGAAATCGGGGAATTCACCCTTTCTCTGGTCCCCGGCATGTACGGCATTACGGCGCCGGGTCTCGCCGATTACTGGGGCGACTGTTTTGTGGGGGAAGATCTTGATTCCGGCAGCTACATAAGCATGATGTGGCCTTATTACCAGGTCTGGCCCCACAGCCTGAAATCCGCCCAGTCTTTTCAAAAAGCCCAGATGATGGGGAGAATCACCAGCATCGGCGGCGTGGCCCTTTCTTCCGGTCGGCGCATCGCGGGCACCCTCTACGCCCTTAAAAACAGATGCGCCGTCGAAGCGGTGGTGGAACCGCCGCTGGTGTGGAAGAGTCCGACGGAGCACCAGGTGGTGGCCCTTGACCGCAGCCAGGCCGAATCGGAGGGAAGCGTCATGATGCCCGAGGTACGCTATGATACACTCTATGCGGAAATGGCCGACGGCGGCTCCATCACCCTGTCCGGGCCGGTCACCCGGACCGAGGCCCTGGAAAACCGGAAAGGAATGGCGCGGCGGGTGATCGAAGGCCTCCCGGCGGGCGCCTACACCATGGCGCTCAGTCATCCCCGCTATGCCCATCTGGCTGCGGTATACGCCGCTGCCTATCCCTATGAATTCACCTTCGCCGATTTCCCCGCTCCCGGTCTTGTCCCCGAGGCGCCCTTCCCTGAGAATTACGACTACTGGAAGTCCGTCTTTCCCATGGGGGTGCTGAACCTGAAAGGGATCATGCAGGCGACCAATTACGGAACGGCCAAAGTCGAGATCTACTCCTGGCAGCAGGTGGATCAAGATGTCTATGAGTATGTGTATTACAGTGAAGCTATACCCCAGTTCATCCGCCCGGACTATGCGGGAGGCGGCATCTTCTATTACAGGCAAGACTGGCGGGCAGGAACGCCGAACACCCCCTACGAGATGTGGCTCTATGTAGACAACGGGTATTTCGATGACAGCAACGAACACTGGTATCACTTCACCAGCAGCGGCGGCACTCTTGAAGCGAGAATCAATATCGGCGGGCCGGCCCCCACGCCGGGCGTCGATCCTCTCGCTGTTTCCCATGATATCCTGGTCGAGACCAGAGATGCGGTGGACGGCTCCGCAATCGACAACATCCAGGTATCCTGGTTCGATAAAGGCCCCTGGGAGGAAGACCGGACCCAGATCACCACCACCGGCGGCGCCTGGGTGACCGATCTGACCTCACCGCTGGAATTTTATGATATAGCCGCAGAGCATACAAACTGGCGCTACAACGGCTACCGGCTGGAAACTGTTGACATCACGGGCGGGAAGCTGAGATTCAAGATGGTTGTCAATATGATACGGGGCATCGCCCTCAGAGGCGCGGTAAAGAGCGCCGCCTCGGGGAATCCCGTCGAGGGGGCCGAAATCCGCCTCTGGAACCGCTACGGCCGTTTCTGTGAGCGGGGCGATCCCACCGGCGCCGATGGCGCCTTTGCATGGCCCTTCGAAATGGGCGATGTGGGGTGGTTTCTGGAGGTGACGACGCCCGGGTACGAACCGCTTCGAAAGCGGCTCGACCCCTCCATGGCCGTGTCCGATCCCGCCGATCCGAGGACCAATGCCTATCTTTTCGAAGGAGACAACGCCATCGCACTGACGCCGATCAAACAGCCGGTTATCGCCAAAGAAAGCCTTGCCATGAACCGCCGGGGCGCGTTTCTGCCGGGGGCGAAAAAGGCCGGCAATCAGACGGCGTTCACCGCCTTTGACGCCGAAGGTCCGCTGACCATGACCTGGAGCCTCGATGTGGGCCTGGAACAGAGGACATACAGCGTGACGCTGCCCGGCTTCGATAACGGCGACGGATCGGCGGGGACGAACCAGACCTTGACCCTTCAGGACGATATCCGGGAGGTCTGGCTCGTCGATATGAAGGCCTTTCCGAACAACCGTTACGACGATGCGCCTGTCGCCCTGAACCTGGCCGAAACAGCAGAACCGAGGGAGATTGCCGCGTTTCTGAACAACATCCGCGGCGGCGCCGAGGGCTACAAGAACGTTTATTACCAGCGCCTGACGAATTTCACCGCCGCCGCCGATCAAAATACCGTGAAGGCCACCGGTCAGGTGAAGCTCTGGCAGCTTCCGCCGGACCTTTTCAAGCCCGCCTTCATCGTGGTCACGAAGCTGGGGGCCGTCAACGTTTATAATTTTGAATACACCGGCACCTTCGAGGGAAAAGAACTCACCGGTGCGCGGCTTCCGCCATGGTTTGCCGGCATGGCCGATATCATGGGATCGGTGGCCGGTTCTCAGGCCATGCTGGGAGAGGGGCTCCAGAATGCCCTGCCGAAGGGAAAGATCATCGCCCTGCCCACCTTCACGGCCAATATCATTCTCCGGGCGACGAACGCCCTCGATTACGTCTACAGCATCGACACCCAGGTGAAGGAAGGCATGCAGAGCAAGATCGGCGGCATATTGGGGCTGTCTCCCGGTTTCATGGGCCTCAGTCTCTACGGCGGCATCGAAGCCACCCTCAAGGGTGAAGATCGGGAATTCTATGTGCAGATGAAGGGCGGAATCGGGAAAAACACGGTCAATAAGAGCGAATACACTCCCGGTTTCCTGAAAAAATTCGGCGATGTCAAGGTGGGGTTGACGCCTCCGCCGGCGGGTGAATTCTACCACATCGACAGCTACAAATTCGCCCCCGACAACAAGCCGGACGAGCTTGCCGTACTCTATGGAATGAGCGGCCAGGCGGGCGTCGAGGTTTCGGCGAGCATCTTTCCCGTGCTCAAGTACGTTCCCAAGATCGGCCCTGTGCTCCTCCTGCTCTACAAATCGGGCGCCATGGATGTCCGCGCCCTGACCAAGGGGCTCATCGGGGTGCGGTCCCTGAGCGGCTTCAAAACCGTCTTTCCCCGCCAGGAAGAGCATTATACGATCCAGGGCGCCGAGACGAAGCAGTGGCGGCGGCATTTCCTCGGGGGAAATGAAGTGGGAGACCCCGTCAATGCCAATGATCCGCAGAAAACAGAAAGCCTCGACATCGCCTTCGGCTTCGGCGTGGGCATGGACGCCATGCTGGCCCGGGGAAGCGTGGGCGCCAAAGGGACGGTGGAACTTGCCGGAGACGACGCCTGGACAGGCGCGCCCGCCATGCTGATCGACGTGAACCCCAACGGCGATTCTCCCATTTTCAGGCGCATCCGCGGCGATCTGCGGGCGGTCCTCAACGTCTATCTGAAAACATGGATCGCCCAGCTGCAGAAGAAATGGCACTGGAAGGCCTGGCCCATCGATTACCAGTTCGGCACGGAATCGGTCATGTACCTCATCGAGATGGAGATCATAACCGCACGCCGGGATCTTGGAACATTTGCCCCTGCCCAGTTTTTAGGTCAGGACCCGCTGGTCGTCGACGGATTCCCGCCGCTCGGCGTATTCGCCACCGACGGTACAAAGGGCGATATGCTTCTTTATACCGACACGACCGCCGAAGGAAATGCGGCGCTCAAAGCAAGCCTGCGGAGCGAATCCGGCGCCTGGGGAACGCCCGTCCAAATTGCCGTTGTGGAAGGAGCCGTCACCGATGTGGACGTACTCGCCCTTTCAGACGGGACATGGCTTGCCGCCTGGACTCAAATCGAAAGCGGACAGACAGACAACCCGTATCCGCCCTCACGCATCATGTATTCATTCGGGAATGCGGAGGGGACTCAATGGTCGGCGCCCGCCGAGGCGGCGGCGCTTCCCGATGTGGCGGCAAACCTCAAGCTGATTCCCCACGGAACGGCAGTTGCACTTATATACAGCCGGGCGGCCGACGGTGCAACCGGAGGATATCAGGGTATCTACGGCATGGTTTCGACAGGCGCCGCCTGGTCAGATCCGGTGGAGCTGGCATCGGCCGGGATCGCCCGTTTTGATGCCCTGGGAAGCGGTGATTTCGAGGTAAAGCCCAGTTTGATCACCTTTATAACCGATACCCGAGAACTTTATACAGTTTCATGGACCGAGACGCCCTCATCGCCTGCCATTTTGCAAGGACCGGTTGGGAACGCTCTTGCGATCGGCGGAGGGAACGATTTCGCCTATCTGGCCTGCAGCGGGCAGTACGGCGGGATAGGAATGTATGAATACGATAGGCAATCATCGGAATGGACAGACTTGGGGATACTGTTTCCTGAAGCCGTCCCCCGCGAGCTTTCTCTCGCCCTCACCGAGGAAGGCGGCATCCAGATGGTCACTGTGGCCTGGACTCAGTCGGACGGAGGCTCAGCCGGTCTTTTTTATGGCGCGGTGGATGTACTGAATCATGAAGTCCTCTGTTCTTCAAAAGCGGTTGAAGTGGAAGGAGATTTTCGCACCCTTCTAATCTACAGGAGCGGTACCGGTGCTTTGCATGTGAGGAGCCTCTTCGAATCTCCCGACGGAGTCAATCAGATCCGTGATTATCCATTGACCGGTCTGATCGATTACGGCGATATAAACGCGGACGGGATTGTCGATCTCGCCGATTTCATCACCATCCTGAAAATTCTCGTGAATGACGGGCAGTTTTCAATTCCGGGGGTGGTAAAGGCCGATGCCAATCGTACAGGCAAAATCGACCTTGGAGATGCGATTCATGTCCTGAAAACGGTTGCGGCGCAATAGCAGCCATAAGGCGGGCAGGCCGGAAAGATCAAGCGCTTCGATGCGGTTGAGGCGTTTGCAGACCTGCCCCCGGACCTTGCGGAAACCGGGCCAGCGGAATAGCAGTTTCGGCAGATATTCCTTCAGAAAGGCCGTGCATTCGATATCTTTCATGATCGCTTCCGAATAGTGAAATTCCGGGTGATGGCCGCTATAGTAGGGGCAGCCTGTTCTCCTCTATTTCCGTCCCACCGGGATGAGATAGAGCGGCGCTTCCTCCCGTGAAAATCCCGCGACAGCCTTGACTTCCTCGTCACGAAAGGCGCCGATCACCACGGACCCGAGTCCCAGCGACTGGGCCTGAAGAAGAACATTCTGCGCCGCATGGCCTGCCTCCATATGCACATAGCGAATGCCCCTTTCGCCGTATTTGACCGTTGTCCGGTCGTACACGGCGGCGAGCACGATTACCGCTGCGGCGTTTTTGACCGGCCGCTGACCCAGGGCGGCCTCGCCCAGCGGAATTCTCCTGTCGCCCGATTCGATCCGGACGAGTTCATGATTGCGGGGATTATAGGCATACACTCCGGCGGAAAGGCCGGTCACGTTTCCGATGACGGCATGCATTTCGAGCGGATAGAGCGCCCCGGCCGAAGGCGCCGTCCGCCTTCCGGACCCGGAAATGCCCTGGGCCGCCCAGAGCAGCTGCGAAATGTCCGAAAGCGTGATCGGCTGCTTTTGATATTCCCGGACGGAACGGCGCCCCTGCAGGGCCTCTTCCACCGACATTTTTCCCGTCTGCGCCGGCTGGGGCAGCGTGATCGTCTCGGGCGCCGGACCGGCCCCGAATCCGGAATCGGCGGCACACAAAAAAGCCAGAAGGGAAGAAAAAAGGAAGCAATGGGCGAATTTCATACAATCACCTCCGGTTGGTAAAGTTGCATTAAAAAAGAAAGAACTGCCACACAATTTTTCATCAATTGTTTGACTATATTACATCTAATTTGTAAAACTCAAAATTGAGTTTATGGCGTAACGAATTTATTTTTTGATTTTATCATTGCGTGAATAAAAAGCAGGGTCTATTTATAAAAATGAATAATTTAAATTATTTAACGCAATGTTCTTGCATGCTGGAGCGGTCAAGCAGATATAGGAGAGGTAAAGAAATGAAAAAGAATGCAATTGAAAATGTGGTAAAGAAGATTGCCGAAATGAGGCGGGAGCTGAATGAACAGTTTACAGTAACGCGAATTGGTGTTTTCGGTTCTTACGCCAGGGGCGATGAAAATTCCGAAAGCGACATAGATATCATCGTCGAATTGGCCGAACCTACCTTCGATCATTACATGGACCTCAAATTCAAGCTAGAAGAGGTTTTTCAAAGGCCTGTGGATTTAGTAATGGCGGATACAGTAAAACCTCGCATCAAGCCGATTATCGAAAAAGAGGTAGTCTATGCCTAGAGACCCTCGCTTATATCTGGACGACATTCTTGAAGCAATCATCCAAATCCGGGAATACACAGCGTCTATAGATTTTGAATCGTTCGTTCGGGATCGGAAGACCCAGGACGCCGTGGTTCGAAATCTTGAAATTATCGGGGAAGCGGCCGGAAGGTTGCCGGAGTTTTTGAAGTCCCGTGCGTTGCACATTGAATGGCATAAAATCGCGGGGCTGCGCAACATACTGATTCATGAATATTTCGGAATCAACCTTCCTATTGTTTGGGACATCGTACTCAATAAGCTGGATTCGCTTGAAATCGCCTGTCGGGAATTATTGGAAACTGATAATTATTCGAAGATGTGAATAAAAAACAGGGACCCAGAAAATACATCCTAAGTCCCTGCTATTATTATCTGGCGTCCCCACGGAGAGTCGAACCCCGGTCGCCGGCGTGAAAGGGCTTCCATGCCACCCTGATTTTATTGGCTATTTCCTTGCAAAAGAGTCATCAGAGGCATCATAATACACCACGTTGTGTGTCCAAGAATGTGTCCAGAGTTAGATTTGCAACAAGGCGACATAACTAATACATACTACAAAAATAAATGTTCAGAGAATGCCACCGAAATGCATTATATGAAATGCATTATATGCTTGACAAATAATAATGCATCACATATGATGCATTCATGCTTTTGACGATAGGACAAAAAATTCGCCAGGTGCGGAAGAGCCGCAATATCTCGCAGGCGGAGTTGGCTCACGCAATGGGCATGAGCCGGACGACGATCGGGCAGATCGAGAACGGTACCGTTCAGGAAATCGGTGTGCGCAAACTAATCCGGCTGCTCGAATTCCTGGAACTGGAACTACGCGTCCGGCCTGCAGGCAGTCCGCCAACCTTGGAAGAACTCCGTGAAGAGGAGGAATTTTGATGCCGGGTGTTTCTTCACTGGCTGTGTGGGTCGCATCCAGGCGTTCCGGCCTTCTTGCCCGCCAGCCAGGCCGGAATTATGTATTCGCCTACGACTCGGGTGTCGACACCGATGCGCAGGTATCTCTGACCATGCCGGTGCGCCTGGAAAGCTGGATAAGCCGTGAGCTTCACCCTATTTTCCAAATGAACCTTCCCGAGGGTGCACTGCTGGAGGCGATACGACGGGCCATTGCCAAGGTGATCGGGGAAGATGATCTTTCAATATTGCGGGTGACCGGCGGCAATCAGGTGGGCAGAAACCGGTTTGCGCTTCTTGGCGACGATTCCCCACAGATTTCAGAAACGCCCGAATCCCTGGAAGAGCTGCTTGCCTATCCAGACACCACAGAACTGTTTCATGAACTGGTGGCTAGATATGCCCTGCGTTCAGGGGTATCAGGCGTTCAGCCAAAGGTCCTGCTCGATGCGTCGGATCGGGGCACTCTGACTTCGGCAGGCTATATCGTCAAATCCTGGGGCAGTGATTACCCGTGCCTGGCAGCCAACGAGTATTTCTGCATGACCGCGGTAAAGCGCGCCGGACTGCCGACACCGGAAATTTTTCTTTCGGATAACGGGGGCCTTTTTATTATGCGCAGATTTGACATCACCCCTGACGGTGCAGGAATCGGCTTCGAGGATATGTGCAGTCTCCAGGCGCTCGGAACGGCACAGAAGTATTCCAGCAGCTACGAGCGCATCGCAAAAAGTATCAGCAACTTTGTATCTGGAAACCGGCTGATGGCGGCCAGGGAGCAGTTCTTCTCCACACTGGTGTTATCGGTCATGCTGCGAAACGGCGATGCGCATCTGAAGAACTTCGGTGTCCTGTATAACGCCCCCCTGGAGATTGTTGAGTTCGCACCAGTGTACGATGTGGTAAATACGACGGCATATATCGCCAAAGATGTACCGGCACTCACCCTTGCGGGGACAAAGAAGTGGTGGCCGCGTAAGATGCTGGAACAGTTTGCCGTTGCGCATCTCTCGCTGCCGAAAGGAGCAGTCGCCACTACTTTCAGCCGGATGGCGGAAGCAGTCATAGAAACGCGAGATTTGATCCCTGGGTACATGGATGATCATCCAGAATTCCGTGTAATCGGTGAACGAATGATGGCAGCGTGGGATGAAGGGGTAAAGGGACTTCTTGGCCGTTAACATGGCACACAGGTTATCAGCAATAGTTTGACTGTTGAAACCCTTCTTACTGGAGCTGCCCTTAAGTGATGTTAGCGGCGGGAAATACTTACTCTCATTAAGAGCGGAATGTCGGCATCCAGCTTACCGGCCTGTTACGCCGATGTCCTAAAGAATTTTGCATTAATAATATCAAATTCTTATGATGTGTGAATTTCGAAAAATAACCGGAGAAAGGACTTATGGTGTGTCCACAAGTGTGTCCGCCAAAAATAAGAAAAGGCGGCCACATACGTAACCGCCTGAATTATTTGGCGTCCCCACGGGGAGTCGAACCCCGGTCGCCGGCGTGAAAGGCCGGTAATGTACTTATACCCACCCTTACTTATGTATACTATTACTCTATTATTATTAATAAAAGAAGCATTATGATATATTCATAGATACTTATTTTTATGTTGATTTATATCTTCTTTGCGGGGTATAGTACGGGGTAAAATAAGCCTGAAGGAGCTCTTAATATGCCAATAAATACAAGGTATTATACGAAATACCCAGGCGTGTATTACATCATAGGAACGGCAATATCTACCGGTAAGCCAGAAAAAATTTATTACATCCGTTACCGTAAAGATGGAAAGGAGATTGAAGAAAAAGCTGGACGACAGTTTGAGGATGATATGACTCCGGCACGTGCGGCGCAACGTCGTACTAAACGTATTGAAGGAGAATTATCAAATAAAGAAAGACGTGAGGCAATTGAGGCAGAGAAGCAAGCACAAGAAAACAAGTGGACAATAGATCGACTATGGGATCTTTACAAAACCACTCTCACAAATGACAAAAGCCGTAAAGTGGATGATAGTAGGTATAAAAAATACATTAAAGATCGATTCGGAGTTAAGGAACCTCATGAATTAATATTACTTGACGTCGATCGATTGAGATTAAGACTATCTAAAAAATTATCTCTACAAACCGTCAAACATATTCTGACGCTCCTTGACAGGATCATCAATTTCGGAGTAAAGCGCAATCTCTGTCAGCCACTTTCATTCCACATCAAAAAGCCACAAGTAAATAATATTAAAACCGAGGATCTGTCGCCTGAACAGCTCAAAAAGCTCTTGGAGGCTATTGAGAAGGATGATAACGTAAATGCAAAAGGCATGATGAAAATGGCTCTCTATACAGGCATGCGTCGAGGAGAAATGTTCAAACTTAAATGGAACGACATCGACTTTGAACGTGGATTCATTGCGATTAAAGATTCGAAAGGCGGAGTTGACCAGAAGATTCCCCTCAATGATGCTTCGCGAAAGATGCTTCAGTCACACCCGAAAACAAGAAGCTCTTTTGTATTTCCTGGTCGTGATGGAGTACAGAGAGTCAAAATAGATCATGCTGTCGGCCGGATCAAGAAGAATGCTGACTTACCAAAAGAATTCCGACCACTCCACGGCTTGCGACACGTCTATGCATCAATGCTGGCGTCAAGTGGCAAAGTCGATATGTATACGCTTCAGCGTCTTCTTACACACAAAAGCTCTGTTATGACTCAGAGATATGCACATCTTCGTGATGAGGCACTTCGTGGCGCAGCTGATCTTGCTGGATCAATTATTGAAGATGTGGAGAAGAAAAAGATTAATAACCAGAAGGTTGTAAACATCGAAGACCATAAAAATTAGAGGTCCTATTGACATTTGGGCGGTGTTGTATTACTTTTACAACAGGAAAGAAAAAGGAGGTGAAAATATGGCCGCCCCCGAGACATTTGGCGAATATTTTAAACAAAAAAGGATCGAAAATAATATAACTCTAAGAGAATTTTGTCGGGTGAACGGCTTTGATCCCGGAAATATAAGCAAAATTGAGAGAGGGCTCTTCCCACCTCCGCAATTGAAGGAAACACTTGAAAAATATGCAAGAGCACTCAACATTCAAGAGGGGACAGATGATTGGTATGAATTCTGTGATTTAGCCGCAACAAGCGCCGGCAAAATACCCCCCGACATGGTTTCAAATGAAGAATTGATGAAGGCGTTGCCAGTGTTATTCAGAAAAGTGAGAGATAAAGATTTTGATAATGAGGATTTGGATAAGCTTATAGGCGCGATTAAAAAGGAACTGCGCTAATGGTTGAAGCACCGTATCTGAAATACGTTGATGTCACGCAGGAAGTTGAATCATTTTTACAAATATATCATCCATCTCGGACTATTCCTATTCCGGTTGAAGAAATAATTGACCTACAGTTGAAAATCAATATTTATCCCTTTCCAAGGCTCTATAAAGATTTTGGCCTTAACGGATTCCTCAGCTGCGATCGGTCAACGATCTATGTAGATGAATACCAGTACGAGCAATTTTATGAAAAATACCGGTATACGCTTGCTCATGAGCTTGGGCATTTTGTGCTTCATAAGAATCTTTATGAAAATTTTAATTTTGAGAATGCAATTCAATATGTGGAATGGAGAGAATCAATGTCACCAAATGATATCGACTGGTTTGAAAAGCATGCCGATTGGTTCGCAGAACAACTTTTAGTGCCAGCGAATGCTTTGACGGATGCCTGCCAGAACATAATCAATATATATCAGCATGTATATCAAAAATACAAAGATTCTCCCGATGATTTTTGGTCTTATGCTTCCAGTGAAATTGCACGATCATTTGATGTAAACCAGCCAGTTGTCGAAGTTAGGATCAAACGAGAAAAGTTGAATTATTCGTATTGAAGGCTTTTCCCCTTATGTGAGCGTAATTAAGCCTGTCGTTAGATTTTACTTACAACTATTTGAACGATGTGAAAATGAAGGATCTTGAAAAGACTGAGAAGGTAATTCAGGAATTAATTTTTGACATTACCCGTGAGAATTTTCTCTCTGATATATCTTCGTATGATAATCGTGACCTTTTAAAACTTGACGGGATACTCTTTTTTGCCTGTGCTGATGCTGTTATAAGACTTCTTGGGATTAACCCCGAGATTTCCGACATGTGGATTGTACTGGATGAAGCCGCTCTATTTGCAAAGGAATTGACACCGGAAAGAATCGCAAAATTATATTTACAAACCGGCGATGAAATCGCCGTTGTTGAACTGATTTACCATCGGGTGAATAGGCATCGGACTCAAGAGGAAGTATTGCGTAGAGTAACTCATCTAAAATATGGAGGAAATAGACTGTTTAATTTTATAGCTCTTACTAATCAAGACAATCTTGACAAGCTTCTTCGAGAGTACGGGTCGTGTGTAAAAGCTTTTCGACATAATTGTGGCATAGGTAGCTCCAGTTTGGATAATGCTCTAAGAGGCAAATATTTTAAAGGAGCAGACGATATTAAAGGAAAGGCTCTTGTTGCGCTGTATGAGTCTCTTAATGAGTTGAAAGAAAATGTTAAGGTTTCAGAAATAGAAGAACTTGAACCCATCCCACTTTCGCGCTCAGTGAATCAACTTAAATGGGAAGCGGCTAAAACAGGAATCATGCGTGTGAAACTTGCAGCAACAATTCAAACATACTTGCCGATACTTGAAGGTACGGCAGAAAAGATCCCATTAAAAATGCATGATAGGTTTAAGAGTCAGCGAGTAAAAGAGGGAAGAGAAATTCTAGAAAGCGGGGATGTATCTTCTCACGATATTGACAAAATTCTTATAGACGATCCCCCCAGACGTTTTAAACGTTCTGGATCGAAGAAAAAGCGGGAAGGTGTTGTTGCGGCGATTGCACTGCAGGAAACCTGCCGAATACTCATTTCTCGAGCGCGTGATCCGGAAGTAGCAAAGAAGGCAATCACCATGATTGTAAGAGGATATTCAACTGCTGAGATTAGAGCGGAGACAAGGATGAGCGAAAGACAGATTCGAGAATATAAAAAACAGCTTAAGGACGTTTCCAGCCTTGATCTGTAAAAAACTTGCAGCCTTGTGCAAGTTTGAAGGTGATCTCCATACCGTTCGGGTTTTCAAAGGTTGTCCAGTTCTTTGCTTTGATGATCCGAGCCTTTCCGGGTTCCATTGTAAGATATAGGCGCGCTTTCTCAAGCCCTCGACCGCCACCCAGGCCATAATCAGCGCCTTTGTTTTTTTGTATGGCAATTACAGCAATTCCTTTTTTCAGCTTGTCGTAGATTTCTTTAATGAGACCGCCAATTTTGTAAAACTCATCATACACTTCCAGAAAATCTATAATATTGATTGCATCGGGCTTTATTACGTCGGCAAAGTTTGAAGCTCTTTCTTTTGGATGGAATTTCCAGTCTTCAAGTGGAGCATCAAATTTTTTCAGTCTTTTACGCAATTCGAGTGCGCCCATTTCGGATGAAAAATAGTATATCTCGTACCGGGCCATGTTTTTCTGAACAAGATTCAGAAGAAAAGCTGTTTTCCCTGAATTCGGCTCGCCTGCAACGACGATGATATTACCCGGCATGATCTGCACATGGTCTTCGATTCGGAAGGGCCATCTGATATCCATTGCAGTATCGGTCGCACTAATAAAATCAATATCCTCGCACTGTGTGTTAACAGTGCGATATACTCCGTTTTTGTTTCCATGTTTTTCAATAATTCCAGCTTTATGGAGCCGGTGTACAGCAGCTCGAACAGCATTTTTTTCTTCTTTTGTAACACTTTGTAACGCTTGGTAACACTCTGTAATACTCCAGTAACCATTTGTAACGCTTACCCAGTCCTCGGCATCCTTGTGAATATTGCGTTCCTTGCGCCTCGCTCTCTCCAAAACGGAGTCAATCTTAACTTGCGCCTCTTTTGGCGAAAAAAGGGGATTACAATTATTTGCAAGTATATCAAGGATATGCCTTGCATCACTTTCAGACATGCCGCCTTTGATGAGGCAATGTGCAGTGTGAAAAAGTGAATCATCCCGTTTACCCTGTTCAAAACTTACTGTAACATCTGTAACGTCTTGTAACGGTTGGTAATGATCTGTAACGCTGTTATAACTTCCTCTTACATTCCTAATGCTAGAATTTATATTATTTATATAGGCACGCGGCAATGGGCCGGGCTGAATGTCATCAATGCTTAAACCTTCTACCCACTGATACCCCTTACCAGTTCCATTTCTAGACGGTGGTGCAACGACATATCCGCCTCTGCCCCTGAAATCGATTCCAGGCAAAGCGCGTGCATTGATTGTCAGGTTCAAGTCCTCAGGATATTTAAAATATAGATGCGTACCCCCGCGCGGCGTTTGAACTGTGGGGGTTACTATTCCTTCGGGAAAATACTCAAGCTCTATGTCTTCACTATAGTCCTGGGCATAGCGGTCAATATCAACAACACAGATTTCGCTTATCGGACCTGTAACGACTCCGATCATCGCCTTGGGGTATTGATTCCACCATTCCCGAATTTCATCTTCTGTGGGTAACCGGTCTTGAAATTCTTTCCATGCGATGAGAGGTTTCTTGTTTTTCCCAACAGGTATTATTGAATATCCATTTCTCAGATATTGGATTGCCGCCTTCAGATAAATTTTTTCCATTTCGCACCTCCATAAATAATGCCTGGTACCCCCTATACGGGCTGAAACTTGAAGAAACGGCGGTGACAAAAAAATCCATGGCAAAAGATTAACAAACCGAAAAAAACCACCGCCGTTTTTCAGAAGAACTGACCGTATATAGGGCGTAAGCAAAAATTTAGTAATGGAGGTGACCCATGAAGCTTATCGCTGAAATTAGCCAAAGCGGTGTTGACAGAGTTTCGATTCAGTCAACTACCGATCGAGAGGAACGTCTGGGTGAAGTTTTACTTCATCTCATTCGGCCTCACTTGAAAAACATCAACGCTGATTTGAAGGTTTTTGGAGAACATCTCTATGATTTGAAGAAAAAGTAAGGGGATTACTGATGATTTTGCTGAGAAGGATGCAGCAGACAGACTCGGATTGGCTGTCCAAACCCTTCGCAACTGGCGATGTAAGGGGAGAGGACCACGGTACATAAAATTTTCCAGTCGGAGCATCAGATATGCGGTTGAAGATCTTAAGGAGTTTTGTGCCTTACATTCAATTACACCTGATCGACATACATAATGATCCGGTATTTAAAGCAAACGTAAATACTTTAGATAGGGTTTAGACATGCCGCCATCAAGAATCGATAAAATTAAATTATCACGAATGCTTAGAGAGGGTAAAACGCAGAAGCACTGTGCTAAAGTCTTTGGTGTTACCGAGGGGGCTATCAGCCAAGCGAAGAAAGAGCTGAATTTAAGCGTTGTCAAGAACGTAGCCCTGGAAAACGCTCATCGTGTCGTAGATAAGAATATCGATGCGATCAGTCAGCTTCAGAAGATAAATGGCTACGCGAACGAGCTTCTTGACCTGCTCATGCGCTGGAATCGAGGCGATGGCGAAGCTTTGCAGATTCTCGAAACTCAAGTGAGGAAAGTTCGTGTAAAGGGATCGGAAGAAGAACTCTTTGAATACAAATTCAAGGACCCTCGCGAGTTGGCGTTAAGAGCGATGGCGGAGATTCGGGGGCAACTGAACCTTCAACTTGAAATATTTAGGATCCTTTACGATATGAGGGCAATCGAGGAATTTCAACAGGAAGTGCTCGATGCGATCGGCGAGGTTCAACTGGAAGTGAGGGAGAGGATCATTTGGCGCCTGAAGGAACGGCGCGCCTTACGAGGAACCTTAGATGTTCGATAACTAAAATTTGAAACACCGAATATTGGAAGGTACTTATGAATGATTGACAAAGATACCCTCTACAATAATTTGCTGACGTATATCGGAAATAGATATACCAATTGTTCAATTCCTCTTTTTCCCAGCGAGAAAAAGATTGCAGGATGTAAGAAAGCCTGCGAGGCATTTTGTCGCACCTTCCCCACCGAAATTCCGGGAAGCTATCAACCTCCAGAAAAAGAACCAGACGGCAACCTTACTGCGCGTTATACATTCTGGGTGAAAAACTTCACGGTAATATTTACAGTGTTTATCGTGAGGCCTGAACTCTGTGACAGGGCGAAAGGAGCTCCTGAATTGAACCCTTTTCTTAGGCAATTGGAACAATTTTGGTCAAGAAAAGAAAGGTTGAAAACTACATAACCATAGGCCGGCGCAGACCCATATGCAAAAGGTCCTGACTCACCCCATGAAGACGATCCTGATTGCTATGAAAGTGCGTTGGAGCTCGCAGCAATTTATGGTCATATCGATGTGTTTGAACTTAAACAAATAAAACTTGATCCCACGCATAAAAGAGCAAGTGATATCCTCAGATGCTGCTGTTTTAGAGATAATAGCAAACTTCTGAAAATTCTTCTTGAAAAAGGATTTAATCCCAAGCAGATGGAAAACAAGGGATCGTCACTTATACAATCGATAATTTCCTCAATGGACAGGGAATATAACCCTTACACATACAGAAAAGAAAAAAAAGATATCGATACGTGGAGTGCACGCGAAAAAATTAAGATGATACATATGCTTGTAAGATACGGTGCCAAATGGTTACCCAAAGATGATAGAGATATAAATTACATTCGACGATCATTACTAAAAATGAAGGATGATTATGTCATGGAATTTGTCTGGATAATGTCAGAGTATCAGACCTGTACCCGTGCAAGTATCGAAATGCTTTTGAAGACGCCAAAAATACGCTCATTAGTTTCTCAACACGCTGGTAGACTGAATGAACTGATGGCGGCGTTTAATTCATAAATACCTTGACAAAGAACAGTAATAGAGTTAGTGATTTCCTTGTTTTTACCGAATTATTTCTTATGCTCTAGCATACCTCAAGCGACTGTACCCAAAGGAGGATTATGGTCTTATTACGATAACCCTGTTTGACAAGAAACAGGGTTTTTTTGTTTGTAATAAGTCAAAATATATTTTTACAAAATTCAGTATTTTTGTGCCCTCAAAATTAAAGAAATTGGCGATAAATCTTAAGCGGCAGGGGTGGACATGAATACCGAAGTACATCAATCACAAGCAATTAATCTATTTACGTTTATACGTGAATTCGCACAGCTTAATCAAAAGCCTGTTGAAACACTTGACTCATATATCAAAACCTTTTGGTTGGATCAGATACCGCATGAACCGGAGTGCAGCTGTGCGGCATGGGATGGCCAAGATGAGCATGACAATGAGATGACAATAGAGAATTGGCTTTCTATAGAGCGTCCTGAACGTCCTGATTTACCAAATGCACCAGAAACAACAGAACCTTGGATAAACAAAATTCAATGGGAAGACTCTTCAGTTGAATATCCAGAGCTATATTCAAAAATTTTAAATCCGCAATGGGATATAAAAAGTTCTGAAGATGTACCTAAATTTTTGGAGCTGCAAGATTATCCTCACGTCAAAGAGACATGGGACAATTATATTGAGGACGCGTGGTGGCCGTGGGCGGAGAAAGATCGTGTCAAAGTACATGTGCAAGAATGTTATGATGCGCTATTCAGTTTGCACCGGACACAGCTTACAATGGGTGAGCAGTATGAGTTTTTGCTTGCCTCTGGATGTCTCCACTGGACTACGCCATCTGGAAGAAAAATAAAGCGACATCTGTTGACGTTGCCGATTACCATTGAATTCGACTCTGTTAATGCAATCGTGTCAGTAAAATCGGCCGAAAGTACTGCAGAAGTCCAACTCGAAAGTGACATGCTCGGGATAAATGAGCAACCAGGCATAGACATAGCAAATGATTCAGAAATAAGACGTGCGATGCTTGGGGGTAACCTGTTCCATCCAGATGCAAAGACATTATTAACGGCCTGGGTACAGGGACTAAGTTCAGAGGGAACGTTTAAAGATATCTTTTCCGAGGTGCAGGGTACATCGTCATCAAAGCCAGAAGTCTGGTTTGCGCCTGCACTGATCGTGCGTCGAAGGACCCAAAGAAACCTCATAGCGGCATGCGATGCAATCATCAAGAATCTTCAGACTAATGGTGCTGATATTCCCCAAGGAATTCGAAAGATCATTGGCGAACTCGGAGTGGATACCAATTCATTTTCTGATTATGACGATAACGAAGGTAATGAACGAAGTTATGTCGATGTGGGTGATGGGGAGATTTATTTTCCCCTCGATTACAACGATGATCAGAAGAGGATTTTACAAACGCTCAACAACCAGGCCGGTGTGCTCGTGCAAGGCCCCCCAGGTACAGGCAAGTCTCAGACCATCGCTAACCTTATCTGCCACCTATTGGCAACAGGTAAACGCATCCTGGTGACAAGCCAAAAAGCCCCAGCATTACGTGTTTTAAAAAATAAGCTCGGGGAATATGCCCCCGATGTTGCAAACATGTGCGTTATGGTACTTGGAGAAGGCAATGATGAACAGCAGGAGTTGCGGCGTTCGGTTACGGAGATTGTAAACCGCTATTCGAATTGGTCGGATCGGCATTCACAAAAGAAGATCCAGGAATTTCGAACAACACTTCGAAAAGCACGAGAGTCGGAGGCCAAAGCCATCGAGAATCTATGTGCACTTCGTCAGAAAGAAACAGAAAATTTCCCCTTCGGCAACTACACAGGAACTCTGGAGCAAATTGCTCGTCAAATCCGCGACGAAGAAAGTCGTTTTACATGGTTCCGTGATCGGCTTCCCGGGGACTGCTCGCTGCTTGATGCACCTTTACCGCCCTTACCGATAGTGGATGAGTGGCTTACAAAAATCCTCTCCTTTTTGAGGGAAATCTCTACAGACGAAGAAGAGCGCTGTAGCAAACATCTGCTGAATCTCGATCAGGTGGTTGATCCCGTTGAGTTCTCCCGTATTGTTAAAGAAGAAAAAGTGGCGCTTGATGCTGTTGAAACACAACGGGAGTTTTTATCGGACCAGTGGCAAAAGGGGGTGGATCAGGCAGACGACAAAATTCTGATATCAATGTTAGGTGAACTTGATGAATATTTAGGGTGCCTCCGTTCATTTTTGAACAATGGAACCAGTTGGTTAAAACTGGCGGCGCAGGATGTGCTGAGTGGTAATGCGGCTCGATGGCAGGCACTGCATCACAGGAGCCAAGACCTCTTAAATGAAATAAGAGAAAAAACCACCGTGTCGGAGATCTCGAAATTTCAGGTATTGAAGTTCGGTCCCAACGAGCAGTCCTGCAGGATGCGCGTGACCTTCGGGCTCATATTGCTCAGCAAGGTCGCCTTGGATTCTGGATTTTACGCCCTGCCTGTGTCAAACAGGCACTATATCTGCTAAACAGTGTAACTGTTGACGGTCGTAAGTGCGATAAGCAGGAGACACTGGAGATGCTGATCGATTGGCTGGAGCTTTCGCAGGCAATTAGGCAACTTGATGAACAGTGGGCAGCGGTGATGAATCCAAAACAGGACAATATTCCCCTCAATCAGCAGATCAGCGGCTACAAACATGCTCATTTAAAGCTGGATGCCGTCTTTGAACTTCGAACATTGTCCCACCGCCTTGATGAAAGCCTCAAACCCTTGGGTCGTAGTGTTTCGCCTGCATGGCATGAGCAAGGGGAGGTTGAGAAACTTCGAAACATTTTAGAGGCCCAGATTGCACAGAGGCAGCTAAGAAAAGCGTCACTAATAATTGATAACTTGGAGGATTCCGTTAGATCATCCTGCCTTCATCCTGATGCGGCGCCTGAGAATCATGCTCTCCGCAACGCAATTAAGGGTCGATTTATTGATGAGTATACAAGGTCCCATTCAGAATTAAAAGGGCTGTGGAACTTGCGGAGGTCGGTTGAAGAGCGTGATCGATGGTATGCGGAGCTAATGAACAAACTTCCATGCCTGGCTGTGGATCTGAGAGAATCGTACACTGACCCTGAGTGGGATTCACGTCTGGCCGAAGTGACGGATGCCTGGAATTGGGTATGTGCCGATGCATGGCTCCATCAGATAACCGATCCTGAAGCAGAAAAACTATTGGATCGCCGAATAAAGCAATGCAGGAAAGAAAGCTCTTTGGCTCTGTCATCGCTGGCAGCTGAGCTGGCCTGGAAGCATTGCATGAACAGCATGACAGAGGGTCACTTCCAAGGCCTTATGGCATGGCGGAAGGCTATGGAAAAATTAGGGAAGGGAACAGGCAAATACGTAGAACGCAACAGAAGCATTGCACGTGAACGATTGGAGGAGTGCCGTGGTGCAATCCCTGCCTGGATCATGCCACTATATAAGGTCTTGGATACGGTTGCTATTGGAAAGGGTATTTTCGATGTAGCAATTATTGATGAGGCAAGTCAGTCGGGAGCAGATGCGTTGTTTCTAACTTTCCTGGCGAAAAAAATAGTGATTGTCGGGGACGATCAGCAGATCCGGCCGGCAAACGTCGGAATTGACTATAATGACGTTCACCAGCTTCAAAGTCGTTTCCTGCGTGACATCCCCAAATGGGACATCTTCGATCCAACTGGTAGCCTCTTTAGCATTGCTGAAGTTCGTTTTGGAAACCCCATACGCCTGCGAGAACATTTCCGCTGCATGCCGGAGATTATCGCATTTTCTAATCGTCTCTGCTATCAGGATCAGCCGCTTATACCATTGCGTCAGTTCGGTAATGATAGACTCAAACCGGTTTTATGCACCCATTATATTGAAGGGGGTTATCAGGAGGGACGTAAAACAAACCCCAGAGAAGCAGAGGCGATTTGTGAAGCAATCGTGCGCTGCTGCGAAGATTCCCTTTACGAGGGCAAGAGTTTTGGTGTGATCAGCTTGCTCCACTCATCTGAACAGGACCGTTTGATCGAACAACTCCTGTTCAAGCGCCTCGACGCTGAGGAAATAGTAAATCGAAACATAGTATGCGGCGACGCCTATGATTTTCAGGGTGATGAAAGGGATGTCATATTTTTAAGCATGGTATCTGCACGAAGTAATAACGGCCGAATTGGTACGATGGCTGATGAAAAAGCAAAACGTCGCTTCAATGTTGCCGTCAGTCGTGCGCGTGATCAAGTCTTTCTCTTTCACTCGGTTCAAGAGAATGAGTTGGGGCAGAACTGTTACCGTCGCCGATTGCTCGCTCATATGAAACAGCCAGAGCCGGATGTTTCTGTATTGCCTCCTGAGGTTGATTCTATAACAGATCTTCGACGTATTGCTGAAACTGCTAAAAGAAACTTCGATTCTCCCCCACACCCCTTCGATAGCTGGTTTGAAGTGGATGTCTATCTCATTATCGCGGAGCAGGGGTACATGGTAATCCCCCAATATAAAATACATGGGTACCGCATTGACTTGGTTGTTGAGGGTGAACATAGGAAGCTTGCTGTCGAGTGCGACGGTGACAGATGGCACGGTCTTGAGCGACATGAGGAGGATCTTCGTCGTCAACGGGAATTGGAACGCTGTGGTTGGGAGTTCTTTCGTGTGCGTGGCAGCAGTTTTTATCGTGATCCCGCAAAAGCCATGCTTCCTCTCTGGGAGATCCTGAGTAGTTCGGAATTCAGTTCCAGGGATGTTGATAGTAAGGACCATGAAGAACCCCGGCGGCAGAGAAGTGATGGAGAAGGCTACCCCGAAGAAAGAAAAGAAGAAGCCGTCAATGATGACGCAAAGACAGACAGCACAAGTAAAACAGGCACTTCTTCAGAATTTTCTTCGGGCGATGCCAACGAAAGGGATGAAGAAACAACAAAAGGCAGCTCTCTGGAAGCAGGCGAACGATCCTATGGGCAACACACAATCGATGATGTTTTGTCAATGTCGAGCAGGCAACTTGGCAGAATCATATGCGATATCTTGGAAAAATGCCCGAATTACTCCTCAAAAAAAGATGATCTAACCAAGCGGGTCTGTGGTTATTTTGGTGTCCTGACGAGGGGACGGCCACGGCAAAAGCTCGAAAAGAAAATTGGGTGGGCCATTTCTCATCTCAAGAAGGTCGAAAAAATAGAGGTTTACAGGGCAAAAAATATGCGGGTACGGCTTTTATCTCCACCGAGTCAAGAGAAGTTGTTTTAATAAACGAATTCAAGAATATACTTCTGCCAGGTGCTGATTGATGGTCGTAAGGTTTTTAATAGTGAAGAGGCTAAGAAAGCTTTTGGATCAACGCTTAAGATTGTCCATGCCTTATATGCTGCACACGGTTTTTGAAATCAAGGCCCAATTCATAGTGCGACGCCGCCTGTTTTTTTATGATATAAGATTCGAACCGCTTTTTTATGTGATTAAGGAAGAATAGACATAATGAAAAACAACAACGGGAAATCTCTGGAAAACTGGATATGGGATGCTGCATGCAGCATTCGGGGGGCTCAGGACGCCCCCAAGTATAAGGATTTTATCCTGCCGCTGGTCTTTACCAAGCGGCTCTGTGATGTGTTTGACGACGAGCTGAACCGGATTGCCGAAAAGGTCGGATCCCGGGCCAAGGCCTTCAAACTGGTGACGCGTGATCAGAAACTGGTCCGCTTTTACCTGCCTCTCGAGCCGAAAAAACCGGACGGTCCGGTCTGGTCGATCATTCGCACGTTATCCGATGCCATCGGGGAAGGCCTTACCACTTACCTACGGGCCATCGCCAAGGCCAACCCCATGCTGGAAGGAATTATCGATCGGGTGGATTTCAATGCCACCACGCACGGCCAGCGCGATATCGACGATGACCGCCTGTCCAATCTGATCGAGAAGATCTCCGAAAAACGTCTGGGGTTGAAGGATGTGGAGCCGGACATCATAGGCCGCAGCTACGAATACCTCATCCGCAAGTTTGCCGAGGGCGGGGGGCAGTCCGCGGGCGAGTTCTACACGCCCAAAGAGGTGGGCATGGTCATGGCGAAGATTATGGACCCGGAGCCGGGCATGGCCATCTACGATCCCTGTTGCGGGTCGGCGGGTCTGCTTATCAAGTGCGAACTGGCGCTTGAAGAGAAAATGGCGCTTCGCAGCAAGGACAAATACGCGCCCCTGCAGCTCTATGGCCAGGAATATATCGGCAATACCTGGGCCATGGCCAACATGAATATGATCATCCACGACATGGAAGGTGAAATCGAGATCGGCGACGCCTTTCGCAACCCCAAATTCCGACAGGGCGGGCAGCTTCGGACCTTTGACCGCGTGACGGCCAATCCCATGTGGAATCAGAACTGGTTCACCGACAAGGATTACGACAACGATGAACTGGGCCGCTTTCCACAGGGCGCAGGGTTCCCCGGCAAGCAGTCCGCCGACTGGGGGTGGGTCCAGCACATAGCCGCCTCGCTCAACGGGAGCGGCCGGGCGGCGATCGTCCTCGATACCGGCGCCGCCTCGCGCGGTTCGGGAAATGCCGGCAAGAACAAAGAGAAGGAAGTCCGCAAGTGGTTTGTGGAAAACGACCTTATAGAGGGCGTTGTCTATCTGCCGGAGAACCTCTTCTACAACACCTCGGCCCCGGGCATCCTGCTCTTTCTCAACCGGAATAAACCCGAAGGGCGGCAGGGGAAGCTCTTCCTGATCAATGCGAGCAGGGTTTTCGCCAAGGGCGATCCCAAAAACTACCTGCCCGACGACGGGATTGAACGAATCGCTTCGGTTTTTTTGGACTGGAAGGAAGAGGAGAAGTTTAGCCGCATCGTGGACAAGGCGGAAATTGGCAAGAACGACTATAACATCTCTCCGTCGCGCTATATTCATACAAATGATGCCGAGGAATACCGGCCGATAGCCGAGATAGTGGCGGAACTGGATGCCCTGGAAACTGATGTGGCGGAAACGAATGCTGCCCTGCGAGCGGTGCTGGATAAGTTGGGGGTGTGATAAATGACGGAATGTAAAAGTTCACCTGAACTCGCAATGCTGCCATCTGATTGGCCCTGTTTTCAAGTTGATGATATTTTCCATATTCAACAAGGCAAACAGGTGTCCCAAAAAAACCGACTTGGTGACAATCAAAAGCCATTTTTGAGAACAAAAAATGTGTTGTGGAGGCGACTTGATCTATCTGAGTTGGACCAGATGCATTTCACTGATAATGATGAAGAACGGCTCGCTCTCCATAATGGAGACCTTCTTCTCTGTGAAGGCGGGTGGGTTGGTCGAACCGCTATTTGGCGTGACGAAATAGAAAGCTGTTATTACCAGAACCATTTGCACCGCCTTCGCGTATCCAATGAAACAGCTGATCCAATGTTTGCCCTTTTTTGGTTCTGGTATGCATTTGAATTTGGGAACATTTACTTCGGTCATAAGAATGTAACAACAATCCCTAATATGTCGAAATCGCGATTAGGTGGGCTTCCTATGCCACTTCCACCTCTCTCCGAACAACGCCGCATTGCAGCGGTATTGTCGCTGGTACAGAAAGCGATTGAGGAGCAGGAACGGCTGATCGCGTTGACTACCGAACTGAAGAAGACCCTGATGTACAAGCTCTTCACCGAGGGCACCCGCGGCGAATCCCAGAAGCAGACCGAAATCGGCCCTATACCGGAGAGTTGGAAGTTGCAGCGTTTACAAAATTTGTGTGACCTTATCGTAGACTGTCCACACACAACTCCGAGATTTGTTGACTTTGGTGTACGTATTGTTCGCAATTTCAACTTCCGAGATGGGAAATTTATTGCAGAACCTTCTTTTTACACGACGGAACAAGAATATAAAAATAGAACTAAAAGAGCTATACCAACATCTGGAGATGTTTTATTTAGTAGAGAGGCTCCAATTGGTGAGGCTTGCGTTATTCCTTCTGACGTGCGCATGAGTTTAGGGCAGCGTACTATGCTTCTGCGACCTAAATGCGACAAACTAGATTCACATTTCCTTGTTTATAGTTTTTATTCCAATAATGTTAAAAAATGGATGGTTACTACTGCAGGAGGAATGACTGTCCCTCATTTGAATGTAGCGGATGTTAGACAAATGTTTGTCCCTGTTGCTCCGCTTGAAGAACAATTTATTATATCAAAATACCTGCTTAGTATTGAGATTAAACTTGAATTATGTGTGAGCATTAAAAATAAATTAAATGATCTATTTCGAACACTCCTGCACCAACTCATGACAGCTCAAATCCGCGTCAACGACCTCGACCTCGCCGAATTGGGTATTGAGTTGAGCGAAGGACAACAGGAGGTAGTTTCATAATCATATCATTGGGGGAGAGATATAATGGAAGCACGTAACAGGGACATGCAAGACTGGTATGGCAAGATAAAGCGTGGAGAGATAAAACTGCCTAGATTCCAGCGATTCGAGGAGTGGGACAGGCACCGTATTTGCAGTCTTTTGGAAGCAGTGATTCATAACCTTCCCTTGGGAATAACACTGGTGTTGGAAGTCGGAGATCAGGAGAAGTTTATCTCCCGGTTTCTGGAAACGGCCCCTCAAAACGGCGGACGTGTCTATGAGCAACTGCTTGACGGTCAGCAGCGACTGCACTTTGGCGGGCGTTTTACAACAATTACGACTGGGAAACCTACTTCATCTATATCAAGGCGTTCGATAACTACGACAAAGATGAAGACCGCGAAGACATGTCGGTCTTTTTCCGGGGACGGTATATTAAAAAGAACGGAGAAAAGTATCCGATTTGGTGTGATGATCCGGCGCAATGTTTGAAAAGGGGGTTTATCCCCACTCATTTACTGAAACCGGAAGATATGCAGAACGAGATCGATGCATGGATCGAAAAAGAAACCACGGCTCTGGAGCCGGAGGACGGCAAGGATGAATTAAAGGTATTCTACGATTTTAAAAAACGCGTGAGCGACAAGATAAAAGATCTGCGGTCGATTGTTGCCAACTATAACCTTCCGTACCTGTCGCTATCCCCGCATACGGAAAAGAGTGTGGCACTAAGTGTGTTTATCAACATGAACACCAACAGCAAGCCTCTCTCTACCTATGACATCATCGTCGCGGAAGTAGAAAACGTGATGGGGCGATCACTACATGACCTGCAGGATGAACTGGATGAGAAAGATCCAAACATCGGAAGATATTCCGAGCTCTCAGACATGATTCTCACTACTTCGGCACTCCTGCAGAATGCCCTGCCGAACCAACGAGGCGCCTGGGATATGGATAAACGGATCATGGTGGAAAACTGGGAGGTTATGGAACGTGGCCTAAGCCGGATGGCAGAGTTTCTGAAAAATGAGGGAATCTTTGATCGGCAGCGTCTTCCCACCAATGCTGTGCTGGATGTTATTGCCGCTCTTTACGCGGAGATACCGGAATATGGAGACAAAAGAGGGCAGGATGAGCTTTTATTGAAAAAATACCTTTGGCATTCTTTTTTCACAGATCGCTATGAGAATGCCGCTGCTACTCATGCCTGCTCGGATTTTGTCGCGCTGAAAAAGGTGATTCGTGCGGAAACCAAGGATAGCGGGGACAGCTACAGCATCGGTGAAGTTCCCATCTTCAAGGAGCACGCGCTGGTTGAAAAAGAGGAACTGCTGACCGCCGAATGGCCTAAACGGGCCACTATTCGTGGTCGGGCGATTCTTGCGGTAGCATGCCGTTTGGGAGCGCAGGACTTCTCAACCGGAGAACGTTTGGATGTCAACAATATTGACCAGCGTCACTACCATCATGTGTACCCCGACGCGTTACTAAAGGAAGCAGAAATCAACAGTTTCCTGGCACTGAATTGCGCACTGATCTCGGACAAGACCAATATTTCCATTGGTCGCAAAGATCCATTGGAATACATGAAGGATAGGTACAAATGGACATCAGAAGAGATAGTGAGTGAACGGCTTCAATCTCATTTGATACCGATTCACGAGTTGGCTAATGGAGGATTGACGTAAGATGCTTTGAATGGACACCAAAAGTGCTGTAAAAAGAGATGATGGAGGTGTCTAAATGGAAAGAATTCCCAATGCAGTATACACAAAGGAGCTTCGGGAAGAAGCTGTGAAAC